>Ga0310695_10011977_pt1 | contig 12256 bp, 13 predicted proteins | sample RumenRJG_04DNA_FD_203882 | JGI IMG/M metagenome (GOLD analysis project Ga0310695, IMG submission 203882) | Bovine rumen microbial communities from Lethbridge, Alberta, Canada - RJG_04 (v2) (version 2) | ecosystem: Host-associated > Mammals > Digestive system > Stomach > Rumen | place: Canada... | reverse complement strand
ACTGCTTACCGTGAACAGAAAAAAGTGCTTACCGCGGAGAGAAAAATCTGCTTACCGTCGACTGAAAAAACTCCTTACCGAATGGGAGCAAAATCATCTTACCGCGCACAACTTGCCAGTGGGCTTTGCCCGCCTTGGAACCCCCGGCAAGGTTTTCCACCTCTGCACACCGGAGCACGACAAAAAACAGAAATATCAGTAATCATTCACTGGATGATTACCTCTATTCCTGTCTTTCTGTCTAAGGGTTCCACCCTTGCATCCCATAAAAGATGCGCTCTTCCTATGGAAGTGTTTTTTTAATATTTACAGATGAAGATAATGGTTGATACTGCAAAAAATGATAGTGCTATTAAACTACAAACTATCCCTCTACAAACTCTAACCACCCTCCCCTTACCTTCCTCTATTTCTTCCTTTTCCCTTAATATCTTCAACAGTCGCTCCTGCAGCTTCCGATTTTTTTCCTGTAACTGATTTCTCGTTTCCCGGAGCATTGATATTTCTTCCGTCAATCTTACATTCTCTGACAGAAGAGCCCGTATCTGTTCTGCATCCTCTTTCCTGCCGTGTGCCTTTATATCTTCCAGTTCGGGTATAATCCTTTCCAGATATTTTTGATACTCTTGAATTGTCGCTGATTGCTTTTGCAGTATTGAGGCAGAGTTCTGCGGAGTTGATTTCTGCATTGTATTTACTGAGGGTGCTATTTCTTTTAAATTCATTGGAGAGAGCCTCCTTACTAATATCAAGAGAAAAAGTTTTGGAAAGATTGCTGTCACGAACATTATTTCCATTACTGTCTTGAAAAACAATATGCTTCCGGGTATCTTCCCATTTCACATTCCAGCCTCTTTCTTTCATCTTTGCTACAAACTCCTGACGATTAACTGATACTGCGACCGTCTCCATAACTGCTACAGCACACTCAACCATATAGCTTTTCCTGGTCTTATCTGTAAGAAAATGATGTTTATCCTTATTCCAGGTGATGATATTCCCTTCTTCGATGGCAGAACCATCAAAATGTTTACCTTTTTCTGCTACAGAAAGCCCCATACTTTTACAGAGAGAATTAGTGTATTCTTTCTGCCGTTCCAGGTCATGCTTAGTCTGGTGAATTTTTCTCCCATCTACAAACGACACACTGTTACTGACAATATGAACGTGCAAATGCTCTTTATCCATATGAACAGTTATAAGGGACTGATAATCTGAAAAGAAATGTTCTACAAACTGCGTTCCTATGGCCAGACATTGTTCTGGGGTTATCTTCTCATCCTTATGGAAGCTTATTATATTATGGGAATACATTCTACCGCTGTCTTTATTCCATAGCCTTTTTTCATAAAGGAAAGCCTTATAGACATCATCCCAATTTATAGTATCTGCATCATAAGGACCTGTGATTTCTACAAATCCTTCCCTTACTTTTTTATCCTGTAATACATATTGGATTACGTTTCTCATTGCACCATGGCTTTTTGATGAAGCGCTGACCTTATTGATTGCCATATCTGTTCTCCTTTCTCACGATATCTGCTGAGTCTTGTAACAATGCTTTGAAGTTCCTCTTTTTCAGGAATATTACCATGCGTATTTGCTACGTGCGCCATTTGATTTACATTGGTCGCAAGACCCCTGACCTGTCTGAAAAGGATATCGAATTCACCGCTTAAATATTTCAAAGCATCAATTCCCTCGGCAGGTATTATTTTTGCTCCATAGATAGCATTTATGATAAAGGATTGCTGAGTAATTCCTACTTTCTTAACTCTGTCCTTCAAAAACTTATACTCTTTATCATTCATATAAATGCAGACCATATGATTTCTCCTGCGATTTACTTTCTTTTTTGTCATAAGTGTATCCTCCAAAATATAAAATATGATGTTCCTTCTCCCCTGCTTCTTTTCCTTCATCATCCCAGCCCCATTCTATGGTTTCATACATCTCTACTCTATCATCTGTAAATTTCGTATAGTTCTTCGGTGTGTCCCTTTTTAAATTCTCATTGTTCTCGTTTCCATAGGCTATGGATGGTAGGGTTCCCTTTGTGTCTAAAGACCAGTTGGGTGAGTTTAGGTTCTTTATTCCGAGAGTTTCTATTTCGCCTTCTTTGTAGTAGCCAGTATTGTCACCAGCATAAGTCAAGTAGTTAGTAGTTGGTAGTATGGTAGTAAAAGTCATAATGGTAGATAAAACCGATACTACTATCCCTTTTATTATAGATTTGGACATATTCCGCATAAGAAAATTGCCTCCTTATAGAAAATAAACGTCTTTTAATCAGACATAGTAATAAACGAAAAAAACATTCTTATGTATATGTCACAGAATTTTGAATAATAGAGGAAAAGTCTGAGAAATATAAAAAAAGAGCCTTTCTCTTTTATGAGAAAAGTTCTTTATTTGTTCTTAATATACCATATTAATCAGTCAAGATTATGACCTTCATCTTAATCATTTTAATTTTCAATACCTATTTCTATATACTCTACTATATCTTCAATCCCACACTTTAAGATACCGCATAGAACATCCAAGGTATGGGTCGTCACTGAATTGTTAGCTCTTAATCTCGATAGTTGTCCTGCACTTATCTTATATTTATTTATCAACTCATACTGGGTTATTCCCTTTTCTTTCATTGTTTTCCATAACCTATCGTATTTTATCATTTTAATTCAATATTTCATAGAATAACAAGCGATATATTATCTCAATTCCACTTCTGTATTGAATATTAGTCAAAAATAGTTTATCCTACTATTAGCCATATTCGGCTATGGTTGATGAATGGTTACAGGGACGCTTGTAATCTTATTTTTCAGGGTAATATACGAACAAATGTTCGCGTTGTATTCAAGAGAGAATTATGGAGCTAGATACACATAATGGAAACACAAGACGAAAAAACATAGAAGAATGAATAAAATAAAGAAGATTTATATGTGATATTTCGAATGCATTTCGGTGTTCACCGAATTAGAAAAATGAAATAGATAACGAATATGGAGAATTTAAATAACTATAATATAAGAATAATATGAGTAATTCAAAAAACGATATAGTAAAAGAATTCTTAAACGACATGTCTGAAAGCAACCATAAACCTGCCGATTTCGAAAACGATTTAGGAAAACTGAAAGATTTTTTCACAAATAACAGATTCAGTAAACTATCTGTTTTTAAGGAGATTATTAATATTAGTGAAGAAAGGGATTTAAATACTCTATACGAAAATACTCTACAAATGAAAAATTTAATTTATCAAAATAACAGTAATATTACTTATAGTCAAAAAAGCAAAATACTAAGTTTTCTTTATACTGTTATATATGAAATAGAACGTCATATTAATTTTGATAATGAACAAAAAAATTTTGATATATTCATTGCAAGTAAAAAAGATGAAATAGAACAGGCATTACAGGAAACAAAACAGATAAAAACTGAATTAACAGCAATACTCGGTGTCTTTACAGCAATAGTCATAGGTTTTGTAGGACAGATGGTATTCTCATCTTCTTTATTATCTAATATGACAAATGTTAATCCTTTTGAATTAGCTTTTGTTATTTCTGCTTTAACTTTTGGATTTATCAATCTTATTTATATTTTGGTATTCTTCATTTACAAGATTATATTCAAAAATAATTATAATTCAAATACTGAAAATTATAATGACAAAAATAAAACGAATGATTCTGCCCATATAGAAAACAAAGAAAATTCTGATAACGATAATACCAATACTACTAATAAATCCCAAGAAGAAAAACCAGTTGATGATGATTTGAAATCATTAAAAATTGCATGGGTTTTTCTAAATTTCTTTACGATGTCAGTTGCTATTATCACGTTTATTATGTGGGTAAAAACATAATATTATAAAGAGTAAAAAAAGGCTTTTGCGAAAAAGTCATACATATACTCTTGTAACAAAAAGATTCTCATAAAGAAAGAGGTTTATATATGAATAAGAGAAATAAAACCATATTGTCATTCTTACTTACATTATCAATGGTATTTGCCAATATGATACCAATCTATGCAAATGAATATTCGTCTATCAATGATACTGAAGAAGCCACTATTTTAAGCGAGGATGAAAAAGCTGAACTTGCTTATGTAGACGTTTCAAAAGAAATTCTGGATGCATATGTCATTTGTGATTCTGAGAAAGACCCTGACTATTCTTTTGCAGAAATTGCACCTGAACCGTATAGGAATACTGCCCTTGTATCTTATACTGACGGATATAGAGAAAATTTGGCTGTTTTTGCCACTGAATATACAAAAGATTTCTACCTATTTAATAATGGAGAGGTTCTGGCTTCCGAAAATAATCCTAATCACTCAGATAATCACTCAATTACTATTATAGGCTATGATGGGCATGGAGAAGAAATTTATATCAATAGTAATTTCTTTAATCTTAATGATAAAGAGATAAATAGACTTACGCTTGGAGAACTAAATGTTTATGATAAATATGGAAAGGCTTTTTATTCTCCTGTATCCGGATTAGTTATTTCTCCTCGAAGTGATTATATAGATTCAAATGGCAATAGAATACCAATGACTATTTCTTTGGATATAGTCCATAATAACTACTATATGCCTAATCAGACCTGGATTCGTGTTACATTTACAAACGGAGAAGAGGGTGATAGTGAGGATAGTAAGGTAATTAGTGGTGATACAGAAGACGAAATTTCAAAGCTACTTCCCAAGAAGATAACCACTTCATATGGAGGATATAATCTCACAGTAAGTATGTGTGAAGCAATACCTTATTGTAAGAAAAAGAAGGAAGTAGTTAGTAATGTTAAGTATAAAATGGAGATTGTAAATAGTATTGGGGTAGTTTTTAGAAGTGGTGGAGAAGGCTTTAACAGTGGTGGGATTACTGTTAAGAAGATTAAGGCTACTAAACCTAAGAATGGTATGAGTAAAGTGACGTTTGTACTAAAGGGTAGTGGGAAGGAAATGAGGAAGGTGGCTAAACAGCTGGGGAAAGCGTTGAAGAAGATTCCGGTTGTTGTTTCAGGGAATAGTTTGTAGTTGGTAGTGTGGTAGTGGGTAGTCAGTAGTTAAATAGTTAGTAGTAGGTAGTTAGTAGTTAACTACAAACTATAAACTATCCAACTACAAACTACATACTCCAAACTACACATCACAGCGAGGTAAAAACATGAAGAAAAGATACAGAACCATAATTTCATTATCATTAATACTGTCACTTATTCTTTCTATGAATATTTCTATTTTTGCAGAGAATAACGCATCCTGTCCTGTGCCTGGTTTTGATATATATAGTGTTACAACGGATGAGGGCATTCATGATATACCGGGCGAAGATGTAAAATCTGCAGGGGAACAATATAAAGATGTAGTATTTACTTCATTCCGTAAAGATTCATTCCGGGACATAATCAATGTGAAAGCAAATTCAAAAAATGCGGATTGTATAAGGGTTTATAACAGTGGCACGGAACTGGCTTCTGCAAATGGGGCAGATGGAGCGAAGGTTGATATCGGGGGACGTGACTGGTATGCATACAGAAAGATATTTGTTGAAGGATATGACGGACATGGGGAACAGATATATATAAATAATAATTTCTTCAATCTTTCAGAAGAAGAATTAAATGAACTTTCACTCGGAGATTATTATATTTCTGCAATAAGCCCGGATGAAGAATATATACCTAGCCCAGATGTACCGGTGGCTGTAAAGTTTCCTGAATTCCACCCGTTAAACTGTTTCATTGTATCTGTAAGGCTTAGCTTAGAAGATTCGAATGTGTCAGAAGAAAACTTAAAACCGCTTGGTGCAGAACTTGAAATAATACATGATAATTATGACCCTACAGGACAGGGAAAACCTCAGACATGGATTAAAATAACATTTACTCCCGAAAATGAAAAGCCTTTCTGGAATAATACTGAACCGGAAAAAAAAGAAAAATTTATAGAAGATAACACCGTACCTAAATGGCTTACCGACCCTGAAAATGTAACCACAGTAAGTGCTACAAGTGGTGGATATACTTTTACCATCAGTATGAATAAGAGTGTCAGTGGAAAGACTAAAAAGGATGTAAAGAACGGACTCCAGTATGTCTATTCATTTACAGATTCACAGGGTAATAATTCCGGGGGAGTAATGGTTAAGAAGATTAAGACTACTAAGCCTAAGGGTGGTACTTCAAAGGTAACCTTTGTATTAAAGGGTGCAGATAAGGAAATGAGAAAGATTGCGAAAGGACTTAAGAGAAGTTTTAAGAAAGTACCTGTTATGGTGAGTTTTAACAGTATGGAGAGGATGTAGGGGGTAGTTAGTAGTTAGTAGTGGGTAGTGAGAACAGTATTTGAATTCTATCTAACTACAGACTATCAAACTACAGACTATTATTAGCAGGATAGAATACATACGGATAAAAAGTGGCTCCTCTTTATGGGGAGTCTCTTATCTTATAGTGAAAAATCGAATATAAGACAACCAGACTATAGACTATCGAAACTGCTTTATAGTTAAAACCTATAATTCATGATAGAATATTCTGTAAAGAAGAAATCAGGGAGAGTGTTTTAATTGCTCGAAATAAAAAGATTAAGGGAATACTATCTGCAAGGCGAGGTCTATATGAGCCAACACGCCGAGAACAGAAGCAGAATAAGAGGGATAAGCCAGGATGATATTGAGAACTGCATAGAAACCGGTCAGATTATTGAACAATATCCTGAAGATTATCCGTTCCCCAGTTGTCTGGTATACGGATATGCAACTGATAGAAGAATAATTCATGTGGTTGTATGCGATAGCGGTGACAGTATGAAAATTATTACAGCATATGAACCGGATACAATGACGTTTAAGGAAGATTTAAGGACAAGGAGATAGGGGATAAATATGAAATGTTTTTCTTGTAAAAGCGATACAATGGAGCAGTCTTCATCCACATACACAGCCCAGGCGGCGAACTGCATTATTATTATAAAGAATGTTCCCTGTATGAAATGCAGACAGTGCGGGGATGTGGTTTATAACACGAAAATCCTGAAAAAGATTGAAGAAATCATGGGGCGACTTAATGAATTTGCATCAGAGGTTGCTATTGTGGATTATCAAAGGTCTGCTTGATATGAAATGAAACCAGGGGGCGACCAGGGGGCGACTAAGAAATGGTAAGCGCTACAACCTCCTTTCTTACTGCATTCTTTGAACGGGTAGATGGTTCGAATCCCGTCTGTCGCTCTTTCGTTGATGTCTCGTAAGCCTTGTAAATACTGGGTTTACGAGATTATCTTTTTGTCGAACTTGATCAATTTTATGCGCAAACGCTGCGTGAATGGCCTGTTTAGTTGATCTTTTACATCATTTAGGCTCTCTGTCCTCAATACTATCCAAATTAATAATGAGACCTCAAATACGGGGCCCATTGTGTTAAAGTATCTAGGCCAAGGGATCAAAAGCACTAGTTGACATAGATTTAAGCCTATTTGACCATTCTTTTGCAAGAATTGTGATAGATGTTTCACCAGCAAAAGGATTATTTCCAAGTGACTTGAGATACTCACTATTCTTGTCAAATAAATCAACAGGTTCAAGTCCGTGTTCAGCAAAAAGTGCATCAATTTTTTCCTTGATATATGCTCTGGTTATAGGTGCTCTATCAGTGCGAGCTTGTTCAAAGAATGTAGGAAGCATAATTATCATAAATCTTAGGCCAGCCATTTTTGAGAATGCTCCTAAATCTTTATCTCGATAAATTAATTTGGATCCTACAGCATCTTCCCATCCGCAGAGATATTCAGAAAGAAGAGTAAGCATTTTATCATCTGACAGAGGGCTACCAGAAATATTATTTATATCAGCCTTATCTAAAATTGTTATAAGCTGTTCGGCCTTAAATCCACCAGTTTTCTTTTCTGCTCCCATTATGATTCTATCCTTAAGAGGCGAACAGCTCTCGGTGTTGAGTAGCGAAACAAGCGGATGATAGGTTTGTTCCTTTTCATTAAGCATATTAAGCTTTTCTCTAAACCACATAAGTAGGTTTGATGCAACCTTTTCTTGTTTTTCATTTGTGTTCTTAAATATCAGCCTTTTCTCTCGCATAGTGGGCTTGATATATATTTCGAATGTAATTTCAAAAACATCACTATCCGATAATTTACAATAGTCAGTCAAGAATGAAAATAGACGGTGTTGACCATCCATGATATCAAAGGCATCTTTGAAATCGTTAAACTCGGCATCAGTTTCCGGGAAATCCATTTTATATAGATTTGGAATACCCCGAACATTTGCAGGTTTAACAGAAAGGCGGTCATCTTTTGTTCCGATAACGATAGATGTGGACAGCGTGCCATCAGCACCAACAAAATCCGCGATTTCAGATAGTCTTTTTGCACTGATTGGTCGCTGTGCATCTTGGACGGTCTGAAGTTCCACTGTTGTTGCTAAGCGGACAAGTTGTTTTGCGGAAACAGATCCAATATAACGTTTCATAGCGTGTTGGGTTACTTCCAATAAATAAATCTCTCTCATTCTTTCATCCTCCTATTTTACTGATTTAAGTAAGAATCGAATTTGAAAATCGATGCTTGCATTTTTTTTGAGATTACAAGATGTACATAGCATTTGATAATTGTCTTTAAGTTCATCGCCTACATACTTGAATGGGACAGAATGATCTGCATGTGCATGTATATCAATTTCTTTTCCACAAATTGCACATCTATTGTTTTGTCGTTTCAGAAGAGCTATTTTTACAGAATCAGGAATAGTTTTTCTATAATTACTCTTGTTTAGAAAAGCGATAATCATAGTGTACATTCTCTTTGTATCATCATCCTCAGAAATCTCTTCGTGTAATTCGTTGATAATAAGGTTTTTAGTGGTTTCAAGATGATTTCCTGAGTGGCTATAAATATTTCTTAATCTCTGTTTTGCTTCTTTTGTCTCATTTTTTTCACAAAAAGATTTAAACAAACTAAGAAGAAGGACTTCATGTATACATTTTTTGATTCTCTCATCTGTAATTATCATCGTTTTCTCCAACAAAAAGATAACAATTCTAGATCTAAATGTCAATATTTAAATATTAGATCTAAAACATTTATTAAGCGACAATTATCAAAGAATTGGAATATTATTGTATGTTATAATACAGTCCTTAGAAATATAAACAAGCGAAATGCGTAAAAACTGCAAAAATATAATTTATAATTTGACAAATAACAAATATAAGCGTATTCTTACGGTAGAAAGGGAGGTGTTGATAATGCTTATCCAGTTCTCTGTGAAAAATTTTATGTCATTTAGGGAGAAGGTTATATTGGCACTAAATCCTTCAACTGATACGGAGCATCCTGAGAATATTAACAAAACAAACGGATACAGTGCTACGAATCTGATTGCAATCTATGGAGCTAATGCTTCTGGTAAGACCAGTTTATTCAAGGCTATGACTGTTGCGCTTAATATGATTAGAAATTCAAATATCATGCAGGTTAATCAGCCCATCAATATGATTAGTCCGTTCAAATTTGATGGAAAAACGATTGAAGAACCTTCTGAATTCGAGTTTATTTTTGTGGCAAATGATAATAATAGGTATGTTTATGGTTTTTCTGCGGATAGGATGAAAATAAGGGAAGAATACCTGTATCAATATAAGAGCCAAAGACCTTCATTAATATTTGAAAGAACAGAAGAAAGATATGAATTCAAAGCGCATAGGAAGTTATTAGAGCCACTTGTTAGGTTTAATACGCCTAATAAACTATTTTTGGCTACGGCTACAAACTGGAATACAGAGAGTACGACTATACCGTACAAATGGCTTACAGAAAATATAGTTACTTTTACTGATACACAATCATTGACTGACCTTTCATTGAATCTATATAAGGGAGATAAATGTGATGAATTCATAGGTTTTACAGAAGAACTGTTGCAGATGGCAGACATAAACATATCTAAAATAAACTTTAATGTTAAGAAAACGAAAATTGAAATGCCAATGGGTATTGCTGCGCCTCAGGTTATGGTTAACGGACAGCCTGTACCTGCCGTGACCGCTCAGGAGTTGGAACAGATAGAGATTTTTACTGAACATATGGTAGGAGAGGATGACAATAAAACAAAGTACACTTTAGGTTTGCGAGAGGAATCGCTGGGAACGAATCAACTGTTTATTCTCGGTCCTTTCCTTAAAGAGGCTTTTGAAAAAGGAATAGCGATAGTAATTGATGAGATCGATAAGAGCCTTCATACATTTATCGTTAAATACATCATCAATATGTTTAGGGATAAAGAAATAAACAAGGCCGGAGCTCAGCTTGTATTTACTACTCACGATACATCTCTCCTTTCACTTTCGACGTTTAGAAGAGATCAAGTCTATTTTACGGAAAAGAATAATAAAACCGGAGTATCTGATTTGTATTCACTGGATGAATTACCGGTTAGAAAAACTGATAATATAGAGAAGGGCTATCTACTGGGACGTTATGGCGCTATTCCATATATTCGCGGGGAGGAACTATAATGGCTTGGAGAGAAATTGGCATAAAAAATAGGGGAACAAGCAGAAGAAAACTAAAACCAGTATATCTGATTATAACCGAAGGAAAGAATAAAACGGAAGTGCTATATCTATCACATTTCCAAAATCAGGAAAAGAATTATAGTATTCGTTTTGTAAAAGCCGGTTATAAAACTGATGCGGATTCTCTTTATTATACCCTCATAGCTAAGTGGGAGGAGCTGGATTTGTCGATGAAAAACGGTGACCTGGGATTTATTATTTTGGATATTGATAATGACCCGTTAAAGGCGCAAAAGGTATCAGCCCTCGTACAGAGCAACAAGAATAAAGCGGTAAGGTTTGTTGTGTCTAATCCAACATTCGAAGTTTGGTTGTTGTTGCATTTTAAGTATTCAACAAAACAATATAAGGATGGAAATGCGGTTATAAAAGAGTTGAGGAGATATCTTCCTACTTACAAGAAGAATAGAGATTGTTTTGAAGACTGCAAAGGCAAAATGAAAGATGCGGTTGAGTATTCTACAAAGCTGACGGAATACTATGCTGATAGTGAATGGCCTTCGATTGAATGCAATCCCAGAACGGATATGGGAGATTTGATCAGTTGTTTGGAGGGCATAGAAATAATATGACAAATATGGATATGCAACGGACAGAAGGACAATCCACGTAGTTGTAAGTGATAGCATTAGTGCTTTGCAATGTGATTTTTGAGTGCGACTGCGTGAATGGGTGCGTGAATGACAAAAATGACGGCTTGGAAACCCTGTATTCTCCTTTCTTTTCAGGCTGACGGAACTATTCGATCTCCGTTCCACTTCGGTCGGCGCAAAACCGAGGTCCCCCAGACCTCGTGCGCCCCGTCTTTCGCTCTTTTTTATTGCTCCTGCGAATCCAGATTTTATCAGGGTTTGAGGGATTTTTATGCCCGGATCATGCCGGCAAACTGCGTGAACGTGCGTGAATGGACTCCCTGTGATAGTATTATTATAGTAAATATTATGACCTATCAAAGAATAATGGAAACTAGTAATGTTAAGAGGATAAACTGCATAATCTTTCTTATATGTATCATCATGGGATGCCTTTTTCAGGCATATAATCCGGATGGTGGGACGTTCATATCCGGAAATAATGGTGTTCAGAGTGACAGGATCATATCATTCGGGCATATAGTTCTTGAAGATGCAATATCTTCGGTACCGGTACGGGGTGGAGAAATAAGGGAAGAAACCACATCTGTTGAAAGCTTTGGAAGTGTCAGGGTAAGCCGTATAGCTTTCGGCCTTGCTCTGCTTATTCGGCTTCTGTCAATTCTGCCTGCTCCCGGTAAATATGAAAGAACCCGGGAATTGTCAGGTCTTACATTCAGCCTGAAGAGGATAATATTATTTCTTTTTGGCCAACATGGTCTGAAACCATCTCCACAGCAATAAAGGAAACAAAATCAAATTGATACTGGCGTATGCCGGTATCTCTTATTTGCGTGCATAAAGCACAGACAGGAGATTTTATGAACGTGTTTTCAATTGTTGCTGTAGCAATATGCCTTGTAGTAGGCATATGCATATTGCGCTATCAAACGGTCACTTTTGCGGAGCCAAACGGTCGTAGCGCGTTTGCCAGCGGCCGCAGGCAGCACACTTATCCTTAACCGCTTAATGGACTCTGACCGGCATGGAGAATCA
>Ga0310695_10011976_pt1 | contig 12257 bp, 9 predicted proteins | sample RumenRJG_04DNA_FD_203882 | JGI IMG/M metagenome (GOLD analysis project Ga0310695, IMG submission 203882) | Bovine rumen microbial communities from Lethbridge, Alberta, Canada - RJG_04 (v2) (version 2) | ecosystem: Host-associated > Mammals > Digestive system > Stomach > Rumen | place: Canada... | reverse complement strand
GGCCACTGGAATACTCAACGATACTTTCTGGAATACAACACTCAACTCCGGCGGTGTGGCCAACATCCATGGATTTTTCAGACTCGTCCCTGCAGTCTGCCTGCTCCCGCTCACGCCACTCTTTGAGCGTATCGCGATCAAGATCGTTAAAGACGAACCGGTCGATGCTGAAGATAAAAGTGCGATTGCCGCTCTTGATGCTCTCGATGAACGTCTTTATAATTCGCCTGCCATCGCTCTTGCCCAGGTAGAAAGAGTCGTACTTGAGATGAGCAGTATCGCTACTCATAATTATGATGCCTGTGTTAGACAGATCTATGAATATGAGCCTAAGAGAAGCCAGCGCATCCAGGAGAGAGAAACTCTGCTTGACAGTATGACAGACGCTGCAAACAAGTACATAGTATCGCTTTCTCCTTATGTCATGAACGACAGGGACACACATCAGCAGAATGCCCTTCTAAAAGCCTTGATATGTTACGAAAGAATCGGTGACCTCGCTGTCAACATTTCTGAGGAAGCTGATCTTATCCATGCCAATGGCAAGCAATTCTCGGCAAATGCCATGGCAGAACTCAGGATAGCATTCGATGCTGTATATGAGATACTGGATATTACTACACGATCATATATCGATAAAAACCCTGTGCTTGCAGCTAAGGTAGAACCTCTGGAAGAAGTCATCGATGACCTTGTCGAAGATATGAATGCAAGACACGTGTACAGGATGGTCAACAGGCTGTGTGATGCTGTAAACGGTATTTACTATCAGTCCATTCTGACCAATATTGAACACCTTTCAGACAAGTGCAGCGATCTGGCAATTTATGTACTTGAAGGTTCTAATGAAGATATTTTCGGTCAGGAGCACTCATTTGTGCATGCGCTGCACCACTCCAATGATGAAGAATACATGCGAGCATATCAGGAAGAATATGCCAAATACGTCAAAGCTCTCAGCGCTGTCTCTGTTACAGATGCGATAGAGGTGCCGGTATATAAGGAAGAGAAAGAAGCAAAAGAAGAAAAGCCTAAGAAAGACAGATCATTCAGAAAAAAGGCTCAGAAATAGTAGTCGCAAAAACGATCCGCAGTTGAGCAGTACCGCGGATCGTTTTTTATTGTTATGAGATCAATGCTGTATTTTTATCGAAGCCCGCCCCTACTTGGATTTAACTTCTTTCCAGTATTTGCTGTAGAGATCCGTAACTGAATTGTCAAGCATATGGAGCGATTCGCATCGGCTCAGTGTCTCTTCAGACGGGAAAATCGCCTCTTCCGCCAGAGCTTCTTCATCTTCTATTATGTCCAATGCTGCCTCGTTTGGGGTTGTGTAATACAGATAGTCGAAGTTCTTTGCAGCCACTTCTGCTTTACACAGATAGTTGATCCATGCCTCAGCGTGCTCTTTATTGATAGCTTCCTTAGGGATCACCCAGGAGTCTATAAAGAACTCTGACCCCTCCTTAGGTACTACAAACTCAACATCTTCGTTGAGATCTTTTGTATAAGCATATTCTCCGTTCCAGACCACGCCTACAGCAGCTGATCCATCTGCAAGCAGGTCTCTGGCAGAGTCATTCGCATATTTATATACAAGAGGCTTCTGCGCTTTGAGCTCGTCTGCTGCGGCTTTTATTTCTTTCTCATCAGTGGCGTTGATTGAATACCCAAGCTTTCTCAGGGCGATCATAAAAGCATCCCTGACACTGTCAGGCATAACCATCTGATCGGCGAATTTCTCATCCCACAGGTCTTCCCATGAATCGATCTCTGTATCCCCTACCATCTTGGTATTATACAGTATTCCTGCAACACCTGCCTGATATGGTACGGAATGAACATGTCCGGGATCGAACACCTCTGTTTTTTCAAGATAGATGTCCCCTATATTGCCTATCTCAGGGATGTTGTCATAGTTCAGGTCAGCAAGCATATCATTGCTGATCATACGCTCTATCATATAATCGGAAGTGCAGATACAGTCATATGTCGTAGCATTGTTTTCAAGAACTGTATACATCTCTTCTGCTGTATCGTATGTATCAATGATTACACGTATGCCTGTCTCAGCCTCGAAATCTTCAGCTACCATAGGATCGAAGTAATCGCCGTAACTGTAAACATAGACTTCGCCGTTGACACCGCTCCGGCATCCTGGGAGTATCACAGAAGCTGTCAGAATACAGGCCACCAGCATTGCAAGCACGGCCTTCTTTTTGTGGGTCATATTCCCGCCCTCCTTTTATGAGTAAGATAATTGATGCAATTGTATCACATCAGAGGTAAAATAAAAACTCCGCGTAAGCGGAGTTACAGACTGTAGACAAAGTCCTTTTTCAGGCATTCGCCTGAAGGAGGGCTTTTCTCATTCGCGAATTAAATTGGCTGCAGGAAAATCTCCGGTCTTATGACGGAAAACAATGAAAGGATCCGAGGTTTTAAAGACAGTAAAGGATCACTCGGGTTCTTATGATCCCTGTTCCACAGTATCCTTGCAAGCTTTTTCATGTTCATGCATGCGAAGGTGAGGCCAACTTTCATCGCCATCTTCTCCTTCCCGATCTGCTGGGTGTAACGCATTGCATGATGCTCTTTTGCTGTTCCGAAACATCGTTCAATGGTCTCTTTCCTGTGGGAATACAGGTCCTTGCCTTCAGGTGTCAGCCTGATGTCTTCACATATGTCCAGATAATTCTGCCATATATGCCTGGTCAGTACTTTCTGGTGATTTTTGCTTGCTGTACATTTCTGGAGATGCGGACAGTTCTCACAAATATGTCTGTTGCTTTTGTATTCTCTATAGCCATCTCTGTTTGTTGTAGAGTATTTCAGCACCTGGCCATTGGGACAGAGATAACAATCATAGTATTCATCATAAACAAAATCTCTTGTACTGAAGAAGCCTTCTTTTCTTCGCGGCCTAGTATACGGCATGACCGGCACTACACCGTCGTCAATAAGAGACTTGGCTATCGCGGGATTCTTGTATCCTGCATCCAGAACCATGTTTTTAGGTCCCATCAGTTTCAGTTTCTCATACAGGGCCGGGAATGTGGCGCTGTCGTGCTCATTACCCGGATGTATCGTATAGTCCAGGATCCATCCATGTTTGTCGCACGCTGTTTCTACTGCGTATGCGAACACTTCTTTATGTTCACCCTTGTGGAACCAGCCGCTCTCAGGGTCTGTAGTGCTTTGTTTCTGTTCCTTCATTGGAGTTTCCGGTGTCCCGCCTGATGGATCATTATTGTCATCATCATCTTTATCTTTAAGAGGCTTTTTGCCGTGTATTTCCCGGTCCTCATCGATCTCTTTGCGGAGCTGGTCCTCGTAATATTTTGCGGTTCTCTTTGCAACCAGGATCTTTTTCGCCTTCTTCCTGTTTGCCGCTGCCTTTACGTGTGTAGCATCTACGAACATGGTGTCTGTGTCTACCAGCCCCTGCTTCATGCACTGAAGGAGTATCTTTGTAAATATCTGCTCAAACAGGTCGGTCCCTTCAAAACGCCTTTTGTAATTCTTTCCAAAGGTGCTGAAATGCGGGACCTTGTCATAGAAGTCCAGTCCAAGAAACCACCTGTATGCTACATTGACCTCGATCTCTTTGATCGTCTGCCGCATACTCTTTATTCCGTACATATACTGGATGATCGGGATCTTTATTAATGTGACCGGATCGATACTGGGACGACCGTTGTCCTGACTATATCTGTCTTCTACCAGATCGTATATGAAATTGAAATCTATCGCAGATTCTATTTTTCTGAGCAGATGATCTTCCGGTACCAGCTGATCCACCGAAACGATCTGCATCTGAGATGTGTTGTTTTCCTTGGACTTTGAAAGCATTTCGAGATCTCCTTTCTAATACAATTATACTATTAAGAGCTCCCGAATCTTGTTTTTTGATTGCCGTTCTTGTTTTTTGCTACCAGAAAAGCCCTCCCTCCACATAGTGGAGAAAGGACTTTGTCTACAGTCTGACGGGAGGAATTTTCCTCCCGTTCTTTTTGAAGATAAGACAGAAACCATCCTCCTGTTTCCTCATTTAGTTGAATTGTTTTCTGATGATATCCTCCTGTCACATTATCTCAAGTGTCTGTGCATGCGGTCCTTGCCTTCATCACCCCGGTCGATACCAACTACCGTACAATTTCCCATTACTCAGTCCCCTTTTTTAAATATGCACTGACCACTGCTGCATGCATCTCTGCCAGTTTTATCACAACATCTTCCTTAGGCAGGAAGCTTTCGCTGTGCAGCGGTTTTTCACAACCGGCTCCTATATGATAAAAAGCGCCCGGTGCTTCATCCATAAAACATCCGAAATCTTCAGTGGTCATAATCGGTTCATCGATTCTGCATACTCTGTCTCTTCCGAACTGAGTGATCGCTGCCTGTTCGGCAAGCGCAGTCATTTCCTCGTTATTAACGACCCCCGGATAGCTGTGAATATAATCTATCGATACTTCAGTTCCTGTCCTCTCTGCGATCTCATGCGTTGTCCTTCGGAAAGATTTCTCCATCGCCGCGCGCGTCTGCGGACCGAGCGTCCGTATGATACCTTCGAACTCAGCTGATCCCGGCATTATGTTTCCGGCTGTTCCGGAATTCATCCTGCCAATCGTCAGCACACACTTATCATCAGTGATCTGCCGTGGCAGCTTCAGAAGAGCCGTTACCATCTCAGCAGCTGCACCCAATGCATCTATACCCTTCTCGCGCACAGCGCCATGAGAAGATCTGCCCGTGACAACAACAGTGAACATATCTGAAGCAGCATAAAACTTTCCGTACCTGACGCCGATGTTACCTGCGGGCATATCGGGCGAAACGTGTGCTCCGAATATCGCATCTACACCTTCCATACAGCCTTCTGTTATCATTCTTTCGGCCCCGCCTCTTCCTTCTTCATCAGGCTGAAACAGGAATACTACATTCCCATCAAGGTCATCTTTTATTTCCGAGAGTATCCTGGCAGCTCCGAGCGCAGCTGCTGTATGCACATCATGGCCGCAGGCATGCATTACTCCGGGCACCTCAGAGGCAAAAGCTGCGCCTGTAGCCTCATCCACCGGCAAAGCATCCATGTCTGCTCTCAGCGCGACAGTCCGGCCTCCGCTTTTTCCATGCAGTACGCCTTTCACCGCAGTATCCAGGAAGCGCTCTGTCTCGATCCCCAGACTGATAAGATAACTTTCTATCAGATCAGCAGTCCTGTATTCTTTATTACCCATTTCAGGATGTCTGTGAATGGTTTCCCTCAGGCCCATGATCTCTTCGGAGTATTCAGAAGCCAGTTCCTTTATCCTTTTTTCTTTATTCATATTGTTTCAGAAATTTTTCCAGTCTGTCAGTGCCTTCTCTCAGGGCATCCATGCTGCAGCAGTAAGATATTCTTATATATCTGTCCGAACCGAATGCTATACCGGGGGTCACCGCGACCCCTGCTTCATTCAGGAGGCGTATTGCGAAAGACATTGAGTCTGTCCCATAATTTGCTATAGATGGGAATGCATAAAAAGCACCGTCAGGAATTTTCAGATTCATTCCTATCTCCCTGAGTCTGCCGGTCACATAGTCTCTGCGCTTTTTATACTCAACGACCATCTTAGACGGGTCTGTCTGAAGTGCAGCTATGCCCGCTTTCTGGAACATGGATGGAGTAGAGACTACATCGAACTGATGGATAAGCTCCAGCCTTTCTTTAACTTGGCTGTCTGCCATCAGATAGCCCATACGCCATCCGGTCATGGCATAAGGTTTTGAAAAACTCTGTACAACAAGGATCTGCTCCCTGAGGTCACGGTTTTCCGCAAAGCTATGATAGTTGTCTGTGTAGCAAAGCTGCCTGTATACATCATCACATATCACGAATATGCTCTTTCCGCTGACCGCATCACGCACAGCCCGCAGGCTTTTGTCATCATACACACAGCCTGTCGGATTATTCGGGGAATTAAGTATTACCGCCTTGGTCCTGTCAGTAATAAGAGAGTCTATTGCATCACTCCTGATCTGAAAGTCATCCTCTGCGGTATCAAGAAATACAGGAACGCCTCTTGCAAGAAGCACTATCTCTTCATACAGAACGAATGCCGGAACAGGTATTATGACCTCATCTCCCGGATTGATGATCCCCAGAAGTGACACAAACAGCGCTTCAGTAGCTCCTGATGTGACTATGATCTCATCGGCATCATAGTCCATACCGTTTTTTTCGCGCTCATATTCCGCTATCCTGATGCGAAGTTCTCTTGCCCCGTTGTTTTCAATGTAATGTGTATCACCTGCCTGCAATGATTCTGCTGCAGCATTACACACAGCATCAGGCGTTGCAAAATCAGGCTCACCCAGAGTAAGCCTTACGCAGTTCTCCCTTGCAGCTGCCATTTTGGAGAACTCTCTTATTGCGCTTCTCCTGAGACTGTAAGCTGCTTCATTCAGATGGTCTCTCATAGCCATATCATCACCAACTTTACCTATTTATTTGCTGCGGCTGTTTACAGATTCCTCAGAGCGGACTCCAGAGCTGTCTTCATAGTGGTTTTCTCGTCTTTCTGCTTGATGACCTTAGCAGGACAGCCAGCCACAACAACATTCTCAGGCACGTCTTCGGTTACTATAGCGCCTGCAGCGACGACAGCGCCTCTTCCTACATGGACGCCTTCAATGATCACAGCATTTGCTCCGACGAGTACCTCATCCTCTATGATGACGGGGACAGCGGAAGCCGGTTCTACTACTCCGGCAAGTACTGCACCTGCTCCGATGTGACAGTTGCATCCGACCTCTGCCCGTCCGCCAATAACGGCGCCCATATCTATCATGGTCCCGGGTCCTATCACAGCCCCGATATTGACAACAGCGCCCATCATGATAACAGCGTTTTTGCCGATCTCGACATGCTCTCTTATGAATGCACCGGGCTCTATCCTGGCATGCAGGTCTTTGATATCAAGCAGATGTACCGCGCTGTTCCGACAGTCGTTCTCGATCACTATATCTTCGATACTGTCGGCATTATCTCTGACTATGCCGGACAGTTCCTTCCAGTCTCCGAACACGATCTTATCTCCTGCTCCGAAGACCCTTGCGCTGCCGTAGTCTATCGGATTATTTTCCTTTACAAACATTCTGACGGGCGTCTTCTTCTCTGCATTCCCGATGAACTGTATTATTTCCTGAGCGTTCATGTTGCACCTCTCTTAACAACATCTGTTAAATCCGTATATCCCCTGTGAACACTTCTTCGGCAGGCCCTGTCATATAGCATTTCCCGGTCTGCTCGTCATATCTTATGACAAGATCGCCCCCCTTCAGGTGTACAAGCACCTCATTTTCAAGCCTGCCCGTCATTATCCCTGCATATACTGACGCTGTTGCCCCCGTTCCGCATGCAAACGTCTCTCCTGAGCCTCTTTCCCAGACTCTCATACATATCTCTTTTCTGCTGACAAAACATATAAACTCCGTATTGACGCCGTCCGGGAATCTTTCACTTTGTTCCATGGCTGTTCCGGGTTCTTCTATATCCAGATCTGCAAGGTATGGGCGCAGATCAGCTGAGGTATCTTCGCCTTTCGCAAATAGCTTCAGCGGCACAATATTGTCCTCGAGAAAAACAACGGCGTGCGGGTTACCGGTATCGACGCCAATGAATCTTACAGCCTTTCCGCATATAGAGACAGTCTCAGCATGCGAACCGGTCAGATGCGGAATGCCCATATCTACCGTTACAGATGTGACCTTTTTCTCACACACAGCAAAGCGGACCTCTTTCAGTCCGGACAAAGTATCTATCACAGCATGCCTTCTGTCCGGATGGATCAGCGCATGATCATATATGTATTTTGCTACACATCTGATCCCGTTGCCGCACATTCTTCCTTCCGAGCCGTCAGCGTTGAACATGTGCATATATGCATCTGCCTTTTCCGATGGCTCTATAAGAATAAGCCCGTCGCTTCCAATCCCGTAATGCCTGTCGGACAGTCTGACAGCGAGAGCCGACGGATCGTCGATTTTCTCTTCAAAGCAATTGACATATATATAATCATTGCCGCAACCCTGCATCTTGGTGAATCTCATGGTGTTCCTCTTCAATACCCATCCCCGCCGCCTTAGAGGCGGGGGACATCCGGCGCGTGTTATATGCTAACAATAGCTCTTGCGAAGAGTTATTTGTAATACATATATAATTGCGGATACCATATTATTCAGATATGGAACGACTGAGTAGAGCATTACGCTCTGTAAGTTTTCCTTTTCCATGATGTATTTCGATTGACCGGATGCTCTTTCCGATCTCGGTCCGGACACTAAAATATGGCGAGTTTCGCTAGAAAAAGCAAAAGTCACCATATCGTAAATGTTGATATTAAAGATAATTATTACTGCTGTCGGGCAGTGCAAAAGAGTCTATCTCAGCCTCTTCTCAAAGCGAAAAACTCCGTTTGAAGCGTCTGGTCCGCATCTTTCAGGTACATGATACGTCCCTCGAATCCGGGATTCCCCGCTGCACTGTCATATATCGAAAGGTACGGTCCCTTTTCTTCATGGTCCTCTGAGATAAACAGATGCCACGATCCAGGAACATAATTCTTGTCGTCAGGACTGCCGCTTTCAAGAGCCTGGTAATCGCCAAGAAATGACTTAAGTTCCGTCATGTCAATGTCATGCTGCCTCTGGTTGGTCAGGTACGAGGACGGCTGTGCGTCATTTGCTTCCTTTTTCTTCTCGCTGTTTATGTACAGCGCACCAAAAGTACCGATCCCGATCGCCATGATCAATGTTATCATCAGCCATTTTGCGAGATGTCTGTTTCGTATCATACATATATCCTCTGTTTGTTATCAGGATTATGGATCAATGGGTCTTAAGACAGATGCCCGGAGTCTGACTCCGGGCATCTGCAGAATACTGTAATCTCTATAATCCCAGCGATACCGCAACGATAGTACCGAGATAGTTTCCGATAACGTATCCGAATGTACCTACGAGCATTGCCGTTCCTACAAGGTCTACCCAGCCCTGTGAGATAGCCATACCTGTTTCAGATATCCCCGTCATTTTTTTGTCATTTTTCCGGCGGCTTTTACTTTAGCTTGAGTTTGCAGGTGCCTTTTTTTATACCTTTTCAGGGTGATCTTTCCGCAGATTGCTTGTCTTCTGTATTTCGGCGCGAATACTATGTGATAATGACATCGCCATTTTGAATGTGGTAAACTGTTTATGTCATCATTTCTACTCATTGTTTATTACCTCCTTTGCTCTGAGGTGCGTTTGGTAGCCACTCTCATGCTAGCAATGGAGGTATTTTTCTTGAAGCTAAAGCATTTCATTCTCACCGGCATAGCCGGTGGTTTAATCGCGCTGAAGCTACAAGAAAAGAGCGGGATCTCTTCGATCACCGCTCTGTGTATTTCCATAATGCCGTTGTCAAATTGCCGCACGAACTTATTTCCGACTCTTTTTATCTGCTTTCTTAGCCTTCCACGCTGCTTCGCCATCTGCGGCAGACTTAGCTACCAGTGATCCGAGAGCTATCAGCGATACTACGTTCGGAAGCACCATGAGATAGTTGAAGAAATCAGTAAGTTCCCAGACAAGATTGTTGGACAGCAACGTCCCGAGGAAAATAAATGCTATCGATACCGCAGTATACAGAAGCGCCGCGGATTTCTTGTTTCCGGACAGATACTGCACATTAAGCTTGCCGAACAGATTCCAGCTCAGCACAGTCGAGAATGCGAAGAACAGAAGGCAGATCGCTATGAAACCGCTTCCGAGACTTTTCCCGAATACCATACTGAATGAAAGCTGTGCCATGTTGGTCTTTTCGATCCCGTCTGTCATCCCCTGATACAGAGGACCGTTTCCCGCATACAGGCATGAGATGACTACAAGTGCTGTCAGGCTAAGCACTACAAAGGTGTCGATGAATACTCCTACCAATGCGACAACACCCTGATCATGAGGTTTATCTACTTTGGCGATAGCATGAGCGTGAGGTGTCGAACCCATACCTGCCTCATTGGAGAAAAGTCCGCGCTTAGCGCCCTGGCTTATAGCTATCTTGAGAGCCGCACCGGCGCCTCCGCCTATGATCGCCTGAGGTGCAAAAGCATATTTGAAGATCATTCCGATAGCTTCCGGCACGTATTGGATACGGCCGACAAGAATGGCCAGACATCCGACGATATACATTACAGCCATTATAGGAACAAGCTTCTCTGTAACTGAAGCGATCCTGCCAACGCCTCCAAGGAAGATCATAGCTGATAGAATCGCGATAACAACACCGATGATCCATCCCGGAATACCAAATGCATTGGTGCAAGACTCAGCAATAGAGTTAGACTGTACCATACAGCCCATGAAACCGAGAGCGAGGATTATCGCAACGGAGAAGAATCCGGCAAAGAATTTACCGAAACCACCCGGGAAAGCCTTGCGAATATAGTATACAGGTCCGCCTGCAGCATTTCCTTCCGAATCTACCACACGAGTCTCCTGAGCAAGAACTGCTTCTGCATAAATAGTAGCCATACCCAGGAAAGCGATGATCCACATCCAGAAGATCGCTCCGGGACCGCCTGTCAGGATCGCTCCGCATGCACCGACGATGTTTCCGGTTCCGACCTGCGCCGCGATAGCTGTTGTCAGTGCCTGGAAGGAACTGATCCCGCCGCTTTGCTTGCCGCCGCTCATTGAAAAGTTTCCGAAAACTTTTTTCATACCTTCACCGAAGCAGCGGATCTGGACGAACCTGGTTTTGACAGTAAAGTAGATTCCTGTGCCCAATAACAGGAAACTTAAGATGTAGTCCGCGAGATACCCATTGATAGTTTGTAGAATTTCCAACATGTTGCTTTATTCCTTTCTTGAAAATAACTGTTTTTTGCGCACAAAAATACCGCCAGGGACATCATCCCGACGGTTTTTTAGATCTACAACTTAAAACGGCAAATTAACAATCGCCCGATAATCTGTAAATCCATCCATTTGCCACAGAGATCGCTCTCCCGGCACCCCTATTGATGTATGTATTCTCGGGATTATCCTACACATCCTGATTCCTTTATTTTCAGGATGTGTCACCGGATGTATTTATTATGCAAATTAATTATACGAATTTGTTAAACTATTATCAATATCTATAGGTGTCTCTATTTAAGTACAAAGTTAAATATATTTAAACGAATGACTTGTCAACCAGAATCATTCTTCAAAGCCATTGTCAGACCCGGGAGTTCTCATTTGACTCCCCTTAATATCGTTGATCCTCTGAGCATCATCTTAGTTGCTTCTTTCTTTGACATGAATAACCCGTCATCTGTATGGATCAGTTCCACCTCCTGATATCCTTCATCACGGAGCTGCTGTGCAAAGCCTTCCATGTCTCCGTATCTGGCTCTGGACATCAGATCATGTATGGCGAAGGTACCGCCTCTTTTGAGAACCCTGAGAGTTTCCCTGAGAAGCTCCTGTTTGTTTACTCCGGATATGTTGTGATAAACGTAATTGCTCGTCACAGCATCAAAGGTCTCATCCGGGTAATCAAGATGCACCGCATCACCTTTGCTGAATGATACATTTGATACCCCTTCTGCTTTGGCATTCCGCTCACACAGTACTTTGCTGAATGATGCATACTCTGCACCCCAGCGATCTATTCCTACCATTGTGGCTCTGGGATTCCGCTTAGCACACGCTATTGTAAGTGCACCGCTGCCGCATCCGACATCGAGTCCGACTCCGTCTTCCGGAATATTGACGTACTCTGCAGTACCTTCAACAATCACTTTTGATAGTTTGCGCTCTCCGTCATATGAGAAAGCACGGTTGGCCATGATGCACCATTCTGTCATTTTGGCGCAGCCCACAAGACCCAGCCCTAGAGCTGCCTGAATGCCAGTTTTCACTTTCCCGCTCTTGTCTCTGAGCAGCACCGCAGCTCCGGCATTCGCTGCTGCAAGTGCCGCTGTGCCTGCGCACATGCCTTTGATCATTCCCACAGGCACCCAGTTCCTGTAGTCGGGTTTTAGAGTTTCAGTTATTTCTGACTTAGCAGCATCTCCCTTCTCGGCTATCACTGTGATCCATGGCTTGCTGTCATGGCGATATGTCGTAACGCGATCGAATCCTGCTGCCTTAAGTGCAGTCTCTATCTCTTCAGGCGTGTATACCTTCATGCCATCGATGATTTTTTCATATTGCTTTGAAATGCCTTCCGCCCCATCTGTCTCGTT
>Ga0310695_10011975_pt1 | contig 12257 bp, 10 predicted proteins | sample RumenRJG_04DNA_FD_203882 | JGI IMG/M metagenome (GOLD analysis project Ga0310695, IMG submission 203882) | Bovine rumen microbial communities from Lethbridge, Alberta, Canada - RJG_04 (v2) (version 2) | ecosystem: Host-associated > Mammals > Digestive system > Stomach > Rumen | place: Canada... | reverse complement strand
CCTCCCGTAGGAGTCTGGTCCGTGTCTCAGTACCAGTGTGGGGGACCTTCCTCTCAGAACCCCTACGCATCGTCGCCTTGGTGGGCCGTTGCCCCGCCAACTAGCTAATGCGCCGCATGCCCATCCCGGACCGACGGATCTTTCACCACGAAGACATGCATCCTCGCGGCATATGGGGTATTAGGCCCAGTTTCCCGGGTTTATCCCCCTGTCCGGGGCAGGTCGCATACGTGTTACTCACCAGTGCGCCGGTCGCCGCCAAAGGTATTGCTACCCTCGCGCTGCCCCTCGACTTGCATGTGTTAAGCCTGTCGCTAGCGTTCATCCTGAGCCAGGATCAAACTCTTCGTTGTTGTATTATCGTTTCTTTTCTTTTCAGAAATTAAAATGAAAACGCAACACTCGACCGAATTGATTTGCCTGGCCTTTGATGATTCCTGCTCTATTGTGTTGTACTATGCTTCAGAATCAACGGGGACAATTTTTGTCCCTGTTCTCTTGTACTACGTTATTGTTGCAAACATGTCAAAGAACTCATTTTTGAGTCGCTTTCATGCCCCATTTGAGGCGAAAAGCGGTGCAAAGGTATAGCCAATTTTGATACTGGCCAAATTTTTTCGTCATTTTTTTCAAAAAAAATTATTAACAATGGCCGAAAAAACTGTTGATAACGTACTTTATCATCTGATATTCAATAGAATACAAATTTTTGATTTTTCGGAAAAAATTTTTGATTTTTGTCAAAAAGCAGTTGCAACCATAAAAAAACTGAGACCATAGAAATCACAAATAGGTCCCACAAAGCGCCATCGTGCGTGACGGGGCTTATTTTGCGCCTCTCAGAGGGCCACAAGGGATGGGTTGAAAGTCGTTTTAAGGCTATTACATTATATATAATAAGCGCGGCAGGGGTGATGACACCGCTGCCGCACTTATTATGGATTGCCCCGAGGGGGTTATTGGCCTATTCCTTTAGCGTCGGCGAGAATATCGACGCCTGTAGCCTTACATATTATATTAAATAGCTTGATCTCGTTATCGTCGTCGTGGGCATCGGCGTCGATGACCCTTGTAAGCAAATAGGCAACAGTGATCTTTTGAAGGTCGTTCATCTTCTTCATGATGTCGATGGCGACCATGCTGTTGAGCGAGCGCCCCACATTGTAGGCATCCTCACCGATGCAGTACTCCACACAAATGGTGTTGAACACGGCACACTCTGAGGGGTCAACCACTCCGTCAACGTTGATCATCTCAATGAGTAGGCTGACAAGCGCCGCCTTCTGCGTCTCGTTGAATTGAATCTTTTCCATATTACTGCTCTTCCTGTTCAAAGGGTGGCGGGGTCACGGTAGTAACGTCCGCATCACTAGGCTCATTGTTTTCCTCTTTCAACGCCTCCTCGGTCCTGGACTTCCACTGACGGGGGCCGAAAATGCGCTCGGCGTCCTCGGTATAGATGACCTCACGCTGCTGGAGCAGGTCGGCAAGGGCGTGGTGGCCAGCCTCGTATTGGTTGAGAATCTGACGCGCGCGCTCGTACTGGCTGTCGATGATCGCCTGCACCTCCTTGTCGATGGTCTGTGCCCTATCCTCGCTATAGGGTTTGGTGAACCCGTAGGATTCGCCCGAAGTGTCATAGTAGGAGATGTTGGGCAACTTCTCGCTCATGCCGTAGAAAGTGACCATGGCATAGGCAATCTTGGTGGCACGCTCAAGGTCGTTGAGGGCACCGGTATCGATGAATCCCAGGAACATATCCTCGGCGACACGCCCTGCCATGAGGGAGCAGATTTTGTCAAGCAGTGCCTGCTTGGGTTCAATCTGGCGCTCCTCGGGGAGGTACCATGCCGCGCCAAGGGCCTTGCCACGAGGCACGATAGTGACCTTGATAAGGGGGTCGCCGTAACGCAGGTGCCAGCTCACGGTAGCATGTCCGGCCTCATGGACGGCAATGGAGTGGCGCTCCTCTTCGGTAATGACCTTGGAACGTTTCTCGAGTCCGCCGACAATGCGGTCGATAGCGTCCATGAAATCCTGACGCTGCACGGCCTGTTTCTTGCGCCTGGCGGCAATCAGCGCCGCCTCGTTGCACACGTTGGCAATATCGGCGCCCGAGAAGCCCGGCGTCTGTCTGGCAAGCAAATCGAGGTCCACCGAGCCGTCGGTCTTGACATTGCGCAGGTGCACCTGGAAGATTTCTTTGCGGTCGGTGAGTTCGGGAAGTTCGACGTAAATCTGTCGGTCGAAACGTCCAGCCCTGAGCAACGCCTTGTCGAGGATGTCAGCACGGTTGGTCGCGGCAAGGATAATCACGCCGCTATTCGTCCCGAATCCGTCCATCTCGGTGAGGAGCTGGTTCAGGGTGCTCTCGCGTTCGTCATTGCCTCCCATATTGGCCTTGTTGCCTCGCGCACGGCCCACGGCATCGATCTCGTCGATGAAGACGATACACGGTGCCTTCTCCTTGGCCTGCCTGAAGAGGTCGCGGACACGCGATGCGCCGACACCCACAAACATCTCGACGAAGTCGGAACCCGACATCGAGAAGAAGGGCACGTCGGCCTCGCCAGCGACAGCCTTGGCCAGGAGGGTCTTACCCGTTCCCGGAGGCCCCACGAGCAGAGCGCCCTTGGGAATCTTACCGCCAAGCTCGGTGTAATGCTTGGGGTTCTTGAGGAAGTCAACTATCTCGGCAATCTCTACCTTTGCCTCGGCAAGGCCAGCGACATCCTGGAAGGTCACCTTGTTGTCGTTGTCCTTATCGAAGAGTCGTGCCTTAGACTTGCCCACGCTGAAGATACCCCCACCGCCGCCTCCGGCACCCATACGCCGGTAAAGGAAGGACAGCAGGATGATGAACAGGATCGTGGGACCGAAGTAAAGGAACAGCGTCGAGTAGTCGCCGGCCTTTTCATACTTGATGTCACCGGTAAAGACGCCAGCGTTCCTCCACTCCACCGACTTGTCATCAAACTTGTCGGCGCTGGGAATCTGCGTCGTGATGCGGTTGGTTGACTTGGGCTGCCCGAGCATGGGCGAGGACGTGGGCTTCACCCCCTTGGACATCGCCTTGGCCGCCGAATCGGTCAGGACCGCCTCAAGGTAATCCTTGTTGGTATAAACGGTCATGGATTTGACCCCGCCCTTGCTGACGATGCTGTCGAACTGGGTCCATGAGACCTCCTGTGCGACGCCACCGTCATCATAGTAGGACCAGAGCATCATCACAAGAAAGATGGCCATGAGTCCGTAAATCCAGTAGAAGTCGAACCGGGGTCCCTTGCGTTGGTTATTGTTGTTTGCCATTATCTTTTGCTAATGGATTTTAATCAAGATCAGGTATGGTGTTGATGCGCGCATCAGCCCAGAGCTGCTCCAGGTTGTAACGCTCACGGAAGTCGGGCACGAAGATGTGCACGAAGATGTTGCCGTAGTCAATAATGATCCACTGGGCATTCTGGTAGCCGTCGTAGTTGAAGGGGCGTTGTCCGGCATGCTTCTCGACGTACTCGCGCACGCTGTCGGCGATAGCCGTCACCTGCATGGGCGTGGTTCCCGTAGCGATGACAAAGCCCTGTGCCGCCGCGGTCTCGATACCCGATAAATCAACATGGACAATACTGCGCCCTTTCTTCTCCTGAATAGCCTCGATGATAGATTGAATCAATTTTCCGTTTTCGTTCATAAATGATGAAATTATACTAATCTGCAAAGATAATCAAAGTTTCAAGAATTCAATGGGGAAAAATGGTAATTTATTTTAAATGGGAGATAAAACGCTGATGTCGAGGAGTGAAAGATATTACCGAGAAACGGGAGTTAGTGGTGAGGAAGGACTCACAGTAAATCCAAAAAAGGCAGGTTGCCGTGGTGGCGACCTGCCTTGATAGGTACTTGGTTAATTAAGCAATCTCTTCAAGCGGGATTAGATGACACCCTGCTCGAGCATAGCCTGAGCGACCTTCATGAAGCCAGCGATGTTAGCGCCCTTCACGTAGTCGATGGTGCCGTCGGCCTGAGTACCGAACTTCACGCACTGCTCGTGGATGTTCTCCATGATCCAGTGGAGCTTCTCGTCAACTTCCTTAGCTGACCAGCTGAGGTGAGCAGCATTCTGAGTCATCTCGAGACCAGAGGTAGCTACGCCACCAGCGTTAACGGCCTTACCAGGAGCGAACAGAACACCGTTCTTCTGGAAGAAGTGGATAGCGCCGGGCTGGCAACCCATGTTGGAAACCTCGCAGCAGCACCAGCAACCGTTAGCCTTCAGCTCCTTAGCGTCGTCCTCGCTGAGCTCATTCTGGAATGCGCAAGGCAGAGCGATGTCGCAAGGAATGCTCCAAGCCTTCTTACCAGCGGTGAACTTGGCCTGGCCGGGGAACTTGGTTGCCATGTCCTCAACCTTGTTGCGGTTGGAGGCACGCATATCGAGCATGTAGTCGATCATCTCGGGAGTGATACCCTCGGGGATCTCGCAAACGCCGTCGGGGCCAGAGATGGCAACGACCTTAGCGCCGAGTTCAACAGCCTTGGTAGCAGCACCCCAAGCTACGTTACCGAAGCCAGAGAGAGCGACCTTCTTGCCCTTGATGTCCTTGCCAGCGGTGCGGAGCACGTGCTCGGTGAAGTAGAGAGCACCGAAACCGGTAGCCTCGGGACGGAGGATAGAACCACCCCAAGTCATGCCCTTGCCAGTGAGGACGCCAGTGTGATACTGACGAGCGAGTTTCTGATACATACCATTGAGGAAGCCAATCTCACGGCCACCAACACCAACGTCACCAGCGGGAACGTCCTGGTCGGGACCAATGTTGTGACGGAGCTCAAGCATGAAGGCCTGGCAGAAACGCATGATCTCAGCGTCGCTCTTGCCAACGGGGTCGAAGTCAGAGCCACCCTTACCACCGCCCATGGGCAGCGTGGTGAGAGCATTCTTGAAGGTCTGCTCGAAACCTAAGAACTTCAGCATTGAGGGAGTAACGGCCTTGTGGAAGCGCAAACCACCCTTGTACGGGCCAATAGCGCTGTTGAACTGTACACGATAACCGAGGTTGGTCTGAACCTCACCCTTATCGTCGATCCAGGTTACACGGAAAGTGAAGATGCGCTCGGGCTCAACCATGCGCTCAACGATCTTAGCCTTCTCAAACTCGGGATGCTGGTTATAAACCTCCTCGATAGACTCAAGGACTTCGCGTACAGCCTGCAGATACTCAGATTCGCCTGGGTGTTTAGCCTCCAGGTCGGCCATAATTTTCTCAACGTTCATGATAATAATACAAAAATGTTGTTAATTAGATAAAACTATAAAGTTAATTAATCTTCCTTCAATTATCCGACGCGATGAAGCAGGTCCAAAGCATCTTCTAAAAGCGTCACAAAAATACGGTAATTTTTCCAAACACAAGCATTTTTTGCAAGGTTTTTCAGTTTTTTTTCACCGACTGTGAAAAAAGCAAAAATCGGCAAAAATTTTTTTTGCCACAAAAAATCGCGAGAACGGACAAATTGTTATAAACCGCCGATTGGACGTGCCAAATTAAACACGAAATCAATCGATTAGCCTACAAATTGACAAAACGCTGCCAAAGACGATTTTTTGCCAATTGTTGTGGCAATCAAAAAAAAGCCGTATCTTTGTCACAGTCAAAAAAACCGAGAACAAGACAACACATTTTTTATAATAACTTCTAATTTCAATTAACAACATTATGAAGAAACATAATTTTTATGCTGGACCGTCAATCCTGAGCCAGTACACGCTGGACAAGTGCGTTGACGCCATTCGTGACTTTGCAGGCACTGGTCTTTCAATTCTTGAGATTTCACACCGCAGCAAGGAGTTCCAGGCTGTCGTTGACGAGGCCGAGGCTCTGTTCAAGGAGCTGCTCGACATCCCCGAGGGTTACAAGGTTCTGTTCCTGGGCGGTGGTGCCAGCACCCAGTTCTACATGGTTCCCGCCAACCTGCTGAAGACCAAGGCTGCTTACCTTGACACGGGTACGTGGGCCAACAAGGCTATCAAGGAGGCCAAGCTGTTTGGTGAGGTTAACGTCGTTGGTTCATCCAAGGAGGACAACTACACCTACATCCCCAAGGGTTACGAGATTCCTGCAGATGTTGACTACTTCCACATCACGACCAACAACACCATCTACGGTACCGAGATCCGTGAGGACTATGACGTGCCCGTACGCATGGTTGCCGATATGTCATCCGACATCTTCTCACGTCCCGTTGACGTGTCGAAGTATGACCTCATCTACGGTGGTGCCCAGAAGAACATCGCTCCTGCCGGCGTTACCTTCGTGATTGTTAAGGAAGACGTCCTGGGCCAGGTTGACCGCGTGCTGCCCACGATGGTGAACTACAAGACCCACGTTGACAAGGGTTCGATGTTCAACACTCCTCCCGTATTCCCCATCTATGCAGCCCTGCAGACCCTGAAGTGGTACAAGGAGCTGGGTGGCGTGAAGGAGTTGCAGCGCATCGACGAGGAGAAGGCCGCCTATCTGTATGACGCCATCGACTCGAGCAAGATGTTTGTCGGCACCGTTAAGCCTGAGGACCGCTCGATCATGAACGTTTGCTTCGTGATGAAGCCCGAGTACAAGGAGCTGGAGAAGGACTTCCTGGACTTCGCCACCAGCAAGGGCATCGTGGGCATCAAGGGTCACCGTTCGGTGGGCGGATACCGCGCATCGCTGTACAACGCCCTTCCCCTGGAGAGCGTGAAGGTGCTTGTTGCCGCCATGAAGGAGTTTGAGAACCGCTAATTATTCACACAACAACATTCCAAAAAGACTAAATTTCATGAAGATTTTAGTTGCAACCGAGAAGCCCTTTGCTCCCGTAGCCGTACAGGGCATCCGTGAAGTTGTCGAGGGCGCCGGCCACGAGCTGGTACTCGTTGAGAAAGGTACTCGTGAGGACATGATCAAGGCTATCGCCGACTGCGCTGGCCTGATCGTTCGCAGCGACAAGGTGGACAAGGAAGTGTTTGACGCCGCTCCCCAGTTGAAGGTGGTTGTTCGCGCCGGTGCAGGTTATGACAACATCGACCTGGCCGAGGCTACCGCCCACGGTGTGTGCGTGATGAACACCCCTGGCCAGAACAGCAACGCCGTTGCCGAGCTGGTAATGGGTATGCTGGTCACCCTGATCCGCAACCGTTATAACGGCACCAGCGGCACCGAGCTGCTGGGCAAGACGCTGGGTATCCATGCCTATGGCGCCGTTGGCCGCTGCGTGGCACGCATCGCCAAGGGCTTCGGCATGAAGATCAGCGCCCTTGACCCCTGGGTAAAGGACGAGGTGATGGAGGCCGACGGTATCCACCCCGTTCACAGCGTCGAGGAGCTGTACAGCCAGAACCAGTATGTGAGCCTTCACATCCCCGCTACCGACGAGACCCGCGGTTCAGTAGGCAAGAAGCTCATCGAGCTGCTGCCCAAGAATGGTGTACTCATCAATGCCGCCCGCAAGGAGGTTATCGACGAGGCTGGCCTGGCCGAGGCTATGGAGGCCCGTCCCGACTTCCGCTATGTGGCTGACGTGAAGCCCGCTAACGGCGACGAGCTCGAGGCCAAGTATCCCGAGCGCGTGTTGTTCACCCCCAAGAAGATGGGTGCCCAGACCGCCGAGGCCAACATCAACGCCGGTCTTGCCGCCGCCAACCAAGTGGTAGCTCACCTGAAGGACGGTTGGAACCGCTTCCAGGTCAACAAGTAAGTACAAGGTACTTCTCAATTGAAACAAACCTGTGGTCCACGCATCGGGCCACAGGTTTTTTCTTGGCCATTATGGGAGATGATATCGCAAATAATTCTTATTTTTGCGACAGATAACCCGTTAAAAAGAAGAAGATATGAAACTAGCCGAAGCATTAAGCATCCGCAAGGACCTGCAGACGCGCATCAGTGACCTGTCAACGCGTCTGACGAACAATGTGAAAATACAGGAGGGCGACGAGCCAGCCGAGGACCCCAAGGAGCTGTTCAAGGAACTGGACAGTTGCCTGAAGCAGCTCGAGGAATACATCTACCGCATCAATGTGACCAACCTGCGCACCATGAGCGGCGAGAAGTCGCTTACCCAGCTGATGGCCGAGCGCGACGTGCTCACCAAGCGCGTTAGCGTGATGCAGCAGGTTTTCAACCAGGCATCGTCATCATCCAGCGAGCGCTACTCTCGCAGCGAGATCAAGTATGTGACAACGGTTGATGTCAAAGCCCTGCGCAAGCAGATAGACAAGCTGTCGGCACAACTGCGCCAACTGGACATCGAGATCCAGTCTATCAACTTCTCGACCGAATTAATCTAAAGCAGCACACCAATCAGGAATTGTAGGTTGTGGAGAGTGGGGCGAACTGAACCCTTCAATTGTGGCACTGCAAGGGACTGCAGTATTCCCGGGAACGGGACTTCACGGAGCAAGTCCAGCACACCAGCACGCAGCACGGCGCAATTATCCAGCACGTAGCACTACCGCCAGTTGACCACTGGCCACGACCGAGGGTGGGACGAGGGACATCTTGACCGAATTAAAAACGGCGCCGCATGATTGCGACGCCGTTAAACTTTAAGGAAATCAAACCGAAAGGTTGATTAGTTGGTGCCCTGGAGCTTGAACTGAACGGGCAGAGTGTACCATACTGATACAGGCTGGCCATTCTGGCGGCCTGGGGTGAACTTGGGCAACAGTTTGCAGACGCGAATGGCCTCACGGTCGAGCTCCTTGTCCACCGAGCGAACAACCTTCACTTCACCCACATAGCCATCCTTACCAACAACGAACTGGACAGTAACCTTACCCTGAACGTTGTTCTCTGCAGCCATGGGCGGGTAGTTGATGTGTGAACTCAGAAACTTCAACAGTGCTGCATCACCACCAGGGAACTGGGGCATCTGCTCCACTGAACGGAAGATTTCTTCTTTCACCTCCGTGGGTTTCTCGACTGGACGAGTCTCAACGACAACTTCATTCACTGCCGTTTCAAAATTCATTCGGTCATCTTGGCCATTGTCCACATTGGTTTGTCCAAAGGCCTTGTCTGTAGCTTCCTTCTCGTCCTGAGACAGAATTTCGTCTTCAGGTCTCACCTTATCGTCTTCAACAATCTGGAGTTCAGTTACCCTAACCGAGCTGAGGACATCTTCAATGACCTCGGGCTTCTCCACTTCGGGGATTGCCTGCTCGGGCTCCTCTACGTCCTGAGTCATGTCGATGAGCACTTCTACCTGTTCGCCTAGCTCAGCAAGCCTTTTTTCCTCAAGATACTGGCTGGCCTTCGAGATACCGAAGACAATCACGCCGAAGATGAGGGCGCCGATAGTGGTCCACAGGACAGCTTTGTTGTGACGCCTGGTTGAATCAGTACGAATGACATAAGCACCGAATTCCTTATTCTTGCCTTCAAACACCAGGTCACACCATTCACGCGATGATAAATTAACTTCTCTTGCCATAATACTGTAATTTTAAAAGTTTAACAAATGCCCATTAAGCAGTATTTATTCTGTCGTGATACCTTTTCAGATATTCACGCTAATCTGTTTTAAAATCGATTTCTCCTACTGTAACCATAATAAATCAAAACATTATTAAGGTTAATAAAACGGGCTAACTCCCACTTGCAAAATTACTATAGATCCTTGAAAAACAGCGAGCATTTAATGGTCATACTTTAAAACACAAGATACTAATTATCAATACTTTATAAAATAAAAAGGTCATTTGGGGGTAATTCGGAATTTTGGGCATTGATGATGACCCCGTTTTATTGATGTTGAGTCACTAAAACTGCTATGACACGACAAAGCCTCCGCTTGGGAAAAGCAGAGGCTTTATCATACATTTTACAGCATGTTACACAAAAGAGGATGTGTCAGAATATTGACACACCCTCATTTTACTATACGGGATTAACCGAAAGTCGATTAGTTGGTACCCTGGAGCTTGAACTGAACGGGCAGAGTGTACCATACTGATACAGGCTGACCATTCTGGCGGCCCGGAGTGAACTTAGGCAGCATCTTGCAGACGCGAACGGCCTCGCGGTCGAGGTCCTTGTCCACCGAGCGCACAACCTTCACTTCACCTACCTTACCATCCTTTCCAACAACGAATTGGACGATAACCTTACCTTGAATGTTATTCTCGGCAGCCATGGGCGGGTAGTTGATGTGTGAGCTCAAGAATTTCGTCAGTGCGGCATCACCACCAGGGAACTGGGGCATCTGCTCTACTGAGCGGAATACTTCCTCCTTCTTCTCTACGGGTTTCTCCTCTTTCTTCTCAACGACAACCTCTTCCTTCAGGGTGCGGGTAACGTTACGGTCCTCTGTACCTTTCTCGTTATCCTTCTGACCGAAGGCGGTCTCGGTCTCCTTCAATTCGTCCTGAGTCTTGATCTCGTCTTCCTTCTTCACCTTCTCGTCCTCAACGATCTGGAGCTCGGTAACTTTCACTGACTTCAAGACTTCCTCGGGAAGAACCTCGGGCTTGGGTTGCTCGAGACGTTCCTGCTGCTCTTCGGGTTCCTCAGTTTCCTGAGACATATCGATGAGCACTTCCTCTTGTTCACCCATCTCGGCAAGCCTTCTCTCCTCGAAGTACTGGTTAGCCTTCACCAAACCGAAAGCCAGAGCACCGAAGATGACGGCACCAATGAGGGTGTACCAAAATGCTTTGTTGTGACGCTTGGGTGAGTCGGTACGGATGACATAAGCACCAAAGTCCTTGTTTTTGCCTTCAAACACAAGGTCGCACCATTCACGCGATGAAAGATCAACTTCTTTTGCCATAATTGATTCTTTTTTTTTAAAGATTAAACAAATCCATCAATCCTCCAATCATCACTGTTTTTCATTCTTGGCCTTGACCATAATCATCATCGCTGAGTCAACCTCATTGATGCGGTCGATCTGGTAGCGGCTGATGTTATTGATCTGCATCTCGTCGAGCACGCTCACCACGTGGGCGTAGCTGGCGTTAGGCGTGGCCTTGATGATCACAACCGGGCGCTTGAGGGTGGAGTCGTTACGGATTTTCTTAGCCATTTCCTGATAGATGGAGTCGTTGACTTCCTCGTTCTTGGAGAACTTCATTTCCTTCCAATCTTTCTTCAGGTCGGCGATCTTGAGGACTACCTCCTTGTTGCGCTCTTGTAGAATCTCGCGGATAGCGGGATAAGCACCGCCGGTATTGGCACCGAACTCAATCTGCTTCATGTTGCTCTCGCCTTGAGCCAGATTATCGGTCTCGGGCATACCGTCGTAGTAGTAAAGCGTACCCTCGTTGGGGTCTGACAGGCCCTTGTCGGTGAGTTTACCATCGATGATGATGGTCACAGCCTCGGACTGCTTTACCTTGTTCTGCTGTTCTTTCTCGACCTTCTCGTTGGTAGGCAGGGCGATCTGGAGCGTCTGGCTCTTGATCATGGTGGTACACAACATAAAGAAGGTGATCAACAGCATGTTCATGTCAACCATAGGTGTGAAGTCGATACGGGTATCGAACTTTTTCTGACGACTTTTACTCTTAATTGCCATAATTTAGTCCTCCGCAGTTTTAAGGGCTGTCATCAGGGTGAACTTGTTCATCTTCATGGTCTGGAGGTTGTCCATTACCACGTTCACCACGCTATAAGGCGTTGTCTGGTCAGCCTTGATTGCAATACCACGTCCTTTCACCATTGATTCCTGCAGTTCGGGGTTCACCGAGTTATAGGCTGCCCTGATCCACATCTGGAATTCGTTAGGGTTGTTTGGATCTTCGTTCATGTTGATAGGAACACCAGGGTTCTGTTCTGATTCAAGGAACTTGTCCCTCTGGTCGGGTTCCAGGTTCAACCATTCTTTCATCTTAGTGATAGGTACACCGAAGGCGTTCAGTTTAGAGAAGGTCTCAATCTCCTTGTTAGTAAACGCGAGGTTTGCACTGGGATGAGTCTTCTTGTATTCGGCTACCATATTCTTAAGTAAGTCGGCGCGAACCGTCTCGCTCTTCATTGTCGAGTCCTTGCTACCGAGCACCTCAAGGTAAACCTTGCCCTCGGGGCTTACAAGCACTGACAACAGGTTAGCATCAGGAACCTTCTCCTCCGATACTGAGGGAGGTGTGATTACGGTCACGGGTTCCTTCTGAAGGAATGTAGAAGTCAACATGAAGAAAGTCAACAGAAGCACCGTCACATCAGACATAGCGGTCATGTCGATGCGCGTCTCTTTCTTTTTGATTTTGACTTTTCCCA
>Ga0310695_10011974_pt1 | contig 12258 bp, 12 predicted proteins | sample RumenRJG_04DNA_FD_203882 | JGI IMG/M metagenome (GOLD analysis project Ga0310695, IMG submission 203882) | Bovine rumen microbial communities from Lethbridge, Alberta, Canada - RJG_04 (v2) (version 2) | ecosystem: Host-associated > Mammals > Digestive system > Stomach > Rumen | place: Canada... | reverse complement strand
CAAACGAAAATCACGATAAATTTATGACAAATTATGACACACAGTCAGGCATAACAGCGGCATATTCCAAATGAATTTTCGAAACCACCTGCTTTATCCGCGGGATAGGAGCTTGTCCCGCCAGCCAGGTCCGGATGACTGTTGACAGATGTCATATTTCTTCAGAAAATCAGCAATGAGCCTCTCATATTCCGCCGGATCGACATTCCAGGCGTGAGCATGAGCCGCACCGGGGATCAAATGCAATTCCTTTCGCGTTCCCTTGTTGAGATCATACATCCATTCACTTTGCTGAGGGGCTATATAATCATCATCCGCACCATGAATGAAAAGGATCGGGATCTCGTTATCGACAAGCGAGTCAATTGGATTTACCTTGGAGGCATTGTAACCAAAACGAAGCCGGTTCATCCAATCCACCGGGAAAAACAATTGTTTGGGCATTTTATCGCGCTTCAGAACATCTTCACAAATGTTTTTCAGGATCCCGTAACCGCAGTCTGCCACTACAAATTCGACATCAGGCTTGTATTTCAGGGACATTACTGTAGTTGCACAGCCCATGGAAAGCCCGTGCAAACCGATTTTCGCCCAGGGAAAACGTTTTTTCACTGCTTCCAGCACTTCCATCAGGTCTCTGGATTCATTCATACCCATTGTACAGGTATAAGGTTCATTATGTCCGTGTCCGCGCAGGTCATAAATGACAGTCGAAAAACCGAGATTGCGGAATGTCTGCAGAAAACGGATCCCGGTATATTTGTTATCTCCATGTCCATGGGAGATCAGAACGACTCGCTTCGGGTCAAGAGGATAAATATCTCCATGGATCACATACCCATCCCGGAGCGTCACATCAAACGGTTCTTTCTCATAACTGTCAAGTTCCCCGTAACTGTGTTCCTCGTTTTTTGCCCGGTCAATGGTAAATTCATATGTTTTCCGAACCGGATTGGAAAGTGCAGAACTCATTTTCAGGGAAATAGTCAAAACCAGTATGATCAATAATACAATAATGCAGATAGAAACGATCAATAATATTTTCATGAATAGCACACTCTGTTATATGGCAATTTGATTCATAATTTTAATTGCCGATTTTCTGTTCCATTCCTGAAACAGGTATATTATTTTTTTCTGTATAAGTTTATCAAAAAAAGACTGTTTTTTCAACTTTTTACAATAAGGCATTCACATTATCCCCTTATTGCAGGGCAAAACACCCGGACGGAGAAGTATCATTTCCGCTTTTTCCTGTGATAGAATAGTTAAATAATATCCAAAACCGGACGGAATTGAAAGGAACCTTAGATCATGAGAAGAACAAGAATCATTTTCCCGATCATCATTTTCAGCATTGTTTTGTTTTTCGCATCTGTTGTTTCTGCTCAAAAAACATATACGGCAAAAGGTTCTATCGAATCATCCGGAGATGGATTGTGGGATTATTATAAAGGAAAGACGAAAACCACGGTAAAGCGCAACGCACCGATGTTCGAAAAAATAGATGAGAATACGTATCTTCTCGATTATACAAAAATAAAAGGTGTGGAACTTTACCTGTCCGCGGAATTCAAAGACAACAAGCTGGTCATGCTGCAAATCACGACGCCCTTTCCGGAATATAAATCATGCGGCAAGGACACAAAAGATCTTTCACGCAGCTTCGCGGAAATTGGTTATTCCCTGATGGGCCTGCAATTTGAGAAGAAACAATGCTCTCAGCAGAAAGGCAGCGGTACACCATATCTGTGCAGTGCTGAGGATTCTGCCTGCGTGTACCGTCTCTGTCCCGGAAAAACATGGGCTCTTGCCTGCAGTCAGGTCAAATAAAAGTAACTGTTTGGTAACGGGTCAAAGTGTTCTGTCGTCATTGACTCGGTATTGAGACAATAGGACAGGCTGCTCGGACTATTTCAAGCAGTTACAAATATAGATCGAATAGCCCTTTAGATCCTGATTATTGCATCGGGTTTCTTAATAGTTGCATCATGAAGAATCCCCTTTTGGGTTTATAATAGATTCTCATGAGACCTTTGATCAAAGCCGATTTTCATGTTCACAGCATTGCATCCAAAGACTCCCTTTCCAAAGGAGAAGACCTTGTTGCCCGGGCAAAGCAAATTGGCCTCGGGAAACTGATTCTGACCGATCACAATACGATTGCGGGTGCGGTTGAATTGCAAAAGATCTATCCGGATTTTGTCATTGTCGGCGAAGAAATTCTGACCACAAAAGGAGAAATCCTCGCCATATTCGTCAAAGAAGAACTTCCCAAAGGCCTCGAACCACAGGAGGCTTTTGTTCGCCTCAAAGAACAAAATGCATTCATTTCGCTGTCTCATCCCTACGCACCGCTGCGGCATGGCTGGACAGAACAGGAAATGGAACAGTATATGCCCTACCTGGACGCAATTGAAATCGCCAATGGCAGAAACCTGCCGGAAATGAACGCTTCGGCCACCAATTTTGCAGCCAAACATGATCTTTCCGGAACAGCCGGTTCGGATGCGCATGGCGTCAGTGAGCTCGGCGCAATGTGCCTCAGTCTTCCTGACTTCAGCAATACAGAAGAATTGCGCGAAGCAATTCGGTCCGCGAAGGTTTGTGGCCGGGAATCATCGCCATGGGTTCGTTATTACTCTCGTAAAGCGGTTCTCCTGAAAGCATTGAACCGCAAATTTGGTCTGAAACTCTACTGATACAATCCACCGTTGAAAACATCACGGTGACGAAGGATAAAACTAATGCTTGATTTATTCCGTTTCCTCGTCGATTATCAGATATGGATCTACGTGGTTCTGGGAGTTCTGGCATTAATTTACCTTGTTCGTCTCATAAACGCTGCCCGCGAACGATATGCAACAATATTCGGTCTGGAACGGGAAGACGCGCAAAGGCGTCTCAATTCAGCTCTGGCCGTTTTCATTTTACTTGTACTTTTGATTGCCGCTGAATTCACTCTGGTGACTTTTGTAATTCCCGAATGGCCGATGGTGATGATGACGCCCCCGGCAGAAACGCCCACACCTGTTGATGAAGAACTCATGATCACAAATTCTTCATCAGATGGAGGGCTGACCATAATATCAACACCGGAAGGTTCTGCCGCAAGCTCTTCGTCTCCGGTCTCCGTGCTTTCCTCCGGATGTATCCCTGATCAACTGGAATGGCTGGCACCGGTCTCCGGCGATGTGATCAGTGGGAGCTATATACTGGAAGCTACGGTGAATGTGCAAAACATGGCTTTTTACAAATGGTCCTATGCTTCTGTTGATAACCAGCAATCATGGCGCGATATTTCAGGCAATGACCTTCCTGTAATTGAAGGTGAGCTGGGGCTTTGGGCTACGACCCAGGTCCCGAATGGGGACTACGTGCTTCGGCTGACTGTTTATAATCTCAATAATGAAGAGCTTCCCTCCTGTGATGCATACATCCGCGTCTTGAATGAGGACTAAGATTGCGGAGAACCATTTTTTCACTCATTTTTCAAGACGTCACGAAAAAATATGAATCACTTGACAAGAAAAGGCGAAAGCATATAATAATTCCTGTATGCGCTGGTGCTGGAACTGGCAGACAGGCATGGTTGAGGGCCATGTGGCGCAAGCCGTGGGGGTTCGATTCCCCCCCAGCGCACAAATCGGAAGTTTGCTTCCGGTTTTTTGTTTAAATAAGCGCTGATTATCCCAAATCGAGTCAAAGTGACCTGTTTTCGATGACTCAGAATTGAGTCATCAGAACAGGCTGCTTTGACTCTATACACGACAGTTACGAGAATTAATTCATCCTGAGCCTTATCTTTTCAGGATCGACTTCAGTATATTCAGTTCCTCAACCTTCAGCAGGAAGCATACACCGAAATAAAGGACAACACCAACAACCAATCCGCCCGCAACCGTAACAAAAGTTCCGGCATGGACGAATTTCATCCAGAGGAGCAATCCCGCGATCATTACGGCCACCGCAATGCCAAACCGGGAAATCCCATGCCAGATCCGCTCCCCTTCCAATCCATTCAGTTTTTTATTCATAAAATACAGCAGGGCACACATTTCCAGCGCGGTAGCGATCGAATTCGCCAGAGCCAGACCTCCGTGGGGATAAGTCCCCAGCGCCCCGAATAATTTGGACAGGACGATGTTCAGCAGCATGTTGAGAACCATGGAGATAAAAAGAATGATCACAGGGGTTTTTGTGTCGTGCATAGCGTAAAACGCCCTTGATACCACTTCCACAACGCTGTGACCGACCAGTCCGACCCCATACCAGATCAATGAACATGCCACCATATCGGTCATTTCAGGCGTGAAAGATCGGCGTTCAAAAACAATACGCACGATAGGCGTGCTGAGGATCACCAATCCGGCCGTTGCGGGAATGGCAAGCATCAGGACCAGGCGCAAAGCAGATGCCAGCGCGGAGCGCATTTCCTTTGTTTCCCCTCTGGCTGCCTGCACGGAAAACATTGGCAGCGAAACTGTTGCCACGGATTGAGCAATGGCAGCCTGCGGCATCAGCATCAGCGACAAGCCCCAGCTCAGCGCGGAAATCGACCCGGGCGCAAGGAAAGAAGCAAGGTAATTATCCACCAGAAAATTAAGCTGCACTGCGGAGGCACCGATTTGCCGCGGGATCATCAGCCTGATGATTTCCCGTACATTGGGATCTTTCAGCCCCAAAGAAGCAAAATAGCGGGCACCTTTTATCCGGAGCAGGTGTGGAAATTGGATCAAAAAATGAAGAACGGATCCGAGCACGGCACCCAGTGCGACGCCGGTAATGCCCAGCGGCCTGGAAAGAATGACAACACCGATCATGATCCCCACCTGATACATGGCGGGTGCAAGCCCCGGGAAAAGGAAATTGCCGTTTGTGTTCAGGATCCCCATAACCAGACCGCTGATGCCGAACACCAGGACCGATGGCAGCTGGATGCGCAGGAGTTTGACGGTAAGTGCCTGCAATTCCGGGTCATGCAGGGAGAAGCCCGGGACCAGGATATATTTGACCACCTGCTCGGCAAAGATAAAACCGATCAAACACAGAAACAATAAAACAAGAAACAGACAATTTCCGATGCGGGAGGCCAGCAGCCATGCCTTTTCTTTTTCATTATCTTTATCCAGCATAGCGCTGAAGGTCGGCACAAAAGCACTTGCGAGCGCTCCGCCCGCCATCAGGTTAAAAATCATTTCGGTCAGACGGTTAGACGCGAGATAGGCATCCACTTCGGAGGATGCTCCAAAGGTCGATCCTAAAATCGCCTTGGAAAGCAAACCGCAGATCTGCGAAAAAATCATGGCACATCCCAACACAAGAGCTGAACGAGCCACCCGTTTCATGTTATTTCCGCTGTTAGAATTTTCTGACATATTTCTCCGTTCGTCTGAATTGCAGTTTTTGCTTATTCAACCCTTCATCAAGAAGGATGATAATGATTATACTCTCAAAGAGCATTGATCTTCCCGCCGGTAAATATCCGGTTTAGTATAGGATATTCTCAGAATGTCAGGCGCATCTGATACCATTCAGCGCCTCCGTGGGATGACTTTTCACTTCTCCCTTCATTGACAAAGCCGAAAGACTGATAATAATGGATCTTCTCCTCTTTACAGGTAAGGACGAGCCCTTTCCGGCCCTGATCCCTTGCGTCAGAGATCGCCTTCCGCAGCAGTTTCCCCGCATACCCCTTTCGGCGTTCGGAAGGGATCGTATTGACACCGAAAATCATCTGCCAGGCCCCGTTTTCATTGTGCATCTCTGCCTTAGCGTACATTTCGTCTGTCAGATCTTCCTCATCCGTTACAAAACCATCGATAAAACTGACAAGCCGCCCGCCATCAAAAAGGAGCCAGAAATGGTTTCCATAATATTTCAGGCGGTCCATAAATTCAGTCCTGTCTGCTGCCTCTGCCGGAGGAAAACATAAGGATTCCACAGCTGTGATCGCATCCAGGTCGGTAATGTCTGCATTGCGTATTATCATTCGTATTCCTTTCTGCTGCTGCATATCCTGATGATGGACGGCCGGTTCAGCAGATTTCCTGTTACACCGAAGGACACTCAGTCCCCGGTGCTTCTTTCAATATAAATATACTACCACAGGAAAAATAACTGTCTTACTGAAACAAATCAGGTTAATTTAATGAATTCCCTTGTAATTGATTTACAGTTGGCATGGAAATTGTTACATATAAGGAAACGATGAAAAAAGGCTGTAAATTCGTAACTATTCGGCAGGACCACTGAGAACTTTCACCACTATGAACCGCTGAACACGATCTGAACAGTTGCGGAAATGAATAAAATAAAAAGAAACAGCAGAAATTTCCTGACAAATTAGAGGAAAACTTAAAGAAATCAGGAACAAAAGAAAAAATTCATTCGTTAATAGAAGTGAGATTGGCATACAAATTGCTACTATATATTACAGGATAATAAAGAGTATGAGCAGATTACGTGCATTGGGAGTTGATATCAGTTTCTGGCAGGGGAAACCGGACTTTGAAAAAATGCGAAAAGCCGGGGCATCCTTTGTCTACATAAAGGCGAGTCAAAACCTTTGGGCTGATAAATCTTTCCAATATAACTGGGAAGGTGCAAAGGAAGCAGGATTGCTGCGCGGAGCATATCATTTTTATGATATGCGGGCAGGATCCGATTCGCCGAAACGTCAGGCGGAATACTTTGCCAATCTGCTTGCCGATGATCCGGGAGAACTGCTTCCCGCGCTTGATTTTGAAAGTCCCGGCATTGCCGGCTACCCCGATTATCCTGATCATGATCAGTCTGACAAGATCGTCCGTCAGTTCTCGGAAAAGGTGAACCAGATCCTGGGGGTAACCCCGATCCTCTACACCAATCTTGCAGGCATCATGCACCTTGATCCGCTGACCGAAATGGTGAAAAACATGGAATTGTGGATCGCCTGGTATAACCTGAAGGCACACCGTCCCAAATATGGCGTATGGAACGACTGGCGGATTTGGCAGTACAAATCCACGGGTGACGGGAATGCCTTTGGTGTGGAATCCAAAGGTCTGGACATGAACGCGTTCAACGGCACGGTAGAAGATCTCTACGATTATGCCAACGGACTCGGTCTGGCAAAGCGGACATTAACATTGTAGAAAACATAGTTGCGGCGAAAACTCTCTCTCTCCTTACATCGCCGCAGGGTATCTATGTTTCGTTTCGTTCTCTCTCCAAGAACGAATTCTAACCATTGTCATGAGGGCGTCCTTCTCCGGGGCGTCCTCGACAATTTAAAAGCCTCTTCCACGTTTTTCAGTTATCCTTTATAATTGGCCTATGAAACAAAACTTTTTTGAACAACTTTCAGACGATTTCCGTCTGCTGTTCATCCGCAAAAAAGTGGATTATGACAAGGCTGTTCAGTATTATTTCATCGACAACGGCGTGGCTTATATCTCCTGCAAGGTGACCGGCCTTGATGATATCATCTGTCATTACAGCGTCCCGGGATATGAGATCCTCAGCGAAGAATTCTCAAATTATATTGACCGGATCACAAGACATATTCCCGAAAAATATCCGCTGGTTCTTGAAATCACCGGCGTTGAATTTTCCCCTGAGGAGCAGAAAAAGATCGAAGACGCCATCTGGACCCAGTTCGAACTGCAGTTCGGTGCTGTGCAGAAACTGGAGAGATCGAGTATACTGCGGATCGTCTGGTTCGCTGTATTTCTGGCGCTTTCGAGCCTATTGATCCTGAACACAAGGCAGCTGCTGAATGAAATAGCCTTCCTTCTGTTCTGGTTTTTCGGGGACCGCCTGATCGAATATGTTCTCCTGGATGAAATTGACCTCAGCCACAAAAAAATGCACATAGCCCAGATCCTTTCCATGAAAGTTGTATTCACCCACAGATATTCCGATGTCAGCCTCACGGACCACGAGGCAGCCACCTACCGCAGCGATGTGAAGGAAAATGTGATGGATGATGAAATCTGACTCATGACTTTCACGAAACTTATTGCCCTCTAAACAAATTCTGGTATAATAGTTGTCGTTGGGCGCATAGCTCAGTTGGTTAGAGCGCTTGTATCACACACAAGAGGTTCGGGGGTTCGAGTCCCTCTGCGCCCACAAAACGGAAAAGAAGAGAAATTCTTCTTTTTTTGTTTTAATGGTCAATGCGCCGGACGCCCGGGTGGATTATCATACTTTTCATGCTTTTCTGAAACATACGATTATAATAGGTCAATTATAAAGGACAGTTACATGGAAATTTATGCGGACAATGCGGCAACCACCAGAATGAGCCGGAGGGCGATCAGCGCGATGCTGCCTTACCTGGATGGGTCTTACGGAAATCCGTCCAGTCTTCACTCCTTTGGCGCCCGTGCGAACGAAGCACTGATGGATGCCCGCCAGCGGGCTGCTGCCCAGCTGGGATGTCAGGCAAGGGAGATCACCTTCACATCCGGCGGCACCGAATCCGACAATCTGGCTATCCGTTCTGCTGCGGCATTTGGCTCCCGGAATGGGAAAAGGCATATCATTTCCACTGCTTTTGAGCACCATGCCGTCCTGCATACGCTGGAAGCTTTGAAACGGGAAGGCTTCGAAATCACCCTGCTGGATGTTCCTGAAAACGGTGTACTGCTTCCGGAGCAGGTTTCCGATGCCATCCGTCCGGATACCTGTCTGGTGACGGTCATGTATGCGAACAATGAAATCGGGACCATCCAGCCTGCAGCAGAAATCGGGATGATCTGCCGCGGGAATGGCATTCTCTTTCATACGGATGCCGTCCAGGCGTTTGGCTCACTGCACATCAATGTGACCGAACAGAACATCGATATGCTTTCCCTTTCGGCACATAAGTTTCACGGACCGAAAGGCGCCGGTCTGCTTTACTGCCGCAGGGATATTCCTCTCACTCCCATACTTTATGGAGGCGCACAGGAAAAAGGAAAACGCCCCGGGACGGAAAATGTCCCCGGCATCGTCGGCATGGCGGCTGCGATGGAGGAAGCGGCGGAAAACATCGACACGAATGTTCCCCGTGTTTCGGCGATGAGGGACCGGCTGATCCGCGGTCTTTCCGAGATTTCCGGCTCGGTCCTGAACGGTGATGCGGAAAAGCGCCTTTCCGGCAATGTGAATTTCTGCTTCGAAGGCATCGAAGGCGAAGCCCTGCTGATGCTCCTCGACAGCAAAGGCATAGCGGCTTCTTCGGGCTCGGCTTGTACCGCCGGTTCTCCTGAACCCAGTCATGTGCTCCTTGCGATCGGACGCTCTCCGGAAATGGCTGCCGCTTCGCTGCGCCTGACGATTGATGAAAACAATTCCGATGAGGAAATTGATTATATGATAAAAACTGTCGCGGAGTCCGTTGACTTCCTGAGGCGCATCCGTTGAGGATCAGTGCAAAAGCTGAAAAGCAGCCACGCGGTGATATGGGGGCGGCAGCCCCCGAAATTCCGGTGCGGGCCTGAGCTTCCGCTAACACACGAAAGCCCGCTCCCGCACCCTGCGAAGCACAAGCTTCGGGACGCAAACGAAACTCTTATAACAGATAACCTTCGCGAAAGCATGCGGATCAGCTCAAAAGCCGAAAGACAGCCGGGCGGGGGTATGGGGGCGGCAGCCCCCAAAATTCCGGTGCGGGCCTGAGCTTCCGCTAACACACGAAAGCCCGCTCCCGCACCCTGCGAAGCATAAGCTTCGGGATGCAAACGAAACTCTTATACGAGATAAGGTAGATTCTTATGAATAATAAACGTGTTTTGACAATTCAGGATATATCCTGTGTAGGGCAGTGTTCCCTGACCGTTGCCCTTCCTATCATTTCCGCCTGCGGCCTGGAAACAGCCATATTGCCGTCCGCAGTGCTTTCCAACCATACCGGCGGATTCAAAAGCTGGACCTTCCGGGACCTGACCGACGATATGCCCGGCATCGAACAGAAATGGATCGATGAAGGCATCACATTTGATGCCATCTACACCGGTTATCTCGGCAGCGCCCGCCAGATCGACATCGTGAAGCATATCTTCAGCACCTGTTCCAAACCGGGCTGTGTCCACGTTGTTGACCCCGCAATGGCGGACAACGGAAAACTTTATGCCGGATTTGACATGGCTTTTGTCAAGGAAATGGCAAAGCTTTGCGCCGCAGCCGATTATGTGCTGCCCAACATCACCGAAGCCAGCCTGATCACCGGGATGGAATATCGCGAAACCTATGATGCCGGTTATGTGACGGAATTGGTCCGGGCAGTGGCGGCATTGGGACCGAGATCCGTGATCTTGACCGGAGTCTCCTACGAACCCTCCACCACCGGCGTGGTCGTTTATGAAGATGGAAAACTCGACTACTATCAGCATCACCGTCTGCCGAAAGGCAGTCATGGCACAGGGGATGTCTATGCTTCCTCCTTTACCGGCGCCCTGCTCCATGGGAAAACCTCTTATGAAGCCGCAAAGATCGCCGCGGACTATACCGTCAAATGCATCGAAAACACCGTCGATGATCCCGATCACTGGTACGGCGTCAAATTTGAATCCGTCCTGCCGGAATTGATCCGGTCTCTGACCGCCTGATTCCCGTTTCCGGGCTACCTCAGGTGGGACGGTTATCGCCAAAGGCGGAACCGTCCCACCGGGGTGATCCATCAGAAAAATCCCATACCGCATTCATCAATCCAGTCTCACCGAGCCGTTGTTTCATAGGAAACGGTTCTCCCGGTGCAAGTCGATGTTCACACATACAGGGGACGAGTCTGTGTGCGTCCCCTGAATCTCAATCATCCCTGACGCGCACACAGATTTGTCCCCTGTGCGTTTTTTTGAACAATTTCCCGGTGTTGCAGGGGACGGTTCATGCTTATCTGACTCAATGCTTTCCCCTCTCCCTGGGGTTATTGAACCGAGGACAGACTCCCTTCGGGAATCAGTCTCCGGGGAAAGTCCCGAAGCACGCCTGGGACGTTCATGCCCTTCTCCGGGACTGACCTGCGGAGCGGGTCTGTCCTCGTTACGATAAGCGCCGGGAAAACAGGAAACAGCCGTAAAAAACAGATCTATCTCTTATCTCAACGTCTATTGTAACGAGGACAGACTCCCTCCGGGAATCAGTCCCCGGGGAAAGTCCCGAAGCACTGCGGAAACGTTCATGCCCTCCTCCGGGGACTGACCTGCGAAGCGGGTCTGTCCTCGTTACAATAAGCGCCGGGGAAACAGGAAACAGCCGTAAAAAAACAGAGCTATCTCTTATCTCAACGTCTATTGTAACGAGGACAGACTCCCTTCGGGAATCAGTCCCCGGATCGGGTTATTTTTTCTTCTTTTTGCGTTTTTCGCGCAAGGCTTTGCGGACATCATCCGCAGGACCCGCTCTGGGACCAACCCTCGCGGTAAATTTTACCCAGCGCTCGTGAAGGGCGGCAGTGTCTTCCAGCGGGATGGCCATGATCGCTTTCTGATCCTTCCGCTTCATTGCGTCTTCCATCAGGATCTTTCTGGCTTCCGCTTCGCTCACTGTTCCTGGGTTCTGCTGTTTCACTTCGTTTACATCGTTTTCAGTACCGCCATGGTTCTCTTCAGCTTCCCGTTTGTCTTCTGCTTCGAGCTCTGCGCGGATCGCTTCGGCTTCCATCTGCTTATTGAGTTTCGTCATCTCCCGGTCCGGTTCGAACGGTTTTGACGGTCTGTATGCACCCGGAAGCATGCCCGATTCCCGCTCCAGCCGTTCGGCTCTGCGGAGCTTGCGTTCCCGTTCTCTGCGCTTCCGTTCCGCATCCTTTTCACTTTTCTTTTCCCAATAGCCCATCAATCCGGCCATAGCCCCATTGAACGGCAGCGCGTTCGCATTGGCACGCAGGCTCTTTGCGGTCTCTTCATTTTTGCGGCTGTCATGATTGGTGCGGGGTTCGTCTTTGAAGGTCTCCGCCTGCCGCACTACCGGCTCGAGGTGGATCTCCCCGCTTTTGATCTTTTCGATCTTGACCTCGGTCGCCCTCAGGCGGTTGTCAAGCCCGATCCAGCGGTATTCCCAGTTCAGATACGTCATTCCCAGAATATCATTGTCACGGTAGATCCCCTCCAAGGCCGCGTGTGCCTTGCGGATGTGGAAAGAGACCATACCCACCAGTTCTTTGATCGAAAGCTCGGAAAGCTCCGGGAAAGACTGCCCCTGCTGTTCCAGGACTGCCTTCGTCAAACAAAAAGAGCCCAGCTGACGGATGTTCTTTTCCAGCTGGGTGCACAGCATCAGGTAATTCCC
>Ga0310695_10011973_pt1 | contig 12259 bp, 7 predicted proteins | sample RumenRJG_04DNA_FD_203882 | JGI IMG/M metagenome (GOLD analysis project Ga0310695, IMG submission 203882) | Bovine rumen microbial communities from Lethbridge, Alberta, Canada - RJG_04 (v2) (version 2) | ecosystem: Host-associated > Mammals > Digestive system > Stomach > Rumen | place: Canada... | reverse complement strand
TCTACATAATCTTTGTAGCAGTGGTCTCCTCAAAGCTCAGCAAGAGAAAAAACACAAAGGAGAAATAGGAAATGGATAACTATCTTATCTGGCTGATCTTAGGCCTGGTGCTTTTAGGTGTGGAGATGATGATTGGCAGTATCTATCTTCTGGCTCTGGTAGCCGGCTGTGCCATCGCCTGTATCTTCGCCTTTATGGGCACAACTTTTACCGCACAGTGCATCATTGCTGCCGTAGTAGCAATTGCCGGGGTTATTGCTGCATTCATTTTCAGACGAAACATCAGAAAAAAACTTACCCCCAATCAGGATTGTGACAATCTTGATAAAGGACAGATTATTAACGTCGAGAACATAGATTCCGACGGTGGTGCCACCGTAAGTTACAGAGGCTCTCAGTGGAAAGCCTATGCTAAGGAAGGGGCCCTTGAAAAAGGTATTTACCACATTGAGAATATTGAAGGCACAAGACTGATTTTGATCAAATAGTAAAGGAGCATATAAATGTATTTAGATATGGATTTTTCAGGCGGCAGCGTTGCACTAATCCTAATTATTATTGCCATTATTTTTGCAGTTAAGGCTATCAAAGTTATACCTCAGCAGTCTGCATGGGTTATTGAAAGACTTGGTAAATTCCACAAGGTATTAAATCCAGGTTTAAACTTCATCATTCCTTTCATAGATAAGGTTGCCTACAAGCACTCTCTAAAGGAAATTCCTCTGGATACACCAAGCCAGGTATGTATCACCAGAGATAATACACAGCTTTCTGTAGACGGTATTCTCTACTTCCAGGTAACTGATCCTAAGCTTGCATCCTACGGCACCTCAAACTATATTATCGCCATCACCCAGCTGGCCCAGACTACTCTACGTTCTGTTATCGGTAAGATGGTTCTAGACGAGACCTTTGAAGAGCGTGATGTCATAAACAATCAGGTTGTTGCTGCAATTGATGAGGCAGCCCTAAACTGGGGTGTTAAGGTACTGCGCTATGAAATCAAGGATCTGACTCCTCCTGCAGTTATTCTGCAGGCTATGCAGAGACAGATCACCGCTGAAAGAGAGAAAAGAGCAGTTATCTTCGAGTCTGAAGGTAGAAAGCAGGAACAGATTAACCTTGCTAACGGTGCCAGAGAGGCTGCCATTGCCAAGTCTGAAGGTGAGAAGCAGTCTGAAATCAATATCGCTGAAGGTAAGGCACAGGCTACCATCGCCATTGCCAATGCAACAGCCAAGGCTCTTGAAACAATTGCTCAGGCAACTCAGGCTGAAGGCGGCAACACCGCTGTAAACCTAAAGGTTGCAGAGCAGTATATTGAGGCTTTCTCAAATCTTGCCAAGACCAACAATACTCTGATTGTGCCAAACAACCTATCAGACGTATCCGGCATGGTAAGCTCTGTTATGAAGATTGTTCAGTCAACCTCTCAGGCTCCAGCCGCAACCAAATAACACAAACAACTCTCCCAAGACAGGACCCGACAGTCCTGTCTTCTTATTTTGAGGATATGCATTATGGATTTTAAAGATCCTGATAATTCCACCTCCCAAAACCGCAATGACTACATAACTATTCAGACCGGCAGTTCTAAACACAGTAACACCCCTTCCCTGATAAAAAGTTTTTGTCATATCTTTATGATGATAGGATCCATTATCACCTTCATCCGCAACACGGTTTTCAATATCATTTTTATTCTGCTAATCATTGCGATATTTGCTCTGGTGGGACTTGTAAATACAGTTACAGACAGGGGGGCTGAGGTCATTTCTGAGCTCTCAGGAAAGAGTTCCTATAAAACCGGACAGGTTGAGCAGGTACTGTGCTTTGATTTAAACGGTCCTGTATACGAATATCCTCTGCCGGATGATGACTACTCAAAGCTCACCCGCAACCTTGATGAGAAACTCAACAACCGCCGCATCAATGATATTCTCTCCATAGAAAAAGCACTAAAAGCGGCTCAGGATGAAAATGAAATAAAAGAAATATACCTAAACCTCACCGACTGCATGACCACCTTCCCGGTTGCAGAACGTATCTATAATGCAGTTCGTGAGTACAAAGAGAAAAAGCCTGATACAAAAATAACCGCCTTTGCAGAAAGCTATGGCGCATCTGCCTACAGAATCGCCACTGCAGCCGATAGAATCGTAATCGATCCGTTAGGCGGCTTTGATTTTAAGGGCTTTGCCAGTGCCAATCTGTATTTTAAAGATCTCTTAGACAGATTAAGAGTGGAGCCTTTGGTCTTCAAGGCCGGTGAATTTAAGAGCGCCGTGGAAATCTTTACAGAGAACAGAATGTCTGAGGGGGTAAAAAAAGAGTATCAGCATATCTTTGACTCTCTATGGAAGCTCTACAAGGATTCGTTAAACTCAAGAGCTGATGCATCTGCCTCCTTAACCAGAGTCTTTGATAATCCGCAGCGCTTCCTTGAAGAGCTTGAGAGATTCAGAGGCTCTGAGGCTCAGCTGCTAAAGCATATGGGACTGGTGGATGAAATCAACTCACAGCTGAATCTTGAATATGCCTATTCAAAGGATTACGGCTATGAAGATAATATGCTCAATCCACTCATGACCGACTATCAGGACCTTGCAGACTCTGTAAATCCAGTTACTGCAGCTAAAACTCCAAAAAAGAAGCACAGAAAGAATGGTGCTGATAAGAGTGTAACTGTAGAAAGTGCAGAGGGTAAATCAGAGATTGCGGTATTATACGGCATCGGTGAGATCATGGATTACTCAGAGCGACCAACAGAATTTACCCCTGACAATATAGCCTCACAGATTGAGAGTATTCTTGAGGATAAAAATATTAAAGGAGTTATCTTCTACATCAACTCCCCTGGCGGCTCAGTTTCCGCCTCAGAGAAAATCAGAAATCTGATTCTAAAGCTCAAGGAAACCCGTGAAATACCGGTTTATGTTTCCATGAACTCCCTCTGTGCCTCTGGAGCCTACTGGATCTGTACCGCCTGCGACAGACTCTATGCCACACCTACTACCATTACAGGTTCTATAGGTGTCTTCTCAGTGGGTCTTGGTATACACGATCTCTTAAACGAATACGGTGTAAGACAGGATGGTGTTGAAACCTCCGAGCTGGAAAGATCACCTCTTGCAGTGAGAATGCCGGAGTCTCAGCGCAGAATGAATACCCTTGAGGTAGAAGGTATCTACGAGAACTTTATCTCCCTGGTTAAAAACTCTAGAAAAGACTTAAAGAACACAGACTACCGAGTCTTTGCCGAAGGAAAAGTATTCCTCTGTCAGGATGCCCTGTCTTTAAAACTTATCGATGATTCTAAAGATCTCTTTGGGGTATTTGAAGAAATCAAGGCAGCTGTTCAGCATGATGATAATGATGAAATCTCTCTGTTACATCTGTCATCTGAGATCGGAAACAAGGCCAATCTCTTTAAATCCCTGTTCATAAAGACTGCATCTGGTATTCTTGCCCCTGAGTACGTAAAAACTATTCTTGATCTTATGAATAAGAGCTCAGCTGCCGGTGAAAACAAGCCCAAACTTATGGCTATTGGCGCCATCAGAGATGTTACTCTTTAGACAGAAAAACGTAATCTAAACCACACAGGAAGGCGTCTGAAATCAGACGCCTTCAATTCAAAAAAAACGCTATACCAAAGCAGAGCCTCAGTATAGCGTCCACGATAAACAACATTCCTAAGAACGATTAGAATGTCTGGTCTTAGACTCAATTGAGATTGAGTCTACAATCTTTTTAACCACTGTATTTCTGAGCTTAAATACTCTTACACATGGACAGGTGGTAGTAATGATCTTTACCGCATGACTTGATTCAGGCAGACCATTGTCAGTTGCCGTATTAAAAATCTCTACCCATTCTCTTCCAGGTGAAACCAGAGGCAGTTTCACACTCTGGGATTTGGCCCTCTGGGTGAAAACCACACACCAGCTTTCACCTTCCTCATCGTTTACTGCACCTGCCACCAGCATCACGGTATCAGTATCAGGATTATTCCAGTCAGCAGAATGCATCTGAGCTCCGTCAGGTCTGAACCAGTGGGCATCGTAGCTGGCACGTTTTGAGCTCACACGGTAGCTGTCATCCACCAGAAGAAGCTCTCGCAGCATCATGGATTCATGACGAATCTGATTTAGCATAGAGATAAAGGAAATGAAATTCTTGTTCTCCTCGGAGTAATCCCATTTTGTCCAGGAGATTTCATTATCCTGACAGTAGGCATTGTTATTGCCTAGCTGAGTACGGGAGAACTCATCTCCGCCTAATAGGTGCGGAATACCCTGACTTAGAATGGTGGATGCAATAAGATTGCGCTTCATCTGCCAGCGCTTGGCGTTAACCTTCTTGTCAGTGGTAGGACCTTCCTTTCCGCAGTTGGTGGAGTAATTGTCATTACAGCCGTCGCGGTTATCCTCCCCATTAGCCTCATTGTGCTTAGAGTTGTAGGAAACCAGATCATGAAGAGTAAATCCGTCGTGATAAGTTACAAAATTCAGACTGGATTTAATGGATCTGGTCTCCTTTAAGTAAATATCACGTGAGCCCATGATACGGGTGATGTACTCACCGATAAGGCCCTTGTCGCCTCGCCAGAAACGTCTTACCGTGTCACGGAATCTGTCGTTCTGCTCAGCCCAGCCCTGCGGAAAGCCGCCCACATGATAACCATTGTTTCCAATATCCCAAGGCTCAGCAATAAGAATGGACTTGTTAATAGAATCATTGCAGAAACACCCCTTTAAAAATGCGCAGTTAGGATCAAAATCATTGAACACATCACCATGACTCTCGCGACAAAGGGTTACACAGAGATCGAATCTGAACCCGTCAACCTTCATATTTTCAAGCCAGTGAGTCATTGAATTAAGTACCAGATTCAGAGTCGGTCTGGAATCCACGTTTACCGAGTTACCGCAGCCGGTAACATCAAAGAAATTTCCAAAATCAGAAGAACCATCCTCATTGCGGGGATGAACATAGTAGTTATGGGCATCAAAGCCCTTAAAACTTAAAACGCTGCCGCCATTGCCGCCTTCACCGGTATGGTTGTAAACCACATCAAGAATCACAGCAATACCGTTTCGATGGAACTCTCGAACCATTTCCTTGAACTCATTGACGGCATTCCTTGGGTTTACCGCAAATCTTGGATCGGGAGCAAAGTAACATACAGGATTGTAGCCCCAGTAGTTAACTTTGCCAATCTTAGATAAATGAGGTTCTGAAACGTAGGCATAGATTGGATTTAACTGAACAGCAGTAATTCCGAGTCTCTTTAAGTGTGCAATAACCTTCTCGTGGCACATACCAAGGAATTTTCCCCTATGCTCAGGAGGAACATCCTCGTTAAGCATGGTCATGCCTTTTACATTGCACTCATAGATTAGAAGATCGTCTAAAGAGATAGCTGGCTTCTGAATTCCCTGCCAGTCAAAATCTGAATCATCACAGATGATAGCTTTAGGAATGAAGTCATCATAGTGATTTTTATAGCGATCCTCTGTATAGACAAAAGGTTTTGACAGGGCCTTGGCATATGGATCAACCAGAATATGATCCTTCATGAAATAAAAGCCACGTGAAGGGTCATACTCACCGATAGCCTCATATCCGTACAGATCACCTACCTGTACACCATCTATGAAGCCATACCAGACACTGCCCTTCTTTTCAGGAAGACTTACCTTTCGGATTTCGTGTTCGCTTTTATCATAGAGATGGACCACTATCTGCTCTGCATTCGGGGACCATACTGAAAAATAACATCCGCCTTCAGTTACAGTTACGCCTAAAGGCACAAGCCTGAAATCCACATGCCGCGAGATAGGTTGATTCATACCACATTCCTCAGTTCTCAAGCTCTGTTGATTTATCTTAAAAAATTATTATTTTTTTTACAGCTTCAATGCTGTTTTTTGTTATGAAAAATTAAGTCGGAACTTCTCCTAATTATCGGAAATTAAACTTAGCAAGTTTACCTTTAGAGGAATTTAGAACAGATTTTCTTATCAACTCTGTGAAGTTATCTGATTTTTGAAAAAAATCGTAAAAAAGACCTACCTTTTTGTGAATTTTGACCTTATAGAAAAAAATAGCAGACAAATGACACAAAAAAGTTTCAGCAGATGTGAATTTTATACTTTTATTATACAATAATTATGATGTATATAATGATTATATGTGGTTCTCTTATTAGAACTTCAGATTATATGAAGAAAGAATTGTTCTTCTGGGCGTACTGGCAAAGGGGTTGCCAGATGATTTGAAATACGATCTGGTTATTGATTTTATGTCTTCTGCCATCAATCCTCTATACAAATCAGGACCAACAGTTGCTTATGACGAGGATGATGATGTTCTACTTGCCTATGTAAGTATTGATATCAAGGATATTGACAAAAATGAATTTCCTGAAATTGTTGAGGAATTCATGGTGTTTGAGAAACACTACCGTGACAGACTCAGCGAGACACCTGATACAGCAGATGATTCAAACGCAAGCTCAGCATCAGAAATAATCGGAAGGATTAACAACTAATAATCGCTAACTACAAGAAAAAAGAGAAATGTAAAATGTTACTGTAAAAAATGTACAAAAATATGGAGCTATTACTTTCTAAGAAATGCCTCAGGTTGAACAAACGAAGCTTCACTAGGTGAAAAAGAAAAGAGAAGAAGAGACAGCTAATGAGGGATTTACTCTAGAGGGAGTTCAAAAGATCCTTATGAAAAAGAATTTAAAAAGGAGGTGCTCTTTAAAGAGCTCCTCCTTTTTTTCATCCAAAGATTATCCTGTTAGTCAGAAATCTTCTTGATGATCAGAGTTGATAGTGGAGGCAGATCCAGTACGATTGAGTGATAGCAGCTCTGCCATGAGATATTTGAAGCTACCAGCTTGCTCTCACCGGTACCGTATGCACTTCCCCAGTACTGCTTATCATCAGAGTTGAAGATTACCTCGTAGGTACCTGGCTCAGGTACACCTAGGCGGTATGCAACATAAGGAACTGGAGTGAAGTTGGATACTGCAACAATGAAGTCCTTGCCATTGTTACGCTGCATAGCAAACACGCTGTGATCTGCATCGTTAACATCAAGCCACTTGAAGGAGGCAGGATCGTAGTCGGTTCTCCATAGACATGGCTCTGATCTGTACAGCTTATTCAGATCCTTAACCAGTTTCTGAATACCCTGATGCTTAGGATACTTCAGTAGCCACCAGTCTAACTGAGCATCATCATTCCACTCAGAACCCTGACCGATTTCTGAGCCCATGAAGTTCAGCTTCTTACCTGGGTGAGCATACATGTAGGTCAGATAAGCACGCATATTAGCGGCCTGCTGCCACTCATCACCAGGCATCTTATAAAGCAGAGAATGCTTTCCGTGAGTAACCTCATCATGAGATATTGACAGGATGAAGTTCTCATTGAAGGCATAAATCATTGAGAAAGACATCTCACCGTGGTGATACTTACGGAAGAATGGATCAGTCTGCATGTACTCTAATGAGTCGTGCATCCAGCCCATGTTCCACTTGAAGCCGAAGCCTAAGCCGCCAGAGAATGTAGGACGTGAAACGCCGGTAAAGGCGGTTGATTCTTCAGCGATAGTGAAGGCATGAGGATACTTCTTGTAAACCTCCTCGTTGAACCACTTCAGGAAGCTTACAGCCTCATAGTTGATGTTACCGCCATCAACGTTAGGGATCCACTCACCGTCTTTTCTTGAGTAATCCCAGTAAAGCATTGAAGCTACAGCATCAACACGCAGACCGTCAATGTGATATAAATCCAGCCATACTAAAGCAGAAGCAATAAGGAATCTGCGAACAGTATCACGACCGAAATCATAAATCAGAGAATTCCAGTCAGGATGCCATCCACGACGAGGGTCTTCGTATTCGTAAACACAGGTACCGTCAAACTTGGCAAGACCGAAGGCATCGGTTGGGAAGTGAGCAGGAACCCAGTCTAAAATCACACCGATTCCGTTCTGGTGGAATGTATCCACAAAGAACTTGAAGTCATCAATACTGCCGAATCTTGAGGTAGGAGCAAACAGACCGGTTGGCTGATAGCCCCATGAGCCTGAGAATGGATGCTCCATGATTGGCATTAGCTCGATGTGGGTATAGCCCATTTCCTTAACATAATCTAATAGGTCTTTTGCAAGCTCACGATATGTTAAAGGCTGACCGTTCTCATCCTTCTTCCATGACCCCAGATGAAGCTCATAGATAGAGATTGGCTGCTCAAGCTTGTTGTTAAGCTGAGACTTCTTCCACTCCTGATCATGCCAGGTATAGGAGTGCTGATCAGAAATAATTGAAGCAAATGAAGGATACTGCTCGTGATAGAAGCCAACTGGGTCGGCCTTGTGAGGTAGACGATTGCCGAAAGGATCCTTAATCTCATACTTGTAGCGAAGACCAGCACCTAAACCAGGAACAAAAAGAACCCAATGACCTAAAAGACTTTTGGCCATAGGCAGACGACGACCATCCCAGAAATTGAAATCGCCGATAACGCTTACAGCTGTAGCGGATGGAGCATATACAGCGAACTTGGTTCCTTTGATCTTTACGCCATCAACATCCAGCTCAATCAGCTGTGCTCCTAAGGTTCTATAGATATTCTCAGGATCTTCGTTCATGGTGTTCAGACCGAAGAAAGCCTCGTCTCTGAACTGATAAGGATCAATAACGTCCACGGTAGCATCTTTATAGGTTACCTTGAACATATAGTGGAAAGGTTTCTCGGTTGAGATCTTTTCCTCAAACAAACCATCTGGGTGAACCATGGTCAGAGTACAGATGAAATCTTTTCCATCAATGGAATAGACTTCAACGCTCTGAGCACTTGGAAGCCAGGCTCTTAAAATATAAGAGCTCCCCTCTAGCTTCTGAAGACCAAGTGTCTCGAAAGGATTGCCAATCTTTGCGTTATTTAAATCATCAATCAGCATTATGCTGTCTCCTCAAAATACATAATTTTTTTATTTATTTCTGGCGTCAGTCATTTCCTTAGTCATGGACTTTACGTGATCCAGATCAAATATATATTCAAGATCCGCAGTTAATTTTCTGCGCCAGTTTGGATACTCAGTATTTGTTCCAGGGATATTAACCGGCTTTTCAACGCCTATCCAATCTTCAATCTGGCTACTGAATAAAGAGCAGGAACCGTTACACATATGAATCTGAAGTGCTTTTGCAAACTCAAGAGTCATCTGAACATCTTTAGCGTCTCTTGGGAAATCATCACTTACACTTCCAAGTCCATGCATGCTGTCAAGAATACGCTGTTTCTGAATCTCTCTTATTTCAGAAAGATTTACAGCCTCTTCTTCTGTATAGATTCCAAGTTCCTTACCCAAGGACAGATCAAAGCAATTCCACCAGCCTACCAGTGTTGGCATGTCATGAGTTGTGAGAGCTGACATAGCCTGAGACTGATAATCACGAGGAGCAATATAGCCGCCGTCCGCTGCTCGTTCATCAAAAAAGATCTTGTATGAGAAAGCTCCTACCTTCTTTAATGCACGGGTTAACTCCACAGGAATCGTTCCAAGATCCTCAGCAATAACAAGACATTTATTGCGGTGAGACTCAAGAGAAATGATTCCGAGTAAATCATGCATACTATAATGAACGTATGCACCTTCGCAAGCAGGAGATCCCAACTTTGTGATCCAAAGTCTAAATAATCCTGCAGCGTGATCGATTCTGATGGCTCCACATGATTTCATGTTTGACTGATACATCTTAATCATTGGTCTGTAGGCAGCCTTTCTTAAGGATTCAGGAGTCATAGGAGATAACCCCCAGCTCTGGCCCAGTGGTCCTAAAGGATCAGGAGGTGCACCGATTGAGCCGGTAGGAGAGAATACATTATCTACATCAGACCAGACATCGCAGCTCTGTTTAGCCACACCAACAGCTAAGTCACGATACGTACCAATCATCATGCCAGCATCCTTGGCACATCTGTAGGCATCCTCAAGCTGTTCAGAAGCGAGGAACTGAAGATAACAGTAGAACAGGATATCCCTATAATGGTCCTTTCGCCACTGTTCGACAAAAGGAGAATTTACGTTCTGATATTCCTTTTCAAAGACTTCCCATGAATATGCATTAACTCCCATATCATAGTAGTGAGCCTGAAGTGCATCGTAGGTAGCCATGTTTAAAAGCTGCTCACCGCCCTGCTCCATAAAGCGAAGGAACTTGTTGCCACGAGCAGAACGTTTATCGTCAACCTTTACATTGTCAAAGATAAGACGCAGAACTTCCATCTTAGCTTCGATTACACCTCGATAATCAACATACTCCTTGTCACGAAGAACATGCAGTCTCTGCTGAAACTTCTCAGAGTGAATCAGATCCTGCGCTGGCTTACAGTTTAGAAGCTCAGGAACAGAGGTAACACTGATATAGATTACATTAAGAAAGTTTCTTGAGGATGGAGAATAAGGACTTACTGCAGACTCATCTGGAACTGCAGGATAGCCGGCATGCATTGGGTTTAGACCGACAAACTGACCGCCGCATCTGTGAACACCTAAAAGCAGCTGCTTTAAATCCTCAAAATCACCAATGCCCCAGTTATTCTTTGATCTTACTGTATATAACTGAGAGCTTACACCCCAGACTTTTCTTCCCTCTAAAATCTCTTTTGGAGTGTAAACCTTAGACGGACAGACAATTAAAGACATGCAGATGGATTTTAGAGTCTTTTTATTTGATTTAATGGTAACAGAGCAATTGTGATATCCATAAGGAAGGTCACTTATCAGCTTATAGCGACGGATATCATAAACAGTTCCCTGAACATTTTTATAATCAGCAATCTCAACCTGTTCAAGCGGAATTGAACGCTCAATCTTTCGTCCATCTTCAAGGCCAAGGACAACAGTTAAAACGGAGGATTCATCTTCCCCTAAAGACTCAGGAGTTCGGATTAGGAACTGATGCTCATCATCATCTGTAAGCACTGTTACAGGATCAAGAATATTAGAAAACTCTTCAAGTTCTTCCTTATCAAGGATTTTCTGTAAAGCACGATCATCGTTTACAGGGTAGCCCAATATTTCGAGTAGAGATTTTCTACTTTCTTCAGAAATATAAACAAGCTTGTTTGTTGCATCCAGGTAGGTGCGGGCAATACCCTTTTCATCTGCTAGTAATTGAATGTCAATCATGGTTTTACCATTATTATTATTTATTTAGTTTAATTTAAAGCAAATTTGTGTCTGATACAGGATGGTGAAAAACTGCTGATTAAAGATCGGAAAAAGCAGACCTGTACCTTTATAAATATAGATTAAAGCTGAGATCCTTAATATAAATAATGTAAAGAAAATTGATCTCATTTTTAAATCCGTGAGTATGATACCCATTAAAGGTTGAAAATGCTTGCTAAATTAGGGAAATGCACCGTTTTTTTATTCAGAAATTTGAGCTAGGCTTAAAAACTGAACATATGTCGTGATCTGTTTCAAATTATTCATTGACGGTTAATATTGTGTAATTTTTAAGCAAAATCTCAAAAAAAATTAAATACATAGAAACATGACGAAATGCACTATTTTATTTTGAAGCGTATCACATTTATTTAATTAACATAATATTTAAGAAAAAAATTTTCAGAATTAAAATAACGGTTTTCTTACTGTATTTTAACAAAAAAATCAGTATGTTATATTAAGCAGAATAATTTTTAAACCTATCTAAAAGATTTTTTTTGAACTAATACCAAAAATAGATTTGAAAATTTTAAACAATGTTCTACACTATATCTGCTTTAGGTGATAAAGCTACTTTTATAAAAGTGTAAAGTTAAAAAGAGCTTATCTTGACAATCGTCAGAAATATAGTATCTTTTTAATGTTTTTATTTTTTGTCAATTGTTAACTACGGGTAACTTTTAATATGACTATTAAAGTTGGTATTAACGGCTTTGGCCGTATCGGTCGTTTCGTATTCCGCGCATCAATCCTACGTCCAGAGTTAGGTATTCAGGTTGTTGGTATCAATGACCTATGCCCACCAGATTACATGGCATACATGTTAAAGTATGACACCATGCACGGCATTTTCAACGGCACCATCGATGTTGTTGACGGTAACTTAGTTGTAAACGGCAACACCATCCGTGTTACTGCAGAGCGTGATCCAGCAAATCTAAAGTGGGGTGACGTTGGTGCAGAGTACGTTGTTGAGTCAACTGGCCTATTCTTA
>Ga0310695_10011970_pt1 | contig 12263 bp, 4 predicted proteins | sample RumenRJG_04DNA_FD_203882 | JGI IMG/M metagenome (GOLD analysis project Ga0310695, IMG submission 203882) | Bovine rumen microbial communities from Lethbridge, Alberta, Canada - RJG_04 (v2) (version 2) | ecosystem: Host-associated > Mammals > Digestive system > Stomach > Rumen | place: Canada... | reverse complement strand
TTCCTCTGGCTCGATCGGCGTGTAGTCTGGCGCGTCGAGCGACGTGTCTACCTTTGCCTTGATTCCGAGCCCGCGCCGCCGCAGCCAAGTGGCGAGCAGGCGCTCCCACTTGTATACGTCGTTGTGGGGCTTTGTGGTGACGCCGAAGCCGTGGCATCCCTCGGGGTAGAAATGCGCCTCGATCTTCGGCCAGCGGTTCTTAGCCACGTGTGCGGCGAAATACCCCACTCCGCTACCTCGATAGAGGTCGGCGAGCCCCGCAAGCAGGAACATCGGCGTGGAGTTTGTCAATGCAGGCTCGATGTCCGGCGGCACCTTCCCTTCGTTCGAAAGATAGGCGGGATATACGAGCACGGCGAAATCTGGGGATGCGCGTTCTTCGTCCACCGCGTCAATCGGCGCATAGACCCGCTTCCCATTGACTGCAACGCCGCGCACGGCGAGATGCCCACCAGCCGAATAGCCCATTACACCGAGATGGCTCTTGGACAGATTCCACTTCTTCGCGTTCGAGCGAACTACCGACAGCGCGCGCTGCAAGTCGGCGAGCGCCGCGCCCTTGGGATAGGGGCGAACGCGGTATTTCAGGACAAACGCCGCGACGCCGATGCTGTTGAGGAAACGCGCCGTGCGCCGCCCCTCGTGCTCGAAGTCCAGGCAGCCGTAGGCGCCGCCGGGGCAGATGACCACGCCCATCGTCGCGCGCGGAGAGTTTGTCGGGAGGAAAACCTCAACAGCCGGCACGGTGATGTTCTTGACAATGCCCTTTGCCGAAACCGTCTCCTCCCCCACTTCGGCTCCCTTGTTCGTCCCGACGGGCATCGCGCCCTCGGGCCACAGCGGAACCTGCTCCTCGGCTTGAAGGCAGAAGGCCAACATTGCGGCCACGCCTGCGGAAACGACTCCCCTCCTGATGCATACCGTTTTCATTTTAGTGCCTTTCATTGTGCTTGTCTTGAAATCCAGTCGTTCGCGAAGTCGGTCGCGCACCTTACCCACTCGCTGTCTATTTCGCGCTCTCCGCAACCGACGAAAAGCGCCCAAGAACCTTCCGGCGCTTCGGCCTCGCCGCCGTGGAATGCCGCCTTGTATGCATCCCGGCAGTGAACCACCTTAAGCGACGCCTTTGCCTTGTCGCCTTGGCCGCCCTTCTTAAACGGCTCGCGCAAGACCGCGATTTCGTCGACTTCGCCCGGCTTGCGCACGCCTTCCACAGATATGAACTCGCCGACGAATTCGCCGAGCGACAGTCCCTTTTCGGCGACGCCCGCTCTGCGCCTCAGCGGACAGACATTCGGCTCGGGCCCCATCTTGAACGGCCCAACGTGTACAAGCCTGAGCCGACGCGGAACGGCGGTTATCTCGAGCTGCGGGATCGTTACATGCCCCGTCGCGTCCGCGGCGACTTCGCCGCGCGCCCCTCCGTATTCCCATGCGATGCGCATGCATGGGTCGATCTTGAATTGTCCGAGCCGACGCGGCGTCACGTCGGCACACGCCGATTCCGGGAAAGCGAATCTGGCGCTCTTCCAGTCGTCGGCCGTGACAAGACGCAGGTCGACTTCAAATGCGCCCGGCTCGTCGACGGTGTTCCCCCAGCGGAAATACGCGTTGCGCTGCCCCGACGCAAGCCCAAGCGGATGCTTCTTGTCCATGAAGCCGTCCGGCCACGGCATCGGATCGTTGCACGACGCCGACGAAAACGCGACATACGGCTCGTCGAGCCTGACGTCGAACACGTTGAACGACCCGATGAGGTCGTTTTTCGGGAGGACCTTCGAATTGCGGCCGGTGTGGCCGAACGGCCCCCAGTAGGCGAAGATCGCGTATCTCGCCGCGTCCATCCCTTCGTATAGGAGATTCTTGTCGCGCGACCATCTGTCGTCCTGCGCCGAATATTCGACGAGCGGCGGCGGATCGGGAACTTGCCTGAGCTCCCCGCCGAGGCCGAGCCGCGCGATCGCATGGTAGGGACTTGCCGAGACGCACGCCTTCACGGCGGCGAACACGTCTCCGTTCGCAAGACCAATGCCGAGCGTTCCGCTGCCGCCCATCGATGCCCCGCCGAGATATATCCGATTGCGGTCTACGTTGAGATTCGACGCAGCCCACTCAACTTGCTCGAGGACGCGCCGCTCCGTCTCGGAAATCTCCACTGGAACAGCCGCGCGTTCGCCGCCCTTCTCCTTCGGCAGGACGCACGATTTCGGCACGCCCCACCAATCCTCGATGTCGCGCACCTCCAGGATAAGTCCGTAGAAGCCATCGGGAACGTGGCAGATGTCGCACTTCCCGGCAGGATCAAGCGGCAGCGCCTCCCAGCGGGCGCAGCTCACCATGTTTGCGCCATGCCCGTGAAGCACGACAAAGAGAGGCGCGGGCTTCGCCGGGGCGGACTTCGGATGCACGACAAGCATGTTGTGCGTATCTCCGCCGCGCGACGACCGCCAGTGCATGGCGTCGACGGCCCTTCCGTCCGGGGAGAACATCCCCATGCGGGCGGAAGGCCCCTCTCCTGCGCCGATCCTGAACATGGCGTACGCGCCGGCGAGGCCGGGCGACTCGGCGCGTACGGTGACAAGGCCCTTCGCGCCCTTGTACGTGCGGAGGATCGCCTGGAGGCGCCCGTTGAACGCCCTGCGCCGCGGCGACTTGAAGGAGTCGAAGTCAGTTTCGTCGCCATTGTCGGTGGAGACGATTTCCGCAGGCCCCTCGACGGTGAAGACGACTTCGTTCTTTGCGCGCGGCACGACCCGCCCCTCGGCGTCGAGCACGGAAAGGTTGACAAACATAATGTCGTCGCCGTCGCTCAGCATCGAGTCGCCCTCGCATTCGAGGCGCAGCCGACTCGGCTCGCCCGTCGTGGCGACACTTGCCTTCGCCCACTTCTTGCCCTTTCTGTAGACGACGGCCTTTAGCTCGCCCGGTTCGTACACGACGTCGTCCCATGTAAGGCGGTATGCGCGGCGGAAGTCGGAGGGATCCTTCCTGCGCCGACCGAGCGACCGCCCGTTCAGGAAAAGCTCCCCTTCGTCACCGGTCGTGAAGACATGCACGGGCGTTGTCTTTCCGATGCGCTCCGGCCAGTTCCAGTGCGGCACGATGTGGGCCATCTTCATTTCCGGACGCCAGCGAGACTGGTAGAGGTAGAACGTGTCCTTGCGGAATCCCGCGAGGTCGAAGAAACCGGTGTTGCAGGAGTGAATGCCCTTGAAGGACGGGTTCTTCTTCGCCATCTCCTCGACCCAGAACGGCCCGCCGAGATAATCCCATCCAGTCCAGACGAATTCGCCCATGCACGCAGGGTTGGCATCCATCCAATGCCAGTGCGCGTCAGGGGGCATCGCCCAGCCCTCGCCGGGGTCGCCGCCCCATTCGCATGCCTCGACGCCGTAGCCAGACACGAACGGCGAAAGCGTCTCGACCTGCGTCCACCCCCATTTCACTGGGAACGTGTACTCGCCGCGCGTGGAGCTCATGCACTGCGACTCTGACGAGAAGAAAGGAACGTCCGGGATCTTCTTTGCGAACTCCCCGAACATCCAGCCGTGGTAGTTGAAGCCGTATATGTCAAACACCCGCGCCTCGGCAAACTCGTTCGTTGCGTTGGCCGGATTGTTGTTGGCGTTCGTCGTGGGCCGTGTCGGGTCCTCCTCGCGCGCTATCTTCGCAAGTTCGCGGCCAGTGGCGATGAACTCGGACACCGGGGCGATGTCGGCGAACCCGTCGCAGATCTCGTTGCCAAGCGACCACATGATGACAGACGGATGGTTGCGATCTGCCCGGACCCATGCGCGGACGTCGCGCTCGTGCCATTCCTCGAAGAGCTTGTTGTATCCGTTGGGCCTCTTGCCTGCAAATCCCGTGTGCCGCCAGCAGTCGAATATCTCGTCCTTCACGAGAAGCCCGAGCTCGTCGCAGAGGTCGAGGAAATCGGGGTCTTCCTCGTTGTGCGCACAGCGGATAGCGTTCACGCCCGCCTCCTTGAGCTTCAGCAAGCGGCGCTTCATCGCCTTATGGCTGTAGGCCGCGCCAATAACGCCGAGATCGTGGTGAAGGCATACGCCGTTGAACATGACGCGTCGTCCGTTGAGCTGAAACCCCCTCTCGTCCGCATGGAAGGAAATCGTGCGGATGCCGTATCGGAACGGCTCCCCTTCGATCTCAACCGTGTAGAGATGGGGGTTGTCTATGTCCCACAAGACGGGCTTCTCGACCTTGAACGTCCGAGTCCTGCTCCCCGAAAGCGACATCTCGTACCGAACGTCCACCGTCGCCTCGTCCGCGCCGACGTCGCGCGTCGTGATCGCGACTGAACCAGGAACGAGATAGTCGGCGTCGCACCACGCGAGACGGCATTCACGGTAGAGCCCGCCACCTGTGTACCAACGCGAGGAGTCCTGCTCGTTTTCGCACCTGACTACTATCTCGTTCTCCCCGTCGGCGACGACATGCGGCGTAAGTTCGCATCGAAACGGCGTATAGCCGTATGCCCATCCTCCGACATGGCGCCCGTTTATCCACACTTTCGCGTTCGACATCGCGCCGTTTGACTCGAAGAAGACCTTCCCGCCCTTCTTCAGGCGCTCAGACTCCTCTGCGCATGGAGTGAATCTACGGCGGTACCAGCCTACGCCCGTGGGGTCGAGATATGCGTCGCCGTAGGGCTTATTCACGTCGAAGGACTTCTCCACGCCCCAGTCATGCGGCACGCGAACCGGCCGCCACGCGGCCGAGTTCGTCTCGTTCGCAGATCCGTCTGCACGCATGAAGAGCCATCCGTCCGCAAGCCGTTCGCGAACGGTCGCAGCCCGTGCGCAGAACGCAGCCCCCGCCGCAATCAACAATGTCAAAGCGGCAGATCTCATCACCTCAGTCTTCATGGCATCCCCCATTGGCATTAGTTGACCTTCAGTATTTTTGCCCCAAAATCGGCTCAAGGACGACATCCGTGCACTCCGCTCCGCGCACAGATATGCCACCCCTCGCGGGGAAGCCGCTGCCGAGCCGCTCGTTGCACACGACCTCGAATCCGTTGACCTTCACGCTCACCGCGCGCCTGTGCAGCACGACCTCCATGTCCGCGACGTCCGAACCCGGGCGTCGCGCGTCGTAGAGTGGCCTGTAGCCTGCAACCGCGCCGACCTCCCCCGAGAGGGCCACTTCCGCCGCGCCGCGAAGCACGATTGCCGCGTCAGGCGCAGCGGACTTCGCTTGAAGACGCAGTCTGAAGTCGCCTATTTCGCCCACCGACGCAAGCGCGGCCGCGTCGGGAAGTTCGGCAGCCGCGTCGTATTCGGCATACCAGGGCTTCGGCACGTTCCATTCCCACTTGGCCCGTTCGGGCGACACGCACCCGGCAAGGCACCCCTCTGCAAAGAAACCAGGGCAGTTCTCCGGCGCAGCCAGCCCCGAGGCGACGCAGTCGGCCAGCAGGTTTTCCAGCCGCAGCCCCCTCACCGCGCATTCAGGGTCGCCGGAAACGCGGCAGAACGAGTCTGCGCGGCCCACGGAGCAGTTGCGCACCACGATGCCGTCGATCTCGGTCCGGCGCGTCTCGGAGGTGGAATATGGATAGCGGCTCGACGAGGTGTCAATGCGCACTGCGTCCCTTACCGTATCGGACCTGCAGTTCTCCATAAGCACGCCGCGCACGAACCCGCCGCGGCGCTCGTTTGTCTTGAGCGAAAACAGGGCGAAGGAAGACCCCGTCTGGGAAGAGTTGCGCATGACTACGTTGCTGACGCCACCGCTGAGCTCGCTGCCCACGACGAGAAGTCCGTGGCCTTCGACAAGCTTCACGCCGTCTATGTCTATGTTCGCGCACACGGACGAGCCGTCCCATCCGTCGCGGTTGCGCCCCGCCTTTACCACCACTCCGTCGTCTCCCTGATGGAGACGGCAGTCCCGCACTACCACGTTCCGCGACTTCTCAATGTTTATCCCGTCGGAGTTGTGCCCGAGGGCGCGGGAGTCTATGCCGCTGACAACCACGCCGTCGCAGCGGAGAAGGTGTATCGTCCAGAACGGCGACTCGCGCACCCTGAAGCCGCTGAGCGTCACGCCGCGGCAGCGGTTGAACTGCACGAGGTGCGGGCGGAAGAACCCTCCCTTTTCGGCAAGGACGCGAGACTCCACCGGATCGCCGCGCATCATCGCCGCGTATGCCTCGCCGCGAACGCGGCCGTGTATCTCGCCTCCGACGAACCACGAGCGCCACTTGTCCATTCTCGGCGCAAGCGTGCCCCTGCCCACGATGCCGACGTTGGTGCAGCCGTATGCATAGACGAGAGGGGAATAGTTCATGCACTCCACTCCCTCCCAGCTCGTCCTTACGGCGGGAAGGCATAGCTTCGGGTCGTCCTCGAACACAAGAAACGACCCCTCGTCGAGGCGCAGCCTCACGTTCGAGGCAAGGTGGACAGGGCCTGTGCGCCATGTCCCGGGGGGAACCACGACTTCGCCTCCTCCTGACGAGGCGCATTCGGCAACCGCACGGCCTACGGCAGATGCGTTTGCCGACGGATCGACGCCGAACAGCCCTTCCTCCGCGCCGAAATCGGCCACCGACACGTCTCGCGCATGCGACGCGAACGCGAAAACGGCGGCAAGCACTGCGGGAACGAGCCTCACGAGGTCATTTCTCCCCGAGAAGCGAGGGATTCACAAGCAGGGCGTCGCGGAACGAGAGCGACACGGCGTTCCCCGACTCCCCGGAGACGAAGCGCAGCTCGTCGCCGGCCTTGAGCCCGAAGCGCCCGACGTAGACCGTCTGCCATGCGTCCTCTCCGCGAGAGCCGAACACCTTCACAGACGCAAGGAGCGTGCGCTCGCCGCCTTTTTTCTCGGACGGACGCCACAGCTCAAGACGCCCCGCGGCCGCGTCGAGGACAGTTCCGTTAACGACCCTCACGCGCGCGAACAGCTCGCGGTCTCCCGCGTTCTTCACGCCCACCACGGCCGACAGCGCGGCGGAGGCGTCGCCTACGGGCGCAAGCTCGCGGTAGGCATACCCGTCGATGCCGTCGCGCCTTCCCTCGCCGCCACGCACCCCGATTGATTCGTGCGCGAACGCCGCAGGGTCGACGAACGCAATGCTCTTGACGTCGAGGAATCGCGATGGATGCTCCGCGCCCGGCATGACCCACACGCGCGCGCCGTCGTAGAGCTTCTTCGTGCCGAGCGCGACCCAGCGCCACCCGTCCTCGCCCGGGGAGGACGGAATCGTCATCGACGCGATTTCGCTCATCTTGCGCCCGATGCGGGCGCCGTTCACTATCCACGGGGAGTATATCCCCATGTAGGCCGCGGCGGGGTCGTTCGTGACTGTCGCCCCGACGCGCATCCGGGCGAGGACCGTCCATACGCCGGCGAGACCGTTGGAGACGGTGTGCCCGACTTCGGCATACTTCGGGTTCATGAAGATGCGCTCGCCGCCACCGAAGCCGAACGTCAGCTTGGCGTATTCGCCTTCGGCCTCGTCGCTGGCAATCGACATGGCCGTGCCGCCTGTCAGCTCCGCACCGGAAACGACCACCGATTCGCCGGGGCGAGCCGGCCATGCCGTGGGAACGGAACCATTGGCCATGATCGGGCCGAAGTAGTCGTCACCCCACTTCTTCCATCCCGCGCCTTCGCGGCATTGCTGCGGATAACCGATCACCGCGCGGCGGCAGCGGTAGTCGGAAATGTACCGGTACCATGTGTTGGTGTAGCTCTCCCACGAGGCAAGCTTGTACTTGAGCCGCTTTGCGGGCTCGATGAGGTCGGGATACCTTATCGCCGCCGTGTGTATGCCGGCGTACCTGAGCCGCCACACCGCCTCTCGCACGGGCTCTGGCTCTTCGGACGCGAGCTTGTCCGCTTCGTCGAAGGCGCGGAGCATCCCGATCACGTCGTCGGGAGTCATGAAGTTGGAGGTGTCGCCCACGTAGCAGCCGACCCAGATTCCGCGTTCGCGCGTCTTCGCGTGGCGGAGTATCTCCATGTAGCGCCGAACCGCCGGCGCCGCCTTTCCGTAGACGCCCGCCACGAACGACTCCGTCAGCTTCGCCTCGTCTGCGTCCGGGTTCCACATGAGCTTGCCCATCAGATACCAGTTGAGGTCGGCGAGCGGCGCCATGCGCGAGTGCGGCATCTGCGCAAAGCCGCCGATGAACTTGTTGTCCCGGTAGAAGCGCAGCGCCGGCCCAAGGATGTCGAGGTTCGGGAATGGATTCAGGTACCCGGCGAAGTTGGCGTAGTAGTCCCAGAACACGAAGTTGTCGGACATCTCCCGCCAGGCCCTGACACGCGGCGCGAAGCGCTCGTTGCAGTCTATCGGGAAGCCGTGGTTGCGCCACAGCGCGGCAAAGCCGACGCCGCAGTTGGGGGGCAGGCGCCACCTTGCGGTGTCGGCAGGCGGCTCGGCGGCGGTCCAGTACGACAGCAGGTTGAACGTCGCCTTCGGATACTTCTCGCGGAAATGTTCGGCGACGAAGCGCACGAGATCGAGGTAGAGCAGGGTCGACACGTGCTTTGCGTCAGACTTGACGAGCTCCATGCACCGCGGGCAGTGGCACCATTCGCCCATGTCGCTCGGGGAAAGCGACACCGACCGTTCATTGGGGTAGTTCTTTTCGAGAAACGCCCCGACCTCGCGCAGCAGCTCTTCGCGCATCTCTGGGTTCGTCGCGCACAGGGCGCCGTGGTAGCGCGACTCCTTCCTCTCTCCCGTCGCGGGGTCTGTGCGAACGACGAGCGCGAACCAGTCGGGATGCTCCCCGAAGAACTTCTTCCTCGGTATCCACCTGAGGGTCAGGGAATGCATGATGTCCTCGTGCTCGCCCGGGCCGACGTCGACTCCGTGAGACGCGACGCTGCGCGCGCCGTTGTCCCTCAGCTTCAGGCGGAACCTCTGTCCAGACGTGTAGTGGCACACCTCGCGTATGCGCATCGCCGGCGCATCGTCCTTCAAGTAGTCGGCCGGCAGAGAAAGGTCTGGGCGGCGCGGCACTGTCTCGGAGTTGGGAGTCCAGAACCCGCAGCCAAGCGTCTCAAGCAGGTCGTACACCGCATAGATCGCCGACCGCGGGCGCTCGGCAAGGATGTCGATCCCGTTTCCGGAAGCGCGTATGGATATTTCCTCGAAGCGCTTCAGCTTTTCGGAAACCAAAATGCGCACCGTGTTCCACCCTTCTATGGGCTTTTCGGCCACCGGGAAGTGCGCGCCAGTCATGCGGTTCAGGTAGTCGGCAAGTTCGTCGGCGGCGTATTTTACTGCTGGCGGAGCATCTGCCGCGACGACTATCGCCGCCCGTGCGCGGCCAGATTCGGCGAAGACAAAATCTCCTTCCGCGAAGGCCGTGGCGGAGGTTATGGCCGCAGCTGCGAAAACAAGGCGAAAAGAAGAAAAGAATGTAGTTTTCATATCACGCGTATAGTATCAAATTCAATAGTCTGTGACAACCTTCAACACTGTCTCTATTGGCAAATGAAAATTGCCGTGTTTGGCAACACTCGGACGCTTATCGGCGTCTTGAAAAGGAGACGACGACGGGGCCGGCCAACCCACTCTCGAGGTATTCGGCATCCGCCCCAGGCCCTTTTTTCGTCCATGTCGTCCGCTATTCTTTGTGTTCGCCCGTTCTATTATGGCTATTTTGGCTTCTTCAGCAACTCTCCGCCTTCACGCATGAGCTTTATGAACTCCGCTATCGACGGCATCCCCTGACCGAAGCTCCTGACCTTGTACTCGGCGCATATCGCCTCAAATTCGTCCACAAGCTTGTCCCGCGGCGGAAGAGTTATCTTCTCGGCCTTGGCCGCCACCAACACCCCACGGTTGTAGTTGCATATCACTGCCGTCAGCGGCGCAAGCGAAATGCGGCGCACCTGCGCATGTGTGCGCGCATCGCCCTCTGTCGCCTTGAGCGCCCCCTGCATCAGCACATATCCCTTGACAAGCTCCTTTGGAGTAAACACTTTCAGACTGTCGGGGTCGTAAGGCCCGTAGCTGCGTTTGCGGTCGCGCGCCTTGCGCCTAATCTCAAGCCACTCCTTCACGGCAGCGGAACCGGCGCCACACGCGCCGTCGCACCATTTGCGCATCAGTTCGTGCTCGTCCTGCTCGGGATTCCACAGAAGCTTCGCGCAAAGCCATGTCCTAAGCTCGGCGAAGTCCATCAACGCCGCGCCGAACCCGGCCATCTGCACCATCACGCCCTTTATCTCCTTCTTTGCGTATTCCCTGAAGCCGGGGCCCATCATGTCGATGATGGGCGTCGGGAGCAGATAGCCCCTGAACTGCGTGTTGTAATCCCAGATGACCACGTTGCCTTTCGCGAGCTCCCGCCATTTGTTGAGCTTGGCGTCGTGCCCCGGCACCTTTGACGGCGGCACCGCGAAGTTGCGCAACCGCGCCCAGCAGACCGTCACATTCGGCTCAAGGGACATGCCCTTGGGCGGCGTCTGGGACACCCAGTAGGCGAGCACTACGATGCGCACGTTCGGGAGGTCCTTTGCTATCGCCTTCGCCACACGGTTCGCGCAGTCGAAGATCGGCGCGGCAGTGCTGTCGTGCTTCTTCACGAGTCGGCGGCATTTATCGCACTGGCATATCTTGTCGTTGTCACGCAGCGACACAGACTCGTAGGATGTATTTGAAGGATTCGTCTTGTATCTCGATCGTATTTTTGCGATGATTGCGTCAACGACCTCGTCATTCGAAGTGCACATCTGCCTCATTGTCCTCGCCTTCTCCTTCTCCCTCCAGGCGAACCAATCGGGATGCTCGGCGAAGAGTCTTTTCTCCGCATCGCCATGGTTGAGCCCGGCGAGGGACTGCCCCATCGCCATCGAATCAGACCCGCCGAGCTCCTGCGGCGTGGCTTCGGTCCACATCCGCCCGTTGATCCTGAGCTTTGGCTTCCACTTGATCTTGTAGCCGTACTGGCTGTGCACCTGCCGCCACGGAATGGCCGGCTTTGACTGCACCTTCCAGGTAGACTCGACGGAAAGCGACTTTGCGCTCGGCACGGTTTCGTTGAACGGAGACCAGAAGCCGCAGCCAAAGTGCTCAAGAAGTTCGTACGCGGCGTATAGCGCCGCCCGCGGACTGCCGCCGGAAAGCGACAGGACGCCGCCCTTCGTCTCGATGCGGAATTCCTCCCTCCCAAGCCCCTTCGCCGCGTCGTCTATTTCTATTCTCGCACCGCCCACTGCACGCCCGACGATGACCTTCAGCTTTGCGCCAGTCATCGCCTCCACGTATTTGGCGATTTCCTTGGCGGCAAACCGGGCAGCGCTTGACGCATTCCCAGCCACGCACACGACGGCTGTTGGACGACCGTTGTCCACGACAACGAAATCAGCACGGGTCACCAATGCAACGCACGCAAAGGCGCAAGCCGCTACTGCCTTGCCAAGTATGTTCATATTGTAAATGCTATCACATGCACTTCGTGCAAGTCAAGCCCGCAAGATGTCCGCTCTGGAAAAGAAACAATACATGTTCTGGCAATGCCGTTAAGGGGGAACGCACGGTAGCCGACAGGCGTCAGCCCCAGCAGGCAAAAGGTGGGGCCCAAACGGCATTCGGCCAAACGACGGGTGGCCAAAGGGCTTACTGATACAGCTCTATTGATAAGTAGCTCATGCCAGCTTGAAACTTGAGGGACAGACCCCACGAAAGGCCCATTTTCAAGGTTTTGCGTTTCTCTCCGCCGGCAGCGCTCATTGCACCATTGCCAGCAGTTTGGCGATCTCCTTCGCGTCGCGGGTGGCGTAGGAAGCGACGCGGCGACCGAGGCAGTTGAGGGACGAGCCAAGGCCATGCAGCTCAGTGTTGTCGATTCAAGGATCGTGGATGTGGGATGGTTGTGTCGAAATCGTTCTTGGATTCGACACGAAGGATGGTTGTGTCGTGGTTGGAGCGTGGTTGTTGGCTGAATGGGAAATGGTTGTAATTACAACCATTTCCCGCCGACAACCCAATCGCGACGCAGCCATCCCACATTCGTGATTCTACAAAATCTCGTCTACGGACTGCATTCTCCGCTCGGATGCGGTGAATACGGAAAATATATAATGTCTCCGAAAGTCTACGGAATCACAAAGGGCGAAGACGCCAATTTGCATAGTTTGGCAGGTCACTCGAGGTTCAGGCTCATCCTCCTGAACCTCGAGTAAGCTACCAGGCAAGGGCGCCGAGAGCGTCGGTTATCAACCGCGCGGCCTGTTCGTCGCGCTCCTTTGCCGAAGAGGAACCGAGCACGACGGCGACC
>Ga0310695_10011967_pt1 | contig 12265 bp, 7 predicted proteins | sample RumenRJG_04DNA_FD_203882 | JGI IMG/M metagenome (GOLD analysis project Ga0310695, IMG submission 203882) | Bovine rumen microbial communities from Lethbridge, Alberta, Canada - RJG_04 (v2) (version 2) | ecosystem: Host-associated > Mammals > Digestive system > Stomach > Rumen | place: Canada... | reverse complement strand
CTTGACGGTTCCGGCATCACAAAGATCGTCGATTACGTGGATTCGGATATGGACGTCACGGCAGTCACCGGTCTTGCGGAGCTGGAGGACGGAAACCTTGCGGTGATCGCAGTCGATATGGACGGCAACAGCGTGGTGGAGATCCTCTCCAAAGTAGATCCGGAAGTTGTAGCCGGCAGAAAGACGATCACTCTGGGAAGTTATTATCTTGACTATGAGGTAAGAAAACAGGTTTTCGCCTTCAATAAATCCAATCAGGATGTAAGGATCAGTATTGTGGATTACTCCCAGTACGACGGCGAGGCCGGAAACGAGGGACTGTCAAGGCTCAATACTGATATCGCTTCCGGCAGCGCGCCCGACGTGCTGGTGCTCTCCGCGGTAATGCCTGTCAGCAGTTATATCAGCAAGGGCGTTTTCGAGGACCTGACTCCTTATATGGAAAGTGATGAGGAGATTTCCGGCAAAGAATACCTGACTAACGTGTTTGATACGTTTAAGAGCGACGGAAAGACATATGCGGTCATTCCTGCATTTTATGTAAATACTATCGTTGGAAAGACCGAAGATATCGGGGACGGTTCCGGCTTCACACTCGATTTTGCCGATCAGCTTGCAGCCACCAAAGGCATAGCGCAAGGCAGAATGTTTGGTCTTGCCGGCAGAGAAGACATTTTCTACCAGGCTTTGGAACTGTGCGGCGACCAGTTTATTGACTGGGACAAATCCCAGTGTAAGTTTGACTCGCCCGAGTTCATTCGCCTGCTTGAGTTTATCGGCCAGTTCCCTGCCAAAATAGATGATGCCGCCATGCAGGAGGATACCACTGCGTTCTACAGAAACGGAAAGGCTCTGTTTGCAAGAGAGTCAGTCGGAACCTTCGATGAGTACGTAAATCTCCGGTACGGTTATTTCGGCACAGAGATCACTATGGCGGGTTTCCCGTCCCAGACACCCGGCACAGCGGCGATCTCCCCGCAGCTTGAGATCGCGGTCAATGCGGCGTCTGACGAGAAGGACGCCTGCTGGAGTTTCGTGCGCCGTTTCCTTCTTGATGAATATCAGAATTCCATCGAGATGTACTGGCCGGTCAGCATCAGCTCGCTGGATCGGCTCGCCAACAAGGCGATGGAGCCCATCTACTATACTGACGAGAACGGACAGAAGGTGGAGGACCACATCATCATGAACATCGGCGGCGAGAATGTAGAACTGCCGAGGATCACCGACAGCGAAGTCGACCAGATCTATGCTTTCCTCAGAGGACTCAGAAGCAAAGCATATTTTGACAGAAGTGTCGAGAACATCATAGTCGAGGAGGCGGCAGCCTTCTTCGAGGGACAAAAGAGCGCGAAGGATGTCGCGGGTGTCATCCAGAGCAGAGTCCAGATCTATATCAACGAGAACAGCTGAGCCCGTCGGGCGGCCTAAGAAAGGACAGCATTACATATATGGCATCAAATCACTACGACAATATCCGGGAGAGGACCAGAAATTTCTGCATTGTGGCCCACATCGACCACGGCAAATCTACACTGGCGGACCGAATGATCGAGCGGACAGGTCTTCTGACGAGCCGCGAAATGCAGGACCAGGTCCTGGACAATATGGAACTGGAGCGCGAGCGCGGCATCACGATCAAGAGCCAGGCAGTGCGTCTTGTCTATAAGGCAAAAGATGGTGTGGAGTATATTTTCAACCTGATCGATACACCCGGCCATGTGGACTTCAACTACGAGGTCAGCCGCTCGCTGGCGGCCTGCGACGGCGCGATCCTGGTGGTGGACGCGACCCAGGGCATACAGGCGCAGACACTGGCCAATGTCTATCTGGCGCTGGAACACGACCTGGACGTATTTCCCGTTATCAACAAGATCGACCTCCCAAGCGCGATGCCCGAAGAGGTGCGGCATGAGATCGAGGATGTCATTGGCATCGAGGCGGAGGACGCCCCTTTGATCTCGGCAAAACAGGGCATCGGCATCGAGGATGTGCTGGAAGCGGTGGTGGAAAAGATCCCCGCTCCCGAAGGGGATGCGGAGGAGCCGCTCAAGGCGCTGATCTTCGACTCCCTCTATGACTCCTACCGCGGCGTCATTGTGTTCTGCAGGATCCGCGACGGCGTGATCAAAAAGGGCATGCAGGTGAGAATGATGGCGACCGGCGCGGTTGTGGAAGTCGTGGAAGTGGGATATTTCGGCCCCGGACAGTTCATCCCCTGCGATGAACTGGCTGCAGGACAGGTAGGCTATTTCACTGCCTCCATCAAGAATATCAAGGACGCCCGGGTCGGCGACACTGTCACAGAACACACGCGCCCCTGCGCGGAGCCTCTTCCCGGCTACAAAAAAGCGCAGCCCATGGTCTTCTGCGGTCTCTATCCGGCGGACAGCGCCAAGTACCCGGATCTTCGGGACGCGCTGGAGAAACTTCAGCTCAATGACGCTTCGCTCTTTTTTGAACCGGAGACATCGCTGGCTCTCGGTTTCGGATTCCGCTGCGGTTTCCTGGGACTTCTTCACATGGAAGTCATTTTGGAGCGCCTGGAGAGAGAGTATGATCTGGACCTGATCTCCACTGCGCCCGGCGTTGTCTACAAAGTATTTAAGACGGACGGGACGATGATCGAGCTGACCAATCCCTCGAATCTTCCCGATCCCGCCAAAATAGAGCACATGGAAGAACCTATCGTAAGCGCCGAGATCATGGTGACCACGGAGTTCATCGGGCCCATCATGCAGCTTTGCCAGGAGAGGCGCGGCCGCTACCTGGACACCGAATACATTGAGGCGACCCGCGCGGTCCTTAAATATGAGCTCCCCTTGAACGAGATCATTTATGATTTCTTCGACGCGCTCAAATCAAGATCGAGAGGTTACGCGTCCTTTGACTATGACCTCAAGGGATATGAGACCAGCGAACTGGTCAAGATGGATATCCTCGTGAACAAGGAACCTGTGGACGCCCTTTCTTTCATCGTGCACGCCGCAGGCGCTTACGACCGCGGGCGCAAGATGTGCGAAAAACTCAAAGAAGAGATTCCAAGACAGCTTTTCGATGTGCCGATCCAGGCCGCGGTCGGCGGACGCATTATCGCCCGCGAGACTGTCAGACAGCTGCGCAAGGACGTCCTTGCCAAGTGCTACGGCGGCGATATTTCCCGAAAGAAGAAACTTCTGGAGAAGCAGAAGGAAGGCAAGAAGAGAATGCAGATCGTCGGAAACGTAGAGATACCGAAGGAAGCGTTCATGAATGTATTGAAACTGGATGCCGGAAACTGACAGGAATGGTGCGGTATGAGCGAATATAACCGCGGCGGACCGGTCTCTCTGTACCTGCACTTTCCCTTTTGCGAGAGAAAGTGCAGGTACTGTGATTTTTTGTCGGGACCGGCCGGCGAAGAGACAAGAGAAGAATATGTCGATCTGCTGTGCCGCGAGATTGAACTGCGGGCCGGCGAGATCACCGCGCCGTCAGAGAGCGCCGCGGTGGTAGACTCGATCTTCATCGGGGGAGGAACCCCCTCTCTGATGACGCCTGTTCAGGCTGCGCGAGTGATGGATACGATACGCAGCCGGTATCAAGTCCTTTCGGACGCGGAGATCAGTATGGAAATAAACCCTGGCACTGTGGACCCTTTGAAACTCCTCGGCTTCAAAGCCGCCGGCATTGGCAGGCTTTCCATAGGCGTTCAGTCTTTTGACGACTCCGAACTGCACCTGCTGGGCCGGATCCACACTGCCGCAGAGGCGCGGGAGACCTTTCATGCCGCGCGGGAAGCGGGATTTGACAACATCAATCTGGACCTGATGTCAGCGCTGCCCGGTCAAAATATCGAAACCTGGTCCCATACACTTAAGGAGGCGGTGTCGCTCGGACCCGAGCACATCTCGGCATACAGCCTGATCATCGAGGAGGGAACGCCTTTTGCCTCTTTACTGAATGCCGGAGAACTTCCGGATCTTCCTTCAGAGGAAGAGGATCGCAGAATGTATCACTTCACTAAGCAGTTCCTGGCTTCTGAGGGGTACCGGCGCTACGAGATCTCGAACTATGCCAAAGCGGGATATGAGTGCAGGCATAACTGCGGCTACTGGACCGGCCACGAATACCTTGGCCTGGGACTTGGAGCGTCTTCCTGTCTCGGAAGTGAGCGCTTCAGAAATCCGGACAAAATGAATGATTACCGAAAGGCTGTAAACGATACGAACGAGTATGATCCTGTGAATGCCATGCGCCGTGAAAGGCAAACGCTTACGCGGGAGGATCGCATGGAGGAGTTCATGTTTCTCGGGCTGCGAATGACGGAGGGCGTCTCAGAAAAGGAATTTGAAAAGCGCTTCGGAGTGAAAATGGAAGATATTTACGGCGGCATGCTGCACAGGCATTTGGAGCAGAATGTGATCCGCCGGACACCTGATCACAGGATTGCGTTGACAGAATATGGACTGGATGTAGCCAGCTATGTTATGGCGGACTATCTTCTGTAAAAAAGTCGGGGAGGCCCCGGCTTTTTTGTCGGCATAGAGCCTTTTTCTCTCCCTTTACTGGCGGAAATCCCGCCAGTAAAGGGTCTGGCAAACACGTACCTATAGTCTCAGACCCTGCAGGTACCCTTTCTCACAACCCTTTATTGGCGGATTTTCCGCCAATAAAGGGTTGTGAGAAAGGGTATATCAGAATTTTTTTCCGGGAAAGCAGACTGAAAAATTCGATATTTTGATAAAATACAGCGGATTGATCAAAAAACAAACAAATATTTTTTTTTACTATTGAACTGTCGCAGGCCCGGTCTCTATAATTGTCCTATCTTACAAGTCCCGCTTGTTCTTAAGGGATTTGGATCAAACACATCTGAGCTTTCTTTCCGGTTCCGGGAAAAATCCTCAAGAAGCAAAACTTAACAGCAACAGTAGTAAGGCATTATTGTATGTAGGAGGTGGCATGTACAGCAGTATCATTACAGGCGCAGTCCACGGGATCGACAGCTATCTGATGAGGGTTGAGACCGATATTTCAAACGGACTGCCATCGTTTAACATGGTAGGTTTTATGAGCGGCGAGATGAGGGAGGCCGGCGAGCGTGTGCGCGTCGCGCTCAAGAATCTGGGGATTCATATGCCTCCACAGAGGATCACAGTCAATCTGTCACCGGCAGGCATTCCAAAGAGAGGAATGGTGGTCGACCTGCCTGTGAGCGTCGGACTGCTGGTCTGTCTTGGGTTTATCCCGAACGGAGCAGTCGACAACGTGCTTGTGGCGGGAGAGCTTGGGCTCAACGGCGAGATCAGGCCGGTGAACGGAATTCTTTCTATTGTAATGGAAGCTAAGGAAAACGGAATCAGTACCTGCATCGTTCCGAATGGAAATCTCAAGGAAGGCGCGCTGGTCCATGGAATTCGCGTTGTGGGAGTCCGCACTCTTGCCGAACTGGTCAATTACCTTAAGAAAACTCTTGAGGAGAGGGACCGGTTTCTTCCGCCCGCCGAAGTTGATGCGGAGCAGTTGCTGGGGCAGACTTCAGATAAGGGATATCCTGATCTCTCCCAGGTACATGGTCAGATTCAGGCCAAAAAAGTGCTGGAGATCGCGGCAGCGGGGTTTCACAATGTTTTGATGAGCGGGCCGCCGGGTGCAGGAAAGAGTATGCTCGCGAGGTGCCTGCCGGGCATCATGCCGCCGCTCTCTAAGGAAGAGGCGCTGGAGATCACTAAAATATACAGTGCGGCCGGCCTCCTGCCGGAAGACACAGCACTGATCACGGAACGGCCGTTTCTGTCGCCCCATCACTCGGTGACAAGAGCAGTTCTGATCGGAGGAGGAAATATTCCTGCCCCCGGACTTATCACACTGGCACATCTCGGAGTCCTGTTTCTGGACGAGATCTCTGAATACAAAGCAAACGAACTCAATTCTCTGCGGGAGCCCCTGGAGAATCAGGAGATCATAATCAGAAGGCTTACCGGAGCCTACCGTTACCCGGCGAGACCACTTCTTGTGGCGGCGGCAAATCCATGTCCCTGCGGGTATTATCCGGATATGAACCGCTGTACCTGCACTCCTAAGGAAGTGCTGAAGTACCAGAAGAGGATCAGCGGCCCTTTTATTGACCGGATCGACTTCAGGGTACATGTCGGGAGAGTCGGCTCAAATGAACTGCAGGGAAGCGGCCATTCTGAGAGCAGTGAAACGGTCCGGATCCGGGTCATGGAGGCGATCGAGAGACAGAAACGCCGCTTCAGAGGTACTCCTTTCCACTACAATTCGGATATGACGCCGGATGCGGTGGAACATTTCTGCCCGCTGAATTCACTGCTTACCGAAAAAATGCGGATCGTCTATGACCAGTTGGGAATGAGCGTGCGCTCCTACCACAAATGCCTGAAGATGGCGAGGACTATAGCTGATCTGAACGGAAGAGAAATGATCCTGGAGAGAGACCTGATGATGGCTGTCGGGTTCAGGCTGCCGGAGTATAACGAGGAAGAGAAAACTTCGGGAAGAGAATTCAGCAGCGACAAGAAGATCGTACCGGCGAACAGAAGAAACAATCCGAAGGAGGGACTGTAATGAAAGAGAGAGCGATCAACCCTTATGCTTTGTGGCTGTCAAGTATAAGAGGAGTGGGAAACCTGACAATAAAGACTCTTTTGGAGACCGCGAGCTGCGCGGAAGAGGTCTACCATATGTCAGAGGATGAAATCAGCATGTGCCTTGTGGACAAACTTAAGAGAAGAGGAGACGCCACCGGGAAGGCGCTCAGCATATGCTTTTCTCAGGAGCGGGATCCGATCGAAGAAGCGGAGAATCTAAGACAAAGGGGAATAGGATTCGTCAGCATGGAGGACGACTGTTTTCCTCAGAGACTTAGGGGTATTCCGGACTGCCCTTACGGTTTATATTATATCAGAGATCTCCCGCCGGATGATGTGCCCTCGGTTGCTATAGTCGGCGCAAGGAACTGCTCGTCCTACGGAAGGGAGCAGGCAAGGGCCTTTGCGGAAAAGCTGGCGCTGAACGGGATCTCAGTGGTGAGCGGGATGGCCAGGGGCGTCGACGGCATTGCGGGAAGAGCGGCGGCCGGTGCCGGCGGACGTTCCTATGCGGTCCTTGGATGCGGCGTAGACGTGGTCTATCCGGAGGAGAACGCGGAGTTATACGATATTTTGAAAGAAAGGGGAGGACTGATCTCTGAATACCTGCCGGGGACGAAGCCGCAGACGAAGCTGTTCCCAAGGCGCAACAGGCTGATCAGCGGTCTTGCGGACCTGGTGCTGGTGATCGAGGCCAGGAGAAGATCAGGTACAGTGATCACAGTGGATTCCGCGCTGGAACAGGGGAGAGATATTTTCGCTCTGCCCGGGAGAGTGAGCGACGCGCTCAGCGACGGCTGCAATTTCCTGATCTCCCAGGGGGCCGGCATCGCATGTACGCCGGAAACGGTGATCGAGCATTTCTACGGCGTTAATGAAAACGGGACAGACTTGTTCGAGCAGAAAAGAAAGGAAAGAAATCTTAGAAGAGAGGATCTGCCGGGAATGGAGAAGGTCCTCTTTGACGTTCTGGGGTATAAAGAGATCATGGAGCCGGATTTTCTGATCGGCCGGATGGAGAGCATACTCGGCAGACATATCGGCGTGGAAGAGTTTACATCCTGCATGCTGGACCTGCAGATGAGGGGGCTGGCCGCCGAGGTCGGCTCGGGACACTATAAAGGAGTCGGATAAACCTGGTCAAACGCCGGTTTCCATTTATAAGTTTGGACCAAACATTGATTTCAGTGTCAAAAAATTGTACAATCATTTATTGTTAAATTATTGAGTGATGAAAGACAAAAGTCTTAATAAATACTGAGAAAGGAACCAGGTATGGCACTGATCAAGAAACCGGTCACAGGCATGAAGGACATTCTCCCCGCGGAGATGGAGATCCGCGACTACTGCATTTCCGTCATCAAGAAGACATATGCGGAGTTTGGATTCCAGTCCATCGAGACGCCCTGTGTGGAGAATATCGCGAATCTTACGAGCAAACAGGGCGGCGACAATGAAAAACTGATCTTTAAGATCCTCAAGAGAGGCGAAAAACTTAAGCTGGAGAGCGCGCAGAGCGAGGCGGATCTCGTGGACGGAGGCCTTCGCTATGACCTCACTGTCCCGCTGGTCAGGTATTTCTCCAATCACCAGAATGAGCTGCCGATGCCTTTCAAGGCTCTGCAGATGGGCAATGTCTGGAGAGCGGACCGCCCCCAGAAGGGAAGATACCGCCAGTTCATGCAGTGCGATATCGACATTATCGGCGAACCCAGCAATCTCGCTGAGATCGAACTGATCCTTGCGACGACTACAACTTTGGGAAATCTTGGATTTAAGAACTTCCAGATCCGCATCAATGAGAGACGGATCCTCAAAGCGATGGCCGCTTACAGCGGATTCCCGGAGGACAGATATACAGACGTCTTCATTATTCTGGACAAAATGGACAAGATCGGCCTCGACGGCGCGGCGGAGGAACTCATCGGGGAGGGCTTCACCGAGGAGATGAGAGACCGCTATGTCAGCCTGTTTGAGGGACTTCAGAGTGCGCAGGACCAGCTGGCTTACCTCGAGGAGAAGCTCGAGGGCTTCATTGAGCCCGACGTGATCCCGCAGTTGCGCGAGGTCATGGAGAGCGTCGACGGCACAAAGACAGCGGATTTTAAGATCGTGTTCGATCCCACGATCGTGCGCGGCATGTCCTACTATACAGGAACGATCTTTGAGATCGCAATGCCTGAACTCGGCATCAGCTGCGGAGGCGGCGGACGTTATGACGGAATGGTCGGCAAGTTCACCGGCAAGGATGTCCCCGCATGCGGATTCTCCATCGGTTTCGAGAGGATCATCCTTATTCTTATGGAGCAGGGATTCCAGATTCCCGGCCGTCCGGTCAAGAAAGCGTACCTCATCGAGAAGAATATGCCCGCTGACCGCCTGTGCGAAGTGATCCGCCAGGCCCAGAAGGAGCGCGCGGAAGGCACACAGGTGCTGATCGCCCGCATGGCCAAGAACAAGAAGTTCCAGAAACAGCAGATGGCGGAGAGAGGCTTCGAGCAGTTCGAGGAGTTCTATCGCAATCCGATCAGTAAATAAGAGACAAAAATACGCAGGGATCAGGTCAAAACAGCGCGGTCCCTGTGACAGGAGGAATACAGATAATCATGGCTGAATCAATGTTGGGATTAAAGCGCACATGCAGATGTGCGGAACTAAGCGAAGCGAACGTTGGGCAGACCGTCACCGTTATGGGATGGGTGGCCAAACAGAGAAATAAGGGCGGACTGGTCTTTGTGGACCTGCGCGACAGAAGCGGCATTCTGCAGCTGATCTACGAGGAGACAGAGTGCGGCGCGGAGAATTTTGCCAAAGCGGAGAAGATGAGAGCGGAATTCGTGGTAGCGGCTACCGGAACTGTCTGCAAGAGGGAGGCAGTCAATCCCAACCTTGCGACCGGTGCTATCGAGATCAGAGTTAAAGAGACCAGGATCCTCTCCGAATCCGAGACTCCGCCTTTCCACATCGTGGAGAACAGCAATACCAAGGAAGATCTTCGTCTTAAATACAGAAGCCTGGACCTTCGCCGTCCCGACATGCAAAGAAGACTGATCCTCAGAAGCCGGATGATCCAGAATATGAGAGAATTCATGGCCGGAGAGGGCTTCCTCGAGATCGAGACCCCCATCCTTTGCAAGTCCACGCCCGAAGGCGCCAGAGACTATCTGGTACCCAGCCGTGTGCACCCCGGCAATTTCTATGCTTTGCCCCAGTCGCCCCAGCTGTTCAAGCAGCTGCTGATGTGCTCGGGCTTTGACAGATATTTCCAGATTGCCAAGTGCTTCCGCGACGAGGACCTGCGCGCTGACAGACAGCCTGAATTCACACAGGCCGATATGGAGCTGTCCTTTGTCGACGTAGACGACGTCATTGATGTCAATGAGAGACTGATCCAGTATGTAGCTAAGAAGACATTCGGCATCGACGTCGAGCTTCCCCTTCCCAGAATGAAGTGGATCGACGCCATGAACGACTACGGCTCGGACAAGCCCGATACCCGCTTCGATATGAAGCTGACCGATATCACGGATATTGTAAAGGACTGCGGCTTTGCCGTATTTACAGACGCAGCTGCTATGAAGAGCGGCTCCGTGCGCGGCATCAATGTCAAGGGGCAGGGCGGCATGGCCAGAAAGAAGATCGATGCTCTGGTCACTTTCGCCAAGGGTTACGGCGCCAAGGGCCTTCCTTACATTCAGCTCAAGGAAGACGGCAGCGTCAAGTGCTCTTTTGCCAAGTTCATGACAGAGGATGAGATCAAGGCGATCGTCGAGAGAATGGGCGGAGAGAAGGGCGACCTTCTGCTCATCGCGGCGGACCAGAACAAGATCGTATGGAACGTGCTGGGCGCCCTCAGACTCAAACTCGGCGAGGAACTGGGCCTTATTGACCATAATAAGTTCAATTTCCTGTGGGTCGTGGAATTCCCGCTGCTTGAGTGGAGCGACGAGGAAGAGAGATTTGTCGCGATGCACCATCCCTTCACGATGCCCATGGATGAGGACTGGCATCTGATCGATTCCGATCCGGGCGCAGTCAGGGCAAAGGCTTATGATATCGTTCTCAACGGCGTCGAGCTGGGCGGCGGCAGTGTCCGAATCCACCAGAACGATATCCAGGAGAAGATGTTTGAGGTCATCGGCCTAAGGCCCGAAGAAGCACAGGAGAAGTTCGGATTCCTCCTGACAGCTTTCAAGTACGGCGTACCGCCTCACGCAGGCCTTGCATACGGCATTGACCGCTTCGCTATGCTGATGACAGGCGCGGAGAGCATCCGCGACGTCATGGCCTTCCCCAAGAATAAGGACGCTGTGGACCTTATGAGCGAGGCTCCCAATCTTGTGGATCCCAAACAGCTGGAGGAACTCTCTATTTCGATCATCAAAACAGAAGAATGATAGCAGGAAGCTGAGGAGACAGGGGACAACCCCCTGTCTCCTTTTGAATGAAAATCTGCCGCCCGGCGCGAACTATGATCGCGCCGGGCGGCAGATTTGATTTTAGTCCAGATTTCCGGTATATGCCGGTTCATCAGGCAGCGGAGCAGTGCTGCATACAGTCAGGCAGTAACCGTCAGGGGCCTGATATTCGGCGAGATAGAAGGAGTCCGCTTGATTATCTGTTTCTTCCGGAATGCCGGTGCCTTCAGAACCGGGAATTGCCGACGGGTCTATACAGTGATGTTTCAGTACAAGGATCTCACCTTTCTCAAGATCAGGCCGGAAGTTCCCGAAGGGTTCCGAGAGACCCCGCCCGGTGAGCTTGATATAACTCTCGCGGGCAGTCCAGTATCGGCAGAACAGACGGCACAACGCCTCTGGCTCATCATTGCCGCGCAGCACGTTCAGAGTTTCCTGCTCCTGTCCGGAAAAGAAACGCTTTGCGATCTTCATGGCGCGTTCTGCCTGCTCGGGGATCTTCTGCAGGTCAATTCCGACCGGCCGGTCACAGACTGCGCAGACCACAAAGGATCCTGAGTGAGAGATATTATAATGGAAGTCCGGAAAGGCAGGGAAACAGGGCTTTCCACCGGCAGTCCGCACTTCCCCGGCCAGTTCTTCGGAAGAAGGAGCGCGCCCGAGAAAGGTGTGCAGTGCTCTTGCCACGAGTTTGCGCGCGAGAGCAGACTCCGGCCGCATAGAAGACACTGCGTCCTCAGAGGAGGCCTGCTTCGGCAGATCCCGCATATCCGCAATGAGAATATATAGTTGTGCCTTTTTATCCAGGTTCAAGGGCCGTTTTCCCCTCTTTTTAAATAAATCCGGATCGCGGATCAGGGCTGGTTACCGTTTCAGTATACTATCCGTAAAACGGATTGTCAGCCCGTCAAGGATTTCAATTCGATGTATCAGAAGAAACAGCATGATGATAAAACGAATAAAACATTTTACATTGCGTTGAAGTGTGCTATAATTTCAAAGGTTGTAGGCTTTTTTAAGAAAACTTTTATAATTTGTTTTTGGAAAGCTTCTTCCAGGAAATGTTAGAAGGAGAATCATCATGAAAAAATCGAGAGCAGTCATCGCGCTGATCTTAGTTGCGGTGTTCACCGGACTTATGGCGTATACCGCACTGGTAGGTCTGGGCAGCGGGCACAGAGGATCTTATCACAACATCAAGCTTGGACTCGACCTTGCGGGCGGCGCCAGCATCACTTATGAGGCGGTAGGCGA
>Ga0310695_10011966_pt1 | contig 12266 bp, 9 predicted proteins | sample RumenRJG_04DNA_FD_203882 | JGI IMG/M metagenome (GOLD analysis project Ga0310695, IMG submission 203882) | Bovine rumen microbial communities from Lethbridge, Alberta, Canada - RJG_04 (v2) (version 2) | ecosystem: Host-associated > Mammals > Digestive system > Stomach > Rumen | place: Canada... | reverse complement strand
CATAAAGAAAGCTGCCAGCGGTACCATGTAGGGATTATTACCTGCCAAAATGGCAATGGTGATCCCTGTCCAGCCATAACCAGGAAGGGCGGACCAGGAAAATGCGGTATAGCGGCCCAGCATCTCAATACCTCCGCCGGCTCCGGCGAGGAAACCTCCGACTACCTGAGAGAGGATGATAGTCCCGGCAACATTCATTCCGGAATATTTTGAGAAATCCTGATTGATGCCGATCATACGGATAGCGTAGCCCCAGCGGGAGCGGTAAATAAACAGACCGCAGAGGATCACTGTGATGATCGCAATCACAAAGCCCCAGGTGAGCTTGGACCCGCTGAAAATTTTGTTGTCAATGATCGGTGCAATAGCAGAGGTGGGCCGGAACTGATAGGACATGATCTGTCCTTTTGATTTGTCTGCCAGATAGGTATTCATCAGAAATTTGATGATATACATGATGATGTAATTCAGCATCAATGAACAAACCATTTCACTGACGTTAAGCTTGGCTTTCAGTATGGCCGGTATCAGCATAACCGCCGCTACAACTGCTCCGCCGAGCAGCACAGCGATTACAGGATGTAAACCGGCAGGAAGCGGGAGATAAATGGCCGCCATTGCAGAAACAAAAGCCCCCAGCATGATGCCGCCTTCCGCACCCATATTGAACTGATTGGCAGCAAACATGACGCACACCGAGAGACCTGTGAAAATCGTCGGGATCATGGCTGCAAGGATCTCCGTAAAGCGTTTGGCTTCAAAGGATGTCCCCTTTTTCGCACTCATACGGAACAGCGGTCCGATGAGCATTTGCTTCAGTGCCTCTTTTGTAGCATCCAGTTTTTCGGCAAAATTGCTGCCGCCCGCACTGATGAAAATCAGCAGCGCAGCAACCAGCAGGGCAATGCTGATCGCCATAAGGGTCCGGATCAGCGTAAATCTGATCTGTCTTCTTTTAGTCATGGCAGACCCTCCTTACTTCTTCATTACTTTGATGTTTCAAGCCGAGCATATATTCTCCCATGATCTCATCGGTCAGATCAGTAGTATCATCAAAATAAGCAGCGATCCGGCCATTGTGCATCACGATCAAGCTATCGGAGAGTTCCATTACTTCATTCAAGTCTGCGGAGATCAACAGAACGGCGATCCCGGAGCGGGAGAGCTCAACCAGTTTTTTGCGGATGAATTCCGTAGCACCGACATCGATTCCTCGGGTAGGCTGATCAGCAAGGATCAGCACCGGGTTGTTTGAGAATTCACGCGCCACAACAACCTTTTGAATATTGCCGCCCGAAAGCATGCCAACTTGCTGTGCTCTGGACTTACACAGAACTGTGAATTCTTTGATGAGCTTGTCCGCTTCTTCGTGTATTGCTTTCATGTTGAAAAGCGGTCCTTTGTTGAAGCGTTTTTCACCTGAGCGGTCGGAGATCACGTTTTCTTCGATGCTTGCGCTTGATGCGATACCGTAGATCATGCGGTCTTCCGGCACAAGGGAGACACCTAAATTTCGGATCTTCTGCTGCGGCATACCGAGAATACTTGTGCCGTTTACCGTCGCTGTGCCTGAGTTCGGAGTGTTGAAGTTGAAGAGCATATCCACGAGCTCTTTCTGTCCGTTCCCTTCAACACCGGCTATGCCAAGAATCTCACCCTTCCGGACGTCGAAAGAAATTTTGTCGAGCATTTTCTTGCCCCACTCGTTGATATATTCCAGATCACGGACTCGCAGGACAGTTTCTTTCGGGACGGCTTTGTCTTTTTGGACAGTCAGAACAACATCACGTCCGACCATAAGACGGGAAATCTCTTCCTTGGTGACATCTTTTGTATTGTAAACGCCCATTGAACGGCCGTTTCGCATGATCGTAAGCCGGTCGGTGATTTCCATGATCTCATTGAGCTTGTGAGAAATAAAGACGATCGTGTAGCCCTGGTTTTTCAGATTTTTCAATTCGATGAACAGTTCGGCAGTTTCCTGTGATGTCAATACTGCTGTCGGTTCATCCATGATCAGGATCTTTGCGCCGCGGACCAATGCTTTGAGAATTTCAACTTTTTGCTTCATGCCTACCGGAATATCCATTACTTTCGCTTCCGGTTCCACATGGAGATTGAATTTTTTTGAATATTCATTGGTGATTTCTATGGCTCTGGCTTTGTCGATAAAAATTCCTGACTTTTGCGGAACCATTCCGAGAACCATATTTTCAGCTACGGAAAGACTTGGCACCAGCATGAAATGCTGATGTACCATCCCGATGCCGTGTGCGATGGCTACTGAGGGAGAACTAAGGTTCAGAGTTTCTCCGTTGACAATAATATCTCCGCTGGTTGGCTGTTCCAGACCGAAGAGCATTTTCATCAAGGTGCTTTTTCCTGCTCCGTTTTCTCCCATGAGAGCATGGATCTCACCCTTGCGGAGATTGAAATCCACTCCCTGATTTGCTGCAACGCCATTGGGATAGACTTTCGTAATTTTTTTCATTTGGACGACATACTCGTCCTTCGTACCGGGTATTCCATCAGGCATGACTGTATTCCTCCCGCTTATACGAACATGAGGAGGCTCTGCGGAGAGCCTCCTCATGAGATTTAATCAAAACTCTTAAGTCGACAGTCCGAAAGATTACGGGCGAACAGCTTCGCGGACGGAAACAACATCCACAGCGTTTGCACCGATGGCGGTGTCAACAACGATATCGCCTGCAAGGACAGCTTCCTGAGCGGCAGCAACAGCAGCCTTGGTTTCGTCAGAGGCATACTTGTCAAAGTTCTTATCGGTAACGATACCGACGCCGCCTTCTGCCAGACCAAGTGTTACTTCAGTGCCCCAGTATTCCTTGCCGGCATCCAGTTCATCGAAGACCCAAATCAGGGAATTGCCGATGTTCTTCAAACCGGAGGTCAGGGTCAGGGCAGCCAGATCCGGGCTCAGGGTCAGTTCCTGGTCAGAGTCGACACCGATGAACCAGGCTTTTCCGGTTTCGAGAGCGGCTTCAGCAGCACCATTACCGGCGTTGCCAGCAACACCCCAGATGATATCGCAGTTGTTGTCATTGATCATGGAAATACCATATTCCTTGGCAATAGCGGTATCGACATAGTCGTTGGTGTAGCGGGTATCGATCTTGATGCCTTCGTTGACGGACTGGGCACCCTCGATGAAGCCAATGAGGAAGTCATTGATGACCGGGGAGTCAACACCGCCGACAAAGCCGACGACTGCCTGTTCATTCATCTTGTCCAGGGAGGTATCAGTGGTCATGCTGGCAGCGTAAACACCGACGAGATAACCCATATCATTCTGCTTGTAGGTCAGGTTCAGAACATTGCTGTTTTCGCCGACATAGGTGTTATCATCGAAAATGATGTATTTCTGTTCCGGATAAGCAGTGGCAACTTCCTTCAGATAGTCAGGCATCTGGTATGTACCGCAGATGATGACATCATATTCCTCGGATTCGGAAACGTCATACAGGGTGGACAGCCAGGTCGGCTGATCTTCATCGGTACCGCCCATTTCGATGGTGACGTAGTCAATGCGTCCGGCTTCCTTCAGGGCTGCAAGGCCGGATTCGGCAGAATCAAAGAAGGATTTGTCCCCAAGGTTGCCGTTCACGAGATAAGCGACATTATAGTCAGCTGCGAAAACAGTGGCAGACAGTGTCAAAATCATGGCGGCTGCCAAAATCAAAGCAAAAACTTTTTTCATATTAAAACTCCTCTTTTTTGATTATTTTTGCATACCAACATTGTTGGCTGATTACAATATTATCCCAAATCAATCTAAAAGTCAATCAGGCATTTGTCAGTGAATTTAAGATGTTTGTCAATTTTTTTGAAATTACTGCATTCCAGAATGAAAATACATATCGTGTTAAAAATACTTATAGATGATTGTTGAAGCGGTAATCAGAAGTAATCTCAGAGAGCTGCAAAAATCGGTTGGGAGGATCAAAAATCACCTTAGTGCTGTGACACTAAGGTGATTTTTGATAAAATTGATATTTCTCTTATCTCCCTGCAGTTTCTTCTCCATACAGAAAGCTTTGAATTAAATTAATTTTGCTGAATGCTTTTTCTATTTCTTGACTGTGACAACAATGATTACTGTTGCCATAGAGGAAGGGGAATATTAAGCAATGTTGAAATTATTCCAAAGATTTGTAAAATAAACAGCAAAATAACGCCGGTATTTAGATAGACAGTCTTGAAAACTTCGTTCTGAGGGATAATATCGGGCATGGATTCATCGAAAATAAATCTTTTCCGTTTGATCCAGAGTATCAAAAGAATAAAACCAATGATCATCATGGATGCGAGCAAAAGAAGCGCCAGAATTATACCGATGGCTGCAATCGCCAGATCATCAGTATGCTGCTGTTCAAGCATCGGCAATACTACCAGCAGGATAATCGAGCTGGTGCCGTTCAGCAGCATATGCATGATCATTGTATAAAGAACTTTCCCCGTTTTACAATATACATATCCGAGAAACAGACCCACAACTCCCGCAAAAAGAAACTGCGTCAGATTTCCATGGAAAAGACCGAAACAGATAGCGGAGAAAATGATGGCTGTTTTTTCTCCGTATGCTCTTGTCCTGTCCAGCATAAGCTTCCGGAAAACCAACTCTTCCAGGATCGGCCCGATCACCACGGGAATTGCGATTGCGATTGGAAGTTTGGTTGACTGCATTTTTGCAAGCAGATCCAACTGAATATCTCCTCCCGCAGGAGCGGATTTGGTAATCGCGGAACCGATTTGACTGATCACATTGGAAACAGCATACATCATCAGAAAAATTTCAGCTAATGTTTTGAAACTCATCGTTTCCTTCTGCCATTCCGGTTTCGGCATGGTTCTGACGAACAGCCAATACAAAAGCAGATATGCTAACTGGGGAACGTAGATCATCAACAGGAGCATTGACGGCCCCATGGCATCAAATGACTTCTGAAGATTATCACCTGAAAAGAGTGGAGTCAGCACGAAAGTTCCAATCAGGATCGACGCGATGGTTCCCGCAATTTGTGCAAATCCGATGCGGGAAAACACTGCTTTTGCGTTGTTTGTGTTCATCTTATTTATCCTTTACCGCTGTCAGTAATGCGAGCTTGATGAGGTCATCAATTGTTTTTTTCGGAGAGTTTTCAGGTGCATCTGAAAAATGTTCAACGCCATCTTCATCAACGGTTATGTTCAAAATAATGCCGATTGCCATCAGTGCTTTTGCACCGAATTCTGCTGCAGCGGTATAGAAGGCTGTACCTTCCATTTCTGAAGCTAAAATACCGTATTTCTGCCATATTTTTGATTTATAGGTTTCGTCACGGTATATTCTGTCATTGCAGATGACATTCCCGGTATATGTTTTTAAATTCAGTTCTTTAGCAATTTCATTTGCCGTGCATAAAAGACCGAAATCAGCGATCGGTGCAAAATACCCATTAAATCTGTTGTCATTTATTCCTGATGTCGTTGATGTTGCTTGAGCCAACACAATATCGAACATTTTCATGCCGGGAACGTAACCTCCGGACGTTCCTGCTCTGACCGCGGTTTTTACACCATAATCTCTGAATAACTCAGTGGAATAAATCAGCATGGAGGGATTTCCCATTCCGACTGCCATAACAGAAATTCTGACATCATTATAGGTTCCGGTATAGCAGAATGCTGCCCTTTTTTCGTTAACCAAAACAGCATTTTCAAGATAATATTCAGAGATATGTTTTGCTCTGAAAGGATCCCCTACCAAAACGATGCGTTCAGCGATTTCTCCGGGTTTGGCATCAATATGCATGCTCATAATTGACCTCTGATTACTCTGATTTATTCTTTAGTATGTTGATTCTGCATTCGGATTTGACCGGTTCCCGGCCTGTTCCAGATATTCCTCTGTATTCAAAATAGTTGTCTGTGCGTAATCCAGACCTTTGAGAACATTGACTACTGCTTCTTCCAATTCGTCACTGCTTCCCGCACAGGCGTCGCTGATATAAATGACAGGACATCCCATATCGATTGCCTGAAAGGCTGTGGCCAGAACACAACACTCACTGACGACGCCGGTCAGCACTAATGATGCTTTCTTTTCAATGCAGTCCATAATGGCCCTTTTTATTTCAGGTACGGACATTGATGAATATGTAGATTTCGTATATACAGGATGATTTTCCGTGAATGGTAGCAGCTGAGGAATCAGCTCATTCAAAAAGGCGTCTTCATTGATATCCCGGTTGATGGTATTGTAGATTTCCCAGTTTCCGACAGGCATTCGCGGGGCTTCAAATCGGGTGAAAATGATTCGTTCAAAATGCCCGGATCGAATCAGCGTGATGATCCTGTCAGCGGCTCGATCCATGTGAGGGCACGTCCATGGACCGTCTTCAGTATATGCATTCTGCATGTCTATCACCAGAAGCAAATCACGATTTCCGGATGATTGACCGCTGTTTTCGGTTTCTTCTTTATTGTTTGGATCCTTCAAAGAAAGTTTATCCATGCTTCATCTCAACAAATCTGATATGACCAACCATATGCTGAATTATAAAGTATTCTTTCATGTCAGCGATGGCTTCCATAACCGGAATTATCTATACCACACTCTAAGATCAATGATATAAGCGATTTTAGGAGAAAATCAAGACAGGGAAAAGTGCCATTACGGGAACTCCCAACGGGATTCCGGGACAGAACAACCATACCGGGAGAACCATTCCTGATAGCTGTGGTAAAGAGTTCATCTTCAGGTAATTGTCTGCGAATTGAACAGTCTCATCATTTTCTGGTGACGATTCTAATTCAGGAGCATCGAGCTCATCATCCTGCTGTTCAGATTCAATGGAAAGAAAATCCGGCTCCTCCTTTTGCTCCGGAAATTCTATGTCATGGAAGAGGTCGAGCGCTGCGGTTTTATCTTTCATTGGGATATCTCCATTTCTGCAATTGATTTATAGGTGATATTGTTTCTGTTTTTCGGGTCATAAGTCAGTAACGGCTCATGAGCACCCCAAGCCTCAGCCGTCTTGACGTTTCGGGATATGGTAAAGGGATATAAATTTAAACCTCGGCTTTCAGCTGCCTCTTTTGCTGACTGATGCAGTCTCAAACGATCATTGTACGAAGTCAGGAGGATTCTGTAAGTCAGGTCCGGTTTGGCTCTCCTTATTTGATTGAGCGTACTCATAAATAACTCAAGTCCCCAAATATCGGCAGGATTCGGCTCTATCGGAATAATAACATGATCAGATGCCATGATCGCATTCACAGAAAGAAGTCCGAGACCGGGCGCGGTGTCTATGATGCAAAAATCATAAGTTTCATCCAAGTTGGATAAGGCATTAAGCAATATATTCCGGCGTTCTTTTTTGTCTGCGATTTCGTTTTCAACCTGGATCAGCAAAATATCGGCAGGGATAACATCGATACCGTGCCAGCTCTGAATAACATCCCGAATCGATGCGATTCCCCTGTAAACATCTGTTATTGTCTTCTCACGTAAGAGATCACAATAAAGTGTCAATGAGGATTGCGGGTCATTGTCGATCAACAAAACACGCTTACCTTCAGCAGCTATTGCGGCAGCAAGGTTAACGGATGTCGTTGTTTTTCCACATCCTCCCTTTTGAACTGATATGGCTATGGTCTTCATCGGCTTCCCTCTCATTTATGAGATATAAAATATTAAGTGCAATTCTTGTACCGATTGCCTTTTATACCATAAATCTTCCGATAAAACATCGCATTGATGTATTATACCTGAATACTCAGGAAATTTTATCGTTATCTTCATAGATAAAAAGGGATGAAAAACCTGTAATATCTAAAATATCTTTTACATTTTTCCTGATATTTTTGATTTGAAATTGGCCTTCTTCTCTTAAATCCTTCCTCATGATAAGAAATACTCTCAATCCTGCTGAGGAAATATAGGTCAGAGAACCCGAATCTATCGTGATAGATTTGATTTCTCCCTTTAGGCTTTTCTCCTGATAGAGAGAAAGAAGTTCCGGAGCTGTGAGCGTATCCAGTCTGCCGGATATTGTAAAGTTCAAATTTCCATCTGACATATCAGCCTTGACGGTGAAGGGAACGTCATCTTCTGAATCATTTTTTGCCGGATGCTCTTTAACACTCATGACCCAAAAGTACATTTCTTTGAAAGTATCCTTCACCGCAATTCGTTTTTCGTCAGGCAGATATTCCAACGATCTGCAATGTGAGGGAACAATCCCCTTTAGAATCCCCTTTAGTCCCATGAAACGCATCTGACAAATTACCTTCTTTGAAATTTGTGTCTTTGTTTGATATGTGAAGATGTGAAAGGTGAGATAAAATAGCCGAAGGAGTTAGGAAAATGGAAAAGCGATTCTTTTTTGTGTTTATTATCTTTTTTGCGATTTGCATGACGGGCTATGGATGTGAAGTCTCCTCAGCAGAGAATCACCAGGATCGGTCTGATGAATCCGTGCAGGGAGAGGTTATCCGTCTTGATGAAGATGGATATCTGTATTATATGGATTACACAAAGGACTATTATGGTCCTGATGTAATCGAAAAATTACGGGATGCCGGATTTATTGATACGGGATGTTCAACTTTCTTTACACATAACACCAATGGCGAACCAATCACTTGCAGAAACTATGATTACCCTCATCGTGTTTCTAAAGAGAATCCTTCACTGACTGGTCTGAACATTGTACTCCACACAAAACCTGAAGGCAAGTATGAATCTATCGCAATGGCGGATGCTGTCTGGTGTGATAGAACAAATCCGCTGCTGCAGCAGGGGGGACCGGATCTGCCTGATTTTGATCCCAGCCTGCTTGATATCCTTCCATATGAATGCATGGATGGAATCAATGAGAAAGGTCTGAGCGTATCGATCCTGAGAGTGGATATCAAAGAAGGCGATCAACCGGCAAATTTCCCGATCGGATCCAGTATGATATTACGTTATATGCTTGATGATTGCGCAAACGTTGCAGAGGCTATTCAAAAGGTCGATACAGCTATCGTAACACCAGAAGACTGGCAGGACTGTCACATATACGTAACCGATGGAGATGGATATTATGCAGTGATTGAGAGCCGAAACGGCGAAGTCTCGATCGTTGAATCGGATGTTGTGACGAACTTTTATCTCTCGTACGATGATATAGAAGATTCCTACAGAAATGGAACTCTCCGCGAGAATGCAGTCATGCTTACAGATGAGTATGGTGAAAAGCAGTACAGTTTTGGTTACGGTCACGGTTATCACCGTTTCATCACCATTGCCATCCAGTTGAGAAGTCACGAGGATACGACATCTGAAAAATATCGTACCATTATGCCGGAATCTGCAGCACTGGTTATTCTCCAAAGCGCTGCACAAAACCCGTATACGAAGGCCTCCGGAACATCTATGACGCAATATAGTGTTATTTATAATAATGCAAAAAAGACACTGGAAGTATGGCCATTCCAGAATTATCAGATTTCATATGCATTTGATGTAACAGGAAGCCGGCTTCATTAGGAAATCAAATTTGATATTGACACTGACATTAGTGTTGTCCATCTGTTTTTTGCTGATGTGTTCATATGGACCGTGAGGGAGGAAATCTCCCTCTCCGAGGTCCGGACAGTCCTTTTTTGTTGTCAGTTGTGCGCCGTCAGTGCCGCTGCGGATGGGAAGAAATAGAAAAAAACACCTTCTCCACCCAAAAAGTCTCGGAGAACAGCCGGAGGAACAGACCCTTGCCAAAACCACCTTACTTTGGAATGTGGAAATAACTATGATGAATTGTTTTCTTATGCAGGCACTGCATTGGCATTTACCTGGTCGATAATCCGTCTGATCTCCATCCACAGGGCTATATCGGAGAAGATATCCACGATGCTGCCCTGATCAGTGAAGGGCGGTTCCTGCAGGACCGAAAGATCCTTCATCATACCGTTGTGCACGATGTATTCGACGATCTGGTTCACGAAATAGATCTGCCGGCTGTCCAGATGATTCTCATCCAGGAATGCGGCAAAAGCTGTTTTGGCGGCATTCATATCCAGACCGACGATTTCGCGCACAAACTCACCCAGCGGTTTCTCCCCGTATTCCGACAGATATTCCTGCTTTGTCCCGATATCACTCCAGAGGATCTTTTCAAGCACCTTGACATCAGCATCTGTCAGCGGGACATTTCCCTTTAATTTTGCGATCACCTCATTGTCCTGATGCTGACGAACATAATACTCCGCTTTTGCCTTGTAATTTTTGAGGTCAACATCATCCAAATCGGATTCCTTCCATTCAAGGGACAAAATGTCATCATCGAAATTGGTATTGTATCGTTTTATGCCTATCGGCAGATATTTCATCAGCCCGCGCAGGTTTTCCCGGATGACCTCAAACTCATTGATCCCGGCATTATCCAGATAATCGGTATGCAGGATCTGTTCGATCAGTTCCGACTGCATCATGATCTCCGGTATATTTGCCACACCGGCAATTGCGGAAACCTTTTTCTTCAGTTCACTGCGTGCCTGATTGTACCGCTGCCCGGCAAGATATGCCAGTTCGATCCCATAAAGCAGCGCATCAAAACGCAGTGCACTGGCGTCATCGTCCTCCGGCAGGATCAGCGGCGCAAGTTCTTCCCGGACCTTCAGGGTGTCCTCATAGGTCAGCGTTTGATAATTTTCTTTGATCGAATAGAGATCGACATATTTCAGATGCTGGCGAACCGCGAAATTGTCCCGGTTGAGCTCTCCGACTTTCTTCGCCATATGATCAACCAGCGAGGCACGAAATGCGATCAGCTTTTCCGTCTGATACGCGAGATCCTGCAGTTTGAAAGCGATCGCGAACTGCAGGCTGAAGATCGCTCCCTGCAGTGCGATCATATTGGCGGTAGGCCGTCCCTGATTCATACGGAAAAACTGGAAATTGCCGCAGAAATCAAAGATCAGGAATTTATCTTTATCCCGTCCATCGATCAGGCCCGGGCATAACCGTGTCCCCCGGCCGATCATCTGCCAGAATTTTGCTTTGCTGAGTACTTTTTTGAAGAAGACCAGGTTCAGGACCTCCGGTACATCGATACCGGTGTCCAGCATGTCGACGGAAATTGCGATCTGCGGCAGTTTTTTCGGATCGGAAAATTCATCGATCGCGCTTTGTGCATAAGTCATGTAATTATCGATCACTTTGGCAAAACCCGGCAGATGGGGATATTCTTTCTCAAACACTTCGCGGATCTTTTCCGCATGGGTGTGGTTTTTTGCGAAGATGATCGTCTTGCCGAGCTTGTTCCCGTAATCGATTTTCAATCCGTTCTGCATCAGGATGTTCAGAACCTGCCGGATCGTATCCTCATTGAAAACCCATTCATTCAGCGCCGAGGATGCGATGGATTCCGGAAGTTCTCCGTTTTCATCCTCGAAGGTTTTTTCATAGGCTTCTTTGTCTTCCTCGGAAAGGTCATCATAAACGATGCCGCGTTCGATGAATTTCAGCGTGGTTTCCACAGACATGAAATCGACCAGATAACCGTCCTTGACTGCCTGGGCTAGCTCATAACCGTAAGTCGGCACGCCGTTTTCCAGCTCGAAGATCTCATAAGTGTTCTTGTCGATCTCATCCTTCGGGGTCGCCGTCAACCCGACCAGCGGCGCGTCGAAATAGTTGAAGATATCTTTATATTTGTTATAAATGGAACGGTGGGCTTCGTCGCAGATGACCAGGTCAAAGTGTCCGCAGCTGAACAGTTTTTTCCCGTCTTCATCATTGACCGTATCGATACAGTTGATCATCGTCTGATAAGTCGAAAAGACACAGTGAGCCGCGGTATTGTCTTTTTCTTCAACGAGGTTGGTAACGGAAAGATCCGGGAGCAGGTTGACGAAAGCCCGCTTTGCCTGGGTCACCAGCGAATTGCGGTCCGCCAGGAAGAGAATATTCTTTACCCAGCCATGATCCCGCAGTACTTTGACCAGCGCGATCACGGTGCGGGTCTTGCCGGAACCGGTCGCCATTACCAGCAGCGCTTTGCGCCGGTTCTGTTTCCCGAAGCTGTCGCAGACTGCTTTGATGGCCGCTTCCTGATAGTAACGCCCGGCAATGTACCGGTCCACCATAATATAGTTCAGCGAGGAGCGCATCCGCTGCAGGTTGAACCATTTTTCCAGGTCACGTTTTGACCAGATGGCGGCTGCTTTACGCTCCGGATACTGATTGTCGATGATCCTTGTTTCAAAACCGTTCGTCAGGA
>Ga0310695_10011964_pt1 | contig 12267 bp, 8 predicted proteins | sample RumenRJG_04DNA_FD_203882 | JGI IMG/M metagenome (GOLD analysis project Ga0310695, IMG submission 203882) | Bovine rumen microbial communities from Lethbridge, Alberta, Canada - RJG_04 (v2) (version 2) | ecosystem: Host-associated > Mammals > Digestive system > Stomach > Rumen | place: Canada... | reverse complement strand
CATAACGGACGTAAAGGTGGATTGGTCCACCCCCTGGCTCGTCCGCACGGAGAGAGCCATCTCCGCCGCGTATGAGTCTTCTGCATACTTCGATTATTACAAGGACGAGCTATTCGGCCTGCTCGAAGAACGTCCGGGGACTCTTTTCGAACTGAACCTGAGCATACTCCGCTTTTTCCTGGACAAGACCGGCATCCAGGCCGAGATCCGTTTCACGGAGGAATGGACACCTCAGGACAGCGGGGTGTACGGGGAAGACTTGCGCGACGTCATACATCCGAAGCGCTCGAACACAATACTCAAGGACCTGGCATTGGAGAAGCCGTATTTCCAGGTCTTCGCCCGGAAATACGGCTTCGTTCCAAATCTTTCCATCATGGACCTCGTGTTCAACGAAGGTCCCGATGCTATACTGTACCTCAAGAATCTCTAGAACCTCCAGCCCAGGGTAAGGACGATGTCCGCCATGGAACGGGTCTGGACGACCTCCGGGAGATAATCGTCGAAACCGGAGATGTAGTCGCCGTAAGGATTGAAGTAATCCGAGGCGTACTTGGTATATCGGACGGCCAGGTCGGAGAAGAATGATCCGTCGGAAGAATAACCGAGGCCGCAGGAATAAGTACCCACCACATCGGGATAGACCTCCTTCTTGGTAATCCAGTTGGCATCCGAAGCGAACTCATCATAATAGTTGATGAAACCTCCGGCAGTGTACCTCATGCCATCCTTGTCATAGGCATAATACTGCGGGGATGTGCGGAAGGCATATCCGGCGCGGAGTGACAGGGTGGGCACGGGGCGCACTTCGATACCGAAGCGTCCGGAGTATTCCTTGCCGGCGAAGTAACGGTTGACGGCGTTCTCCACCTCGAAATAGTCATAATTCCTATTGTAGTCGATCTCGGAGAAACGCATCTTGCTGTAGTCCGCCATCTCGAAGTCGGCACTGATCAGACCGAAGCTGCCGAAGGTATAGGCGAGGCCTGCATTGACACGCCAGGGAGTTACGAGATTGTAGGTAAACTCGTTACGGGGAGTATTGGCCGCCGTATCGTAATTGGAGGATGTGAAATGTGTCGAAGCATCGACGTTCCAGACATCGGCGATCGTGTAGATAGTCGGGGTCTGTACGGCAGCTCCCAATCTCAGGCCTCCGACGGGAAGCCAGATGAAACCGACCTTGGCATAGATTCCGGACACATCGGATGTCTGCGAATAGTTGTACTTGGCATGGCTGAAGTTGGTGACCACGCCGTCAGCATACTCGATCTCGAAGTCCGAGGGATTGACGGCTGCCTCCTCGAAATACTCGGAATAACGGTAAGTAGCCACCGGCATACCGAGATTGAAGCCGAGGAAGAATCTGTCGTTGAAATTCAGGCCGGAATTCATGATAAGGTCGTACTTGGCGCCATAAACCTGTACCCTGGAATACTGGTCCAGTGCGCCCAGGGTGCGGATGTCATATGACCCGTCCGACATACGGAACATGCCTTCGGTAGCGCCGAGATAGGTATAGTTCCCGTCTGCATCCACCATGGGATTGCCGTAGTCGTCGAAAGCCTCGGCGATCATTCCGCCCTGGTATGCCGCGAGGTAGTTCCAGGGAATGGAAGACGAGAAGTAATTGTCCCTGCTGATCAGCTCGGCGGGCGAATAAGGTGAAGCACCTGCTGCGAACGATCCGAGGAGCGAGGTCATCTCGTTGACTCCGCTGCCGACGAAATCATTCATGAAGTGGCTGGTGGCATTGGACAGGAAACCGAGCGTGAAGCTCTTGAGAGGGCCATTGGTATAGCTGTCGAAGTTCAAGGTAAAACCTACATTGGGGATGTTGAACTTCCTGGCAGTATAGTCCTGGTATCCGGTATAATCCTGTCCGTAATAGGTGGAATAGCCGGAAGTGTTGTTCATGATGGTGACGCCCGGGGAGATCGTGAACTGCGAATAGGGGGCGACGGCAGAGCCGGCGGGATTGATCCCGACGGATCCCAGGTCGCCGCCGAGCGCCGTCATGGCGCCTCCGAGGGCGATGGAACGTGCGGTTCCATAGTAGTCGTTCACTCCGTATGTGAGAGCCTCGGACAAGGTCTGGGCTCCAGCTGCCGCTGCCGCGAAGGACAGCAACGCAGCCAATGCAATCTTTCTCATGTCGTCAATCAGGATAAGATAAACAAATAACTGATGGTTAAAGGTTCCGGCTAGCGGCGTCCGCCACCGGAACTGCGGCTGGCGCCGCCGCCTCCGCTGTATCCACCGCCACTGCTGCCAGCGCTGCGGCTCACACTGCCTCCGCCGCTGTACCCGCCACCGCTGTAGCCGCCGCCGGAACTGCGGCTGACGCTACCGCCACCGCTGTAACCTCCGCCGGAAGAACTGCGGCTGGGAGCCGAATAGCTGCCGGAAGAGCTGCGGGAAGGTGAGGAATAGCTGCCGGAGGAGCTGCCGCCCGTGGGCGCAGACCTGCGGTAAGCACCGGAAGTAGAGGCTGCACGTCCGGATGATGCCGAGGAACCGCGGACCGCTGCCGAAGAGGAACGCGTAGTGGCGGAAGCCGCGCGTGCCGCCGTGGAAGCGGAGCGGGAGGCCGAAGGGACGGAACGGGTCACGGTCCTGGCGGCATCGGATGCCGTGCGGGAAGCCGTGGCCATGCGGCCTGCGGAAGCATTGGCGCCGGAACCCTGTGTCGCGGCAGCGCCGCCAGCGGTACGCACCACGCGTCCTATGCCTGCACGGGGACTGGCGGAAATGTTCGTGGCGGCATCACTGCGGGTAGCGAGCTCGCGGCCATGGTAGCGGGGGCCGAAATATGCTCCGCCGCCTCCACCGTAATAATAAGGATATCCGAACGGACTGTACCATCCTGCGTATCCGTAGTACCAGGGATCATACCAGAAAGGACCGAAGCCGAAGCTCCAGTAGGGTCCCCAGAAAGGATCGTACCAGCCGAAGCTCCATGAAGGTCCCCAGAACGGGTCATACCAGAAGGGATCGTACCAGAAAGGTGAATAGTAGCCGTAATACAGGCTGCGATACCACCTGTGTGACCCCCAGTAATAAGGGCTGCCGAAGCCGTACCAGGAATAGTACGGGGAGTTCCATCTGTACCAGTTGAGGTCGTCAAGGTCATAGAGCGACACCGTAGTGGTGCTGTCCTTGTGATTGAACTTGATATTGGCAGTCATGTTCTCCGGGATGACAAGTGTATCGACCTTGCCGACAGTCTTCACGAACACGGCGGAAGACTTGGTCCTGGCGATGAGGTCGTCAGTGGCAGTCAATTGCGCAGCCTGCGCATCGAGCGACAGGGACTGCGGCCTATAGTAGATTCCGTCCTGGTACTTCTGAGCCGGAGCCTGCGAGAGCGAGGCCGTGGTGCCACAGGAAGTGAGCGCCAGGAGGACCGAAGCGATGAAGACGTGTGTTTTCATTTTTAGAATCTCCTATATTGAAAAAAACTGTATCTTTGTATCCGTTGCTTGCAACTTTTATACCTTACTATTATCCGTCTGTAAGACGGGGAAAGTTTCACAATGTTAACAAGAAAATTGATATTTAGCAAATTTTGACGATATGGCCAAGGAAGTAACGAAAAGGTCCGACAATTATTCGCAGTGGTACAACGATCTGGTGGTGAAGGCCGACCTCGCCGAGCAGTCGGCTGTCAGGGGGTGCATGGTCATCAAACCCTACGGCTACGCCATCTGGGAGAAGATGCAGAGCGTCCTTGACGGAATGTTCAAGGAGAAAGGCGTTCAGAACGCTTATTTCCCCCTCTTTATACCCAAGTCATTTTTCTCGCGCGAAGCTGAGCACGTGGCGGGATTCGCCAAGGAATGCGCCGTGGTGACACACCACAGGCTCATGAACGATCCCGAGGGCAAGGGCGTCGTGGTAGATCCGGACGCCAAGCTCGAGGAGGAACTCATCGTGCGCCCGACTTCCGAGACCATCATCTGGAGCACATACAAGAACTGGGTCACGTCATGGCGCGACCTTCCCATCCTCTGCAACCAGTGGTGCAACGTCGTCCGCTGGGAGATGCGCACCCGCCTCTTCCTGCGCACCGCGGAGTTCCTCTGGCAGGAAGGCCACACCGCCCATGCCACGGCGCAGGAGGCCGAGGATATGGCAAAGCAGATGGTTCATGTCTATGCCGACTTTGCGCGCAATTGCCTTGCCCTGCCCGTGATCGTAGGACACAAGAGCCCCAACGAGCGCTTCGCCGGAGCCCTCGACACCCTCACCATCGAGGCGATGATGCAGGACGGCAAGGCCCTCCAGGCCGGTACGTCCCATTTCCTGGGACAGAACTTCGCCAAGTCCTTCGACGTGCAGTTCACCGGCAAGGACGGCAAACAGGAGTATGTCTGGGCTACGTCGTGGGGCGTTTCCACGAGGCTTATGGGAGCCCTTATCATGGCCCACGGTGACGACAACGGTCTCGTGCTGCCTCCCGCCCTCGCGCCGATCCAGGTCGTCATGGTCCCCATCTACAAGAGCGACGACGAGCGCAACGCCATCCTCGACAAGATGTACGAGGTCAAGAAGGCCCTCGAGGCCATGGGACACAGCGTCAAGGTCGACGACCGCGACACGCTCCGTCCCGGCTTCAAGTTCGCCGAGTGGGAGCTCAAGGGAGTGCCGGTACGTCTCGCCATGGGTCCCCGCGACCTCCAGAACGGCACCGTCGAGGTCCATCGCCGCGACACGCTCGAGAAGAATACCGTGGGCATCGAAGGACTTGAGAAATATATAGACGAGCTCCTTGGAGACATCCAGAAGGGTATCTACGAGAAGGCCCTCGCCTTCCGCACCGCCAACATCCGCAAGTGCGATGACTGGGAGGAGTTCAAGACCGAGATCCAGAAGGGCGGTTTCCTGCTCTGCCACTGGGACGGCACCGCCGAGACCGAGCAGAAGATCAAGGACGAGACCAAGGCCACTATCCGCTGCATCCCCGTCGACAGCTGCGTCTGCGAAGAGGAGGGCAAGTGCATCTATTCCGGCAAGCCTTCGAGCCGCCGTGTCGTTTTCGCTATTTCCTATTGACAGTATTTATGAAAATGAGATATTCCATGATCATCTGCGTCGCCGGGGCTCTCTGCCTCGGCAGCGCCGCTTATGCGCAGGATGCGCAGAGCGCTGCCGCGGCCGCAGCCGCGGAGCTCGCCAAGGCCCCCGAGGTTGAGAATGCCGAGGCCAAACCCAATTTCTGGACAAGTGCAGCCGAGTTCACCTTCGGCCTGAACCAGACCAGCCTGTGGGACTGGGTCGCCGGCGGCTACAACAACCTCAGCCTCAATTCGGGACTTGACGCCAATGCCAAATATGAGAAGGACCTGATGACCTGGGGCAACCGCCTCCAGCTGCAGTACGGAACGTTGTCCTCCGCTGACAAGAAAGGCCTGATCCAAAAGACCACCGACCGCATCTATGCTGAGAGCAAATGGGGTTACAAGACCAGCAAGGACTCCAAGTGGAGCTATTCCGCCGCCTTCGATTTCCGTTCGCAGTTCAGCGATGGATACAGCGACTACAAGCAGGGCGCAGACGGCCTCTGGACCGGTACACTAAAGTCAGGCTTCCTTGCCCCGGCATACACCAACCTCGGTCTCGGTATGGACTGGACGCCCAATAAATGGCTGTCCATCAACATCGCCCCGCTTACCGGCGGCTTCACCATCGTCCGGGCCGAGCAGCTCCGCAAGACCTACGGCATGCTGCTGCGCGAGGATGGTCTCGACCCCGCCGTCGGCAGCAATTACCGCAGCGCCAAATTCCAGTTTGGTGCCCAGGTCAAGGCGGACGCCAAGTTCGTGATCAACGAAGTGTTCACTTACGGGACGCAGGTCGTCATCTTCACCGACTACCTAGACAATCCGTTCAGGGAGTATCGCGTGAACTGGGACAACAAGATCACCTGGAACGTCGGCAAATACTTCAAGATCGGACTTGACACCTGGTTCATCTACGATCCCAACGTCATCATCAAGAACGACAAGGACATAGCCCAGTATCCCGAAGGAAGGGCACGCGGGCAGTTCAAGGAGTTCACTTCCTTCAATTTCGCCTATACACTTAAGCCCAGACGCCTTCGCGACGCCAAGTAATGAAGGTTCTTCTGGCGGTTAGCGGGGGCATCGACTCCATGTGCATGGCCGACATGTTTTGCCGTGCAGGCGGAGAGTATGCCATCGCTCACTGCAACTTCCATCTCCGCGGCGCAGAGAGCGACGCGGATGCGGAGTTCGTGGAAAAATGGGCAGAAACGCACGGAGTGCCTTTCTTCCGCGCCGATTTCGACACGGCTGCATATGCCTCCGAACACGGTATAAGCATTGAAATGGCTGCGCGCGAACTACGCTATACATGGTTCGCACGTATTGCTGCGGAGGAAGGATTCGACGCCGTTGCCGTGGCGCACAACGCCAACGACAACGCCGAAACCCTCATCCTCAACCTCCTTCGCGGCACCGGTCTCCGCGGCATCCGCGGAATGCTCGTAGAGAGCCTCCTCCCGGCCGGGTATCACCCTGAAAATCTGTGCCACCCTCGGCAACATAAGAGGGAGGGGCCCATTGCCTGCAATGGGAGGGGTCGAGCGCAGCGAGACGATTTTCAGGGTGATACCCGGCCGGAGGAGGGGCGGATCAAGCTGATCAGGCCGTTGCTGGGGATGACGAGGGCCGAGATAGAGGCATACGCCAGGGAACATGGTGTGGAGTACCGCGTGGACAGCACCAATGCGGAGAACGATGCGCAGCGCAACCGCATCAGGAATGAAGTTTTTCCGGAGTTCGCGGAGATCAATCCTTCGTTCGTACGGACGCTGAACGCCGACATGAGACATTTCGCGCAGGCAGACGCCATCGTCGACGATTATTTCCGCAGAGCGAAGGCGGAGATCGTATCCGAAGACGGAACGATAAGCGTGGATAAACTCATGGTATTCAAGCACTGGGAGTATCTGTTCTTCCGTCTGGCAGAGCCTTGTGGCTTCAGCGAGAAGACTCTAGAGTCGATGGTCGCGTTGCTCTATGAGCGCGCCGAAGGCTTTCCCTGCACTTTCGCCGGCAAGCGTTTCTACTCCCCCACCCATGTCCTCGAGACTTCCTCTTCGGGCATGGCCATACGACCAAGGGACGAAAAGGCAGACCGCGACTGTTCAGTAACGGTCTTCGGTCCTGGGGAATACCATTTCAAAGGCAGGAAGGTCTCCATAGGATTTGTCAAGCCGGAGTCGCTCAAACAAGACGAGGGCGTGCTCATCTGCGACGCATCCGCCCTCCCCTTCCCCTTTATGCTCCGCGGCTGGCAGGCAGGAGATTGGATGCGGCCGTTCGGGATGGGAGGCAGGGCAAAGAAGCTCAGTGACATTTTCACCGACCGGAAGATGTCCCTCTCGGACAAGGAGAGTGCTATCATAGTATACAGCACCTCGCTTGACGACACCGGGGATGGCCGTGTAGCGGCAGTGGCCGGGCTCAGAATGGACGAAGCCCTCCGTGTAAGGGAGGGCTCCGCAAAGGTTCTCAGGATCTCAGTCCTCTGATTATCTGATATCGATAATGTAAGGGATGCGGGCGAAAGTAACGTCCGCAGGGTTTTTCTTAACCCTGACATACCAGTCGAGGAACATTCCCGCAGTATCTTCGAACGGAGTGTTTGCAAAGATATTCTCGGCAGGAGTCTTCTGGCCGAGCATCTCCATCATCATCTCCATCTGGCTCTGCGGCTTGGGGTACTCGGCGACGTTCCATGCGGAAAGGTCGGCGTCGCCGGCAGCGGCGGCAGCCCACTTGACAGCGTCCTCAAGCGTTCCGATCTCGTCCACGAGGCCGATCTTGATGGCATCCGATCCGGCCCATACGCGACCCTGCGCAATAGAGTCCACGAAATCGGGCTCAAGACCACGGCCTTCGGCAACGATGTTGACGAAACGGTCATAGATGTTCTCGACGGAAGCCTGCATGTAGTCCCACTCATCCTGGTCGAGGGGACGCATCATGGAGTACATGTCTGCGTGCTTGCTGGAACCGACAGCGACCATGTTGACATGCGCGATATCCTTGACGGTCTTGCTGATATCGGGAATCATGCTGAACACACCGATCGATCCGGTAAGGGTGGTGGCGTCGGAGTAGATCTTATCACAGTTGTTGGAGATCCAGTAGCCGCCGGAAGCGGCATAGTTCCCATAGGATGCGACCACTGGCTTGTCCTTCATGAGGAGCTCGATGCCGGCCTTGATCTTCTCGGAGGCGAGCACGCTGCCGCCGGGAGAGTTCACGCGGAAAACGACCGCCTTGACGGTAGAGTCGGCGCGGACCTTGGCAATGACGCGGGAGAAATAATCTCCGGCAACATTCTGCTTGCCTTCTCCCTCGATGATATTGCCGTCGGCATAGAGGATCGCTATCTTTTTCTTCGCCTTTGTATTGGGCATGACCTTGGCGGAGATGTATTCGGAGAGGGTGAATGACTTGAGCTTCTTGAACGACTCGACGACAGCAAGGTCGGCGAGTTTATTCTCAAGCCCTTCACGGTCAAGGAGTTCATCCACAAACCCCTCGCGCAGGAAATCCTCCGGGAGGTTGAGTTTCAAGCCGTCGATGGCCTCATTGACGGCCTCCACGGACATGCCGCGACCTTCGGCGATCTCAGAAGCGTAGCTACCCCAGATCGCGTCGATCATGGCCTGGTTCTGCTCAAGGTTCTCCGGGCTCGGGGCATTCTTGATATAACCCTCGCCGGCAGACTTGTATTTGCCGTGACGGATGAGCTGGACATTGACACCAAGCTTGTCGAGCAGGTCCTTGTAGAAAGTCAGCCTGCTGCCGATGCCGGTAAGCATCGAATTACCTCCCTGGTATGAAGTCATGTATATCTTATCCGAGACCGAAGCCAAATAATAGGATGCGGTGGAAGGAGACTCAATATATGAGATGACCGGCTTTCCGCTCATACGGAAATTGGAGAGCGACTTGCGGATCTCCTGGAGCTGGGCGATGCCGCCGGATGCGCCGTCAGCCTTGATGTAGATATACTGGACTGCCGGGTCTTCGGCTGCCTTGTTGATGGCCTGGACGGCCTTCCAGAGGCCGATGCTCTCGATCATGGGGCCGCCTCCGGATACAAGGCTCATGATATCCGGGGAAGCCGGGGTCGCCTGCTCGGCGATCGATATCTTGGACATGTCCATGACAAGTACGCCGGACTTGGGCAGCACCGGGGAAGCGCTGCCGGCAGCGGCCATCGACGACACGAAACCGATGCCGAGGATGAAGGCGATGATGCCGGCGAGGAAAAGGCCGCAAATGACGGCCAGGACCATTTTGACGAATTCTTTCATTTTCGGAATTGTTTGATTGGGGCAAAAATAGGAAAAAACTGCGACTTAAATGCTATATTTGCATGATAAACCGATTGAAGCATGGCACAGAAACCATCCATACCCAAGGGGACACGCGACTTCGGCCAGCAGGAGATGGCCGAGCGCAACTATATATTCGACACAATACGCAGTGTTTTCAAGACTTACGGCTACGCCCAGATCGACACACCGGCCATGGAGAACCTCTCCACCCTGCTCGGCAAGTATGGCGACGAGGGCGACAAGCTCCTCTTCCGTATCCTCAATTCCGGCGACGCTTTCTCAGGCATCGATTACGAGAGTTTCCGGACCGAAGGAGACGCTTACAACAGCAAGGCGCTGTCCCTCAAGGTTTGCGAGAAAGGTCTGCGCTATGACCTGACCGTGCCTTTCGCACGCTTCGTGGTCCAGCACCAGAACGAAATATCGTTCCCCTTCAAACGCTATCAGATACAGCCCGTGTGGCGTGCCGACAGGCCCCAGAAGGGTCGCTACCGCGAGTTCTACCAGTGTGACGTCGACGTCATCGGCAGCAAGTCGCAGGTCAATGAACTGGAGCTCGTACAGATCATCGACAGGGTGTTCAAGCTGCTCGATGTCAGGGTTCTGATCAAGATCAACAACCGCAAGGTACTTACCGGCCTCGCCGAGATCTGCGGTTTCCCCGACAAGGTAGTCGACATCACCGTGGCCATCGACAAGCTCGACAAGGTCGGGCTCGACGCCGTCAAGGAGGAGATGCTCGGCAAGGGCCTCACGCCGGAGGCGGTGGCCGTGCTCGAGCCTGTGCTCCTGCTGTCCGGCACCGATGCCGAAAAGATCGCCGCCATGCGCAAGCTGATGGGCGGCGGATCGGCATCGGGGACCGTTTCCGAGGCCGGTCTGAAAGGCCTGGACGAGCTCAAAGAGCTCTTCGGACTGATCGATGCCGCCGGCATCGACTCGGCCGTCGAGATTGACCTCTCGCTCGCCCGCGGTCTCAACTATTACACCGGTGCCATCTTCGAGGTCAAGGCCCTCGACTTCGCCATCGGCAGCATCTGCGGCGGAGGCCGTTACGACAACCTCACCGGCATTTTCGGCCTTCCGGACATGTCCGGCGTAGGCGTCAGCTTCGGTGCTGACCGCATCTACGACGTACTTAAGGGACTCGACAAGTTCCCTGCCGGGCTCAAGTCCGCCACGCGCGTGCTGTTCGCCAACATGGGCAGCAGCGAACTGCTGTACGTGCTGCCCGTCGCCCGCGCGCTCCGCGAGGCCGGCGTCTCCGTCGAAGTCTATCCCGACAGTGCCAAACTCAAGAAGCAGTTCGACTATGCCGACCGCAAGTCCATCCCGTTCCTTTCCATCAACGGCGAGTCCGAGATGGCGGCCGGTACGGTCCAATTGAAAAACCTCGCTACAGGCGAACAGAAGGCCTTTTCCAAAGACGACACAGCCGCCATCCTAGCCTTCCTCGGCTGATTTTTCCGCCAAAGATTTGGACTTTCCAAAAATAGTCCTTACTTTTGCAGTCCAATACCGCGGGGTAGAGCAGTCGGTAGCTCGTCGGGCTCATAACCCGGAGGTCGCAGGTTCGAGTCCTGCCCCCGCTACTAAGTTTTAAAGCCAGTCAGTCGACTGGCTTTTGTTTTTTCCCGGGTTTTATAATCATGAACACAACGGCAGCTACGCATATAGCAATTCCTAAGGCCATCTTGGCGGTCAAAGTCTCTCCGAACAGAAGTGTGCCTATCAAGATTGCCGTAAGAGGTTCAAACACGCCTAGGACAGCCGTCTTTGTGGGACCGATATAGCGGGAAGAAATGGCAATTGTCAGCATAGAGACCATCGTAGGAATGATTGCCAGGCCGATGAGGTTACCCCAGTCTCCGAGCGTGTCGATGCCCTCAAGCATACTTCCGCCTTGGGCATGGCGGATGGTGGCAAAAAGGATAGCCCCTGTAACCAGCGAATAAAGAGTAATCGTATGTTCCGAAACGTTCCGAATGCGTTTGCTCCGGTTCACGATAACCAGATAAAAAGAATAACACAAAGCTGAGCCTATTGCAAGCAATACTCCTGGGACGCGAATCTGAACATCCCCGGAAGGGGAGGAAAGAAGCAGGATACCCCCGAAGGTTGCCGAGATGGCGAGCCATGTCTGCCAGCTGGGATAGATTCGGAGAAATACCATTATCAGTGCGACAATTACTGGGTATAGGTAGATCAGCGTAGTCGCAAGCCCTGACGGAATAAACTCGTATGAGCAGAAAAGAGTGATGCTGCTGCCTGCGAAGAAGATGCCCAACAGAATCAGGAGGCCAACTCCGCGCCGCTTAACCAGAAAGGATTCTTTCCTGAACATCATCAGTACTGCCAGGATGACAGCAGCGAAGGCATAGCGGAAAAAGAGCATGGCCATGATGGGCACGCCACTCTCCATCAAAACCTTCCCGAAAAGCGGGTTGGTCCCATATGAAACGCCGGCAAGAATACCGGCGATGTAACCGAGCAGGCGCTTCTTGTCCCTATTAATAATCGTTTTCATAACCAACGACAAATCCGGGGCACAAAGATACTCATTTTATAATACACGTCTATCAGTCTATTCCATCGATGAACGATTGGAGGTGTAGCAGCCCTTCCAGGAAGCGGAGGTTCGAGATCCGGAGTGTTTGGTCTACGAAACGAAACGCCAGCAATTCGCGCACTGTTCTGGGGGAGGTCTCTTTTTAAGGACCGGACCTTCCCCATTTTTTGCTTTTGGATAGAACGGCCATTCTTCTTATCTTCACGCCGACAAATCGGAGTTCCCAGTTGAAATCCAAATAAAAGGCAAAATATTTTTGACTTTTTTATTTAGCGCGCTCTAAATCAAGCATTTGCAAAATGGTTGATTTGGAGCG
>Ga0310695_10011963_pt1 | contig 12267 bp, 9 predicted proteins | sample RumenRJG_04DNA_FD_203882 | JGI IMG/M metagenome (GOLD analysis project Ga0310695, IMG submission 203882) | Bovine rumen microbial communities from Lethbridge, Alberta, Canada - RJG_04 (v2) (version 2) | ecosystem: Host-associated > Mammals > Digestive system > Stomach > Rumen | place: Canada... | reverse complement strand
CACGGAAAAGATACGCATGACGTTTTTCATCGCAGGGCCGAGGTAGGTGCCGGTGACCTCGGAAATAGAGGCGCCTCTGTTTCTCTCAGACAGCATACCGGAGAAATAGTCGTGCACACCGCCTGCAAAGATGGTGCCGAAGGTGATCCACAAAAAGACGACCGGGCCCCACAGAGCGCCCTGCATGGCACCGAAGATCGGTCCCAGTCCGGCGATGTTCAGCAGCTGGATCAGGAACAGCTTCCACTGGGGCATGACGACAAAGTCCACGCCGTCATTGATGGCCACAGCAGGAGTCTCCCTGTCATCCGGGGCAAAGGTGCTTTCGACTACCTTGCCGTAGGTAAAATAGCCGATGACAATAAGTAACAGGCAGAGAATAAAGCTGATCATATCAAAACCTCCCTTCATGTGTTTTCGCCAATCAGCTCGCCCGGCGCACCCGGGCGGGTTTTTCTCTGCGTGCTTTCACAGGCCATACAGACACAGAATCCCGGACCGGTTGATCCGGGCCCTGTCCGCATCCGTGCAGGCAGGTTCGCGACCGGTCCCTTTTCTGTGCAATATAAACTATAAAAGTGCGCGAATTATTAGAAAAACTGTATATGATTCACAATTTTCCCTTGGAACGCACCTATTATAGTCCCCTCCTGCCTATGCATCAATAGTCAAAGTGCACAAATTAGAAACGTTTCCACTGTTAATTAGCACAATTTTTTCGTTCTATGCTTCCGCCTGATTCCCTGGTTTCATCTCCGCATACTTCTTTTTCACGCATCGTCCGATCAATGATTGAATCCTCCCCCTGTATGGGGAAACGAAAGCCGGCTGACTCACGACTGAAGTCACGAGAATGCGCCGGCCATTTCGGTTCTGACTAACATACGGGGACGGTCCTTTTGTGTCTGTCCCTTGTTTCCTCTGTCCTTTGTTTTCTCACTCATCATTATCCTGCTCCGGCATCTCTGAGATTCCAATTCTCTGGAGAAGTTCTCTGTTTCTTTCCAGCATGTTCCAGATACCATCCTGCGAGAGAACGCCGCGTTTCAGTTTCTCTGGAAATTCACCTGCTTCATCCATGGCATAATCGTCCTTCCACTGCGGACTTGTGTAATATGCCTCCAGCTTCTTTATTTCAGACTGGAACTCCTCATATTCCGCAATCTTCTTTTCCAGAGTATCCATCTTCTGCGTTGCTTTATCCAGGATGCTCTCCATTGCAAAGATATGCTGCGGAACGTTTTCCCCGGCAAAACGTTTCCTGAACTGGCTCTTCTTCGCTCTGTAATGGCTAACAATCTCAAGATCCGAAATCCAAATCTTCGCATCTTCTATACGATCAAAAACAAGCCGCAGTGCCTCTTCATCTGAGAGGTTTTCCGCAGCCTGTTTCCGGTAGGCCTCATACATCCACTCCGAGATTTTCATTTTCTGCTTTTGCTTCAGCTGCCCATATCGCTTGTTCATCTGCAGCAAGTGTCCGTCCACCATTCTGTGTTTGCTCATTTTGATTATCCTGCCTGTATTCGTAATCAGCCAAGTAATAAGGATTCCAGAAAGCATGTTTTTTAACTGCACTTTCCCGGCAATCCCGAGCGAGCCGGCATTTCCGTAAAAGTCTTCGTGTAACTGGAACCGACACTACCCGGAATCATGCCCCCCTGTCATAACAAGTTCAACCGAAAATCCAACATCCCTCGTTCCAACATCCCTCGCTCCAACATCCCTCGCTTTTCCAAGCTCAGTCAATGTTCTTCGTTCATGATCATTTCTCGTCATCCGGTGAAAGATGGTAGTATTTGTCCGGTATATGGCAGTAACCATCAGGGTTTTTCTCCAGATATTTCTGGTGGTATTCTTCGGCAGAATAAAAGTTAATTATTGGCTGCAGCTCCACTGCCAGCGGCTGGCCAGCCTTTTCCTGTATTGCATCATATACAGGACGGATTTCCCGGAGCTGAGCCCGCTCTGTAAAGTAGATCCCTGTACGGTACTGGATCCCGCAGTCATTTCCCTGCCGGTTGACAGAGACCGGGTCAATGACCATGAAATAATAACGCAGCAACTCCGGCAGCGGCAACAAGTTCTCATCGTAGGCCACTTTGACAGTCTCTGCATGCCCACTGTTGCGGCAGACTTCCTCATAAGATGGCGCGTGTTGATCCGTGTATTCGGGACCGTTGGCATACCCGACTTCTGTCGAGATCACACCTTCGAACTGGTCAAAGAATTTCTGCAGGCCCCAAAAACAGCCGCCGGCCAGATAAATCTCTTTCATAATCGTCAATCTCCTTTATGAACACAATTGTTCTAAGACCATTGGTGCCCGACACCCGTAAATGTCAATGGTCTGACGAGCACTCATCAATGCGGAAACACGGGGACAGACACAAAAGGACCGTTCCTTATTTTCCTTAGAACCAGATAAAAGTGAACCAAGGGGACAGATACAAAAGGACCGTCCCCATTATTCACCCCGTTATTCATGTCTGAAACATATAGAGATCATCGATTTCCAGTGAATTCAAGCTCTCTTCAATATCACAGAGGTGCTGTTCCAGCTGTTGTCTTACAGCCTCCATAAATCGTTCCAGTTCTGCCTTCAGATCCTCCCGGATCTTTTTCGTATCTCTCACCAGAATCCTGAAGCGGATAAAGGTGTCGCGCAGTGTAGTTTCCACCTTTTTATCACTGAGGATATTGTTCATAAACTGCACTCTTCTCCTCAGAAGTTTCAGATCCGCGGCAACCTGGTCTTCAACGGTGTGTCTTGCGTCAAAGTGAACCTTTGCGGAAGTTTCATAGTTGTCACGATTCATCTGAAATCCTATGATCGCATATTTTCTGGAAAGCTCCGAATAGTATTCTATGGCACTTCTGTACATCTCATTAATGTCTGAAACCAGGTCTTTGATAAAGGCGTCGCAGTTTTTATTGATCTCCTGTTCCAGCCGGTTGATCCTGATCTCTTTCATGAAGGGTACGACCCATTTTAACTTATCCGGCTTTTTCAGCAGTTCGATCTTTTTCAACTGATATTTTTCTTCAAACCGTTTTCTTGCCTGATAAGGGACTTTACTCTTCAGCGACGCCCAGACATTGCGGATGATGGAAACAAAGATTTCCTCTTTTCCGAACTGCTCAACAGAGCCGCCCAGCAATGCCTTTTTAACATTGCTGACAAAGACAAAATTTCTGTCATCCAGGGAATCAATTCCTCTCTTTGCAAGTTCCTGCTTAACACTGTCTCTGAGGATGATGCCGTCGGGATCCTCTTTGGAGCGGCAGTGGGTCAGTGCGATGGTCAGGTGATTTTTTTCCGTCAACAGCTGTTCCATGATCGCCAGTTCAAAGTCTTCAATGCGTGAAGATTTCGCATTGAGGCAAAAAATAATGGTATTGAACCAGTCGCTGATGCTCTGCTTATCATGACGCGCAATCTCATCAAAGATCGTTTTCTTCCACTGCTCTGCCTTCTGCGCACTCGGCTCCAGCCCCCAGGTGTCATAAATATGCATCTCAAAGTGTTCATCGTACTTATATGTGAACTCTTTGATCTCCATCTTGGTAACCGGAGCCCCCACTCCAACAGCCTGCAGTTCCTTTCCAAACAGATAGTTCAGGAGTGAACTCTTGCCCACTCCGGACTTTCCTATGATCAATACATTGGTGCTTTCTATATTGAGATTATCAGACATATCTGATTATACCTCCGGATTGCTGTCAGTGTTCGATGCCTGTGTAATGATCTCCTGGATGTTGAATTCACCTTTGTTCTCTGTTACATATTTGATGGCTTCCTTCAATCTCTCGCTGTTCATATACTGTGCAAAAGGAAGATTCTCTGCCCCGTTGCTGTCAACGCATGCGGCCAGATATTGTTCACAGACAAGCGCAACCGCAAAGCCCAGGACAGCCGTCACACTGGCTGCCACAGTGGTATTGACCGTTGCATTAAAGATATTTCCGGCAAGCGGAATGACTCTGATCAGGTTAGACGCAAGCGTCCTGCCCAGAATGGTGACCGCGGATGTTCCCAGAAGATCAGCTGCCAGTTTCTGGCCTTTCGTCTGGATTCCGTATCCTTTAATGATTTCCATTGACATCTTCATCTGCCACCCCATCAGCGGAATGGAATCTGAGAAAGGAACATTCACAAAGGATGTCGCGGCGACGGTTCCTGCTGCAAGCGCGGCATACTTTGGAATAACTTTTCCGGCAATATAGTTTCTCTTTACTTCCAGACCTTTCTTGATGGCAGGGACAAATCCTGCTTTCAGCGATTCATCCAGATGCCGGAGCGCCCAGTCGATAATCTCATCCTTCTGCACATACTGTCTTTTGAGTCCCTCATCCCAGTCCGAAGTCTTTTCGTCGCAGGCATAGGTAAATATAGAGATGTCGGGAAATTTTTCGAGGATTGCCTGCTTCAGGTAATAAATTCCTTCCTCATCGGAACAGTCCACTTTTGTCAGGATGATCATCACAGGAGTCGTATACTTCTTTTGGATCTCCTGGATCATCTTCTCATCAGCATCAAAAAAGCGGTTGTTGGCAGCCGATACACAGTACCACACCTCATGGATATGCTCGCTCATATCATCGAGATTTTTTCTGAACCTTTCCCCAATGGTGCCCAGAACATCCCGCATAAATTTTTGCTCATCCGCACCGATGTTATATCCCTGGCTGTCGAACAAAGTGATGGAGGATCCTTCCGGACTATAGGCGTGGATTCCTGTCGTCCGTGCCCGGCCCTGATCACCGATTTCCGGGCCTTCCTCCTCGCTGAGCTGGAAAATATCACGGATCATGGTGCTCTTGCCGACTCCGGTCGCTCCGCAGATCAGGATGTTGGGCTTACTGACTTCTTCCTGTACCTGTCTGAACGCCTCCTCATAGTCAAATTTCTCGTAATCAAATCTATCCATCTCCGCCTTCCTCCCAGTAAGATGATCCAATGTTTCCGGCAAAACCAGCTCTCCGTCTTTCAAAAAAGGGCCAAGCTGTTCGGTTGCCGACTGCTCCCCGTTATTGATCCAGTCCTCTGTCGACTCTCCTGTAATGCGGATCGTATCTACGATCTGCCTGGCACGTAGGGTCGGATAAACATGAAAGAGGATGGTACCTTCCACCATCTCAAACGCAGGATCTGTCTTTTTTCGTTCTGCAAGGTGTACTACAATCAGCTTTTTAAAACCGCTTTTTACCAGTGGCATGTAAGGCGTATTGTCCCTGCATCCTCCGTCCCTGTATTCAAAATGATTGATTTCTATAGATTCATATACAAAAGGGAGCGCTGCCGAAGCAAGCACCATATTGCTGATTTCACTCTTTTTTCTGCCATTGAGGCAATAATAGTCAGCATTATGAAATGTTCCCAGTACAAGCTCTATAGGGGGCTCTGCCTGTTCCTGCAGACTCTGCCTGGCCAGGCAGGAAAACACGATTTTGTCCTGTGGAAACTGGTCGCCCAGGACCTGCTCTGCGATCTCATTGAGTTTCTTCTGTATGAAAAAAGTCTCTCCGGCAAGGGGAAGCAGATCTTTTATAATCATCGGCAGGCTGACCGGTTTCACAACTGTCAGTGCGATAGTCTTCAGGAACACCTCTGCCGCCTTCTTTAATGACTCCTGATTCACATGGGTCAGGTCATCCTGGCGGATCGAGCGCCAGATCTCTTCGGCCTCTGCCAGGTCAGTACAGGAAAAGAGAACACTGTTCAAGGCACCGACTGACGTTCCTGAAATACCCCTTATTTTCCTGATCAGCCCGGTTCTCTCCAGCCATCTCCAGACTCCGATCTCGAAGGCGCCCTTTGCCCCTCCTCCGGATAGAACCAGGCCGTATTCCCTCTCGGGAATCTTCTGAAGAGCCGTCTCTGTAAGGACAAGATTGTATAGCAGGCCGATGATTTCATCTTCGTTCCCCCTGAGTCGTATGACTCCGTCTTCAGTGAGAATCAAATAATGATCGTGCCTGTGAATGTAGAGACTCCATCCATCAGACAGAGGATATTCCCTGAAAAAGCCGCTCCGGAAATCAGGATTGTCTGTAATCCTGTCTCCTCTGGCCTTCTGTTCAGTTCCGTCATTGACGGGGCCGGAATTCCAGTAGATACAGAATTCATCCAGTTGTCTGCAGGATAGGTTTTTGAGTTCGTTGATGTAATGATTCTTTGTCATGGCTTTCCGTCTGTAATATTGCAAAAGGCTTTTGCTCCGGCATCCTTTATAATTATCAAAAATAACGTTCCGATAATGAATAGACAGCATTAATGGTAGCTTTGAGTTCCTGCAAGTAGGACGCAGCATTCAGTACGGATGGTGAGCCTGGCTTACTCTTATTGCCGATACAATCAACATATATACCTTTTGCAAGAGCCAATTCCGTAAACTTCATTAGCTGAAACGGAACATATATACACGATGTGACTAATAGTATTCGCGCCCCGGGTTCAACCTTATAACGTTCCATGAAGAATTTAAAAGTATCCATACTGTTGGCTCTTTTTTCAGGATTCGAACTCGGTGCAGACAATATATGGATTCGCCTCAAATCATCATTATAATGACGCTCAGCCCACGCCAAATTGATGTTTTCGTCTTCATGGATTTCCTCTTCATAGAAGTCTTCAGAAAGATTAAATGCTTTGGTCATTCCTCCGCACATAGCCTCATATTCAGTCTGCGCATTAGGCGCATACTGTGCCAAAGATGCTCTTTCAATATCATTTATAGGACGCATACCTGTCAGTGCAAAAACAGGAATATCGCTTTCCGGATATTTTGCACACACTTCCTTCGCTGTTTCGCAACGGTCCAGATTAGCCATTCTTGCACCACCAAGCGGCAAAATATAATCAGGCTGTCCGGTAGGTTCAACAACATCTCTGAGCCCCAGAATCGTCATGCAATCCATAATAGTCGTTCTATGTTCTGAAAGAAATGTGTCCTCCTGAATCATCCACCTCTCACCACCATTTGCTTTTTTCTTACGATAATCCCACACTTCAGCAAAACGGTTGTAATAGTCAATCTGCTCTTTCAAATGACCTGATTTCACAGTATTCCCGCCAAACAATTCGATAAGCTCTGTAAACGCATCAGAATGGATCCAGCCGGTGACAGTACATGCTAACGTTTTTACACGAATATCATGCTGCATGTTAACGTCCGGGCAAGACAATAAACATCTATTCGACAAAGTTCTCCTCCTCAAGTTATATTTATGGAATTATAACTCTTATCAGCCAAAGAAGCTCTTTCTATCTCAATACGTTCAATTAATCCTTTGTTGGACAATTTCTGTTCTTCTGTCAACTTTCCTCTGAATTCGTTATATTTTTTTTCTAATTCATTATAATTTTTATAAATATCATTTGTGTTCGCATAATGATAAGTAGTTTCAATACACTTCAACGCCTTTAAAATATCATCGCCTTGATATTCTTTCAGTTTTACATAACATCCAATAATATTTCTGTATGTCGTAAATATTTCCTGCCGTCTGAATTCAGGCCGCAGTTTAAGGGCTTCTTCATGATTTGCGATAGCATCACGATACTGTTCCAGATAATAACAAGCCGTTGCGATTCCTGTATAGGATTGAGCAATACTATTGTCGATAGTGCTGGTGTCTTCGTGGCTGATCCGTATTGATTCTTTTAATCTTTCTCGTTCTATGCGATTCGCTTCATGTATTTCTTTGGCGGCTTTATATAGTTCCTTTTTCTTATCCTCATCCTTAATTTTTTTACTCAGAGCAAAATAATAAGCGGCACGATTTCCCTGCTTTTTTATTCGGTCATCTCTTACAGTGAAGTTTTCCAAGACTTTTGATCGGGCTTGTTCTAAGTTTTTAAAAATATGATCTGCATGATCCAGAGCTTCACACGCCTTTTCCAAATAATAATCTTTTTTGTCTTCAGGTATATTATCATGCAAAAAATTATAACCCAGACCCGAAAAACTATATGCTGCATCAGCATATCTTCTGTCTCTATCTGGATAATCATAATCGCTCCGGACATTATAATCTTCTAATTTCTCAGAATAATACTTCTGGCTTAACTCTGCCGCCTGTGCCATTTTAATATCATCCAAATCCTCATAAATGAATGCCGCATCTCTTGTTAATCTTCGATACACAGCTGTCTGTGTCATCTTTTTTAAATACTTCGGATTATATTCATTATCATCGCTGACTCGCTCATCAACCATATCAATGAACATTTGCACTTTTCGCAGATGGTATTCTCTTATAATACTCTCTACTCTGGGATTCATTTTGTCTATTTCAGGCTCCGGATATCTATAATTGATTTGTTTTGCAAGATTATATACACAGTCCTCGGATTCCTTGTTATATTCACAATAAACAGCATATCCTCTGGCCACAAAATAGTCTCTATATATTTCATGATCCCATATTACAGTTATGGAAGACTCAGATTCAGGTCTGAATATTTCAAGTAATTTACCATTATCGAGCAACCTCTTAGCGGCATTTGGATTTGAAGAAATCTCTTTTACATAATCTGTTTTGTCTAGCCGATCCACATATTTTGAAAATATGCTTTTGTATTTTTTACTATTTTCCTGCACTTTACTAACAGCAAACTCAAAATCACACCAATGATATACACTCGGATCCGCATAGATTTCTTCAATTCTGTTTAGATCCTCGGCATTCGTACGTTCATCAAGTTTCATAGTGACGAGCGGCAGAATTACATTTATAAGTATCTTATCCTCCGTTGATAATCTAAGCCCTTTTGTTTGTCGATTTATGTGTTCTGTAAATACATCCGAAATTGAAACTTGATTTATATTTTTAAATCGTTTTTTATCGCCGGCAAATGTTTTAATGCATAGTTCCAGCATAAACGGATTATCCAGCATCCCCTCAAATATTACTTTAGGCAAGTTATCATTGTTTCCTCCGGTAAATGCCATTATTTGTTCGCGATTAAGAGGACAAACAGTTAGATTAGTCAGAGGTATTTCTTCAAAAACTATATTGGGATTTCTGGAAGTTACAATAACCGTAATCTTTTTATTGTCTAATAATGTTTCTATTTCCTGCTTAAGCTTCTCATTTAGTGCCGAATCAGTATTGACAGCAATTTCATTATATCCATCCAGCAGCAGTATAATATGATAATGCGATTCATTAAATGTACTATTTAACCATTCAAAGTCTATAGCTTCATCTACGTGAAACAAATAATTGTTTAATATGCTTTCTGCAAGTGATGTCACATCCTTCAATGAAATATATAATGGAATATACCTCGCATCATCATCTAAATATTTCTCCCACAAACCATACATTAACGTTGTTTTTCCACTACCGGATTTAGCCGAAAGATAAATATGTCTTGTAAGTGACTCATCACGAACATGTCTCTCGAAATAATCGAAAAGATTAAATTGAAGCTTTTCACTTTTATCATTTTCCGGGGTATTATTAATTGTATAACGCACCCTTGGAAATTCATCTTTCGAAAGTCGCGGTAAATCCCTCTCCGGTATCAATGTCTGTCCATCGATATCCAGACGGGCAGGCGACAGATCTCTAGCATAGATAGGATTTTGATAAAATTTTGTTCTGCTAAACTCTTTAAGCAAAGCAGCACGATTATCGACCGAATATTTCAGTAAATCTTTTAAGGCGTCATTAATCTGATCTCTTTTTATTGGTTGATCATTAATAGAATTTTGCATCAATCGCAGAAAAAGCAGGGCATACGAATATTGCAAATCCTGATCCGAATAACCTTCCGCACCTAATTGCCTGCAATATTCTCTAATTGCGTCCATGGCTGTATTCTCTGTAATGGCAATATCATTATCATATATTTTGACATGGTCACGTATTTCCGGAAAACTAAGTGCTTTATCGCTGGCTCTTCCAAATAAACACAACTCATACTTTTCTGCCGGATCATCTTCTTTTAGCTGACTTACCCACTGGCTCAATTCTCCGGGCCGGACAACTCCGGATCTTTTTTTGACCTGAATCTTTTTGTAGCATCCTTTGTTGTTGCTCACATGAATGTCAACGTTACTGCAAATATCATCTTTATAAAGCAAGTCGGTACAGAGCAGGATGTCAATTTTACCCTTAGTTGTATATGGCTCAACTTTAATCTGATTCCAGTTCTCATCCTTCATGCACAAGATAATGGCATACAGAGTCTGGAAAAAATAACCAGATAACGCATTTCTTCCACCGTTATTACACATTCTTAATCCCTTTCGATAAACGCACAAACTCTTTAAAAAACAGAATGAAACAGCATATCTCTGTACCGCCTCAACATTTGAAACTCTCATGTGAGAAGATACGTTCATGAAAACAGACTATCCAAAAGCCATCAGATATCTATCTCCCGCTCCTGGCCACCTTTACCCTGTCCTTCACATCCTCAAATGCCTTCCGATAAAACTCATCATAACCGGTCCCGCTATCTGACCCGCAATCAATAATCTGCACTCCATGTGCCATAAGAAGCTTATCGCGCAGTCTTTTTTCTGCTACTGCGTGACCATCTTTTTCCATATCAATTACTTTATCGTAAAAGTATACTTTCCCATCTCCATTTCGTTCGCGCTGTTTACGTCGCAAGAGCCACCACAGATCAAACTCACACTGTGCATATCCAAAGCCAATTACATAGACATCACCGAATAGGAATAATTCTGGCCAGGATTTAAATGTATGAAGGCTATTCTCTTTCGAAATGTCTCTGTAATTGATGTTGGAGCAGCAGTCAATGATGCGTTTCAAAAGGCGGCCATAGCGGTCATGACCGATCACTATGCCAGAAGAGGCATGGCTTTCACCATGAATATGCCAAAGAGCAACTGTCGTTTTATCTCTATTTGATGCAAGATAACCACTATGTAGACGGTATTTTTCATTCGTTTGTTTTCCCTTTTCATTCAAAGGGAGCAGATTAAAACGTGCACCTGTCCTTGTACTGGGTTTTCTAAAATCCTTATCCGGAAAGAATGCCTTTTCAAGACAGTACGAATAATTCGTAGTCATAACATGGTCAACCCCAAGTTCAGGCAGACAATCAAGTAAGCTATTACTATCATTTTTGAGATTGATCATTTCCGTCCTGAGCCGCTGTTCAATTTCCTTAATATCCTCAATACCCAAAACAGAAGGAATCGGTTTATGAAGGACAATGGTTTCATAAAGCAACGGAAAAGGAACTGTTTTCTTTTCATCTTTAGTTAAAGGTACACAATCCGATACTGTAAGATGGTCTACAAGTTCGTTCCAACTTACTTGACCGCTATCATACTCCAGCCCATTACCTATTAGGAGAATCTGCGGACGGCTTGTGCCGCGAAGAGAATAATTGAATCTTACTGGTTTATTCATACGATGCTCCTGGATAACCCTGCTATAAAAAGTATTATAATGTTATTATCTATTATATCATTATTGCCATTAACGATTGTAATCAATGTCATACGGGGACGGTCCTTTTGTTTCTGTCCCCTTGCTCATACGTGAAACACGGGGACGGAAACAAAAGGACCGTCCCTATTTCATGCCTGTAGCCTGCTTTCTGTATTTGGCAGGGGTGATATGCAGTTCCTTTTTGAAAGCGCGGATAAAGGATTCGGGATTTTCGAAGCCCAGCTCCGCGCTGATCTCCGAAACAGGCGTTTTGGTACCCAGGAGGAGCTGCTCTGCCCTGCGGATGCGCAGGGCCCGTTTCCAGTCATTGAAGCTCTGTCCGGTACTGGCTTTGATCAGACGGGAGCAATGGGAAACCGAAAAGCCGAAGTGATCCGCTATGTCATTGAGGGTCACCTCCGACAGATGATCCTCAATATAGCGCAGGACCTGAAAATCCTCCCTCCTGTCGGAGTGGGTTTCGGACAGGGAGGACTCCATCACATCCTGGTCATTGCGCATGATCATTGATATGAGAAAAATCAGCATGCCGACCAGAATCTGATCGGAAAACATGTCGTTGTGTATCTGTTCCTGCCACAGATAATTAATCCTGTGCCGGGTTTCAGCAAGGTTTTTCTGTGCTTTGTGAAAGACCAGGTATCTGATCTTCTCGGAATGATACATGCCTCCGGAAAAGAATTCACTGATCAGATTATGACCGCCCATCAGGGGGCGGAACATCTGATAGAAGGTCCCCTTGCGAAGCAGAATGTTCAGAACGATCGACTCGTCGTCAAATACCTCCATGGTATGATAGATACCCGGAGCAATAAAGATCAAATC
>Ga0310695_10011961_pt1 | contig 12269 bp, 12 predicted proteins | sample RumenRJG_04DNA_FD_203882 | JGI IMG/M metagenome (GOLD analysis project Ga0310695, IMG submission 203882) | Bovine rumen microbial communities from Lethbridge, Alberta, Canada - RJG_04 (v2) (version 2) | ecosystem: Host-associated > Mammals > Digestive system > Stomach > Rumen | place: Canada... | reverse complement strand
GTGTGTAAAAGTTAATTTAAATAAATCAACATTTGAATAAACATGTAAATCAAAACCCAATGGTATTTTTATACATAATTATAATATGTAATTAAAATACAAATTAGTAACAATTTAAGGAGGAATCTTATTATGGGTCTCTTTTTAGACGAATCTTATGATACGCCAGATTGTGATATCGATGCTCTCGTAGAAATGTTTCTTATTGATGATATCTCCCGTCTCAATGAATCTCAGAGACAAGATTTCTGTAAGCCAGGTGGAATTGCAGATGCTCTGTATGAAGCTAAGGTTTTCAAGAATAAGAAGACTATTGTTAGGCTTTCTAAGCAGTCTGACCTTGAGAGACGTGAGATGATGGCAGCTATGCAGCTTGCAAGAGAAGCAAAAGATCCGCTTTGGACTAAGCTTCATCTCAACAGAATCAAAGAAAAGGAGCTTCTTAATAAGATTAGCGCTAAGTATGGTGCTAAGGCTAAGAAGTCTGCTATTATTGGACAGAAGAACTATGTTAAGAAGATGAAGTCTGTGAAGACGGTTCCGGCTAGTTTCATGGCAGCCGGTGGTGCAGAGAGAGTGTAACTTGTAAACCTTTTTATAAATTTGAAATTACTTCCTGTGTTCATGGTCTTTTCTCCTTTTTCAGTTTATAGGGTGATGGGGTTTAACTCCCATCACCCTATAAATTATGCCAAAAACAATATAATAATTGAACATAAGTGAGGTGTAAAATAATGCCACGTTTGCCTGATCCTGGATCTTTTCCCCTCACATTGAGGAGTTTTACGTCATATTCACCGCAACAATATGAATTATTATTAGACTATGATAATTATGAATTATATCTTGGTATACAGAATAATGAGATAAGATCCATATCTAAAGAAATATATGAACAGCTATTGAGGCTTAATATAAGAAATACCAAACTTAATGTTGTTAGTGAAGATATATGCATTCCAGCTAAATGTAATTTTTATAAAGGTGTTAAACTTACTGGAACATCAACGTCTGATACAGTATTTACAGAATCTGGAATAGAATATGCTAACGAAAATGATATATATGTAAATACAACTACTGGTAATGTATATCAATGTACTCAGCATGGATCACCATTTGCGGCCACTTGGGTATATAAACCTAATATAAAGATTCCGTCTTATATAATGGAAATTGCTGGATCTACAACTCCTATGAATGTAACTATATTTAATTCATATATTAACCATATGCATGCTCTTCCTGAATCTAAGAAAGATAAGGAATACAATTCTTTCTACTATATTATCACTAACAGAAGAGCTACGATAAGAAATGATTATATTCATAAGTGATAATAAGGAGGAAGAATAATGGCAACAAATAATTTCTTTGACAAGGCCATAAAAATATCAACTGGTTTTGGTCTTGGAGCACAACAACCATTAGACTCCAGATTAATTCTTAATAATAAAGAAGAATTACTTGGCCTTCCTGATATTAGGAAATATGTTGGTATGGTTGTTTATCTTATTGAAGATAAAGAAGCATATCGATATACCGCTGATGGTACATGGGAACCATCTGATGCTGCCTTTATTGTGGAAAACAGAGCTCCGCTGTCCACAGATGGTTCTGCTGGTGATTTATTTATAGATACAGCCACTACTAATTTATATATTCGCGACGTTACCGATAATACTACATTAGAATCTGATTGGATTTTTGTATGTAGATTGTCTGGAGAATATGGATCTGTATCATACGAAGAACAGTTTACATTTGCTGCAAATGAATGGACTGCATCTGGACAAGTATATACTGCATCTAAAGTGGTTACATCTTGTACTATTGATTCAAAGACAGATATTTTCTTATTTTTAGATCAAAATACCTTTGAAGCATATTTACAAGCAAATGTAACTGGATATACTCAAGATAATACTACTGGTAGAATTAGATTATATGCTACCAATATACCATCTGGAAGTATTACTTTTAATGGTAGAATTATTAAATATAGAAACTAATGAGGAAGGAGTACTACAATGCCTGATGATACAAGAAGAAAAGTACGTCTAGATATAATAGATTCAGAAACTAACGTACCTATAGAAGAAGTAGACCCATTAACCTCGGCAGATTCTGTAAAATTTGAAGATACTGGGCGTTATCTTCCAGAAGAATTAGATTATAGGTTACAATATACTAATAGTGAACCTGTTCCAACTACTATAGGAGGAATACCTAAAGGAGCAAGCTTTTCTGCAATGCCATATAATGAATTATTTACCAATTTATTATATGCTGATGCTAATATGCCTGAAGCTTCTCTTACGTGGACTGGCTCTGATGGTCTTATCATAGAGTCTGGTTTAACCACTAGTATTTCGGTTAATGTGGGATATACTAAAGCAAATAGAAATATTAGAACTCTTAAATTATATAAGATGACGGGATTAATATCTAAAGAAGATTTTGATATTAATTATGCCGTTCTTGTAAATGAATTTGATGTTGGTGATGGATCTACTGAAACTTGGAGTACCAATTTCGTAGATAATAATGCAATTATTAGAGATAATACAACATTTGCTGCTGTTGTAGACGATGGGTTTTATAGCTCTATATCTGATGTGGTTCAAATTAAATTTGTATATAATGTGTATGCTGGGATTATAAATTCATCCATTGTTCCAGATGATACATTAATATCATCTATAACAGAATATACAGCAGAATCTATATCAGATATAATCACAACAGATGAGTTTAGTCCATCATCCCAGTGTTTTGTTGTTATAGTTAAGAAAATAATGAGATTAAAAAGAATACTAGATCCTAATGGATTTATTATTACTGACTCATTTGATCATACAGAAGATTCTAATTATAATTATTATAAATCAAATCCTACTACACAGACCAATTTCGAGTTAAAAATTATTATAGAATCTCCATCGTAATTTTAATATCTCAGAGCTCCTTATATGGGGCTCTGAGATTTACTAGAAAAACATTTAGATAATCTTTAATCAAATTGCTTTGAAAGGAGTCTATTCATGGCAACGACTGAGAAACGCTGGGTTAGAATAGAAGACTGGAATGGTAATGTCTATGTTACTGATGATACATCCAGTGGCTCTGGAGATACTAGTGGAACGTCTATAAATAGTGGTGATATTGGAAATCCTAGCGATGGGACAGATTATACAAACTGGACAGATGGAAATCCTCAAGATGATAATGATACTGCGTCTGGTAGATCTATTTTAGTTGTATACAATGATACCAGAGAAGTTACCATAGCATCAGTTCAATTTGACGATTTATCTTTTGGTCTTCATTCCGTGGTATTAAGACTAAAGAGTAGTATATATGGTAATAGAACAAATAGTACACTAAATGCCAGAAAAATAATTAGAGTAGATACACATTTTGTAAATAATGATACTGGATATACAAACCCAGCTACTTTATCTCAAACTTTTATATATGCTAAAAACTTTTCAAATTCATTATATACAGATATTGGATTTACTTTTGAATATAAAGGAAAACATGCAAATTCTATTGGATTAAGAATAGATATAAAACTTTTACCGGAATCATTAGCTACTATTACATTTGATTATGTAACTGTATTTAAAGCATATACTACATTTAGAGCTATTCCAACTGTAGATCAAGCAGCTTTACCAGAATTATTATATGCTACATTTAGAGCTAATGGATGGACAAGAGGATCTAATGGTGAATATACCCAATCTGTTAATGTTGCAAATTCTCCTATAGGATTCGAAAGTATGGCACCAACTGTAGGGTATTATAGGCCACCAACGCTTAATAAAGATGCAGATAAAAAAGCTAAAGCTGCATATGGACTAGTTTCGGAATTTGAAACTGAAGCTGGTAAATTAAAAGCAATATCCCCATTAAAATTACCCAAAGACGAATTCAATGTAGTAATTGACTTCTTAAAGGGGGATCAGTAATGTCAGAAAAATTACCAAAATATACAGCTAGGATTCCAATTATACCAGATTCATTATTTAATAAACAAGAGCATAAAATTAATGAATTGGTAATGGACAGAGAAAATTATGATATTTATGTAAAAACTGTAGATGGATATCATAATATCACTGGTACCATAAGAGAATCTGTAGAAGAGATCCAAGATGGATCTGTTGTAATTGAGTTGTGTACTGAAGATACTCTTCCCAATGTTAAAGATAGGAAGCGTAATCATTGGTATTATGTAATTACTAAATCTAAAGAAAAGGTTACAAATCAAGCTGTATCTATAAAGTATATATACTATGGTGCTGTAGATGAAACGTATTATGAAGATAAATCATATATGCTTATTGCACATAATATGATTACAGACCCAGATACAGTTAAATTAAACGTACCAGAAGGATATAGAGCATGCTTCTATATTCCTGTGGTATATTTACCAACATTTACCAATACAGAGACAAATGAAGAGATTAAATTTTCTGTTCAAGATAGATTATATGTCATGAATCCAGATGGAACTTTTGAATCATATGATGTATATATGTCAGATCAATCTTATCTTGGAGAAATATTTGTTTCATTATCATTTATTGATAATAACTCTTATACTATTACAATTAAACCAAACTATACTGGAATTGGCGGATATAAATATAGAGATTATGCGTTGGTTCAAGTTGGAAATCCAATTGGTGCTTTGGAAGATCCATCGTGGACAGAATACAGATATGTATTCAGAGGTTGGTCATTAGAAAAAGCAAATTATGTTCCATTTGATCCTGCTACATATATTCCAAGAATGGATACCACAATATATGCATATTTTGATTATGTAGCATTAGACGAAGTGTTAGAATACAATATAAAACATGTATCAACTACTGGAAGAGTACTAAAAGAATTATATACTGTAGGATATCCTAATGCTGTTATAGAACCTTTATCGTTTGAAGGATATGTTAGTCCTACAAATACTCATACATTAACAGAAAGATATCAAGTTATTACATTTACCTATACTCCAATAGAATATAATATTACTTATAATCTTGATGGCGGTAGATTATCGAATCCAAAAACTAAATATACTATAGAAGATATAGTAACACCAGATGCACCTACTAAAGAAGGATATGCATTTGATCGTTGGAGACCGTTTAGAATTAATAGAGGTACTACAGGAGATTTTACATTTACTGCATCTTGGACAATTGGTGGAATTCTTGTTGATGGAGCCACTTTAAGATCCAGAATATTAGAGTTAGATTCTTCTATTAAAACAACAATGACAACAATTGAAACATCTATTTCCCCACCAGAAGAATCTAATAATGCTGTAGAGGTTTCTACTAATAGTGCATCTATCAAAATGTGGTATAATACTACATCAAAATCTTTGAAATTCTATTCTGAGCATGAAATACAACTTAATTCTAATAGTGAAGGTATATTTGAAGGATTTACTAAATTACGCACAATAGATGATCTTGAATCATTTAAAATTCCATTAAATTTTAATATTAAATCATTATTTAAAGGATGTATATCTCTTGTATCTTTATCTTCATTAGAATCGTGGGGATCTGTAGATAGTATCGTATTTGATAATGCGTTTACAGATACAGGTGCCGCTAATGCTAATAGATTACCTTCATGGTATGTATGGCCATGTACTGTACGATATTTCTATGAATCAACTATACTAAAAGCTGAGGTTGTATATAAAACACCAAATGCAACATTCTATCCAACTACAGATGAATTAGATGATTATACTATTCCTATTGTAGCTTGTACATTAACAGAATCTGGACAAATTTTTGATATTCAATGCACCAGAAATTAATATGGAAAAGGAGAGAAATGAAAATGAATGATAATGTATCCAATCTTATTAATAGTATTGGTGGATTAAGAATATCTCAAACACCAAACCAATTAGAATCTGTTATTAATGCTCTTAATGCAATGGGACTTGGTAAATGTATAGATGTTATTTATACAAATAATACAGATAAAATGGCATTTGGAATTATGGTTACTCCTGTGCTTACATCTGCTAATATATCATCTATTCTAATTGGTGACTCTTCATTTACAATTAATCAGTATTTTGTTGAGGTTGATTCTAAAGTGTTTTCTTCTACATTAGATGATGAAGAAATTGCTGCCATTATGCTATATAATATTAGTCATATGACAGCATCTGGTCTAATAGATAGATTAAAAGAAACCATAGATATTTATTTTGCAACTACTGGAACTCAGCTTAAAATTCAAGAATCTCTTCAGTATCAGCAAATTTTAGCACTTGGCTTTATCGATACACTGATAAAATTTACAAATTGCTTATATCTTGATAGGGATATCGTAAATGATCCATATATCGAAGACTTAGGGCTATCAGATTCATTTGAAAGTGGTGTTAGAAAATTCTATGGAGATTCAGATTATTCTACATCTAATCCTCCTAAGTTATTTATTCTAAACTGGTGCTTCATACTATATGGAGATGTAGAACATCAACGTATTCCTGCAATTAATCAGCTTAAGAGATCTAAGCAGATTAATGCCTCTTATCTATATAATAAAGCAATTAATAATGCTATTGATGCATTATATAAAATTGATACAGATAAGTTATATACAGAAGCAGCAGTTGCATTACAAGAAAAGATGGGCTTCTTCCAGAATATGAAGCTTAATGGATTACGATCTATAGAAGATGATTTCTATGAGTATGTAATGGTTGCCAGAAATGCTGACACTGCAGATGAAGCTATGTATGCTCTAAGACAGATCAATGCTAGATTAGCCATTCTAGAAGATTACATTAGAAATAATGATCTGGATGAAATGGAAAAGCAAAGATGGACTGAGCTCTATATTAAGTATAGACAGATTAGAGATGACTTAGCTAAGAAGAAGATATATAATAAACGTAACTATGGTGTATTCTTTGATTATAATCAATTAGATAGAGATTTAGATGAAGATTAAAATTATCCCAGTAGGCTTAAATGCCTACTGGGTATTATTAAAATTTATTTTGTCCTTGTGTTTTACGAACCTTATGAGAAGGAACAGCAGTGATTTGTTTTCTAGGCATCCCAGATGAAAGTTTTAATTTTAATGGATCTACACCTTTATCAATCGCTTGATATATTTGTTTTCCGTTACAGAATACTCTGCTTAGAGGATAGTTATTAGCTAAATTTATAGCTTGTTCTTTATTTTTTACAGTAGTTATTCTTTTTCCTTCTCTTGATATAATCACATATGTGGGTTTAACAATCTTAGAAACTCTTTCTTCTCTTACATGACGTTTTTCAAGCTTGAAGTATTCTACGATAGTGTGAATTATACTATTAGATATAAAATATATATTATTAGAATTATCTCCTTCTTTATAATTTATATCTACAGCAATTCCTACTTTCTCTTGTGGAAATACATATTCAACTTTCTCCGTAGAAACCTCGTTTTCTGATATGGTATTCTTTTTATATAAATTAGCGAATATCTCAGATTTTTCGTTACCATATAAAATAACTTTATCTCTATCCAAGTCATTTCTAACATTGATTGTTAGATATACATTGGCTGCATGTTCCACCTTATCAGAAAAAATAATAGTTGTGTTTGTATATAATGATATTGATCTTGAAATAAAAGCTTCAATATCATCTTTGTATAAAGGAGAGTTAATATTTATAATAACAGTTGCTCGTGCCATATATAACCTCCATTAATTTTTTGGTAATTCTATCATGCCTAGTATAATAGAAGTATTTCCTTCATATTTATCTACATTAGCAACATCTGTAATACGAATTCTATTGCGAATTACTTTTTCACTATACACATAGAATTTACCAGTAACAAATTTAATTGGAATTTTATCTACAGCATTTTTATAAACTGCAGTAGATTTAGAAAGATTAATAGCCATTCCTGGATATACATTAATTACAGGCTTAATAATAGTACGTTTACCTTTAAAAACTTTCTTAGCTGGCTTCTTTTTCCATGGGTCAAATGCAATATCTCCTACTTCACCAACATATACCTTATATCCTTTATGCTCAGAAGCTTCCCTTACTGCATCTTCATATGATTGAGTAGATAGTAATTGAGATTCTATAGCTTCCCAATCAATTCTAACTCTATAAATTGGGTCAGATTCTGCATGAGTCCAAGGGTCAAAAACTTCGTTTCCTTTAGAATCATACACTTTATAACCCTGGTTTTGTGCAGATATAGCTTTAGCACCATCGAGATAATCTGTTATAATTAATGCTTCAGAAGCTCCACTAAATTTTTTTACGCTAAACTGATCACCGGGTGTTGCTTTTTCGGCAAACGTATTAAGATCCCATCTAATAAGATCATATTTATCTATAATAGATACAATCGCTGTATTAAAATTGGAATCTTTTCTATGAGTAATATCTTTTACATATCCATCTTTATCTAATATATTTGCAGTCTTTTTATATGATGATAATCCAATTATGTTTCTATATCTATAAGGACCATTTTCTCCTTTTCTTCTATTAAGAATATAATTAACCCAATCTTCAATAGATTCAGTATATGAATTATATACTCTATATAAGTCGTCTTTACTACCAAGGCCATCTCTATAGGAATTATATAGAGATTTTGATTCAAATCCAAAACATTTTCCACCCCAATTATTATCTGCTCTAAGCTTAAATAAGTTAGAAGTGGCAGGTAGCATATCATTTTGTCCGCCATTAGAATGATAATATGCTATAGCCCCAATAACGGATGCAAGTATATTATTTTTCTTCATTTGTGCCATGCATTCCGTCTTAATACTATTAAGAAAAGTATTTTCCATATGATCTATATCTCCCTTCATTCATTAAGATATATCATTTACTGTGATGTTTTGGGTAATTAATAAATTTAAAAATATTAATTAGATATTATATATGTGTAATGAAGTATAGGAGGTATAATTCTTATGAATAGGATTGATATGGCTTGGGGTGGAGTAACAATACCTGTATGGTTCCCAATTCCAGCACCGCCTATTCCTAAAAATTAAATACTTTATTACAATTGAATAACACAACTGAATATCGATAGAGAAACACCAGTAAAGATTCACAAGATTACCTGGATAGGTAATCTCCTCCTATCCAGGTAGAATAGAGAATCACGTTTATTTTTTCCTTCTATGATGCCTTTTTCCTACATATTCATATGGAGGTGTTGGAAGATGTGGTGCGCTATCTACAGTAATTTGGTTTGTAACTTGCTCTTCTTTTTTATCATCTACTGGTATAGTAATAGTATCAGAAGATGAAACAACTGGGCTATCAAGAGAAGGAATTTCATCTGGAACAGTATTAATTAAAATTTCATTGGTTTCTTCAGTTGGATTATCAATCTCTTCTATATTTTCAACTTCAGGAATTTTTATTTCTTCTATATATTCATATTCTTTTGATTTTGACTCTGCTTTTTCTACCAATTCTACAAGAGCTTTAATTGTAGTATCTTTATCTGTTCTTATAGGAAGATGAATCCAATAATTATTGTCATAAGATACATCTCCACCAACCCATAGCATTATTCTATAGATTGTAGCAGCAGTTAGATTTTCTAATATATATGAGCTACTATTAACTGAATTCTTGATAATATCTTTTGTAATATATGATCTAATATTATTAGGAATTCTTGATTTTTTATTTATAGCTACAGTAAACTTACATACAGCTGAATTAATTCTTGCTAATGCAGATGTCATACTTATTCTCCTTATGAATTATTTATGTTATTTAACTGTTTAAAATAGTACAAAAATAAAATACCAGTAGGGATAAACCCTACTGGTAATAATATATTTACAATAAAAGAAGGTTAAATCTAGTGAGCACTTTGACATAATGAACACTTTGATTAGTTTAATATGCATATTCATAGAGCCGTAGATGAATATAAACATATGAGGTGAGGGTGGAATGATTTAACCTTCTTTACAATATTGTTAGTATGTATATAAAATGACCAGAGGATAAACTCCTCTGGTCATTTATTATTTTATATTTTCTTTCTTATTGGATCTAATACTTCACCAATTATATCTTTATTAATAGATAATATTCCATATTTCTTACATACTTCGCTTTCTATAACACATCCTTTTGCATTTTCCCATCCATCACAGAAAAAGCAATATTCGCATTGTCCAAGCATTTGTATAGCTCTTCCTAAATACCATAATCTATTTGCATTTTCTGGAACTCCATCAGGCTTATCAGCTTCTGTAAAGAATGTGCTAACAATTTCTGCTTTGTATCCAAGAATATTAAAATATTTATCAATTAATTTAGATGCTTCTGCTCTAATAGTAAGAATCTCATCATCAGATTTTCCATTCATTGGTTGGCTAATGAAAACCTTCTTAACCATCATAGATATTATTTAACCCTCTTTCTAAATTATAATATTTGTATTATAATGTAGGAAACAGAATCAATTATTAATTACCCTTTGCTGCATCAAAAGCGGTAAATGCAGCATCTGCACTATCATAATCAGATGCATTGATAGCATCAACAATAGAGACTACCTGAACAACACCGTTCTTAATAACGCCTTCAGCAGTATACTCGGCAACCTTCTCTTCAGTTACATCTGCATTGAGAGCAAGTGAACCCCATGGATTCCAATAACTGATTTCGCCAGCAGGAAGCGGATCTTTTCTCGTAAAGACATACTTAAAGTAATCTCTTCCCTTATGCGTAACTGCTGTACCAAGATAATTCTCACCGGTATCAAGGGTAAATTCGGTCTTTGCACTGGAAGTGAAGTAAGACTTATCATACAGATCCTGGTTAATTGAAGCTGGGATAAGTAAAGTATATCTCACATATGCATCAACAGAACCATTGTTCTTGATATATGGCATATACTTAACATAATCACCACCTACAGCTAACTTATTCTTATTTCTATAATTAGCATATCCGCTTATGCTCTGGATAATTCTTTCATCAGAATAACACTGTGCGTTTGCATTCTTATATGGGCTATTATTAGCATCTTCAAGAACATCACATTCAATATCATTCCAAAGAGGACTTACAGAAGTATTACCATTCTTAACACCTGCATTCTCTCTATGGAGATAAGATAAATAAATTTCAGCAGAAACACCAGCACCAACTGCGTTCTTTTCAACTGGCTTATACTGATTTGGATCACCCTGGGTGCTTCCACCGGCAGTAGCATCTTCAGCAGCTTCTGCTTCAGGAGAACCAACGGCTGCAATCTTTGCATCACATGCGATGTTAGTCATCTTAATATAACCCTTGACATCATTCCCATCAGCATCTTTTCCAGCAAATTCAATGATAGCTTTAGCAGCCGCACTAGCAGTAGCACCAATCCAAACAGCATTAAGATCCGCACACTCGACAGCATCATCACCTGATGTGATAACCTTATAAGTGACTTCGGTATATTCTTCATTTGATTCATATGCAAATGGGAAGAAATAACCATTCTGTCTGTTTTCATCACTGGAATAGTCAGTAAAATTAGCAATATATGCAAGATGACCTCTTGCACCAAATCCTTCTACGAAAACCTCACCAAAGTCTTTTCCAACCTTGCCAAGAATCTCATCATCTTCCTTGACACTATGGAAATAAGAACCAAATGCTCTCTTTCCAGCTTCAACTGCTTCCACATCAGCAGGTGCTTCTCCAGCAATAGCACTTACAACAGCATCATCTGTAGTAGCAGGGGTTACAGGATAGTAGGAACCATCAACAGCAATCTTAATATCCTTACAAGTCTTAGCTGCAGCCTTAGCCTGGGTTGCAGTCATTTCAACTTCATATGACTTACCATTGTCCTTATATAGAACCTTATCAGTCACATTGCGAGTTGGATGCATAGGGGTAACTTCAAAAATAGCAGTAGTCTTAGTATCCATTGGAGTTAGAGCCATTATCGTATCTCTCCTTTACTTAAAATATTTTATTTATTCCATAGATGCGACGAAATCAATCATTTCGCCGATATCCATATGGCCTTGAGCCACGTCTTCATATGCATCTATGTATTCATTTGCTTCAGTATCAGCAACTGTACTAGACATATTAGACGCTGTAGAATCTGTATCTATACTTTTAGATTCATTGTATAGATCTGTTAATAGTTCATCTGCTTCTTGATATGGAGCAAGCTCCTCATCAGTAATCCCATATTCTACG
>Ga0310695_10011958_pt1 | contig 12270 bp, 7 predicted proteins | sample RumenRJG_04DNA_FD_203882 | JGI IMG/M metagenome (GOLD analysis project Ga0310695, IMG submission 203882) | Bovine rumen microbial communities from Lethbridge, Alberta, Canada - RJG_04 (v2) (version 2) | ecosystem: Host-associated > Mammals > Digestive system > Stomach > Rumen | place: Canada... | reverse complement strand
AATGTCCCTCAAAAACTACACACCAGCCCCCAGAGCGACTCTCCGGGGGCTAGTTTTATCTCTTGTGAGGCGGTCTAGAACAGTGATATCAGATATTGGCCGAAGCTAACAAGCAACCATATCATCAAGGCAATCAAGGCCAAAAGCAGCAAGAGGACGGCTGCGGCCTGCCAGGCACGCTGATTGACTTGCCGGATGACGGTCTCGTCGCCCTCGACGAAGCCCCGCACCATGGCCATATTGCGCGCGTTGGATCGATGGAACGCATCGATGATGTCACCCACAAAAAACGGTATCAAGCCCAATAGGATGTCGCGCAAGGCATTGTTAATCACAGCAAGGGTCAAGGGCACACTCTTAATGACTCGCGCCGAGAAATAAATAAACGGGGTGGCGCACAACAGCGAAAAGGCATCGCCCCAGCCAGGGATGAAACCAATGATGGCGTCCAGGTAGTAGCGGTCCATGTATCGCTCCAGGCTCTCCATAGCGTGATACACCTTGCTGTCTTGCAGCCGCCTGAGCTGCTGTTCGCGTTTCTCCAGTTTGTTCATCAGTCCTACCGATTTGTCACAAAAACTTCAATATCAAACAACGCCATGCAATAATAATGCCAGCCTAGTTGGCCAATAAAATAATGACAGACATATAATTATAAAGCAACAGGCCCCGGAGCGAAATCTCTGGAGCCTGCTGTTTTGTGTCTGAATGCTAGTTTGAGAACTTGCGGGTGATGGTCATGACCTCCTTGCCATCCTGGGTGATAGTGCAGCGGGTGATGCGACCCTTGATGTCGATGTCGTAGGCAAACTTGCGCTCGCCGCCGGGTGTCTCGCTCTCGGTCACCTCGTTGATGCCGATGAGATATTTCTTGAACGTGGCACTGTCGTAGTCGTAGAGGTAGCGCAGTGCCTTGCCGCCAGTCTCCTCGCGGATGATGTAGCCATCGTTGTAGACAAGTGTGCGACGCGACGAGCCATCGGTGAACACGACCTTGGATATGGCACCGTTGTCATTGTAGGTCATCACCCACTTTTGGCCGCTGTGACTTGTCAAGATTTCCAGTTTGTCGTTGTTGTCATAGAATGCCTCAAAGTCGCTCTTGGCCCCCGCACGGTTCATCTGCTTGAGTGCATAGCCGTGCAGATTGTCGTAATTGTAGGAATAAGTGGTCACCACAGGCTTGGGGCGGGTGCCCATGATTGACGACTTGACCAGCAGGCCCTTGTCGTCGAAGATGAAGTAGCAATCGCGTGCCTTGCGACCATCGGCAAAGGTGATGTGCTCATCCACACGCCCCGTGCAGCCATTGAAGCCCACATCCATGTGCTCGAAGCGGTAACTGTGCGTCGGGTTGTTCACAAGGTTGGCATAGAACGTGCGAATGCGAGGCTCCTGTGCACCATTCTCGTCGATATATTCGGTGAGTTCGGCCAATGTGGTCTTGTCGTTGCAATAGCGGCGCACGATGGCAGCATCTCGCATCTTGCGTGCCTGCTCGATGTAGAAAGACTCGGGGTAGTTGTTGATAAATATCTCCCAGGCATCCACCGTGTTGAGGCTGCGTGCCGTGTTGTAAGCCTCGCGCTCAATGAATCGCTGTTCCTTGAGGTCATCGGCACTCTGCTGTGCCGTCGCTGTCACTGCCAGTGCCATGAGCACCAGCGCAGTCCATATTTTCTTGCGCATACAATCGATGTGTGTCAGTTTAGGCGGCAAAGTTAATCATTTTAATTGACAAAGCCTCGTACACAGCACATAATTTTCATTTTAGAAGCGTAGCGATTGCTCGTATGACTAATTATTGCTATATTTGTCGAAAAAAATATGGAAACGATGAAACGATCAACATTCATGCGGCTTGTGCTCACCGCCATGATGTGCCTCAGCCTGAGCAGTTGGGCAGTGGCACAGGTGCGTGTAGGCATCGCCTGGCAACGCTCGGTCGACAACTACGACCGCGTCATTCACTCGATTGTCGCTGCAGGCGGGCAGCCGGTCATCTTGCAACAGTTGCGGCCCGCAGGCATAGACTATGACAGCATCAATGTGAGCAAGAAATGCCTTGACGAGCATGGCATTCTGCTCCAGCACTGGGCCGATCAGGTGAAGCGCGACACTTGGCACGGGAGCAAGGCCGAGGAGGCATTGCGGGGGGTTGACGCTGTTGTATTCTTGGGTGGAGGCGATGTCAGCCCCACCCTGCTGGCCACGCCACAACCCTGGCATGGCATCGAGGCCGAGACCAACCACGACACCACCCGCGACCTGTCGGAATACCTGACCATGGCCTACTGTCTGGACCACGACATCCCCATCCTGGGGCTGTGCCGTGGCATGCAGTTGTTAGGCGTCGTTTCGGGTGCTCCGCTCATCCAAGATCTTCCTGCCTATTTAAACAGTCTCGGCAAGAGCGACCGATATGTGCACCGCAGCGACCGTGACCGTGAGGGCGAACGCCACTACACAGCACACGATGTGCTGGTCACCGACCACCAGTCGCTGTTGTGGAGCATCGCTGGCACCGACACCATTCATGGCGCTCCCTCGTGGCATCACCAGGTAGTGGGCGATGTCACGGGTACACCTCTGCGTGTGACAGGCATCACACGCGACGACGGGGTGGAGGTCGTCGAAGCCATTGAACGCACCGACAAGCACTTTGCTCTGGGCGTGCAGTTCCACCCCGAGACCGCAGTGCGCAAGCATCTGGACCACGAGGCCGACGAGGCCTTGTTCATGCCAATCAATGAAGGGCTAGCCTATTTTCGTGCCCTGATCCAAGCAGCACGGAGGCGACGTTGAATGCGTTGTAAGATGGATTGATTAGGTAAGTCACCGACCCACGATGCGGCATAGTGGTGAATGGCATGAGTGAGCGGGGTAATGGTGACTTGGCCAGTGAAATAGTTCACCGGGCAGAGCCATTGCCAGGGGTAGATGGTAAATCCAGCACAGCGGACGATGCCGTCGGCAACAGGCTCGACAGGCTCATCGGCCATGAGGCGGCGTGTGATGTCGACAATGGTGTCGCCCTGACGGCCCGTCAAGGAGACGAAGTGTGTGTGTTGATAGTGTTTGAGCATGCGAACAATGAAGGGGTGGCCAGGCTCGCAGGCCATGCCCAGCCCCATGGCGCAGTGCAACACCGCATCGTCGCGATGCTCAGGTTGCTCTTGCCCCATGAAGGGGCCCTGCTCTAACATGTCGTCGAGCGGGCGCAACAACTCGACATCGGTGTCGAGATAGATGCCACCATGATGGCTGAGAATCCACAGTCGCGCATAGTCGCTGACGTAAGCATACTGGCCCAAACGGTAGGCCTCGGCAGTGTATGGGACGCTATAAACGTCAAAGTTGTCCTCGTCCCACTGCTTGATTTCGCAACCGGGCATGTGTTCGTGCCACGACGCGATGCAGCGCACCGCCAACTCGGGCAGTGGTTTGCCGCCAAACCAGCAGTAGTGGATGACACGCGGTATCACTTGGGCTTCTTGAAGTAGTCGTTATACATCTTGATGCCGAAGATGATGGCACTCATCGTGGTCGTGAGCACGTTGCAGGTGAACAGCGGCCAGTTGCCAATGAGCCACCCCTGAATGGCGAAACACAAGCCTCCCAGCCCCATGAGCAGGAACGTGCCCATGGCGATGTCATCGGTCTTGCGGGTGCGCACGGTCTGGATGGTCTGTGGAATGTAGCCCAGAACCATGCTGATGCTTGCTACCCATCCAAAAATTAGACTAGGTTCCATAGTGTCTATATAATTTAAGGTGGTTCTATAAATTCCCAAAAAGTTATGTAGAGGTTTCGGCCACCTTGGGCGGCTTGCCGACATATTTTGCGCCAACTTGCTGAGCCGTAGCCCGCTACTGCCTCAGCAAGGTTGTCATAAAATCTGTTCGACAACCCACTCCAAGCTGTCTCGAGCAATTTCTAGAACCCACCTTTAGAATTAAGAATTTAGAATTAAGATGGATCATGCAGTCGCCATGATTCTAAATACTTAATTCTAAATTCTTAATTCTTAGTTAGATTTGCTACTTGATTTCGCGCAGCAACTCCTCGACAGCAGCCTTGAGTTGACGATCCTCGCCCTTGACAATGGTTGCCGGATCTTGTGCAACCTTGATGTCAGGCTCGAGTTGCGTGTTCTCAAGATAGGAGCCATCGGGCAGGCGATAGCCGATGATGGGCATACCATAGACCAACGACGGGTCTTGCAGCGTCTCCCACGACACACTGCTCATGGTTCCGGGCACAGGCATACCAACCAACTTGCCGATGCCAGTGTGCTGATATACCCAGGGCGTGCCGTGAGCGTTGCTGTAGCAAGCCTCGCACTGCACCATAATGCTGGGTTTGTTCCAGCGACGGCTGGGCATGTCGCAAGCCTCGCGGCCACGGATGACCTGCGTGAAATACTTCTTGCCACTGAACAGCACCTCGATGTCCTCGTGCAGGCGACCACCACCATTGTAGCGGATGTCAATCACGATACCATCCTTCTTGTAGTACTTGCCCATGACTTGACTGTAGACCTCGCGGTAACTCTCATCGTTCATCGACTGGATGTGCACATAGCCCAGACGACCACCCGAGAGGCTGTCGACCAGGTGAGCGTTGCGCTTGACCCAACGCTTATAGAGCAGATTGTTCATCGCGCCATTGGTGATGGGCAGGATCACCTCATCGAAGGTCTTGCCGCCCTTGTCGCGAATGGTGACCAAGGTCTTCTTGCCTGCCAGCCCATTGAGCAACTGCGTGTAGTCGTTCTCCTCGTTGATCTCGGTGCCGTTGATTTTCTCGACAATCATGCCACGACGCACCTTGCTCGTCGAGCGGGCGAACGGTCCCTTCTCGACCACCTCGTCAATCTTCAGTCCCTTGCCGGTGTAGGTCCAGTCGAACAGCAGACCCATGTTGGCAGTTGCCTCACTGCTGCCGCTGGCATAGTAGCGTCCACCCGAGTGCGACACGTTCAACTCGCCCAGCACCTCGCTCAGCAGGTTGGCGTAGTCATAGTTGTTGTTGATGTGCGGCAAGAATTTGCGGTAGGCATCGCACATCATGTCCCACTTGCAACCATTGAGGTCGGTGCGGAAGAAGCGTTTGTTGACCTGATGCTGCATGTGGTTGTACATATACTCGCGCTCGGCCGCAAGATCCATCTTGACCTCGGCCTTGTAGTTGATGGGCGTGAGTTTGTCGCCTGCCACGGTGAGTTTATTCATCGAACTGCCCAGAACAAAGATGTTCTTGCCGTCGCCACCCATCTGCAGGTTGGCCCAGCCCGAGTTCATCTTGTTGACGAGCTTGGTCGAGTGCTTGCGCATGTCCAATTTCCACAGGTCATAGCCGCCCTCAAACTTCGAGAGGTAGTAGAGGCTCTCGCCGTCGTTGGTGATCATGGCACTGGCAATGCTGCTCGAGTTGGGTGTCAGACGCACCACACGGTCCTCGATACCGTCCAGTTCGACAACGATGTCCTTGACTTCTTCCTTCTTCTCGTCGGCCTTGTCATCCTTCTTCTTGTCTTTGTTTTTCTTATCGGCCTCGGCCTTCTTCTTGTCGGCCTCCTTCTTGGCCTCTTTCTCAGCTTCCTTGACCAACTCGTAGTCCTCCTTGCTCATGCGGTATTTGTCGTAGGCGTCCTGGTTGACAAAGGCCAGCAGCACGTCGTCCTGCGAGCCCCACGAGCCGTGGGCACGCATACCGTAGCGGTTGCTGGTGAACAGGATGGCATTGCCCTCCATGACCCACTTGGGTGCCTCGCTGAAGTATCCGCTTCCGGTGATGTTGGTGATTTTGCCACCGTCGGCACTGACAATGCCCACGTCGGTGTAGGGATCGCGCTGGTTGGCGATATAGGTCAGTGTGAACCACTTGCTATCGGGCGACCAAGCGTAGTCAAATCCGCCGTTGGTCTCATACCATGTTGAGCCATCGGTCACTTGATGCACCTTTTTGCTCTTGAGATCCATGACCATGAGGCGGTTGCGATCTTCGATAAAGGCCAATTTCTTGCCGTCGGGACTCACATCGGGAGCAGCACGCTCGACAGTGGTCGACGGCAGCAGTATCTCCTCCTTGATGGTGGTGGCGTTGGGGAAGTTGGGGTCTTCCTTGCGTTCGATGGTTGCCTCGACCAGTTGCCAGTTGCCATTGCGCTCGGTGGCATAGTAGAGGGTGCGGTTGTCACTGCCCCACGACAGACCATCCTCGGCTTGCGGGGTGTTAGTGATGCGCTTGGTCGTGCCGTACTCGACCGAAGTGACAAAGACCTCACCTCGGGCAATGAAAGCCACCTGCTTGCCGTCGGGCGAAGCCACAGCACTGCTGGCTCCACGTGTCATGGTGGTGCGCAGCACGTCTTCCGAGTCATCATGGAAGAGGTCAATCTTCACCTTGCTAGGCTTGCCACCCTGTGCCTGGGTGTAGATCTCACCATCGTAGGTGTAGCACAACGTGCCATTGCCTGCGATTGACAGGAAGCGCACGGGGTGAGTTTTGAACGAGGTCACGGCCTTGATGGCACCAGGTTGGTCAATGGGGAATTGATAGACATTCATCGAACCACCATTGCGCTCGCTCAGGATATAGACTGTCTTGCCATCGGCACTGAGCACGGGGCTGCGATCCTCGCCGGCATGGTTGGTCAGGTTGGTGTGCTTGCCCGTGTTGGCATCATACTTCCAGATTTCGCGCGTCACGCTGCTGGTATGGTGCTTGCGCCATGCGTCCTCCATGCCCTTCTGGTCCTGATAGACCATGAACTTGCCCTTGCTGTCCCACTTGAGTTCCTCGGCGGGTGTTCCCAGCACTTGCGTGGTGCGACCACCACCGACGGGCACCTTGTAGACCTCGGTGAGTCGACCGCTGGGGAAGGATACACTGCTAGCAGGATCCTGAATGGCAGCCGAGAAATAGATGTACTTGCCATCGGGGCTGAATGCCCAAGGCAACTCGCTGGCCGAGTTGGTAGTCAGACGGGTGGGTGCGCCACCTGTCGAGGGCATGATGAAGACATCAAAGTTGCCCTTGCGGTCACTGGCGAATGCCAGATAACGGCCATCGGGGCTCCACACAGGATTCATCTCGTAACTCGACTGGGTGGTCAATTGCATGGCATTGCCGCCAGTCACAGCCACCTTGTAGATGTCGCCCTTGTAGCAGAAGGCTATCTCCTGCCCATTGGGCGAGATGGCGGCATAACGCATCCACAGCGGGGTAACCGCTTGTGCTTGTGTCGCTGCCAGGGCTGCCACAGCAGCCAGTGTCAACAGTTTTCTCATTTCGCTCTGGTTTAGGTTAATTATTTGATGATTATTATTTACTTGAATCAAGAATTGACAAAGATACGGATTAATTTTGGTTTTTGCCCATCTTTAGGCACAAAATCTCAAAAAAATGTGTGCGCATTGGCAATTTTGCAGTACCTTTGCAGGCTCTAGAGGCTCTAGAATGACTAGACAGTCTAGAATTAACTCTTAACTTTAAATTTTTAACTCTTAACGATAATGGCCCTTCAATGTGGAATCGTGGGACTGCCCAATGTGGGCAAGTCGACCTTGTTTAATTGTCTGTCGAATGCCAAAGCGCAATCGGCCAACTTTCCGTTTTGCACCATCGAGCCCAATGTGGGCGTGATCACCGTGCCCGACGAGCGCCTCAACGCGTTGGCCGAGCTGGTCCACCCCGAGCGCATTGTGCCCACCACTGTCGAGATTGTCGACATCGCCGGACTGGTCAAGGGTGCCTCGCGCGGCGAGGGACTGGGCAACAAGTTCCTGGCCAACATCCGCGAGACCGATGCCATCATCCACGTGCTGCGTTGCTTTGATGACGACAACATCACGCATGTCGACGGCTCTGTCGACCCTGTGCGCGACAAGGAGGTGATTGACACCGAGTTGCAATTGCGCGACCTGGAGACCGTCGAGGGCCGCATTCCCCGCATCCAGAAGCAGGCTCAGGCTGGCGACCGCGACGCCAAGGTGCAATATGAGGTGCTCACCCGATTCAAGGAAGCCCTGTCGCAGGGCCACAATGCCCGCAGCGTCGAGTTGCTGAACAAGGACGAGGAGCGCGTGGCACACGACCTGTTCCTGCTCACGAGCAAGCCCGTGCTGTATGTGTGCAACGTCGATGACGCGTCGGCCGCCACAGGCAACGCCTATGTCGACGCAGTGCGCGAGGCCATCAAGGATGAGAATGCCCAGTTGCTGGTCGTGGCCGCACAGACCGAGAGCGAGATTGCCGAACTCGACACCTACGAGGAGCGCCAGATGTTCTTGCAGGAGATCGGACTGCAAGAGAGCGGTGTGAACCGCATCATCAAGGCCGCATACGCCCTACTCAACCTTGAAACCTTCCTCACTGCCGGTCCCAAGGAGGTGCGTGCCTGGACATTCCGCAAGGGCAGTAAGGCACCACAGTGCGCAGGCGTGATCCACACCGACTTTGAGCGCGGCTTTATCCGTGCCGAGGTCATCAAGTATGACGACTACATCCACTACGGCAGCGAGGCAGCCGTCAAGGAAGCGGGCAAGATGCACATCGAGGGCAAGGACTATGTGTTCCAGGACGGCGACATCGTGGTGTTCCGCTTCAATGTCTAGCCGATGTAACAAAAATTGCTCATAGCCCCACAGTACATTACAATTTGCCGAGCCAAACACCAGAAAAAGGTGTCAACTCGGAAGCAGAAGTGTCATTCTGTTAAAAATCGGAATGTTAAAATCCCACAGATTTAACATTTCGATTTTTTTCATTCACCCGATATTCATCATCTTGATAGGCATTGAAAATCAATGTCCTGAGTTGCATTTTAAAACGACATTCGCGAAAAAACACACCCACATTTCACATTTCGATAAAAATTAGATTATTGCATAAAAGGTTAAAGTTGTCACAAAATTTGCACAAAATAGGCAAAACTTATAACTTTGCATCTGCAAAGTAACAAAAAACAACAGGAAACAATAGCGGCCTCCATGGCACATAACCACACGACATCAATGGCCGCCCACAGCATGAATTAATTATTTACACATTATATTAATAATTAAAAATGCGAGAGTTTATGATTAAGAAATTAACTTTGTTTCTGGCGTGCTTATTCCTCTCGATAGGAATAGCCAACGCTCAGATGACGGTCACCGGTACCGTGACTGACGAGGCGGACGGGTATCCCATCACGGGTGCCACCGTGCAAGTCGTCGGCAGTCAGGTAGGCACCGCGACCGACATCGACGGAAAGTTCACCCTGAACGTTCCGAGTGGCAAAAACATGATTCGTGTCTCGTACATCGGTATGATCACCCAAGAGGTGGCCGTATCGCCGAACATGAACATTGTGCTCAAGAGCAGTGAGACAACCCTCGACGAGGTCGTTGTCACCGCAATGGGTATCAAGCGTGAAGCCAAGGCCCTGGGTGTGAGTGCCACGCCCATCAAGGGTGATGTGATTGCGCAAGCCCGCACCAACGACATCATGTCGAGCCTTGCCGGTAAGGTTGCCGGTGTGCAGATTGGCGAGACTTCTTCGGACCCCGGTTCGTCCAAGTCGGTCATCATCCGTGGTGTGAGTTCGCTCTCGGGCAGCAACCAGCCGCTCTATGTGGTGGACGGTGTGCCTCTGAACAACTCGGCCAGCTACAGTAGCGATGGTCTGAACAGCGGCTACGACTTTGGTAACGGTGCTAGTGCCGTCAACCCCAACGATGTCGAGTCGATGACCATCCTCAAGGGTGCTGCAGCAACCGCACTGTATGGTAGCCGTGCCGGTGCAGGTGTCATCCTGATCACCACCAAGAAGGGTACCAAGCAGAAGAAGGGTGTCGGCATCGAGTATAACGGCGGCCTCCAGTGGGAGACTTTGCTGCGCTTGCCTCAGATGCAGAACGACTTCGGTATGGGTTGGTATGGCGACCACACCGAGATTGAGAACGGCTCGTGGGGTCCCCGCTTCGACGGTTCGGAGCAACTGTGGGGCTGGACCTACAACTACAGTCAGGGCCTGAAGTCTTACTTGCCCATCAAGAGCAACATGCAGGACTTCTTCAGCACCGGTTTCCGTTACAGCAACAGCATCTCGTTCAATGGTGCAACTGACAAGAGCACCTACTTCGTGTCGCTGTCGCAAATCAATGATGACGGTATCATCCCGCGCAGTTCCGACACCTACACCAAGTACACCGTGTCGGGTCGTGGCAGCCACCGCGAGGGTCCTGTCACGTTCAGCACCTCGTTGAACTACGCCTTCCAGCGCAACCACTTCGTGACCACTGGTCAGAAGACGGGCTCGATGTACAACAGCATCATGCAGACGCCGCGTGACATCGCCATCGTCGAGATGAAAGACCTGGACAATCCGTTCAGTTCACCGGGCTACTACTACACCCCCTACGGTGTGACAAACCCATATTACATCATCGAGAACTACCAGAACGAGTATGAGCAGGAGCGCTTCTATGGCAACCTCCAGCTCGACTACGACTTCTTGAAATATTTCAAGGCAACCTATCGCTTCGGTCTGGACACCAACACGGGCCACCACAACTTTGGTTCGCCCAACATGGCATCGCTCTTCAAGGACACGCCCAACTATGAGGACGCCCTCAAGGAGCTCACCGGTGAGGTCTCGCAGAGCATGACTCGCCGTCGCGAGATTGACCAGAACTTCATGATCACCTACGACCAGCAGGTGCTTGAAGACCTCCACATCAACGCACAGTTAGGTTTCAACGGCAACGAGCGCACTTACAAGTATCTGGGCTCGACCGTGACCAACCTGACCATCCCGATGTGGTACAACCTGTCGAACAGCGCCGAGATTCCCGCCGTGTCTGAGTCGCAGTGGAAGCGCCGTTACATGGCAGTCTTCGGCAGTGCCGAGTTTGCCTACAAGAACATGCTCTATCTGACGCTGCAAGGCCGCAACGACTGGTCGTCGACCCTGCCCAAGAGCAACCGTTCGTACTTCTATCCCGGCGTGAGCTTGAGCTTCCTGTTCAGTGAGCTGCTCAGCCCGGAGACCCGCAACGACATCCTGAACTTCGGCAAGTTCCGCTTGGCATGGGGCCGCACCGGTAACGATGCCGGCGTCTACATGACCAACTCGGTGTTTGCCCAGGCAGCTGCTGCAACCAGTGGTTTCGGCAACGGCAGTGCATTCCCCTTCACCAAGGTCGGTGTCAACGCCTACTCTCTGGGCAACGTGCTGGGTAGCCAAGACCTGAGTCCTGAGATGACCACCGAGTTTGAGGTGGGTCTGAACATGGCCTTCCTGCAGAACCGCTTGAGCTTCGATGCAGCCTTCTACAACCGCAACACCGACAAGCAAATCTTCTCGTTGAACATGGATCCTGCTACAGGTTACACTGCACAGAACATGAACCTGGGTAAGATTCGCAACCGCGGTGTCGAGTTGCTGGTCAACGCAACTCCTGTCAAGGTGGGCGACTTCCAGTGGGACATCAACTGGAACTACACCAAGAACTGGAGCAAGGTCATCAAGTTGCCCGAGGAGTTGGGCGGCATCGCCACCATCTACGGTCTGAGCGGCGGTACAAGTCTGTATGCCATCGAGGGTGAGCCTCTGGGTGTATTCAAGGCCTACGTTCCCCAGACGACTGAGGACGGCAAGATTATCTGCGACAGCGAGGGACAACCCATTGTCAACGCCGAGCAGCAGATTGTGGGCAGCATGAACTACAAGTATCAGATGGGCTTCGGCACCACGCTGACCTATAAGGGTGTAAGTCTGACTGCCAACCTTGATGTACGCCGCGGCGGTATGCTCTACTCGCGCACCAAGGACATCACCTACTTCACTGGTAATGCTATCCAGACGGCCTACAACAGCCGCAACCCGTTCATCGTGCCCAACTCGGTGCAGCAAGCTGGTACCGACGAACATGGCAACCCCATCTATGTCGAGAATGAGACTCCGCTCGACGAGACTGGTATCTTCACCTACTGGGATGCCGGTGGTGCCGACCTCGACCGCGCGTTCCTGGTCGACAAGAGCTATGTCAAGCTGCGCTCGGTGGTGCTGAGCTGGAGCTTGCCCAGCAAGTGGCTGGCCAAGACCTTCCTCACCGGCGTGACCCTGTCGGCCTTCGGCAACAACCTCTTCTTGTGGACCCCGAAGAGCAACACCTTCATCGATCCTGAGACCACGAGCTTCGGTAACGACCTGGAGGGTAACTATGGTGAGTACTCGGCCAACCCGAGCTCGCGCAAGTTTGGTTTCAATGTGCAGGT
>Ga0310695_10011957_pt1 | contig 12270 bp, 4 predicted proteins | sample RumenRJG_04DNA_FD_203882 | JGI IMG/M metagenome (GOLD analysis project Ga0310695, IMG submission 203882) | Bovine rumen microbial communities from Lethbridge, Alberta, Canada - RJG_04 (v2) (version 2) | ecosystem: Host-associated > Mammals > Digestive system > Stomach > Rumen | place: Canada... | reverse complement strand
GGTCGATTTCAACGAGGAGCAGTTTAAGGCCACGGGCAATGACAGCCAGTTTGACCGTGCCCTGGAATTTATTCGCACGGGCAAGTAGTATATAACACCAAACACACAGATAAAAGAAACGACAGTTATGAAACACATCAAGATACAACACCTGCTGGGAGCAGTGGCCATGACGGCACTGCTGCTCACCGGCTGTGCCAAGGACAACAGCTTGACGGACATTACGCCCGTAAAAGAGCAGTCAAAGGACGATAGCAACGAGGTTATCCAGGCCCTTAGCGCCATTGAGGGCATCACTGACGCAGAGCTGCAATACACCGACGACGAAAAGGACAGCATCTATTTCTTCTACTTTGAACAGCCCATCGACCATCATCACCCCGAGTACGGCACCTTCAAGCAGCAAGTGTCGATGAAGTTCCTGGACTATGACAAGGATGTCGTGCTCTACACCCACGGCTATGACATGCCCTCCACGGCCGAAAAGTTTACCGATGTCGACCTGCGCGAGCACCTCAAGGCCAACATGGTCAAGGTGGAGCACCGCTACTTTGGACATTCACTGCCCGGAGCCAAGGGCGACCTGGACTACACCTTCTTGGACGCTGAACAGCAGTCGTACGACCTGCACAACATTGTGCAGGCGCTCAAGCAGCATTTCTTCAAGACTGGCAAGTGGGTCAGCACCGGCACCAGCAAGGACGGTATCACCAGTGCCCTCTATGCTTACTATAGCGACTTGAACGGCTGGAAAGACATTGATGTCTTTGTGCCCTTCTGCGCTCCCTTCATGCCCGGCACCACCGAGAACGGGGTCTTCAGCTGCATGGACTCCAGCACCGGCATATACCTGACTCAGGTGTGCGGTTCCGGCTATCCGGAAGGCTCGGACGAGGCCGTAGCCGCCAAGCGCATCAAGCAGCTATACAACGCAATCTGCACCAATCAGGTGGTGCGCAATGCCTGTATCAAGGCCGTCTGTCTTGTCTATCCCGAAGGCTATAGGAAGATACTTGAACAGTATAACAACTACAGCGACAACAGCACGGGCAACCTGACCAAGGACCTCACGGCGCTGGTCTACAATTATATTTCTGACAGGTTCTTCAATTTCTTCTCGTATTTGCCGTTCTCCGACTGGGCCACGCTGGTGCCTGACCCTGTGAAGGCTGCCACCGACGAGGATGAGCTGGAAGACTTGACCAACTTCATCAGCTTGAGCACCGACGAGCTCGCGGACTCCATATCCAACTTGTTTAAGGATAAGAAAAAACAGGCAATCACAAGGAGCGGCAATACCAGCAATGAGCGCTTATGGGAATATCTCAAAGAGCTGCGCAAGGAGTCGACGATGCCCTACGAGATTCATGCCTTCAAGGAGCTGGGCTATGCCGACTTGGACTATTCGTTGGCCGACGGCACTTACCTGACTGCCCAGCAGATAAAGAGTGTCAATTTCATCTTATGCCCGCAGTACAAGTACCAGTCGCTCTATCCGCAGGACAAGGGCAAGCTGATGCGCAACTTCCGCCAGTGGGTATATACGGAGAATACGCAGCCCATCATCTTCGTCTATGCCAAGAACGACCCGTGGACGGGTGCACGTCCGGACGATGCGGCCATCCAGCAGAACCCTATGACGAAAATGATTATCGACCCTATCGCCACGCACAACCACAGCTTCTTAGACCGTGAGTCCTACACCGAGGTCTCGAAGCAGGCCATTATCAGTGCACTGAACACCTATCTGGGAACAGCAGCCAAGTGACAGTAAGGTGAAAGCAAAAAGAAGGAGGACATCCACAGCGGGTGTCCTCCTTTTTCTTTGTGCATCTCGTTTAGTTTGTTTTACAGGTCGAAGCCAAGACCGGCGAGCCAATGGAAAAGGTCGTTTCTCTCCTTGTGTTTCCCCATTGTATTTCGTTTAATGCTTGTAGCGACACGGGAAGAATCTGCTTTGTGCGTGAATTATACAGGTTGAACCGCTTGTAAAATCAGAATCATTTAGCAGTGCGTGCCCTGCTAAAAAGCGTCGTAGGTGGAATTCTCGTCGATTTCATTGGGACCGGCAGTTCCAGCGTTGCTTCCCGACCAAGGAAAATCTGTTACAGAATCGGAGAGAAGACGACAAGGTGTTATCTGGTATACCTCGATTTGGGGTTCAATATATTGTTTGTTCTTCATATCGCAATCCTCCTATCTCTTTATTATCTTACGACCGTTATGGATATACACACCTTTCGAGGGTCGTTCCACACGCTGTCCACTGAGGTTATAGTAATCACCATCCGCATCCGTTTTCGTGTTCTTGAGCGCATCAATACCCGTTGCCTCATCATCATCTATCGACAACAGGAATTCACGTGACTCCCTTACCTTATTCACAGAGATATAAGCACGGTAGCATGGTATTTTTTCTTTACCTTTGTAGATAAAGAAGCCTACCTTGCCCGACTTGTTCTTGCCCAGCGTCAGACAGCCTCCATCATTGGCATCCGACTGGTTGACATCCAAGCCGTAACGGTTGACACCATCCAGCAGGTTCTCGGACATGGGCAGATCCGCCCATTTCTTCTCCTTCGACGGATAGAGCGTGTAGGTCTTTGCCTCTGTCGCCTTGATGACCACAGGAGTCATCCTTGGCACCTTATTGCTGATCTTCCGCAGCACCAGCGTCGGACTCGTATCCTTTGTCTCTTCCTTATCTACGATATAGGCGGTCAGTCCCTCTGGCAACTGGGTATCCCATCCGATATACATGGTCGCCCAGTAATTACCGTCAGCGTCCTTGCTATTCGCATTCACCTTCAGTTCAAAGTACTTTTTCAGCTGCTCATCCTTCCAGAACTCATGCTCCTTATACCGGTTGAACAGGTGTCCGTTACCCTCACCCGTCTCTTCCGAACCAGCACGCCGGCTATCAAACGACAGTTCCCGTGCTTCTCCGGAAGACTCGTCGTATGTGGCATCCTCGATATAGTACACGAACTTCTTACCGTCCTTAGGTACAAAACTGTTGGCAGACCGCTGCAACACAGTCTCATAGTCATAGTCGGCAGCATCGATATAGACCTCTTCCACCTCGGGCAGTTTGTAGACGGCATGACCAGCCACCGTCTTAACATAGTCAGGAACCACAACACTGGTACCTTTCCGTCCGTTTGGCACACTCACCAACTGTCTCTTATCCTTGCTCAACAGCACCCCATTATCTGTCGTGAAAGCGTCATGGTCCAACTCCACCTCGTAATTCTCCAGACCTGAACCATTGAAGGGGTGTGCTCCGACCGTCGTCATTGTGACAGGGAGCGTGAACGAAGTGATGGCACTACCTCTGAAGGCATCGTCAGAGAGCGACTTGATCTTGCCGGAGATACCTACTTCCTCCAACTTGTCCTTGTCATAGAACGAAGAGCCCAGACCATCGACTCCTGCGAAATAGCGGAACTCGGGGAACTTGGCTATCAGGTCACCGTCGTTGTCATGGGGGTTGTCGTCGTTCTTGTCCATATCTCCCTGAAACTTGGTGAGCGTGACATTCTTCAGTTCACTTAAAGAGATCTCGTTGTCATTGTTCTCATCATAGTGCTCCAGACAGAATTTCTTTGCCTCTACATCAGTGAACTTGATACCCGCCTGTATCGTTGCCTCTGTAGAGAGCGGTGTCACCATGCGTGCACCGTCCATGCTGCGTACCAGCAGCAGCGACTTGCTTGTCGCCTTGGGCTCCAGCACACGGATATCCTGGTCAACCGTGATGTCACTGGTTGTTGCCGTCCACGTGGCACGACTGGGCGTGAAGTCCAGCAGATAGTTCATGTTGTTCAACCCATTATCCCTTGTGGTAAAGATGGGCAGGGAGATCAGTTTGCCGAAGGCGGTGCCTGCGAAACTCGTCAGCATGGGGTAGCGTTCTTTCTGGCATGTCCACTTCTCGTAACCTTCACCTGTGAAGAAGGTACCATTGGTCATCTCTTCTACTGACTTGGCATGTCTGTTGTATGCATCCATTTCCCACAAGGGCAGGTAGCCTTCTGGGAAGAAACTTGTCGTATAGGAATTATATTCCGCATACAATCCAAATGATGTCTGAAGGTTATTGAGTACCAAGACACGATGCACAGGAGGAAGTTTGTCATTAAGGTTACTATAGTCATTGTCCTCCCAAGACGAAACGATAGCACCACTTGGTAAAATGTCCGCAAACCTGAAAGCCAATACACAGTCTTGGATCGTGGGCAAATTTCCACTCGCATATTCTCCCCCAAAGGACCAACACAAACCTCCAATGCGCAGATTACCCGTACCGAGACGATGATATAAACCGTCGAAGAGACAATTGTTCACCCCCGCATTAGCTCCAATCTCGCGTGCGAGGAATGCACCATAACCGGAAGCATGTAATTCGGTCTTTACCGCACAGTCCACAAATGCCGTATTATCTATCGAGGCACCTTCACCGATATTACCCAGCAAGGAGAATGCCCTTGAGGCATACAGCCCTCGTATGGCATGGCTGTCACCGTCGAGGTGGGCTTTCCAACCTTTGACATTATTATTGCCATCGTGGTCCCATGCCACACCAGTATCACTGATGCCACCGTTCTCCGTTATCAGGTTCTGGTTAAACCAAATATCATTGATCAGTTTGTAATACTTTCCAGCTTCGTTGGTGGTGAGTGCCTTCATCAACTGGCGGGCATTATGGATGATATAGGGCTTTGCCTCCGTACCGTCACCGGCATCATAAGCCCTCGCTATCTTCTGATCCCATTTCTTAATGGTGTTGACTTGCAGGCAGAGTTGCTTGCTGATACCGTCGGACGACGTGACGGTCAGCAGCACGTCACCTTGCTGATCCTCCTTGGGTGTCGCTGTCTCCCCGGAGACAGTCATCAAGGTCTGGTCAGCGGGTAAAGAGAACTTTGCCGTCTTCACCTTGGTCACATTACCAATGGTCTCCATGTTCTGTTCCTTCGTGGTCAGCGACAACGGCGCATCCAAATACTGTGCCGAGAGTCCATTATGCATACCGGCAGGCACGGAGGCAAGCCAGGCATAGTTTTGCAGCAGGCTGGGAGTCCTGATGGCTGACACGTCGTCGCGGAAAGCTGTGGCAGCACGATCTATCACGAAGTCTATTACATTATTTTCTTTACTTCTATTTTTCTCCGTTGCGTTGGCAATGTTGTCAGCCCCTATGCTCAGCCGTGGGTAGAAACCGTCAACATGCTCCCAATCGCTGCTGGCAGAAATAACCAGAAGTTCATCCCTCTCACGAATTTTACTATCCCAGTAATTATAATATTCGACATTAGCAGTAAAGGTAGGCAGTGCACTGGTGAGTTCACTGGTCATGAGATAGTCGTCGTTCTCCGTATCATCATCGTCATACAGATTCACGTCAACATAGCAGTGCTCTGTATCGCCACTCGACAGAGGAGCCTTGGAAGTACCCGGTCGCATTGTGCCTAAGAAAAGGCAGTTGACTGGCTTATTGGCATTTTCGTCCTGATTACCCACCAGTCCATGGACAGCCTCAGCATTGGGGCTGTCAATATGGCTACTATAGACACAGTTGACCACGTGACCTTTGATCTTGTCTGTGATTTTATTGCTGTTATCGCCTATGAGACCTCCCACCTTTGAGCCCCCTTGCAGACGAACCATGCTGACGCACCCCATGATGTTATAGCCATTGGTGCCCGTCAAGCCCCCGATATACGCACTTTTTCCCGAGGCAGGGACACTGCTGATGGTTCCCGTTGCCGCACAGGCAAGGATATTATGATAAGAAGCGCCACAGATGCCGCCGCAGTGATTTGCCGGAGCATTGGAGATGGTCGCGGTGATATCCACGTTTGCAACACAATCGAAGATATACGACACGCAGGCATCGTCATATTCCATATTGATCCAGGAATCTGGGAGCGTTGTAACAGCAGTGCTGTAGCCGACAACACCTCCGATATAGTAGACATCGGTCAGGTTCATGGTCACATCTGCCTGACACTTGTAGACACTCGCGGGATTATCGCAATAACCGACTACACCGCCAACATAACTTGAGCGATAGTCATTTTGCTCGTTCTTCATCCATCCCTCTATCTTACCCTGGACATGGCAACCGTAGATGGCTCCGTAGATTTTTGCGTCAAAGTCGTGGAGAAGACTTCCGCACAACAGCCCGGCAGACAGAGAACGAGAATCATTCGTCTCTTGGGTATTGACATTCATGGTGATTTGCGCACCTGTCATATTCAGGTTTCTGATGGCACCCCTCACCTTGCCGAAGAGACCATAACTATATTTACTCGTCAACTGACTATTGACAAGGGTCATCTTCATGTTTTTCACCGTCTTGCCGTTACCGTCGAAATAGCCGCCGAAGGGGGTGCTCTCATAAGGATTTTCCGCGACACCGATGGGATACCACATATAACCATCCAGATCTATGTCGTTGACCAGTTTGAAGTATTCCCCCTTGAAATCTTTTCTTCTCTCGTTCACATGGTATTCCAAACGGCATAAGTCCCACACCGACTCAATGAGATAGGGGCTGCTAACAGTTCCTTCACCTTTAGCAAAGGATTCCCATTTACCTGGCAGTTCTCCATTTTGTATCTTAGTCTCATATTGATAACGCCAAGTATTCGCCGCGTCATTATCTTCCCATAAGATACCATACTTTTCACCGTAAGCATGCAGGGGCAGCAGTGCCAGCAGGGACAGCCCTAACTGCATCATTCTTTTCACCTTATTATATATATAAGTCTTCATCATCTCTCTTATTTCTTAAAATTGGAACTTCACCACTTCCTGTCCTGTACTGAGCAGATAGACACCACGCTCCTGAATAGGAACGAACAAGCGCTCTGTCGGAGTCCTGTTGAGATAGACGGGCATCGCCTTGACATCGAAGATACGGACAATGTCATCCGACTCCAGTCCGCTAAGCCATACACCGCCTTCCACTTTCTCCACCTTCACCTTATGAATCTTCTTGTCGGCTGCGACGACAGGCAGTCCTGTCACGTCGTCCAACTCAGAAGGCAGCAAGGTCAGCATGCAGAGGTTGTCGTGCCATGAGCGGTTGTCCACGATAGCATCCAGGAGGTTGTCGTCTTCACCCAGCGACTTCAGCACATTGTCGTTATAGACACGTGCACGTACAAACACCTCCACCTCTTCCGGGAGGTTGTCAGCAGTCAGTTCCACCCATGCCTTGCGCTCGCCACCCACATCCTCGAAGTCAGAAGCCTTCAGTTTTACCTCTGCAGTACTGGTAATGGGTATATCCGCCACGTGGTCAGGATACAGTCCTACATAGAGTGTCTCCTGAGTGTTCAGCCCGTCATAATCAGTCAGTTCGACATAAACCTTGTTCTTGCTGCCTTCAATGCTGTGGCTGATCACCTTGCAGCGAACGTCAGAATAGCCAGTGGCATAATCCGTCAAGTCCACGGAGACAGCACTCGCTCTTAAGGAAGATGCGCGGTTAGAAGCCCGCCTTATATAGCTCAGGTCGTTGAAGTAAGCCGTCACTCCCGTTGCCTGCAGCAGTCCGTTGAAGTTCTCCGGCAGTTCGTATTCTATCGACAGCGACTCTGAGTCATAAGGATGGATGAAGAGGTCTGAGAACTTAAAGAACTTTCCGTTGAGGTATCCTTCCACGTCGATGATTGGCGTGTCGCCCATGTTGTAGATGTTCAAGCCAACAAGCATCACCTCACCGTCGTTCATCATCTCCTGTGTGTAAGAGATATTATATAAGAAGTCATTATAGAACGCCACCTCGTTGCGCATCAGGTAGGTCTGCCCGTTGTCATAGTCAGTCAGTGTCCAGAGCGCTATTGCCCTGTCTTCGTTTAGGAAGACATCGTAGGCGGACATGTGCAGTTTGTCTGTCGAGCATCCCAGTGTGATGTACGGTGCGGCCTGCAGATTGTCGTTCATATAGACACGTGAACAGTTCAGCATGAACTGCACGCTGTCCGTCTGCAGGTATTTTCCGTTCTGCCGGATGGCGTTGTCCATCTTCTCCCATACTACGGCGAAGTCCATAGGAGCATCCGCCGACTTATCGGCAATGAGTTTCACGCTCATCGGGTTATGATAGTTTAGGTCGAGATCAGCACCATATCCGAGATACTCGCCTTTCATATTGATTGCCTTGACATAGATATCGGTACAGGTACTGTCAGGGCGATTCAGTATGGCAATATACGGCAGGTCGCCCACCATGTCCATCGAGAAACTGATGGGTACCATCTTGTCGGTGATGACCTGGGCGGGTTTGTCCTTAGGCTTACAGTAGTAGCGCAGTTCCAGGCTGTCCTTGCCCTCTGGCATGACCGATACAGCAACTAGCACGGTGTCGTTGCTCATCAGTATCTGGTAGTCTTTCACTATGTCCTTTCTGGAGAACTTCAGCAGGCTCTGGGGGGTGTTCCATTGGCTGCCGTCGTAGAATGACAGCATGAGGTCGCCATCGAAGGTGCTGACATCCAACGAGGTGTTCAGATCTCGCCAGTTTGCCTTTTCCTCCTCCGTCATACCTGCTAACTCTTCCTCTGTCATCAATGGGTAGAATGTTCCCCTCTTCCACAGACAGGCTGCGCGGTTGGTAGGTGTCGGGGTTGGGTTCTCCGGCGTGCAGTCAATATTGACGGCACCCACGGGGTTGGCATCCACAATGCTGGCGTCGTAAGCCACCACCTGTCTTTTCCACTCACCGTTCTTTGTGGTTCGCATGTTGGCAACGATGGCGGCATTCCGTAACGTTGCGTTCAACTGTTCTATAGTAGCATTAGTGACATTGATATCAATGTCGCTGGTCATCTCCTCGCTGACCACCAGTTCGATGTCGCCCTCCTTGGCAGTATGGTGGTTCTGTGCCAGATGGTCGTTGCCGGGTAACAGGGTGCCGTCAGCCTTAGTCATTGTGGTGACACCTTCCTGACGGGTGTTGAACTCCATGAGCCGGTCATCGTTGAGATTTTGTGTTGTGTTGTTATGGCAGATAACGAAGCGGTCCTCACCCAGGAAGCGGGGACGTGCCGTTTCGTCGAGGTTCTCCATCAGGTTGTCGCCCAACAGGAACTGCGATGCTTCCACCTCGCTGGCGGCTGCGAGTCGCGGGGTCAGTCGAGGACGCTGCAGCGAAGGAGATGGTGCCGCCAGCGAGGAGGGCAGCGTGCCGTCCTCGAAGAACTGTCTGGCATTAGCACTGACCTTGTAGTTGGGATACAACGGATTGGCGGGGTTATAGGGACCATCCGGAAAGAACCAGTATCTGCCGCCAAATTTTATAGACCAGTTGCCTTTTACGCGGACAACCGGCAACAGCCTGAGATCATAGAAAAGGTCAAAGGCCGCAAACAACAGACAGGCAGCACCCTTGTCCCACTCGCCAGCACGATCGCCGAAGGGCCATACTGAGGTAAATTTTGCCATGGCTTTGGCTCCCAGGCGTGCACCTGCGCTGGCGTTAAAGATGCCGTTATAGAACCCTTTCCCGCCATCGTTGGGGTCACCGAAACTCGTCTGCAGCACCATCGAGCCGCCTGCCTGGGCATAGACCATTCCTTCCGCATAGAAGCCATACATGCGTTTTGTAGTGATATCGCCGTTCATGTAGTTCCAGGTTTTGAAACCTGTCGACAACTGGATGTTCGACTCTGCACAGAACTCAAATTTCAGTTGGAGGACATTTTTTATCTTGTCTATCACTCTGGCGAATGCACCAGTGGCGGCACTCGTAGGATCACCATTGAAGGCAATAGCAGTCCCAAAGCCACCCGTTACCTCAGCCGCCTTCAGATAGAAGGATTCTGCCTCGTTATTTTCATGAAAATTAAAGCCTAATCCGAAATGAGCGTCAAAGAAGAATCCATAGCCTAACTTGTTCAGTTTCACGGTACAGATGTCATCAAGTTCTGCCTGCAGCCATTTATCTTTCGTGCGTTTCGACAGACCGGTTTTGTTCAACACATCTATACCAGAGGTCTTCTGCTTACCTGCTTCGCCGAACTCACCGCCGAGTTGGTACCTATTCAATTTCTGCGTCTCCTTGTATTTATCGCGCATGGGACCACCCCATTTGCCATCCGTCTTGTTACGGTCGTTCATGCCCCAGGAGAAATCAAGGTCGAGTTCAAATATGCGGTTCAGCACGTCGATGTTAGGTGTCACATTAAAGGCTATGCCTGGCAAGTCTTTTCCCAAGATGTTAAACGACCCCATTTTTCCGAGTACTGTCCATTGGAAGCCGTTCTTCTCGGTGTCGGGAGAACCATTCGTCATGGTATAGGACAGAGCCTTCTTCTTCCCCTCGTCCTCCATCTTCTGCTGGTTGTACTCTTTACGGACGAAATAGGGGATCTTGACGAACGGCTTGTCGTCTCCAAGGTCCAGTTTGGGCTTATATTCCACGTCCTTCTTGGGCAGTATGCCAACCAGGCTCCACCGTTGCTCAAAGTAACTGCGGCTGAAGCATGGATAGTCGTTGCCGTCCAGCGTGCTGCCGGTGGTGGTCGTTGCCGTCAGGGTGGCACCACCATCTTTTTCCACGAATGTCAGTTTAGGGCTGACCGCTTGCTTGCTCTTCGAACGGGAGTAGGAGAAACCTATCTCGGCATATTTCTCGACAGGCTTGCCATTCAGCAGTTTGGGTGTCTTCTGATAGCCGCCATCCTCAAAGAAGAGGATGGAACTCGACGATGTCCTGGAGTTGAGGTCCAACGAGTCAACCGTAAACACCTCGTGGGTCTTTCCGTCGTAGGTCTGACTGCTTTTCGCGTCCTTCAGGATATAGACCATCTGACCAGCCACATCCGGACCGTCTTTCGTAGGATCACCAGGTATCATGTACAACGTCCCCTTGAGCCGGTCCCTGCTCATCACGCCATCCTTGGGATCCTTTGCACCGGCATACTTGAAGACGGCTGGCATGTAACCTGGGGCGAATACTTCGATATAGCAGGGATTGCCGAAGGTCAGTATCTTATGAAGACCTGTTTTTTGATTATAACCGACATAACTGTCCTTCAGTTCCTTGACAAACTTGCCGTTCTCATCGACCTGTGCCACATTAAACGTAAAGCCTTCGCCCTTCTTATCGACTACGGGGACCTCGACAGGCTTGCCGCCCTTTCCATAGATATACAGGTTCAGCGTGTCGAACTTCTCGAAGAGACCGGAGCCCAGCATGTTAAAGATGGTCAGTTCGCGGTTCTCATGCTTGTCCAGGGTAAAGTTGTCGTCGAGCCACAGATGGTTCAGTTTGTCACTGAGGTTAACGCCATAAACCAGGCGTTTTATATCCAGCGCGACCCGGTTTTTGCTTTCACTGACCAGATAGACATTCTTCAGCACCTTATCTTTCGGCACGTAGAAACTCTGGAAACTGGAGCCGCTGAGTTCCAGCACCTCCTTGGTATCCTCATTCTTCTCGTTCCTCAAAACATACTCTAACTGATAGGTCAGTCCTGAGCGACGACGCTTCGAGTCGAGTTTGAACAGATATAGGTCACTATTATCCCAGCCGTAGACATAGTATCTGACATGAAGGGTGTCGGCTGGGCTGGCACTGCATCCTAATCTATTGACGGCGATATGCAGCGTGTCTGTCTGGGCGTTGCAATTGATGAAGAAATAACTCGACACATTTTTCATCTGCGTCCAGTGCTTTCCGTTTTGGTCCTTCTTGGATGTCCTGACACGCACCTGGTACTGTCCGGTATTGCCCTTACCCTCGTTAATGCGGAAGCACAGCAGGTTGTCGTCGCGCATCTTCCAGAACAGTTTCTGGTCTTTGCGCGTCTTCTGATCTTTTGAGGCAAACATATTTTTCACCTCATCCACATCAGGACTGTTGCCCAGAATGGCACCATCCCTGATCTGCGCCCAGTTCAGTCCTGACCCGTTGGTCTTGATCTGCCTGATTCTACCTACGTCGCCAACATTGTTGGCAAACTCCAGTTTAAAGTCGATCTGCGCCTGCATCGTCAGGGATGCAGGCAACAGAAGGAGTGATAGTAGTGTTCTGATCAAACGCTTCATAAGGATGTCCATTCTCTGGTTCTATTTTGTGTTTTACTTCTTACAGATCGAAGCCCAGGCCTTTGAGCCACTGGAAGAGTTGGTTACGCTCAGAGGAATTCCATGTGTCGATGGCATCGTTGTGAGTGCCGTTCTCAATATAGAGAATCTGGCAGTTCTTGCCTAACTTGTCGTCAGGAATACGGTTGCCGGTCCAGGGGTCCTGCA
>Ga0310695_10011956_pt1 | contig 12271 bp, 8 predicted proteins | sample RumenRJG_04DNA_FD_203882 | JGI IMG/M metagenome (GOLD analysis project Ga0310695, IMG submission 203882) | Bovine rumen microbial communities from Lethbridge, Alberta, Canada - RJG_04 (v2) (version 2) | ecosystem: Host-associated > Mammals > Digestive system > Stomach > Rumen | place: Canada... | reverse complement strand
AATATTTCAAGGGAATATTTGCTGAAAGTGCTGTTAAAATCAAGAAAAGATGAGAAAGGGGGACGCAGGGGAAGAGGACAAGTTATAATCGTGGTAGGGAATTAGAGATAATAAGACCATTTTTTGCCAGAATAATGACTATCCAAATTGCCCGGCCCCCCTGGCCGGAGAACCTGGACATTGCAAAGGAGTTCCTCCGGGCTAAGGAGGTGGCCATGAAGGAAACCGGATATTCCGCGGGGGGATTTTCCGGAACCTTTTTTTAATCCCGCCCCGGACAAAAATGCCCGGCCGTTTTGGAATTTCTTTCCGAAAACAGCCGGGCCGTCTTTTTCATTTCACCCTGTTTGCAGAGTCAGCCTCAGCCGGCGTTAAGCATGAGCTGACAGGCCTCCGGCAGCACCTTCTTGGGTTTGGGCTGCGGCTTGGGATTCGGCTTTGGCTTCGGTTTCGGATGTTTGAAGCCTTCCAGCCAGGAATCCACCTCCTTTCCGCAGCCGTCTCCCCTGGGCGGTTCGGCCTGGTGCTCGCAGTCCGGAGTTCCCGGAGGACAGGCCAGTCTGATGTGGAGATGGGCGGTGTGTCCCCACCAGGGACGGATCTTTCTCAGCCAGGAGCGATCATCATCGGGATGGGTCTGTTCGCAGGCATACTTCTTTATCGCCGGGCTCACAAAAATGCGCTCCACCCGGTCGTCGCTGGCGGCATACCGGAGCAGGGCGTAGGCATATCCGTCCATGTTCTTGTTGACGCTGAGCAGGTTGTCGTTAACCACGGTAAGTGCCCAGGGCTTTTCCAGCTGTTCTTTGGTAAGACGCTTGTTGTCCTTCAGCATTCGGAACCAGATATCCACATCAAGTCCGATCTGGTGACTGGCATGGCCGCCCTTGAAGGGGCCGCCCCGGGGCATGCTCATGTCCCCCACCAGGATAATCCTTTTTTCGGCCAGCTCATCGCCGTTCATTTTGGCAGCGAGATCGTTGATGTAGCTGATCAGGACGGGATGCCCGTAATAACGTTTGTTCTGGGGACGCAGTACCTGATAGTTGGGGCTTTCAAGCTTGAGAGGCACGGCTCCGGCGATACAGCCGTTGCTGTAGCTCCCGATGGGCCTGGGGACCGGAGCCTCCAGCGGAGTGGTAAAGCTCCCCCAGGAAAGAGTTCCTGCGAGCAGCATTGATGAAAGCAGCATTTTATCTCCTTGATGATTTTGAGATGGTGTCTTCCGGGAGTGTTTTTTCCCGGGATGCCGGACAGCATTCGGATCTGCGAATGTTTTCCGGTTATGCGGAATCCCGGAATTGCGGGACTGTATACTCATGTCCCGATACCGGGGCGCAAAAAAAATTTTATGGTACTTTTCGGATCCGGCAGCGTCAATATCTTTCGGCAGGAATGGCTACATCCCGCACGTTCTTAAGCCGGAACCGCGGATCGTTTTCCAGGTCTCTCTTGATTTTCAGGGGAACGGGATTATAAAATCCGAAGAGAACAACAATAACCTACAGGACATTTGAATAGTGGAAACAGGCATTAATTCCGGTTCCGGAGTCCAGCCGTCACCGGAAGTCCGGGACGAAGTTCCGGCTCCGGACATTACGGGAGCGGAACTTCCTTCCGGATTCAGGGTAAGGGAAAGACTGAATCGGATCACCGGAGAGACTGACGTTTATTCCTGTGCCAAAGGTTTTGGCATGGCGGAATACACTCTGAGATACTATCACCGCAGGAACGCCGTGGATGAACGCGCTCTTTCCAGGCTTGCGGAGAACAGGCATCCCGGAATTGTTCCCGTTCCGGATTTCGGTGTTTTCCGGGAACATCAGTATGTCATCCTGCCCAATTATCGTAAAAAGAGCCTGGCGGATGCGCTCCGGGAAGGGCGGCGCTTTACCCTGCAGGACCTTAAAAGGCGGATTATTCCGGCGGTAAACGAGGCGCTTTCCCATATTCACGCTCTCGGCATGGTTCACGGGGCTCTTTCGCCTGCCGTTCTCATGACCGAAAATGTCGGGGATCGAATTGTGCTGGCCTGCTTTGGCACCTCTCCGGAAGCTTCCGGAACCGCCCCGGAGGAGAACCGCAATGCAGGAGATTACCGTTCTCTGGGGCTTACGGTTTACGAGCTTTATACCGGGAAGCTTCCTTTTCAGGAAGGGGATTCCTCTTCCGGGATTTCCTTCCCGGAAGGATTCCCGGAGGATCTCCGGGAACTGGTGAGCGGCCTGACCTCCGGGGATCCTTCCGGAAGAAGATGGGGCTTTCAGGAAGTCAGAAACTGGCTCAACGGAATCCCTAACCATCCGGACGGAGAGCCGGGCAGGGTTTCCGGAACGGCAGTGCCGGCAACAGTGCCGGCAGCGACCGCAGCCCCGGAATTTTCCCCGTACACCTTCAGCGGCAAAAGCTGCACGGACGTTTCTTCCCTGACGGAGGCCATGCTGCTGGAACCGGAGGCGGGAATGCCGGATTTGCGCCGGGGAGCTCTTTCCGATCATTTCGGGCTTTATGACGAGAAACTTGCCGAAATGGTTCGCAAGGCCGAGACGGATCTTAGGGAGAATCCGGAGCACGGCCTCGCGATTTTCTGTACTCTGATGTACCGGCTCAATCCCGGGAACCGCAGACTTTATGCCGGCGGCAGGATCTTTTCCGGGGTTGGCGAGCTTGCGGAGGCGGTGCTTTCCGCGGCGGCGTCCGGAAATGACAGAAGGATGGTTTTCCAGATAGCGGCGCTTCTTCGGGGCGGCTTTTTCGCCTATGTTTTCCGGAACGTGCTCAGCAACAGGAATCATGCCGGGAAGCTGGAAAAAATCGAAACCGCATTAAGGAATGAGTCTCTGACTCCGGAGCAGACCTGCTGTATTTTCGGGTACGCGTTTTCAGACAAAAGGTGTTTCCGGATTGGCGATGCGGTATTCACCGATCCTCAGAATTTTCAGACCGTCATGAAGACGCTTCAGGAAGAAAGTCCCGAAAGATACCGGATCTTTATTGATGAAAACCGTGATGACATTATTTTTCAGAGAGACCATCTGCCGGAATCCCGCAGCCGGGATATCATGAAGGCGGCGCTCCGGGATGCCGAAAAATTTCGGGAAGCGGCGGTCCGGGCTGCCCGGAAAGCCAATTCCTCCGGACGGAGAATCGGCTGTTCCTTTACCGCACTTCTTAATGCGGGGATTCTGATTTCCCTCCTGGGCTGTCTTGGATATATTTTTCTCTCGGACGAGTATTTCGGATACGGCTCCCGGATTCCGGTGCTGCCAAAACTTCCTGAGATGCCGAAACTTCCGTCCATTATCGGCACTGATACTGACGCCCCTCCGGAAAGCGGCGGAGGCGGCAGTCCGGCACGACGCAGCGGAGAACCTGTTCTTGGCGGGGGGAGTGCCGCCGGGAGCCTCTCCGCCGGCCTTGATTATGAAAGGAAGGGCGATTTCAAATCCGCTCTTCGGATTTTCGACGCGGCATGCCAGGGCGGCAACGCCAGCGGCTGCAGCCGTATGGGGTGGTACTACCAGAACGGGAAGGGGGTTCCGAAGGATTACCCGAAGGCACTTAATAACTACAAGGCCGGATGCGCCGGCGGTGACGGCCTTGGATGCTACAATCTCGGCTGGATGTACGAGAAGGGGAGCGGGGTGGCCCAGAGCTACGGCACTGCCCGCACCTGGTATGAAAAGGGATGCGACCTGGGCAACGCCCACAGCTGTACTGCTCTCGGATATATCTGGCAGCACGGCCTCGGGGTCGGCAGGAACAAGGATAATGCCATCGGCAGTTTTGAGAAGGCGTGCCGGCTCGGCCATAACAAAGCCTGCGAGATCAGAAACTCATTTGTGTTTGTGGAATAGTCTGGCAGGGATGGTCTGGCAGGAACAGTTCAGGGAGGTTTTCAGTGATTGCATTGCTGCAGCGGGTTAATCATGCCGGAGTCACCGTGTCCGGAAACGAGATTGCCCGCATAGACAGGGGGCTTCTGGTTTTTATTGCCTTCGAGCGCGGGGATACCTTAGAAAAGTCCCGTAAAATGTTCGACCGGATTATGAGATACCGGGTGTTCGGGGATGGAAACGGCCGAATGAATCTCAGTGTCCGGGATACCGGCGGCCGGGTGCTTCTGGTGTCCCAGTTTACCCTGGCGGCCGAGACATCCCGGGGCAACCGGCCGGGCTTTGATCCCGCCATGCCGCCGGAGGAGGCCCGGGAGTTCTACGAGGACCTGGTGTCCTATGCCCGAAGCACGGAACCCGATACCGCCTTCGGGGAGTTCGGGGCGGATATGAAGGTGGCGCTGGAAAACGACGGTCCGGTGACATTCCTGCTCAGACTGTAGCTTTTGAAAATGCCTTCAGTGAGACCTGTGGCACTCTCCTGATACCTGATTGCCGTACAGTGCTATAAAAACCCTGTTTTTCAGTGTATAATCACCGATTAAGTGCTTCGGAAAGGGCATGAGTCGGGAACTCCCCGGAGTTCCGGCCGGAGATCGCCGTTTCGCCCGGGGCAGAATCCGGAAGTTCAGGGCGCGCGGTTATCGCGACAGACGTGTAAATTTAGTTGTAAGGTACCGATAATGAGTTGGTTCGACAGAATTCTTGCTCCGACAAACAATAACAACGCCAGCACCCGGCACAATATTCCCGAGGGGGTCTGGACCAAATGCGAAGCCTGTGATCAGGTGCTTTACCGGGCGGAGCTGGAACGCAACCTGTTTGTCTGCCCGAAGTGCAATCATCACATGAAAATCAGCGCCCGGGAACGTCTTATCCGGTTCATTGACTCCGGCAACCAGGTTGAAATCGGCGAGGAGCTGGAGCCGCAGGATATTCTGAAGTTCAAGGATACCAAGCGCTACAAGGAGCGTATTGTGGCTGCCCAGAAGTCCACCGGCGAGAAGGATGCCCTGGTGGTAATCAAGGGCGAGCTCAAGGGGATTCCGGTGGTCTGCTGCGCCTTTGAATTTGCCTTTATGGGCGGTTCCATGGGTTCGGTGGTGGGAGCCCGCTTTATCCGGGCCGTGGAAACCTGCCTGGCCGAAAAGAGAGCCCTGATCTGCTTTGCCACCTCCGGCGGCGCCCGGATGCAGGAATCCCTGTTTTCCCTGATGCAGATGGCCAAGACCAGTGCCGCTCTCAACAAGATGGCCGAGGCCGGCCTTCCCTATATCAGCGTGCTTACCAATCCTACCATGGGCGGTGTCAGTGCCAGCCTGGCCATGCTGGGTGATGTCAATGTCGCCGAGCCCAAGGCTCTTATCGGCTTTGCCGGGCCCCGGGTAATCGAGCAGACCGTGCGCGAGAAGCTGCCCGAGGGCTTCCAGCATTCCGAGTTCCTGCTGGAGAAGGGCGCCATCGACGTTATTGTTGACAGAAGGGAAATGCGGGAGCGCCTTGCCGGAATTATTTCCTGCCTGATGCACATTCCGTTCTCCCAGGGCCGGGTAACCGAAAAGGAGGCTCAGGAGAAGGAGGCAGCCGTAAAGGAAGCCGGAACCGAGCCGGAAACCAAAAAGAAGTCCCCCCGCAGTGCCTCTCAGAAGAAGTAGTGCGGTTTTCGGGAACTGAGACAGGAGAAGCCTGAGTCTGTTTGTTAACGGAGTCGGGCTTTTTGTTTTTTTGCCATTGCGTCAGATTTCTTTGTGAACGACGCCCGCTTTCAGGAGTGCACCGCCATGACCTCCCCGACAGCAAACAGCAACAGGCTGGTTCTCCTGGGTGTCGGCACCTTTTTTTTCTGCCTTCTCATGCTCCCGGTGCTGGGTGTCATGCTTATGGCCAGAGAGGCCGACGGTTCGGTGTTCCTGTTCGGTATTCCGGAATCTCCTGATTTTGCGGTTATGGACACGTCCGGCGTGCTGTCGGAGTCCTCCCGCGACTTTTTTAACAGGAATTCCCTCAGTCTGCAAAGCGCTAACGGCGGGGAGGTTTTTGTGGCCACCTTCCGGGAGCTTCCCAGGAACGACCTGCCGGATTTTCTGAGCGTCCCTCCCGATATCGACGAACTGGCCACGGCACTTTTCAACACCCTGGGACTCGGCAGCAGCGAAAAAAACAACGGGGCGCTGATTCTCTTTACCACCGGCGAACCCCATGCAGTGCTGCGTACCGGAGCCGGCCTGGAGGCCTGTATCCCGGATGCCATGGCCGGACGCATTCTGGACAGTCATGCCGTGCCCGACATGAGAAAACGTAACTGGAATCATGCCGCGGTGCGAACCTGGAAGGCCGTGGCGTCAAGAATTTACGAATGTTACGGCGGTGCGGTTCCCCCGGAAGTCCGGGATGACTCCTTCATGATATCCGAGACGCCTCCGGCCCGCGCGCAGCCAATGATTCTGAAGGGGTATTCCCTGGAAAGTCTCCGTAAAATACAGGCTGTCTATTTTTTTCTGGCGCTGGCAACCCTGTTATGTCTGGCACTCTACGGCAAGACCGGTGATTACGCTCAGGAGGTTGCCGCCGCAGCCTCGCACCGTGGCGGCGGGCGGTTTTCCGGCGGTGGGCACGGAGGTCGGGGAGGCGGCGGATCCCGCGGCGGCAGTTCCGGCGGGTCTCACGGCGGCGGTCATTCCCGGGGCGGCGGAGCCAGACGCTGAGGCAGGTATCAGGGGCGCTTCAGGTGCGGGTCAGGAGAGATGTTCCAGAAAATCGTTTTTCATGATGTCCGCCACCTGCTTCCCGTCAATGACCACGGAGGCAACCGCATCTCCGAACCCCCGGCACCAGGAGAGCACCTCCGGGGTGCTCCGGGTGGCGAAGCTGAGCTCAATGCCGCCGTCCGGCAGATCCGTTATCTTCTGGTCCCGGCACCAGATCCGTTCCCGGATATAGACCACGGCACTCCCGGGGTGAAAGGTAATGACAAAGGTTCTGAGCCGATCGTGCCAGGGCAGTCCGAAATCCCCCAGATCGGCATCCGGCACCGCTATTCCCGCTGCCGGCCTCAATATTTCGGTCCCGGTGATGCGGTGCACGGCCAGAGAGCGCAGCTTTTCCACGGTGGAGAGATCACTTTTCAGGCTCCCTCCGATAACGTAAAGAGCGCTGTTCTGGCAGACGAATCTTCTGGGGATAAGTTTGATGTTCCGGATCGTGCTGCTTTTCTGGGACTTGTAGGTGATGTCCATGACGGAGTTTAAGCGGATGCCTTTTTCGATCTCCGTGATGATGCCTGCAAAGGGCTCGTAGTCAATGCGTCCCTTGCTGAAGAACCGGAAATCGGGCTCGAAGATTTTCCGGTATTCGCTGTCAAAGCGTTCCTCCCCCAGCAGTGCCACCGAAATGTCCATGATAATCGCATCCAGCCGATCCCGGACGGCATCGCTGATATAGGGATCCGCCAGATCCCGGCACATGCTGAGGATCCGGACCTCTTCGATGCCAACTCCCGGAATGTTCCGGCCGGAGTTGCGGTATTCGTACCATTTCCGGTGATTCTCGATTCCGGAGGCGATCCGGTTGCCCATTACCGCTTCGATTTCGGACACCAGGCGGGCGACAGTCTGCCGGGAGCAGCTGAGCTCCTCCGCCAGATCCGAGACATAAAGCCGGCCCCGGGCGGTCATGAGCTTCTGGAGCAGTCTTAAGAGCTTGTTGCCGGTGGTGGCGTCCTCGTCAATTTTTTTCGGCATGGCATCTCCGTTTCTTTGCAGTTTTTCAGGTCATTTCCTATTCTGCCGGGGAATTAAAACCGCTTTGGTGATCCCTCCGGCATTTCGGAGAATTTTAAACTGTCAGGAGTTCATGTGACGGAATGGCAGTGGCATATACTTGAAAACGATAACGTTTTTTGCCGTCCGGGGATTGCCAAACCGGACAGCATTTCGGGAAGGGCGGAGGGAGCATTCCATGATTGCCGACAGTGAGGATACGGGTAAATTTGCAAACAGCCTTAATGAACATCTGGAAAAGTTTCTGAACGGACTGGATCGTCCCCGGATTCTCCTGGCCGGAGCGGCGGGATCCGGGAAGAGCACTCTCGCAAATCTGGTGCTTAACCGGGAAGTCTGCCGCACCGGCAGCGGGAAACCGGTAACCCGGGGCATTATTGAATATTCTGTTCCGGATTTTCCGGTGGTTGTCTGCGATTCCGAAGGCTATGAAACCGGGGCCTCGTTTGCCGGAGACGCCGCCGGGAATTCCAGCCAGGCCTACTGGTCTCTTATGGAGAGCTATATTTCCGGTCAGGACGATCTCATGGAGCCTGTGGACGTGATCTGGTACTGTATAAGTGCCCCGGGAAGTCGGGTTACCGATGCGGATCTCCGGGTCATTCAGGGGTTCCGGGATCTTCGGAAGCCTGTGGCGGCAGTGCTGACCCAGGCGGATGTCACCTGTGAGGATACCTGTCAGGAGCTCAGAAAAGTCCTTGTCGGGGCCGGCCTTGACGGGGAACTTGTTTTTGAAAGCAGCCGGGATCCCTTCGTCAGAATCGACCGGGGCATTCCCGAGCTTTACGAATGGACCTTCAATATGCTTGAGGAGTCCCGGCGGGAATCTTTTGTAATTGCCTGTAACCGGGATTATCGGCGCAAGTTCGAACTCTGCCGCACCTACATCAGAATCGCCGCTGCCGGCGCCTCCGCCCCGGCGCTTTCGCCGATCCCGTTTTCGGATGCCGCCGTGATTACTCCGATTCAGCTGGGACTCATGGGAAAGATTCTCACGGTGTGGAATCTTTCGGAGTTCAGAAATCTGGCGGGAGCGGCCACTTTGGACACGGTGCTGCCCCTTGTCGGAAAAACGGTGGCCGGAAATTTACTGAAGATGATCCCCGGGGCTGGCAGCGTCCTTGGCGGGATTATCAACGCCTCCGTGGCTGCCTCGCTGACCTACGGTCTTGGTACTGCCCTGAACGAGGGCTGCCACTATGTCTGTCAGAAGGCGCTTAATGGCGGCGGTCTCGCCGATTTCAGGGACATTGTCGGCAGCGATTTTGCCAAAAAGGTCTTTGAGTATGCCGGAAGCTACCGCCGCATGGCACAGGGTGTTGCCGGGGAGCAGGACGGCAGGGGGAAATGAAGCCTGCGGTTACCGGGGAGGGAATTCTTTCATGTCGGAAACACTGATAAACCAGGACTTTATCGGCAAGCTGGAGGCCACCCGGGTGAACCGGGAGCTCCGGCCCATGCCGGATATCACGGGGCTTACCCTGGGCGGTTTCCGGACGCGTTCCCGGCTCAGCGTCTCCTCGGGGGAGGCGGATATTTATCTCTGCCAGGGGGCGGACGGACAGGAATGCATTCTCAAGCTCTACCGCCGGGAGAATGCACTCACGCCGGAAGTAGTGTCCCGGCTTCAGGAGATTCGGAGTCCCTATGTGGCACCCGTGTATCATTTCGGGGAGCATAACGGTCATCAGTATATCGTGCGCCCCTTTTACCGCTACTCGAATCTGGCCGGAGTGCTCCGGGACGGGAAACGCTTTACAGCTGAGGAGCTCCGGACTCTGATTATTCCTTCCCTGACTGAGGGACTGGCCACGGTGCACCGGGCCGGCATTCTGCACCGGGATCTCAAGCCGGCCAACATGATTCCGGACGACACGGGAAGCCGTATCGTGCTTATTGACTTTGGCATCAGTGCTGCTCCCGGGGACAAGTCCCTGGTGGTATCCGGCACCGGCATGACTCCCTGTTACGCATCTCCCGAGGCCATGCGCGGCGTGTATCTTCGGGAGACCGATTACTACGCTCTGGGGATCTCCCTTTATGAGCTTTACACCGGACGGACGCCGTTTCAGGATACCGGAAATGCCCCGGGGGAGCTTCCGATTCTGTCCCTGGTAAACCGGATTGAGTTTCCGGAAAATTTTCCGGAAGACCTCCGGGAACTGGTTTTGGGACTCACCTATATGGATCTGACCCACCGGAACGAGCCGGACAATCCCAACCGCCGCTGGGGGGATCCGGAGATCCGGAGATGGCTGTCCGGGGAACGGCAGCCGGTGCCGGGAGAGCATGCCCCGGGCCCGGTGCCGCGGGATTTTTTGCCGTATGTATTCCGGGGGCGGAGCTGTCTTTCCCTTAAGGATCTCTGCCGGGAGTTTCTCGGGGATCCCGGAGCCGGAGTCCGGGAGCTGGGCCGGGGCATTCTGGCTCATCATCTGGGGCTCACCAGCCCGGAAAAGGCTGCGCTGTGCCAGAATGCCCAGGATTCTCTCGGCACGGACGAGGCGGCTAACCGGGAAATCCTGAAGCGTCTTGTATATACCCTGGTGCCGGATCTTGAGGAGCTGTTTCTGGGCGGCCGGGCGTTTTCGGGAATTCCGGAGCTGGGCAGGGCGCTTGTCAGTGCGGCACTGGAAGAGAAGTTTTTCCGGGAAGAGTCCGGTCATAACCCTTCCCCGGGAACGGGAGAATCTCCGGATCGGGGAGAACGGGCATCGCTTCCGGAGGATTTCCGGGATTTTATTACGGGATCGCTTGCGGAGGTGTTTTTTTCGCGGGGAAGCTCCGGAGGAAAGCTTCGCGCTCTTGTGTCCCGCCTGAAAACCCTGGTCCCGGAGGAAAATCTGTCTTCTGCGGACACGGCCCTCCTGTTCGGTTACGCGGTGTCGGATTCCCGGGAGCTCTGTCTCGGCGGTGTTCGTTATCCGAATCCCGTGGCGGCGGCCGGAGCACTCCTGGCACTCCGGGAGCGGGATCCGGAGAGCGGGCTTCGGGAGATTTCCCGGCTGGAACCGGAACTGAATTTTTATGAAAGGGCATTTCCGGATCCGGAATCCCGGGAGGCGATTTCCCGGATCCTGGCGGAGATCCGCCGGGCGGTTTTCAGGATCCCCGGAAGCGACAGCGAGGAATTCCGGTTTCAGGGACCGGAGGATCTGGAACGCTTTATTGCAGAGGCTTCTCAGGAAGACCGCCCCCGTATTGTGAGAAGACTGTGCGAAACCTACGGGGCGGCCCTCAGGGATGTTTCCGAAAAGGTCTGGAAATCCGCGGTTTTTGAGAGACTGAAGGAGAGGATGAGACATATGATTGGTATCGGGGAATACCTGTTTGACACGGAAGAGAGGTTTCAGGCCTTTCTTGAGGATCTCATGCTTAAGGGCACGGCAAATCCCCGCTATCTTCGGGATTTTGTGTGCTGCCACCGGGAAGCTTTGAACGCTCTTTCAGAACAGGCGGAGGGGGAGCGGTTGCGGGATCTCGTCCGGGAGGTTATCGGTGCGGGGGACTCCGTGATCCTTCTTGACTATTATGCCTTTCCGGACCTGAAACATCTTCTGGAATTTCTGGCAGAAATGAAGGATCGGGAAAGCACGCGGCCGGGAATCATGCGGGATTTTGCCCGGGCGCATGCCACGACCCTGAAAAATCTCGGTAGCATTCCGGAGCTCGCCGCTCCTGTTCGGGAGTTTTTGGACGCCGGGACTGCTCCGGAGGTTCCGGGGGAGATTCTGATAAACACCGTCCGCTATCCCCTGATGAGCCCGGGAGATACCGTAGTCATGGGGAGTTTCCGGCAGGAGCCCGGGGATATATCCCGGCCCCTGGAGTGGCTGGTCATAAAGAGAGCGGGGGAGCGGGCGCTTCTTATCAGCAAATACGGGCTGGAGGCCCGGCCCTACCATGATTTTGTCCGGGATATCACCTGGGAGGAATGCAGCCTGAGAGCGTGGCTAAACGGCGAGTTTTTCCGGGAGTCGTTTTCGGAGGAGGAGCGGAAGCTTGTCTGTCTTACCCGGCTGGAAAATCCGGATCGGACTGATCTGGGAATTTCCGGAGGCGGCGTTACTGCGGATCGGATCTTTTGTCTCAGTATCGCAGAGGTTAGGGAGTGTCTCCGGGATCGCAACCTTCGGATCTGCCGTCCGACACCCCGGGTGCTGGAAAGCAGGATCTGCCGCACCGGTCTTAACGGCGCCTCGTTCTGGTGGCTCCGGTCTCCCGGAGGAATGCAGTGCCGGGCGGCCGGTATCGGTGAAAACGGCGCCCTCTGCGCCGGAGGCAACTATGCGGATTACCGGGAAGGGCTGGTGCGTCCTGCCATGTGGGTGGCGGTTAAGTAAAGCGGACGGGGAAAATCCGGAATCCGGTTCTCATCATCTCCCAGCTTCAATATTAGCACATGAGAGCTTTCCCCGGGTATTCGGGAGGGGAATTTATGACGGGGTTGGGGGATTTTTAGGAAAGGACTTAACAGATGCGTCAGAATGTCGGATTACGGGAAATTTGCACATTCATGCCGGAACATGCGGCATGACAAAGCCGTAACAGTAAAACTCCTGAAAAAGCTCCCTTTCCGGCATTGCAAAATCCATA
>Ga0310695_10011952_pt1 | contig 12272 bp, 13 predicted proteins | sample RumenRJG_04DNA_FD_203882 | JGI IMG/M metagenome (GOLD analysis project Ga0310695, IMG submission 203882) | Bovine rumen microbial communities from Lethbridge, Alberta, Canada - RJG_04 (v2) (version 2) | ecosystem: Host-associated > Mammals > Digestive system > Stomach > Rumen | place: Canada... | reverse complement strand
GGGTACGTATGCCGGATGCATATATATTTATACCCTCATGTAACTGCCATAAGATCCCGCATACCCTGAGTACTGTTCAAAATACCCTGTATACCATGTCTTATGGCTTGATGCTCTCTGTCGCCTAGCTCGGGAGTGGTGTCTCCAAAGCTTTTTCAAGAAGCATCTTCTTTTCTGCATCAGGCGCCCTGTCAAAGCAATAGTTGAAATAAGTAGTTCTCTCATCCGCATGGCCGGCATATGAACGGATCGTATTGATGTTTATCCCGGCGTCTATCAGCGATGAGATATAAGTTTTACGCGATTTGTGTGACGATCTGTAAAGAATATCCATTCTCTTGCAATACTTCTTCAAGAGAATGTTGGTCTCAGCGTAGCTCAGAGCTTCCTCTGTCATGGAGAATATATACACCCCTTTGCCACCGTGTTCTTCCTGATACGCTCTTGAGACTTCTATGAGTTCAAGAGCTGCATCTGTCAGCAACACTTCCCTGTCCTCATGACTTTTGGTATGCTCCACGACCTTGTCTGAATCTCTCTGCAGCATTCTGACAACATGAAGGACTCCGTTCTCAACATCATCGAATTTGAGTGCGCACAGTTCCCCGATACGAACTCCCGTCTGTAACTGGAACATCACTGCCAAAGGAGCCAGTCTGTACACAAGCCGTTTGCTGTTCTTGAAGTCGTTCCAGACTTCCCGAAAGATGAGGATCTCTTCTTCTTTAGTATATACCTGCGTGCAGTCCTTCTTCTTTTGCACCTTGCGGAACATCCTCTTGCTGTCGATCTTCACCTTGCGGAACAGGTTCTCCTCCACTATCTCAAGCTCTTCGGCATAATCGAGCATCTGTCTGATTATGAGCGACACATTGTAGTACATGACCTTCGTCATATCATACTTGCGTATCATCTTGTGTATCCACTCATCGAGTTCGATCTTAGTGATTTCTCTGATCCTTTTATTGATGATATTCCCGGTATCCATCACGATTAGTTGTTGAATACTTCAGCACTTTGTCATTTGGGCAGATGTAACAGTCAAAGTATTCATCGTACACATAGTCGTTTTTCCTGAAAAACCCTTTTCTTGTCTTCCCTCTGCTGTAGGGGAAGATCGGAGTAACGCCGTCATCCATCAGGAGTTTTGCTATTGGAGGGTTCTTGTATCCTGCATCCAGAACGATGTTCTCGGGCTCAAACATCCGGTGCTTTTCATAGACATAGGGGAAGGTCATGCTGTCATGTTCATTCCCCGGATGCACCGTATACCCTAAGATCCATCCATGCTTGTCGCAGCCTGTTTCGATCCCGTAGGCAAAGACCTCTTTGTGCTCGCCCTTGTGGAACCATCCACTCTCGGGATCTGTCGTGCTTTGCTTCTGTTCCTTCATCGGGGTCTCAGGTGCTGAGCCCCCTCCGCTTGGATCATCATCGTCTTTATCTTTAAGAGGCTTTTTACCGTGAGCCTCTCTGTCCGCGTCGATCTCTTCTCTGAGCTGTTTGTCGTAAGCCCTGGCGTTCTTCTTTGCAACCAGTATCTTCTTGGCCTTTTTCCTGTTGGCTGCCGCTTTCACATGTGTAGCATCTACAAAGATCGTATCTGTATCTACAAGCCCCTGCTTCATACACTGGAAAAGTATCTTCTCGAATATCTGCTCGAATAGATCCGTTCCTTCAAAACGTCTCTTGTAGTTCTTTCCAAAAGTACTGAAATGCGGGACGGGATCGTGGAAGCCGAGACCAAGGAACCACCTGTACGCCATATTGACCTCTATCTCTTTGATGGTCTTGCGCATACTTTTTATCTCGAACATATACTGTATGACCGGGATCTTGATCAGAGTCACAGGATCTATGCTCGGTCTTCCATTGTCCAAAGAATACTTTTCTTCTACAAGATCATATATGAATGAAAAGTCGATGTGTTCATCGATCTTACGGAGAAGGTGGTCTTCGGGCACTAGCATGTCCAGAGAAACCATCTCTATCTGTGATCCTTTCTTTGCGGTCTTGGTGATCATCTCAAGGCCCTACTTCTATGAGTAAATTATACTACACAAAAGCCCTCAAGTCCTTGAAATTGCAAGGAAAATTCAATCTGTTGACAACGTGATTTTTGTAGATTTGACGCGCGCCCGAGAAAAGCCCTGACCTTTCGATCAGGACTTTGTCTACAGTCTGAGCTTAATGCACCCGCATTAAGCTTTTTTATTGTATCTATTACTACAGCCATTTTTTCTTCTTGAAGAAGATCAGGCTGGCTATCGCGATGATGACGCTCACCGCGATCACGACCGGGTATCCCCAGCGCCATTCAAGTTCCGGCATATAGCGGAAGTTCATGCCGTACCAGCCGACGATCAGGGTCAGCGGCATGAAGATCGTGGTAACAATGGTCAGGAGTGTCATGACCCTGTTCTGCCTTACCTCCAGCTGCGCGTGGTAGAGGTCCCTGACCTGCATCGTGTAATCGCGAAGAGACGCGGCGGAATCGTGGCGGCGCGCCAGCAGATTCATGAACAGATGGATATAACGGAGGTTCTCTTCCTTGAAGAATCCGTTTTCATTCTCCTCCAGTTCCTGAGTCATATCGATGATCTGCTCGTAATGCACCAGCAGCTTGCGGATATCGTTGTGTATCTTGTTGACCCTGGCGATGTCGCCCTGCTCATGCGAATTAAGGATCATATCCTCGATCCCGTTCAGTTCCTCTTCATAGCGCTCCATGATCGACAGATCGTCCTCAACAATCTGCTCCAGGAAGTCATACAGGAAACGCTCCAGGCTCGGTTCCCGCCAGCGCTTCGTACGCCTGATCGCAGCGATCATCTGCTCCGCCTTGCCGCTGTCATCGATGAACACTACGCCCTTCTCATCCAACGCGAAAGCGAAGCGGTAATCCTTGCCACCTATATCCTCACGGTCAGGCAGCTGGAAAGTGCCGGTCAGCGAGTCATAGTTGACCTCTGCCTTCGTATTGTGGATATCTCCCGGATCCTGCTCGAGCTCGATGCCCATGTCAAAACGCTCGCGCTCTTTGGCCCATTCCTGTGTCGTTAACACAGCTACATATTTATAATCCGTTTGCCCGTGAAGCACTGTCTCTGTGCAGGGCTGTATTGTATCAGCCAGAAGATAATAACTCATAAAGTCATCCTCCTTGTAACTACATGCTTTTATCTATTGTTGTCGGGAATTCGAACGTACTGCCGGGTCCGATCACCGCTTTGACATCCTGCTTCGTTCTGTATTCAGCTATTGCTTTGTCCAGTCTGCCGGTCATTTTATCCAGATCCCGCGGCAGCGTCCCCCAGACATGAACGGCGATATAATCATGCAATCCTTCATATCTCATGACCCGGCTGCCGTCACACGGGAGTTTCTCGCTCAGCAGTCTGATCAGTTCTCTCTCCTCGATCAGGTTCTCATACTCCGATGCCGCGGCAAAAAGTCCCTGTTCCATATCGTCATACAGCGGCGTCTCGTGATGCACGAACAGTGAGAAATTGGTTGCGCTCGACGCGTTCAGTTCAGCAAGCACCGAAGCAGTAGCTGCCGCGTTTTCCATGCCTCTTTAATGTCCCGCGGAGCCTGTCATTATATGCGCGTCAAAGAACATGCCGTATCTGTTGATCCTCCGGACAACTTCCCTGAGCTGCTCTACCGTATTCCCCTTATCCATGAACGCGAGAACATCCTCGAGTCCGCTTTCGAGTCCGATGTACAGATGTTTCACGCCTTTTGCGGCAAGTACACGCAGCTCGTCATCGCTTTTTGCATGGATGCTCAATACCGTAGCATTCATATTGATCTCGCCGCATTCCGGAAAATAACTGTGGGTCAGGTCCAGTATCCCGCAAAGATAATCTGTCTTAAGAGCAAAAGCTCTGCCGTCCCCGAGGAAGATCTTGCGCGGGCATCCGCCTGCGTCATATACGCGCCTGATATACGCCTCGACCTCTTCGACCGGGATCAGCCTGAATCTAAGATCCTTGAACAGATCACAGAACCTGCACTTATTATATATACACCCCACCATAACAGGGAGTTTATACGCTCCGCGCTCCATCGGCGCTCTGCATATACGGCCCTCGTACTCCATCGTTCCCACTTGTTTCAAACAATATGACCTGCAGTTTTATATTACCACTGATGCGCCGCAATCAAAACCACCAGTTGAACTGGTGGTATGCACTAGCCCTAAAAGGGCCTCGTACTTGCAAACGTCTTAAGACGCGCCGAATAGACTGCCAACCGCATCTCTATTCTCAGGCAGCGCCTAAAGGCGCTTTTCTATTGCCTACTCATAACAGATCCTCCGCATGAACATATGGTATTGCACCATATCTGCCCTGAAGATATTTCTTCCGGATGTTCTCATCTTTCCTTACCGGCTTCTCGAAATCATCCAACGAATACAAATCGCTGGCACCGGTCTTCGGATCTTTCTCAGTGAAATAAATCTGATCTCTGCGGAATCTCTCCAGAGAAAGCTGCGAAGTATCATGTGTTGTAACAATAAACTGCGCACCATTATTCCTGTCGCTTGAGAACAGGCTGATCAGATATGAAACTACGAACGGATGCATGCTTCTGTCAATTTCATCGATGAACAGAACCTTACCCTTGTCCAATGTTTCTTTAAGGAACGGGCCATATAAGAACAGCATAGTTGTACCAAGTGATTCCTCTTGTAAGGACAGCTTATATTTCTTCACATTGCCATCTTCATCTGTAACTATATGTTCAGTGTTAACCTCTTGCCTTATTTCTACTGCTGGGAGGATCGGCTCATTGTTGATCATGATACGCGGCACATCGGGAGGCATTTCATCGATTTTCCTATAACTATAATCAATATCTGAAATGCTTATATCCGCTGCCTTGAACAGTTCCTTGGTGAACTCTATATTCTCTCTGCTGTTGTTATCGTAATCTTTCATATAATATGCAGCAGCTCTATTTTGCAGATCGCTTACATTCGTGAATGTATCTATGCCTTTGGCGAGCCATTCGTATGCAGTTCTAGTAGACTCAGCGTTCATAAGCGTTGCACTCGAAATGAACAGCCGGTTTTTAGTAGTAAATCTGACTATTGCCTTAAGTTCTTTTTTCGTAGTACGCGAGAATTCGTACGAGTTAGTTTCAGTCCTGTCAAATATCTTTGTTGGTCTGCATGTGTTATAACCGTATAGATACTCCTCTACGATTCTGTCCGGAAGAGCACTGAAGCCGTATATGTATTTCTTCCCATCGCTGGCAATAAACTGGAATTCAAATGCTGAAGGCTCATTTTTACTTTTTTCATCTAGTTTAAAAGGAACTACCGGAAGCAGCTGATCCACCTGAGTGTTTGCAGAATTACGAATCATATTCAATGCAATAGTCGCTGCCCTAAATAAGTTACTCTTACCAGATGCATTTGCACCATAAATCGCAATGGTGTTCAAACCCTTGAATGAGCCATTGTCGTTAATGTTATTTAAATGCTCTTTATCTGACGATGGAATCAGGCTCAGTACGGCTTGTTCTTTAAAAGACAGATAATTCTCTACAGAAAACTGTAACAGCATCTCCTTTTCTCCTCTCAGTCCATAGGGTCGATTCGCACCATTATTATATTGTTTTCATTGTCATTGTTCAACATTTTATTTTGATATTTGACGAATTTTCGTTAAATATCATTTTAAATTGCCGTTTTATACATTTTTTATCACATTATTTATAAAAACACCCGCAAAATTACCAATTTTGCGGATAGTTTTGTTTCTGTCTGCTTCGTCAGAAAAATTGCATATTTTTTCTGACGAAATGAAAAATCAAAAACCAAGTCTATAATAACCGTTAAGTATAATGATTTGCGGTTTTTTCGTATTTGCTAGGTGTTCTGCTCACTCAAAACAATTGGTGAAAAAGCGTCAAATTATTATCTATCATAGAAAATGCATTTCACAAGATGCCGTTATTATTGTTCTTAGCATTAATATTCTTATCTATATCGTGCTAATTCAGTTTCTCCGGTCTGTATCACTAGCATTGGAAGCATTAATCCAAACATCTGTGGATTAAAGTCTTTTTCATTATATCGATGTGACCTACTGTACATTATCGCTGGTTTCATCTGATCAATATCTAATATAACATTATCAATGTCATACGAGTATGTTTTATATGAAAGCCCTCCATCAACCTCCGATGTGAAAAACGGCAAAGCGTCGCCGGGGGAAAGAATTGCTTGTTTGTTACTGATATATCCAATTTCTTCTGTATACATAAAACTTTGCTGTGAACAATTGTATTGCACAGATATTGGGAAAAGCCCTACAGTATCATCCCCGCACCCCTCCACTACGCTTCTGAATGCAAGATCTGTTGAATAGTGTCTTCTTGTGTCAAGCCGTAATTCCTGAAAATAACTGAAAGCATCGAAAGATCCAATCCAAGCAAATCCAATATTGGTATTTACTTTACCTTCCTTAATACAATCAATTATCAACTCACCTGCCTCTGCACTTGAAATGATAAATTCAATTTCTGAACAATCTTTTGCTGATAAATGTATATCCTTAGCAATTTCCAGCACATCTTCTCGGCTAAAGAAACGCTTGCTATATAATTCTAAGAACAGTCTGCTAGCAAGGAACACATTATTTCCTGCATAAGAAATACAGAATTCAGGTGCTACTATTGTGCTCTTAACGGCCCCATATTTCTTTAGCGGATCAAGTTGTTCCTTTGATATGCATGCCCCAATTACGTCATTGAAAGATATGCGGGTATCGCACATGACCTTAATGGTCTCCCATTCATCTTCCTCATATTTATATTTCCGTTTTTCTGCATATACAAAGCTCATAGTATTCTCGTTTTTAGTGCTTCCATACCTTAACTAAAATATCCTAACAGTAAACACTTTGCGATGTATTTATAATTCTGATGGAAACCGTATTATTAGTGAACACCTCCGCACGTTGTGAAGTTTTACGGATGTGTTCGTAATTGCTGCTGTTTATTATTTTACTTGTCTCCATAATGCGAGCCGCACTCAGCGATCTCCAGAGAGCCATTTTCAATCCGGAAGACAATACGGTTTTTCTCGTCTATTCTGGCGCTCCAAAATCCTGCCAGATTACCTGATAATGGCTCCGGCTTTCCAATGCAGTTATAACCGTTTCTGTCGATATCTTTCAGAAGCCTGTTGATTTTCTTAAGATACTTCTTATCCTGCGTCTGCCAATAAACATAATCTTCCCAGGCTTCATCATGCCACAGCTTGTTCATTATTCCACCTCGATAAGATCATGTTCATGCATATTCTTTCCTGCTTTCATATCTGCAATGCGCCTTTCAAGCATCTCAATATGTTCATCGCTGTAAAACGGATCTGCAGAGACCTCAAATGGGATCCTTCTTTCATTTGCGACTTTTGTGAGAAAGATATTGATAGCAGCAGACATGGTCATTCCCATAGCGGCACATGCACTCTCTGCTTTTGCCTTGATATTATCATCTACTCTGAAACTAACCTGAGCCATAGTATCATCTCCTTTCATTCGTCAGCCTCTTTGTGATTTCATTGTATAGCATGTACTTTACATTGTCAAGCAGCGAAGACCAGTGAATTCTGGGTACGTTTTTGGGTACGTTCCAGAAAAATCGCGTCCTTAGACGATGCCTTCTCCTTTCTTTTCAACGCTTACAGCGTTTCGTCTAAAAAAGTCTACCCAATTCGAGCCCCTGATCATCCACCACAGACCTCCGAGAAATCGGAGGCTTTTCTTTTGTCACGAAGGAAGCGGTAGATACTTCATTATCTACCGCCTCAGATTATATATATCACTATGCAACTTTCTATAACAAGATCGCGCCTTCGCTTCCTCGAACCGGATATTTATCAAGCTGACTTTTGAGATGTGATCTCATCTCATGTATCGCCTGTATCATCGCGTCCTTGTCTCTTGGCAACATACCCTGCATCGGAATTATATTGGATGGATGCAACCCAAAGTAGTACGTGTTATCGAGTTCAAGTAAGCTTATCAGCTCTTCCTGCTCGTCCAGAAGCTGACCGAATGTGCATTCAGGGAATGCTCCGCTCTTCATGTCCTGATGCAGACTGCATCCCGGGTCAGTGTGAAGTGTACCCATAAACAGTATAGGTGGCTGAACTGCATTGATCAGTCTGGCTGATGCTTCTGCGTTCTCATGTATAAGATCAGCACCTGCGCCTCCCAGTATTATATTGAGGCAATACTCTATTCCTGCTTTCTTCAGTCTGCCCAGTTCGTATATCGCCTCTTCCGAGGTATGCCCCTTGTTCAGTCTTTCCAATGCTGCATCCAGTCCGCTCTCGACCCCGATGTTCAGATCATCGATGCCAAGGTCATGCAGCATCCGCAGTTCTTCATCGGTCTTGCCCTTGATGTTTTGTACTGATGCGTACATCGCTATCGTGTTCACCTTAGGCAGCTTAGCATGTATCGCTTCAGCAATCTGCTTCAGCCTTTCGGCCGACAGGCAAAATGCGTCTCCGTTCTCAAGAAACACCCTTTCTACTCCCGGCCAGAGTCTTGCTGCTTCATCGATGTCTGCAAGGACTTCCTCCATCGGGCTAACCGCAAAGGGGATGTCATGATACATATAGCAGAATGCGCATTTGTTGTGACTGCATCCGGCGGTGACCTGAAGGAGAAGCGACTGCGCCTCCATAGGCGGTCTGTATATCGTTCCTGTATAGTTCATAATCTTATACCTGCATCAAACAGATTGTCCGCGCCTTTGCATCTCTCTAATCAGATCATCCACTACATCCGACATGTGGATCTGCTTCAGTTCATTCTCCATCGACTCCTGCACTTTCTGCAGTTTGTCATCGAGAGCTGCATGGATATTGCCGCCCACGACACACGCCGGATGAGGATTCTCGTGGAAATGGAAGAGTCCTTCCTCGCTGATTGGATCAACTGCTTTGTATACATCATAGAACGAGATCTCTTCAAGCGGCTTTGCCAGTCTGGAGCCTCCACTCCCCTGCCTTGCGTCTATCATACCTGCTTCCTTCAGCTTGCCCAGGACCGTTCTTATAATGACAGGATTTGCCTGTATACTGTTCGCCAGAACATTGCTCGTGACCCTCATCTCATCTTGAAACAGGTCGATGAACGCCAGCGCGTGGATCGCTATCGTGAATCTGCTTGTTATCTGCATTTCCTTTACTGCATTATTCTCCGAGTACGCTGATCCTCTCCTTGATATGCGCTGCGTTTTCGATCTCATCGACGATCGCGATAGCGTAGTCAGCGTATGAGATAATGCTTTCTCCTTTGCTGTTTGTTGTGAATTCCTCACCTGCGAGGATATACTTGCCGGTCCTCTCACCGTCTGCAGTGAACTCAGCTGCAGGGCTTACATATGTCCAGTTTACATCGTCATATGTGCGGAGAGCATCAAGTGCTTCCTTGTGGGCTCGGAGTACAGGCATTGCTGCTTCAGGGAACTCGACTACGTCAGCCACTGTCTTTGTGTGTTCAGGATCCATGTACAGGCTGCCTGCTCCGCCTACTACGATCAGTCTTGCATCGCTTCCCTTAAGAAGATTCGCAAGCATCTTTGCTGCATCAGGAACTACGTGTACAGTATCCGGAGTCCAGGCGCCAACTGCATCTACTACCACATCGAATCCTGCAAGGTCTTCCTTAGTGATATCGAAGAGGTCCTTAACGATCGCATTCTGTGCTGCGGACTTGTTCTCGCCTCTTACGATGGCAGTGACATCCATGCCCCTGTTTACTGCTTCCTGTGTGATGAGTCTTCCTGCTTTGCCGTTTGCTGCTGCTACCGCTATTCTCATTTTATGTGTCCTCCTTGATGTTGTCAACTTAATTATTACAACTTGCAGATATAAAATAGCACCGTTGTGCAAACTTGTCAATAGTTTTATTACAACTTTTTAATTGCTGCATATAATCTAAGCTCGATACATTCCCATTTTTAGTCGAAGCAAGAAAAAAACGCCAATCAGAGTCGGCGCAGTGCAAAATAATTTTATGATAAAGTATCGCCGGTAATGGTTACACTCATGGTTACACTTTGAATGCGGGCACCCTTTGGACGGCGTGTATTGCAACAAGGAGGGACCCACGCAGTGGGAGGATTCCTTATTGCATCAACTCCTTTCATTTCAACGCTTAGAGCGATTGCCCATTTTTGTTATTGTCGCATTTCGAGCCCCTAATCATCCACCACAGGGAATCCTCAACCTTAGTGCTTGCAAAGGGTTGAGGATTTTTCTATTTTGTAGGAATACAATCCGATTACTTTTTCAGCACACCTGATTACTTTCACCACTTTTCAATGATCAGGAGGCCTAAAAAATGAAGATGAAGAAATACGGCCTGTTCTGCCCGGTACGAAAAGCCAATCCATACAGAAGGATCGCCAAAGCACTCAAAACAGGAAAATACCCGTTGGAGATCCCTAAATCCAACGGGCAAAAGTAACAATTATTAAAAACGTATGTGTCCTTGACACGGGGTACACTTTATTGGGCCCTGGAACTGCTACTAACCGCATGATCAGCCCTGAAGCGCTTTCTCCAGTATTTCCTTGCGCTCATGCATCAAATGATTTCTATGTCGTCAACCAGAAATTCATTTCCTTGTATGATGTGAAAATTCGACATTCCGCATTTTTCGCAGGTAGTGGTCCTCCCATCACCGGTATGAAGCTTTAAATGCTTCTTCTCACCGCAATTTCTGCATTGAATTATAAGCGGGATCCTCTCGATCTCAAGCGCCGCATTTTCTGCGATCGTTCCTCTTGCAATATAATGGAAACAGTCTGTCATGAGTTTTTCCACTATATCGCGCAATTCACCGATCTGAAGATGAACGCGAGTGACCTCCTTTGCTTCTGCCATCGTTGCATTACGAAGGACGATATCCACAACATTTTCTGTTAGCGCCATTTCGTGCATTTCTATGAACCCACATCAATTATTATGCAAGATCTCCTGAAGTACGACGATACTCCTGCATTGAAATGTATGTATCAAATATTGTCTCAGGGAGTTTATCATATTCAGAAGGATCTTTCTTTACAAGAACTCGAGCATTTGTTGGACAAATGTATGCACACTGCCCGCATCCCACGCAGGAAGCATCAGTAACCGGCTTGCCATCAACCATCTGAATAGCGCCCATTGGACAACGGCCCGCACACTGTCCACAGCCACCGCAGAGGTCTTCCTTTGTCTGGATCACATAATGTGAAATGTTTCTCATTGCTTCACCAGGGCATGCCTTTGCAGCCTGAAGGATTCCACATGCTGTTGAGTGACATGAGCAGATGATTTCTGATGCCTTGGAACAGCATGTCTGTATAACCATTCCAAGATCTACGGACTTAGCAAGAAGCTCCTTTACTTCTTCTTTGCTGATATCACGCCCGATGTTGTTTTCAATATAGAACTCAGCCATCTCTCCACACGATATGCATGTCTCCATTGGGAATTCAGATGGTGCGCCAAGGGTCTCATTCAGTTCACGGCATACACAAGGTGAAAGAGCGAAGGTATTGTACTGATCCAGACGTTCAAGAATATCATCGTAAGGAAGCACTTCCCCACCCTCAACTACTTCAGTGTTAACAGGAACGGAACGATAGAACGGATAGTTGGTTGCATAGATCTGCGGAAACAGACCTTCTGCCATGTGCTGACCGAGACCCATCGCCCATCCCGGTTCTACCTTGTCCAGATTAAATTCATAAACACCATGTGCGATAGGCATTACACGGAACTCTGCGCGTCCGCCGCGTCGAACACGGTACAGGAGGCCCCTGTGCGCCATATCCTCAAGGATCTCTGCAGCTTCTTCGGTTGATATATCTGCGAGTTCAGCATATGTATCTGCTGAAAAGAATATGTCAACAGGCATCTTCAGCCAGTTGTAAGCATCATCAGCTGTGAAGAAGCGCTTTAGAAGAATGAACTCAGTTCCGGATTCTGTTGGACAATATCCAAAGGCCAGAGTGTTCATACGATCTCTCAATTGTACATAAAGCTCTTGAATCTGAGCTTCACTCATCCCATTTGTTTTACTCATTTGATTCACCCCTCTATATCATTCTTTGATTCTTATTTCGTAACTATTCAGAACTCCCTCTGAATTTCGAATAATCGGCACGCTCTTGACGCCCGCCCAAGCGGGACCCGCCCCTGGGTTCCGCGTGCCTCATGTTATTGCAGGACGATCTCCGGATTTCCTGCA
>Ga0310695_10011949_pt1 | contig 12276 bp, 9 predicted proteins | sample RumenRJG_04DNA_FD_203882 | JGI IMG/M metagenome (GOLD analysis project Ga0310695, IMG submission 203882) | Bovine rumen microbial communities from Lethbridge, Alberta, Canada - RJG_04 (v2) (version 2) | ecosystem: Host-associated > Mammals > Digestive system > Stomach > Rumen | place: Canada... | reverse complement strand
CTGATCCGCAAACACATAACCATAACGTTTGATGTCCCGGCCACGGAGAATCGGTCGAATGATTTCCGCCGTCCGCTGGCGCTCTTCCTCGGTTTGGCAAGCATCCAGAATCTCGTTCCGCTTGGCCGAATCAATGATGAAAGCATCGTTGAAACCGGTTTTGATGCCATAATTGATCTGAATGTCCCAATCTTTCAAGGGAGTACCAACGGCTTCAATCTTCGCTTTGATAGAGCGCTCAATATCGGAAAGAATGGACCAGGATTCTGACGAGGAGAAGCAGGACAGAACGGCGTGTGTCTGCACATAATCGCTCCTATATTTTCAGAAACGAATGGATGTACCGCCCCAGAGTGTTCCGGTCCACCTTGCAGATCTTCGCTATCTTCCGCTGCGATACACCGGCACGTAGCAGTTCTACAATGAGCGTACGCTTAGGGAAGAGTTTATACTTGCCCTCCTCGGTCTTCCTGCCCATAGGCCGCCCCAGCACAACACCCTCGGCCTTTTTCCTCGCCAGCGCTTCTTTAGTCCGCTGGCTGATAAGATTGCGCTCTATTTCTGCTGAAAGCCCAAAGGCAAAGGCCAGTACCTTGCTCTGGATGTCCTCGCCCAGCCGGTAATTGTCCTTAATGGTCCATACCCGGCACTCCTTTGTCATACAGATGTTGAGGATTTCCATAATCATAAAGAGATTGCGCCCTAGCCGGGATAACTCGGCGCAAATAATCAAATCATCCTTCTGTACCCGATTCAGGAGTTTACCCAATTCCCGCTTGCTGTAATTCTTTGTCCCGCTGATTGTCTCTTCAATCCACCCGTCAATGCTCATAGACTCACGAGAGCAGAAATTATTGATTTCAAACCTTTGATTTTCAACAGTCTGTTTGTCGCTGCTGACTCTGATGTAACCGTAAATCATATTTGTTTAGAGTATTAGAATTTCTGTGTATGCATAAAGTTGCTTATCTTTGTATATTGTTTTTTCCGATTCTTATGAAAGGTACCGCCTCATACTTGATGAAATTCCTGGACGGATCCCAGAAGCGTTTCATCATCCCTGTATATCAACGCAACTATGACTGGAAGAAAGAGAACTGTAAGCAGCTCTTCGACGACCTGGTGAGTGTTGTCAAGGAAAAGAAAGACAGCCATTTCTTCGGCAGCATTGTCTCCTATGCACATAGTCGTGATGAAGTCGTTCTCATCGATGGGCAGCAGCGCATTACCACGGTGTCACTGATACTCATTGCCATCGTGAATGCTTTGAAGAAGGGTGTTGTCACCTCTGAGGATAACACGTTGGCTATGCGGCTGGAGGACTACCTGGTGGACAAATACGACAAAAGCGAGCGAAAAGTACGCCTGAAACCCTTCCGGGATGACTGCATCGCATTTGACCGGCTTATCTACAAGGATGAGTCAGAATACATTCCTGAGTCCAAGGTGACCATCAATTACCGCTATTTCTACGATCGGATTGTCAACTACAAGGAGATGACTGTGGATGAACTCTTCCGTGCTGTCAACTGCCTTGAAATAATCGATATTGAGCTGGAGCCGCACCATGGGGACAACCCGCAACTCATCTTCGAAAGCCTCAACTCCACCGGTCTGGATCTTACTGAATCCGACAAAATCCGCAACTTTGTTCTGATGAATCTGGAGCCTAAGATCCAGGAGGATTACTACGACCATTATTGGAACAAAATTGAGAAGTGCAGCCGCGACGAACTTGATGCCTTTGTCCGTAACTACCTCACCATTAAGCAGAAAGTAATCCCTACATTGAAAGGCATTTACCCTGCGTTTAAGGCTTATACGAAGGCAAACGGAGACATCGAGGCCATCCTGCAGGACATGCTGGTTTATGCCTATGCGTATCAAGATATTGTGACATTCAAGGTGGGCGATGAGGCCGCCAACGAAGTTGCCAAGCGGCTTGACCTGCTGGACATGACCGTTGCATATCCGTTCTTAATGGCATTCAGGGCATACGCAAAGGAAACAGAAATGAGCGGAGACGAAATCTACAAGGTTTTCTCCTGCGTGGAAACCTTCATCTTCCGCCGTTTGATGTGCGACCTTCCGACGAATGCCCTCAACAAGATCTTTGCAACATTGCACAGTTCAGTCCTGAAGAACAAGCGTGAGACGGATTCCTACTCCTCCGTGATGATTTACCTGCTGGAGAGCCGTAAGCTTTCCAGTGCCTTCCCGAAGGATGAAGAATTCCTTAACGGCTTTACGACCAAGAACATCTATTCCATGCGCGGTAAGAATAAGGAGTACATCTTTGAGCGTCTGGAGAATGGTAGCAGCAAGGAAAAGAACGATGTCATCGGGAACATTGAAAAGGGCATCCTGACAATCGAACACATCATGCCACAGACGCCCACTGCCGCTTGGAAAGAGGCTCTGGGAGAAAACTGGGAAGAGATTCAGGAGCGTTGGCTGCATACCATCGCCAACCTTACTCTCACCGGCTATAACTCCAACTATAGCAACCGCACATTCCAGGAGAAGAAAACAATGAAGAATGGCTTCCAGGACAGCGGAATTCGCCTCAACCACTATGTCGCTCAATTCGAAAAATGGGATGAGGAGGAACTTGAGCTCAGGAAGGCCAAGCTCTCCGAAATGGCCCTTGAAATCTGGGAATATCCTACCACCTCATACGTCCCGCTGCAGGAAGAGGAAGATATCGTATCCCTCTCCGAAGATAATGGCATAGCTACGAACCGTGATATCCAGTTCTTCATATTCCAGGAGGAACGCTCTGAGGTATCGAACTGGACAGAGATGATGTGGGAAATGGCACACAAACTCTTCGCCATTAACCCGGCCATCTTATACCAGGAAGCCAGTGGAGACAAAAACGTATGGTTTACCACAACGCAAGCTTCAAAGGGCTACCGTCAACTTGCTGAGGGGTTGTTTTTCTGCCCAGGCAACAGCAGTACGTGGAATAAGATGGCCATCCTGAAGAATCTGTTCCGGCTTTACAACATTGATGAGGATGAGCTATCATTTGGTCTGCAGCCCAAGAAAGATGATGCCGTTGAGGCGGCCGCCGTGTCTATGGATGGCGCCGAATCTCGTTATGCCAAGAGAAAACGCTTCTGGACGGAGTTTATTCAGTATTGTGAGGAGAATAACGGCCTCTTTGTCAAGATTTCACCAGTGACGGCAAGCTGGATCAGCAAGAGTCTTAAAGTGCCGTACAGAATTGATGTAAACGCAGTGGTAGGCTTTGACTTTGACCGCGTTGAGGTTTATATTGACAATCGCGAGAAGGAAGTCAACGAAGCCATCTTCGATTATCTCTACTCCAAGAAAGAGGAGATTGAGAACGAGTATGGTGGCTGCCTCATCTGGGAACGTCTGTCTGAAAACAGGGCCTGCCGTATCAAAGACGAAATCCAGTGCCATACATTTGAGATTGACAACTGGACCGAGGTCTTTGCTTTCATGAAATCTGCTGGTCAGCGATTGTTTGACGTATTCCACAAGCATATCTTAGAGTTTGACCTACAGCATAAACGCTAAAACTATGGACGACATCAAATCACAATACATTGCCCTCCGAAAGGAATACCTGAATGCAACGGGTACGGGCAAGAGGAATGGCATATTTCGAGAACTCTCTAAGCTGACGGAACAATACCCGGATATAATCGACGAAGCAAATGCAGAATGGGAGGTTATAGAGAAGCAGATTCTGGAAGAAGAGAAGGAAAAAGCTACCGTAGTACGTGATCGGCTTGAGCCCATTTTACCTTTTCTATCTTTTGCTTATATCTCGAAAGAGTATTTTGGTAAGTCCGGTAGCTGGATGAGCCAGAGACTGAATGGATTGATCGTCAACGGCCAAGTAACTCGTTTCTCAGATAACGAGGTCACAAAACTGCAAGAGGTCCTGCATGATATTGGGCATAAACTCTTGGACATTAATCTGACAATTACCGAGTAAATCAGGAAAACACATCCTGTCCACGCTGTCCACATTGTCCAGCCCGTCCACGGTTGTGGACAGTGGACAAGATAGGCTGTGGCCTGGCGCAAAAGTTCCGCTTGGTTTACCACAAAAATACCGATTGATTTGCCACAAAAGTTCCGGTTACACTTGGTAGTCCGGGAAAAGAAGCGTATCTTTACGCCCGGAAATAACTTGATTTGAAATGGAATATCTTGAGAGAGCTGCCGACGTAATGCTGTCGGACCGTCTGGATGCCTTCGGGGCCGTGCTCCTGGAAGGGCCCAAATGGTGCGGCAAGACAACAACCGCCTCCCAGCAGGCAAAGAGCATCATCAAGATGCAGGATGCGGACAATGCGGCCGAGTACCTGGCCACGGCAGCCACCAAACCCTCGCTGCTGCTGCGTGGGGAGAATCCCCGGCTCATCGATGAATGGCAGGATGCCCCCAACTTATGGGATGCCGTCCGGGACACCGTGGACAATCGTTCCGATGTAGGTCTCTACATCCTCACCGGCTCCACCGTCGTGGACAAGAAGAAGATCAAACACAGCGGTAACGGCCGCATCGCAAAGATGAAGATGTACCCTATGAGCCTCTGGGAGTCCAAGGAATCCAGCGGAGAGGTCTCCCTGCGGGAAATCTTCTACAATCCGGACTATTCCATCGACGGTGCCCACTCGCCACTTTCCGTGGAGGATCTCATCTTCCTGGCCTGTCGCGGCGGATGGCCCGCATCCCTGTATGCCAGGACATCCAAGGCCAAGCTTCTCACGGCAACGGAATACGTCAACACCCTTTGCACGGACGATATTTCCCGCGTGGACGGCGTCCAGCGCGACGAGCGCACTGCCCGGATGATTCTACGTGCCTGGGCTAGAAACATCGCAACGCTCGCCAAGAAATCCACCATGCGCGCCGACCTTGTGGCCTCGGAGGAATATGACCTCTCCATGGATACCTTCGATGACTACGTGGGTGCATTCATCAAACTCTTCGTCATCGACGACCTGGAGGCCTGGTGCCCGCCCATCCGAAGCAAGAGCGCCATCCGCAGTGGTCTCAAGCGGGAATTCACAGACCCGTCCATCGCCGTAGCAGCCCTGGGCGCCACTCCCGAATCCCTGCAGACCCAGCTCAAGACCTTCGGCTTCATCTTCGAGAATATGTGTGCCAGGGACCTCCGGGCCTACTCCCAGAACCTCGGCGGCAAACTGTCGTACTACCACGACCGTTACGGCCTGGAATCCGACCTGGTCCTCCACCTCGGCGACGGCCGCTACGCCCTCGTAGAGTGTAAGCTCGGCAGTCAGGAGATAGAAGAAGGCGCCGCACACCTCACCGAAATCGTCCGCCTCATCCGCGAGCACAACCTCACCGAAAAGCAGGTCCCCATCCGCGAGCCCGACCACCTCATCGTCCTCACCGGCGGCACCATGGCCTACACCCGTCAGGACGGCGTGAAAATCATTCCCCTTGGCTGCCTCAAATGGTAAAACGCTCTCGCAACATCTCGAACGACGACGGGAGGAAAGAAAGCACCAGATTCCAGTATGGTTTTTCAGATTTGTTTGGTAAAACAGAAAAAGTGCATATCTTTGCACCAACAAGAAAAGACCTGCGCAACATGAAGTCTTAAGTTCCTACTTGAGGGGTTAGTAGTGTTGGTGGAGCTTTTCTTTTTTTATGCCTTCTTCTCCCGGAATTCCGCTGGAACAAACTTCCAATGACGGTACGGCACTCTCCATCGGCCACGGCCAGTCTCCGGACGGGTATTCTCGTAAATGTTAAAGTCCGCATCGCCGTTGGCGTCTTTAATTAGCGTCCATAATACCCCACCAAATCGTCCACGCCCCGTGGACGTGGACAAACGCACTTTTTCGAATCCTTTAACATCTTTTAACAAATTCCGTTTGGCGGTCTCAAAAGGACCGCCTATCTTTGTCTACGCATCCTATAACTAATTGACTTTTAATAATTTAATTATTATTTTCAAATAGAATTATGATTCAGGATTATCAAACTAATATGGTGTATATTGCCCACGGCCTCAGCCACTATGTGCCGGTCTGCCGGAATCTGCTGGAAGCATTGCACCGGGAGCAGATCCACGCCGAATTCCTGCCCTATACATCATCCTACAAGCACGTCTGGGCGAGAGACTATATGCCGATTCAACTCGAGAAGACGCTGGTTTTCTTCTATCAGTATTGGCCTGATTATCTTCAGGGCTATGATGGCTACATCCCGAATGTCTTGGAGATCATTGACCATCTGCACCTTGGCCGAATTCCGGTGGACTTCATTCTGGACGGCGGCAACTTTGTCAAATGCGGAGATAAAGTCATCATGACCGACAAGATCTTCAAGGAGAATGACTGGATGGAGAGGAAAGAACTGCTGGCCACTCTGGAGGATTATCTTCAGGTCCAGATTGTCATCATTCCCTGGGACCGCTATGAAATCTTCGGCCATTCAGACGGCATGGTGCAATGGATCGAAGGGAATCGCGTTCTGATGAACAATTACATCAACACCGATCCAGGCTTCCGCAAAAGGCTGCTGGAGGCCCTTACCCCGCACTTCGTTGTCGATGAATTGGAGTTTAACACCCCGAGGCTCAACAAACTATCATGGGCCTACCTCAATTTCCTTCGCGTAAAAAACACTATCTTTGTACCAGGCCTGCACACAAAGGAAGACCCGCTGGCCCTGCAGCAGATACAGCAGTTCTACCCGGATTGCAAAGTCATCCAGGTGCAAGGATGCGAAGAGCTGGCCCGCGACGGCGGTGCCCTCCATTGTGTAACATGGAATGTCCTTGCCGATGTTCCTGAATGGGCAAAAGAAGAAGCATAATAAGAACACGATTATGACCTATAACATTACAACTGACTTCATTCAGAGCCATTCACTGATGGATTGCCTCCGGGAGTTCGACGGCTCCCACTCAGAAGGAGATCCAGCCAAGGTTAAGGAGTTGAGCGGCATTTTCTACCTCCTGGCGCAAAAGATGCTATACGGCGGCTTTTTTGCCGTTTACAAGGACGGCGTTGTAGTCCGTCGCATCTACATCAACTGTGTTGAGTTCTACTACCACGAAGAAGAGGTAGATGGCTTCAAGGACTGGATTGTCTATCACCGCAACCCGGTGAACGGAAAGAACAAGAAAGCGGCATTCCCACTTGGATCGCTGCACTCACACGTTTCCGGCGTGGATATCACCTTCGAAGATCAGAAGGCTAAGGCCGATGATGTTCGCTATCGAGCCTCCGCCCTTATCCGCGAATTCATGGTTACAGATGGTGACAACGACCAATGCGGTCCTGTCGATATCCATCCTACACACCTGTACGAGTACCTTTACACGCAATCTTCCCTCGAAGACATTCATATCCAGTGGAAGCCTGTAAAGTTCCAAGACAACAAGGTCCACCCCCAGCCTCGAATCAATGTCTGTACCTACACCTTTGACGGAAAAACTCTCACTAAAAACAAAGGAGAAGACGATTTGAAAAAATGGGGCTTTCGCCGATAATTTCTGTCCGCCCTGTATTGATTATTGCTTTAAACAAATCTAAATAATATTTGTTTATTTGGATAAACCACCTGGCCAGTTTTTCTCCTTGCACTATTTTTGGTGCGATTTTTACGAAAAGCTGCACTAGTTTCAGTGCAAAGTATTATACCTGCAAAAAAACAAGCTCGTATGGAACGGCTATACAAGCGGCTTCTGGAGGATGATTCCATCGTTCATCGGGCTGTCGGCCTCCGTGAAGGCATCAGCCTTGTACTGGATGCAGAGCATGGTGACAGTCCACTTGATACTCCCCTTCCCCTTTGAGGATGATGTACAGTTCCTCGTGGGTTTTGTAGGTGTGCAGGAAGCCGCTGTCCTGGCTGGGAGCCAGCGTCTGGAAGGAGAGTTTGCTCCCGGTGACGCCGACGGTCTGGGTGCCGACTTCCGGTTTTCGGTTGATGGCTTCGTCGTGCCAGGGCAACTGACGTGTTGCCTTTCTGGCGCGGGCTTCCATTGATCTCTTCTTAAATGATTAACTTCACCAAGGCCTGGCACCCTTGCTCCGGGAACTTTTCTCTGTTCACAAGGTTGAACATAAATGGAACCCGCACGGCATAATAGGCAAGGATCTTTTTCGTGTATTCGCCGATGGCAGAAGGGGCTGCCGTCCCAAGGTAGGCAGGAAGAAAGGCATTCCAGAACGAGGCCAGCGTATCCTGACTCAGATGCAGAAGGAAATCGGCCCTTTTTTCTCCCAGGTTATGTGTCATTGTCCACAACCAGCCAAGATCCCACTCCGGAGCACCGTATCCAAACTGTCCGACATCTATCCAGAGCGCCCTCTTTCCATCGGTAATGATGTTGCCGATATGGAAGTCTCCATGCACACAGGTCGAAGGCTCCTCGATCTTATCCAGGAATGCAAGGGCCCGCTGCTTGTATTCGGGGGTGACAGTGTCGCCGCTCAGATAATAAGAGCGCATCACATCTCTTATGGCAGGGATCCGCGCGGTATCTGCCGGAGTGGCGTGGAGCTTTTTTCCGGCCGACGCAAAAGCTTCGGCAATCTCCTGGAGCCGCTGGGGTTCCTCGGACAGGACACGGGCAAAGGAGCGCTTTCCAGCAACGAACTCATACTCGGCGCCGACGCGTGTCCCGTCTGTCACAAGGCGATACGGCCTTGGCGTCGGGACACCCATGTCATATACTGCCTGGGCCACTTTGAACTCCCCTACCGCAGTGTCCCCTTCGAATCCGGGATTATAAAGCTTTGCCAATGAATTCCCACTCTTGTGTTTATATGTGATCGCAGTCCCCCCTTCACCTGAAAGAGTGTATTCTTCTATGTCGATTGTCTCAAAACTAAGCATAAATTAACGGATTATCGGCGACAGTCCAAGGATTGATAAAGGTCTTAATCACGATTCCACGAGGACAAAGATAACAATTTATGTCGATATTACCTTATGGCCCGGAAAAGCGGCAAAGGGTCATCGACATCACCGAGGACGCCAAGAAAGACGCCATCAGCCTGATGGAAAAAGCGTTCGGTGTATAAGCGATTGCAAAATTTTGTCACTTTTCTAAAATTTTGACATTATTTTATTTTTGCATTGCAAATGGGATTGTTATGTCAGAGTTACAGAACCACATATTGGAATGCTTCACCAAAGCGTGGACACAGCAGGTGACGTGGAAAGTTTTATTATAAATATTTGCACAACTCAAAAACAGACGCTACCTTTGCAGTTAACCGCAGAAAAATGTGAAACGCTTACACTTTTTTGCACTTGATAATGTATATGGAGATTAAAAGAGATATTCTGGAAACCTTCCTCCGTTGGAAGGAATCGCCCCGCCGGAAGCCTATGCTGCTACAGGGGGCGCGTCAAATCGGCAAGACCTGGGCGGTAGAGCGCTTCGGCAAGGAACAGTACAAGTACTTTGTGAAGTTTGACCTGGACCGCAGTCCGGAGGTTATCGATGCATTCCGGATATCCAAGGAACCAGCCCGAATTCTCAAGGAACTCCAGGCATACAGCGAAGTCCCGCTTCTTCCCGGGGAGACGCTCATCTTCATCGACGAAATCCAGGAGAGCGAGGAAGCCTTCAACTCCCTCAAATACTTCTGTGAGGACGCACCGCAGTATCATATCATCGCTGCCGGTTCGTTGCTGGGTGTGGCCGTTAAGCGCAAACATATGAAGGTTCCGGTCGGGCAGGTGAACAAAGTTGATATGTATCCCGTTACCTTCCGGGAGTTTCTCCGTATGGCCGACCCTTCCACTTTCGATTATGTGGAAAGCATCTCTGCTCCTGGGCATCTTCCCACAGTCATCTTCAACAAACTCGCTACCGAGTACCGCCGCTACCAGATATGCGGAGGGATGCCGGAGGCTGCATCCCTGATGTTGGACGGTGCTGGAATGGCTGATGTGGATGCCGCCCTGCAGGACATCTTGAGTCTGGACGAAGTGGATTTCTCCAAATATGCCGAACCGTCTGAGCTTACCCGCATCCGTGCCGTCTGGCACTCGTTACCGGCACAACTCAGCAAGGAAAACCGCAAGTTCATCTATAAGGTCATCCGCACCGGAGCCCGTGCAAAAGACTATGAGGATGCGCTGACCTGGCTGGTTGATGCTGGGCTGGTGTACCAGATATTCAATGTAAGCAAGCCCGGAATTCCGCTCAGCGGCTACCAGGACCGCGAGGCGTTCAAACTCTACGCTTGTGACTGTGGCCTACTCCGGCGCCTTGCAGGAGTGAAAGCCGATGTCATTCAAAACCGAAACGCCGGTTATACGGAGTTCAAGGGTGCAATGGCAGAGAATGCCGTCCTCCAGGCCCTGCTGCCGCAAATCGGCCCGGACAAACCCTACTATTGGACCTCCGATGGCCGCGCAGAAATTGAGTTCCTCATTGATGTGGCAGGACACGTTATTCCGGTGGAAGTCAAGGCCGAGGGAAACACCAATGGCCGCAGCCTCTCCGTTTATACGCAGAAATTCAGCCCTGCCAGGCGAATCCGTATCTCGATGAACAACCTCCAGGAAAATGGCGGGCTCTATAGTATCCCCAATCCGCTCGCCGACTGGGCGCTGAAACTGTTGGAGAGATAATACCACACATGTACAACCACTCGGGGCACATCGGAGTTTCCTGGGATAAACTGATATTTCCCAAAAAGTGTGAACAAAAGTGGGACCAAAAAAGAAACCCGCTCGGTCTGAGCGGGTTCAAGTGGTGCTGGGAAGAATCGAAACGAATTTCTTGCCGTTTCTTACGTGGTAATAAAGTTTACGCAAACTATCAATAAATCAATAAGTTAATAGGATTATTTGGATAATTCGCTACTATGCTTTATCTTTGCAAAAAAGTCAAAAAGTGGGACGGAAAGTGGGACGGAAAAAGTAGTGAATAAAAAACATGAAAATCAGGTTCTACCTTAAGCGGGGCGACATCAACAAATCAGGCGAATGCCCCATTCGCGCAGACATCAGCGTACGCGGAGCGCGTATCCAGAAACTGATAGGTTTTTCTATCTCGGAGGATAGGTGGGATGACAAGAAGGAGGAAGTCAAGAAAGGCGCCAGAAATGCCCAGGACAGGGATTATCGCCTCATCAACTCCCGCATTGCCGATATCCGTACCCACTTCTCGGCCTTCGAGCTCACGCTGGACTATCAGCCTTCCGCCGACCAACTCAACAAAGAGTTCGAAAAGGCGGTAAACAAGAATTCCGCCCTGATCGCATCCATCAGCAGCAAGGATGCCCCCGAAGTCACTGAGAAGAAAGTACAGGCCGCGGAGAAGGAAGAACGCAAGCCCAAGGTCAAGCCTGCCGCAGAGTACATGGACGAGTTCATCCGGGAGGAAAGCCGCCTGAAGGAATGGAGCTGGGAGACACTCAAGATGGTTAAGTCTTTCAAGAATCACCTCCTGCGCTTCAAGAAGAGCGCCGGGCTGGACTTCTACGACAAGGACGGACTGGACAAGTTCATCAACTACCTCCGCTGTGACTGTGGCCTGGAAGACAACTCCGTGCTCAAGCAATACAAGAACCTGGCCTGGTTCCTCCGCTGGGCTATCCGCAAGGGTTACACTCAGGTGCGCGACGTTGAAGACTACCAGCCCGTTTTCAAGACCGTCAAGAAGCCTGTCATCTTCCTCACGCAGCCGGAACTGGAAAAGCTCTACAAGCTGGAAATCCCCAAGAACGGCACCGTGCTCAAGCTCAAGGACATGAACGGAAGGGAGTACGAAAAGACGGTATCAGAATCGGCCGGGATGGCCAGGGCCAGGGATCTCTTCTGTTTCTGCGCCTTTACCAGCCTCCGTTATTCCGACGTAGTGGAAGTCCGCCGCACTGATATCCAGAACGGCGTGCTGACCGTCACCACCCAGAAGACCCACGACCGCCTGCCGATCATCCTCCATAAGAATGCCATCGCCATCCTGGACAAATACAAAGACCAGGATTTCCCCGGTGGTAGGGCTCTTCCATACATGACCAACCAGCAGATGAACCGCTGTCTGAAGGACCTCGGAGAAATCTGCGGCTTTACCACGCCCGTTACCGTAACCGGCTACCGCAAAGGTTCACGCTACGACGAAGTCTATCCCAAGTACGAACTCATCGGCACCCACGCCGGCCGCAAGACCTTCATCTGCTTCGCTCTCTCCAACGGCGTCCCTCCGGATGTCGTGATGAAGTTCACGGGCCACTCAGACTACAAGTCCATGAAGCCCTACATTGACATCACGGAAGCTGCCAA
>Ga0310695_10011948_pt1 | contig 12276 bp, 10 predicted proteins | sample RumenRJG_04DNA_FD_203882 | JGI IMG/M metagenome (GOLD analysis project Ga0310695, IMG submission 203882) | Bovine rumen microbial communities from Lethbridge, Alberta, Canada - RJG_04 (v2) (version 2) | ecosystem: Host-associated > Mammals > Digestive system > Stomach > Rumen | place: Canada... | reverse complement strand
TGATCGGTTCTTTCTATGCCAACCACTTCTCAGGCAACCGGTTGAATATCATCAACTCCAGCGGTAACAAGCTCAACAACCTGCTTCATATCATCGACGATCAGTATGTCGATACCGTGAACATCAACGACCTGGTGGAGAAGGCGATGCCTCAGATCCTGGCAGAGCTCGATCCCCATTCCGTCTATATCACAGCCCGTGACGGCGAGATTGCCAACGATGATCTGAGGGGCTCGTTCTCAGGTATCGGTATCGAGTTTACCATCCGTCAGGACACGATCCGCGTGCAGAATGTCATCGGCAACGGCCCTGCGGAAAGGGCTGGCGTGCTGGCTGGTGACAAGATCGTAGAGGTGGACGACTCCGTGTTTGTCGGCAAGAAGGTCACCAATGCCGAGGCGATGCATCGCCTGAAGGGACCGAAGGACACGAAGGTGAAACTCGGCATCATCCGCTATGGTGAACAGAAGATCCGCCATATCACGGTGACGCGTGGCGAGATCCCCACCAAGAGTGTCACTGCCAGCTATATGCTCGACGATGAGACTGGCTATATCCGGATCAAGAACTTCGGTGAGAATACCTATCCTGAACTGCTCATTGCCCTGGCAAAGCTCTCGCAGCGCGGCTTCTCCAGTCTGGCAATCGACCTGCGTGGCAATACGGGCGGCTATCTGGAGTCGGCTGTCCAGATCGCGAATGAGTTCTTGTCGAAGGGACAGCTGATCGTCTATACCGAAGGTCGTCGCTATCCCCGACAGGACTACAAGGCCGACGGGCGCGGCTCTTACCAGCATATTCCGCTGGTGGTGCTCGTCGATGAGAGCTCTGCCTCTGCCGCCGAGATTCTCGCAGGCGCCATCCAGGATAATGACCGTGGTACGATCATCGGGCGCCGTTCTTTCGGAAAGGGTCTGGTTCAGAAGCCGATGGAGTTCTCCGACCACTCGATGATCCGCCTTACCATCGCCCGTTATTACACACCGTCAGGCCGTTGTATCCAGAAACCGTATGCCGACGGTGAGGACTATGAGGGCGACTGGATGAAACGCTATAAGCACGGTGAGTTCTTCTCCGAGGACAGCATCAAGCATACAGGTCCTGCCTATCACACCAACAATGGTCGTACGGTCTATGGCGGCGGTGGTATCACGCCCGATATCTTCATCCCGGAGGATACGCTGGGCATGACCTCCTACTATAAGGAAGCCACGATGTCAGGTCTGATCCTGCAGTTTGCCTATACCTATACCGACGAGAACCGTGCCAAACTCAGTACGATGGAGGATGTGTGGGAGTTGGAGCGTTACCTGAAGAGTCAGAACACCCTGGAGAAGTTCGTGACCTATGCCGATAAGAACGGTCTCAAGCGCCGTAACCTGATGATCCAGAAGTCGCGTAAACTCCTGGAGCGTTTCGTGAATAGCCGTATCATCTATAACATCCTCAATGAACAGGCCTGGACGGAGTATCTCAATCAGGATGATCCCGCCATCATCGAGACCTTGAAACTCTTTAAGAACGGCGATGCCTTCCCTCAGAAACCGGCATCCACTACGTCTAACCATGCGTAAGGACGAACTCCGACTATATATCCTACAACAGAAGCGACAGTTCTCCCCAGCACAACTGGAGGAACTGTCGCTTCCTGTCCTTGAGCGCCTGCGTCCGCTGCTCCGTGAGGCCAAGGTAATCCTGGCCTATTATGCCTTGCCTGATGAGGTGGATACCCGCCGGTTGCTTGATGAACTCGTGGCGGAGGGGAAGACGGTGCTGTTGCCGAAGGTGCTTGATGATACCTCGATGGAACTGCGGCGCTATACGGGACCGCAGGATCTTTCCGAGGGTGCCTATCATATCATGGAACCCGCGGGAACTCCCTTTACCGACCTGAAGCAGATAGATGTAGCCCTCATCCCCGGAATCGCCTTTGATGCACAAGGGCATCGCCTGGGGCGGGGCAAAGGCTACTACGACCGGTTCCTGACGGCTTTTACAGGTAGGACTATCGGCGTCTGCTTCGACTTCCAGAAGGTGGCCGAAGTGCCTGTCGATGCCCATGATGTGGCTGTGAATAGGGTGGTTTAGCAGAAACGGATATCAGCAATCACCTGACTGCCGACGGCGGCGTTCAACTTCTTCACGATCTCTGGTCTCATCAACGAGAGGTCTGCCCGTAGGGCGGGATTCGTCAGTCGTACGTTCAAGGTCTGGTTCCTGATATACAGGTCTTGGGTGTAGCCTGCGATCATCTCACCCATCACTTCTGGCCAGGCTGCTATCAGCCGCTTCTGTTGAAGCGGTGTCTCCAGTCCCTGTGCCCTGAGATTCTTCAGGATCAGTTCGCCGATGCTCTTGACTTCTTTCCTAAACATGTATGTTGCCGTTTTCTACCTGGAAGATCCGATAGTCGTGCGAGGTTCTGCTGAGAATCTGGTCGAGATGCTCCCGATTGGTGTCTGTAATGAATATTTGTCCGAACTCGTCGCTGGCCACGAGTTTCACGATCTGCTCCACGCGGTCGGCATCGAGCTTGTCGAAGATATCATCGAGCAGGAGCAGGGGCGTGGTCTGGTTGTTCGTTCGCTTCAGGAAGTCAAACTGTGCCAGTTTCAGGGCGATGACAAACGTCTTGTGCTGTCCCTGACTGCCTTCGCGCTTCAGCGGATGCCCGCCCAGACTGAACACCAGGTCGTCGCGATGCACCCCATGCAGCGAGAATCCCATGATACGATCCTTCTGACGATCGCGCTGGATCACCTCCAGCAGCGGCCCTCTCTGACAGTGGGATACATAGGTCATCTCCACCTGTTCCCGATTGCCCGAGATCGTCTCGTAATACCGTTGGAACACAGGCGCCAGCGCTTTCACGAAGGCGTCACGACAGGCAAAGATACGCTCGCCCTCCATCGCCATCTGCTCCTCCCAGAGACTCAACACCTCCAGGTCGGGCTCCTCTTCCTGTTTCAGCATGGTGTTACGCTGCTGCAGGGCCTTATTATAGCGGTTCATCGCATCGATATAACTGCGGTCGTATTGCGAGATCACCACATCCATCAGTTTTCTGCGCTCCTCACTGCCGCCTTCGATCAGGAAGGTGTCTGAGGGCGATACCATCACCAACGGGATCAGACCGATATGCTCCGACAGTCGTTTGTATTCTTTCTTGTTGCGCTTGAAGTGCTTTTTGGTGCCACGCTTCATGCCGCAAGAGATACAAAGATCCTCCTGATACGTGCCCTCGATCAGGAAGAACCCCTCGTCGTGCGTGATCACCTGGGAGTCGATGGGGTTACTCGCCGAGTGACAGAACGAGAGGAAGTAGATGGCATCCAGCACATTGGTCTTGCCGACACCATTCTGACCAATCAGACAGTTGATCTTCGGTGACAACTCCAGATTGGCAACTCGGATGTTCTTATAATTAATTAGCGATAGTTTCTCGAGAATCATGGCTGCAAAGATACGAATAAGGGAGCAAAAAACCAAAAGAAACAAAAAAAAATATGTACTTATGTTCTTATGTCTAAAATTTGTTGTAACTTTGCACCCGATTTTCGAAAATTAATACATAATTATAATGGCAAATACATCAAATCAACAGCAGGCTGCACCTACCATGGAGCAGACACTGAATCAGAGTGAGGCCTTCTTCCTGAAGTACAAGAAGGCTATTATCACCGTCGTGGTGGCTATCATCGTCATCATCGTCGGTGCAGTTCTTTACAAGACTTACATCGCCGAGCCCAAGGAGCAGAAGGCTTCTACAGCTATCGCCAAGGGGCAGGCTTATTTCGCACAGGGGCTCTTCCAGCAGGCACTGGAGGGCGACAGCACTGGTTTCAAGGGCTTTGCCAAGCTCGCCGACGAGTACAGCTCAACAGCTGCAGGTAACCTGGCAAACCTCTACGCAGGTCTCTGCAATGCCCAGTTGGGTAAGTGGGACGCTGCCGTGAAGTTCCTTGAGGCATACGACGGTGCCGACGACGCCATGATCTCTCCCGCAGCAGAAGCAGCGCTGGGTAACGCTTATGCCCACCTCAAGCAGCTCGACAAGGCTGTCACCCATCTGAAGAAGGCAGCAGAGAAGGCCGACAACAACTCCCTTTCTCCCACCTTCCTGATCCAGGCTGGTGAGATTCTCGAGAGCCAGGGAAAGAACGATGAGGCGCTGAAGATGTATCAGACAGTGAAGGAGAAGTATTTCAACTCTATGCAGTATCAGACCATCGATGCCTATATCGAGCGCGTATCTGCAAAATAAGTTATGGCTACAAAGAATCTCTCTGACTACGACATCGCGAAAGTGCCCGATGCATCGAACATGATCTTCGGTGTGGTCGTGGCAGAATGGAATCCCGAGATTACGGGTGCGCTGCTCGATGGTTGTGTGTCAACCCTCGAAAAGCACGGTGCCCTGCCTGAGAATATCCATGTGAAGACTGTTCCTGGTTCGTTTGAACTGATCTACGGTGCCCACCAGATGACGCTCAACGACGGCTATGATGCTGTGATCATCCTGGGGTCGGTGATTCGTGGTGAGACCCCGCATTTCGACTATATCTGTCAGGGTGTCACTGAGGGCGTTGCCCGTCTGAATGCCACCAGTAACATCCCCGTGATCTACGGATTGTTGACAACCAACGATCTGCAGCAGGCGAAGGATCGTGCTGGCGGTCGCTTAGGTAATAAAGGCGATGAGTGTGCAGTCGTCGCCATCAAAATGGCAAAGTTCTAAATAAAATAATAATCCCCGCTCACCGAGCGGGGATTATTATTTTATGTTGTTAGTTCGTTGCCTGTATAGAGTTGGAAATATTTGCCTTTCTGTTCCAACAGTTGTTCGTGGGTGCCATGTTCGATGATGCGTCCATGATCGAGTACGATGATCTGGTCGGCATTCCTGATGGTACTCAGGCGGTGGGCGATCACGAAGGTGGTGCGCCCCTGCATCAGACTGTCCATACCGCGCTGTACGAGGGTCTCCGTACGGGTGTCGATGCTCGAGGTCGCCTCGTCGAGAATGAGCACGGGCGGATTCGAGACAGCGGCTCTGGCGATGGCCAACAGTTGGCGCTCACCTTGCGACAGGTTTCCACCGTCACCATTCAGGATCGTCTGATAGCCATTGGCCAGACGACGGATAAAGTCATCGACACCCACCAGTCGGGCGGCCTCTACACAAGCCTCATCCGTGGCGTCGAGTTTGCCGTAACGGATATTGTCGAGCACGGTGCCGGTAAAGAGGTGCGTTTCCTGCAATACGATGCTCATGCCCTGACGTAACGACTTCTTCGAGATGTCCGTGATGGGAACGCCGTCGTAGAGAATCTTGCCCTGTTGTATCTCGTAGAAGCGGTTGATGAGGTTGATGATCGTGGTCTTACCAGCACCCGTTCCTCCTACGAAGGCGATCTTCTGGCCTGGGTTCGTGTTGATGTCGATATCGTAGAGCACCTGCTTCTCCTTGGTATAGCCGAAGTCCACATCCTTGAAGTCCACATCTCCCTTCGGATTCGTCAGTACCACTTGTCCCTCATCCACCTCAGGCTCAGCATCGCCTAAGGCAAACACACGCTCAGCACCTACCGAAGCATTCAGCACACTGTTGATCTGCTGACTGACCTGCGAGATAGGCCTTGTAAAACTCTTGTTGAGTTGCAGGAACGCCACCACCGTTCCAAGCGACACAGACCATCGTAAACCGCTAAACTCTACATCATAAATCGCCAAAGTTGCTCCCACAACCGCCAAAAGTATGAATCCGAAGTTGCTGATGCCGCCATTCACAGGCATCACGATGTTTGCGATACGGTTGGCGTTGCAGGCCGAGGTGCGCAGTTGTTCATTGATCTCCTCAAACTCGCTGATGGCCTGCTCCTCATGACAGAACGTCTTCACCACCTTCTGTCCCGTCAACATCTCCTCGATGAAGCCGTTCACATGGGCCAACTTTTGTTGTTGGGTGCGGAAAAAGTTGCGCGACCGTTTGCCGAATTGGGTGGTCGTTACCGCCATCACCAAAGCCATCACCACACTCACCACCGTCAGTGGGATGTTCATCACGATCATCGACGTAAAGGTGGCCACGATGGTGATGATTGACGAGAATACCTGTGCCATCGCCGTTGAGATCATCTGTCTGAGCGAGTCCACGTCGTTGGTATACACGCTCATGATGTCGCCATGCGAACGTTGGTCGAAGTAACTGATTGGCAGGTGCTGCATCTTCGAGAAGATTGTCTTTCTCAGTCTGAGCATCGTGCCCTGACTGATATGGATCATCAATCGGTTGTAGGTGTAGGAGCAGACGGTACCGAAGAAGAGCACCAGTGCCAGTATGAAGAGGGTCTGTGCCAATGACTGGTACTGCGGATTGTCCATCTGTGTCAGTGGTACGATATAGTCGTCGATCAGCGTCTTGGTGAAGAGTGATGATATCAGTGAGGTGATCGAGGAGATCAGCACACACACCAGTACCACCACGATGGCCCATCGGTAGTGCTTCATTACGAAGGCAAACATCCTGAGGAGGGTGGCTTTTTGTTTCATGCCTCACCTCCTTTCTCCTTCACCTCTGGGTGCGGCGTGTCAAAGTCACCATGATCAGTCTCTTGGATTGCATAGATCTCCTGATAGAGCTTGTTGGTCTTCAACAGGTTCTTATGGGTGTCGAAGCCTATCACGATACCATTGTCCATCACAAGGATGCGGTCGCAGTCCTTCACACTGAGGATGCGTTGGGCGATGATGATTTTTGTCATCTCAGGCAGTTGGGTGTGTATCGCCTCTCTGATCTTCGCATCCGTCGCTGTGTCGCAGGCCGAGGTTGAATCGTCGAGCACAAGGATCTTGGGTCGTTTCAGCAGGGCGCGCGCGATGCAGAGACGCTGTTTCTGACCGCCGCTCACGTTCGTTCCACCTTGTTCGATACGCGTCTGATAGCCGTCGGGCATCTGGTCGATAAACTCATCGGCACAAGCCAGATGGCACACCCTCCGACATTCCTCCTCCGTCGCCTCTTCATTGCCCCAGCGCAGGTTGTCGAGGATGGTTCCCGAGAAGAGGATATTGTTCTGCAGCACCACGCTCACTGCGTTTCTCAGTGCCGTCAGGTCATACACCTTTACGTTCCTGCCTCCCACCAGTACTTCGCCATCCCTCACGTCATAGAGACGTGACACGAGGTTGACGAGCGACGATTTACCTGATCCAGTACCACCAATCACACCGATGGTCTCTCCGCTCTTGATGCTGAAGCTCACGTTGTAGAGTGCCGAGCGACGGCTCTTACCTGGGGTGGGACGGGCATAGTCGAAGCGTACGCCCTTGAACTCTACGCTGCCGTCGGCGATCTCCGTGATGGGCTGTTCAGGATTCACGATGTCGGGCTCTTCCTCGATGATCTCTGCCACGCGCTTGGCAGAGGCCGCACTCTGGGTGAGCATCACGAAAATCATCGAGAGCATCATCAGCGACATCAGGATCGACATCACGTAAGTAAACAGCGAGGTCAGTTCACCTGTGGTCAGTGTGCCCTCCACGATGTAATGGGCGCCCAACCACGACAGGGCGATGATACAGCCATAGACCACCATGTTCATGATGGGGTGGTTCCAGGCCATCAGACTCTCTGCTTTTACATACAGCCGGTAGAGGTTGTCGGCAGCCTTGGCGAATTTCTCGTTCTCATAATCCTCGCGCACAAACGCTTTCACCAGTCTGATGGCACTCACATTCTCCTGCACGCTCTGGTTCAGTTCGTCGTACTTCACATACACCTGTTGGAATAGCTTCGCTACGCGCGTTATAATATGGTATAGCGAGAAACTCAATATCACCAGTGCCACGAGGAACACCAGCGACAGACGGGCGTCGATCACGAGACACATCAGTATCGAGAGCACCAGTTTGAAAGGTGCCCGAACACTCACGCCCAGTATCTGTTGGAACGCACTCTGCAGGGAGTTTACATCCGTAGTCATACGCGTGATCAGTCCTGATATGGCGTATTTGTCGATGTCCGAGAAGGCCAACCGCTGGATGTTGCGATACATGGCAGAGCGCAGGTTGGCAGCGAATCCCGTCGAGGCATAGGCCGAACAGCGCCCTCCCAGGATGCCGAACACCATACTCATCAGGGCCATCCCCAGCATGATCGCACCATAGTAATACACGTTCTGCATATCGCCCTGGTTGATGCCTTTGTCGATGAGCGAGGCTGTCACGTAGGGTATCAGCACGTCCATCAGCACCTCCAGCGCCGTCCATATAGGTGTGAGGATGGTGGCCGTCCAGTAGCCCTGAATTTGTTTTGTCAGCGTTTTAATCATCTGATTTTGTTGATTTCTGCTGCAAAGATACGAAGAAATTAAGAATTATTTCGTATCTTTGCAACCAAAAATAAGTAACGCGTATGAAATTTGTCAGTTGGAATGTGAATGGCCTGCGGGCCTGTGAGGGCAAGGGGTTCAGCGACACCTTCCGTCAGCTGGATGCCGACTTCTTCTGTCTGCAGGAGACGAAGATGCAGGCCGGACAACTCGACCTGCAGTTCGAGGGTTATCAGTCGTTTTGGAACTATGCCGACAAGAAAGGGTATTCCGGCACTGCCGTCTATACGCGCCACCAGCCTCTGAACGTCACTTACGGCATCGGCATCGATGCCCACGACCATGAGGGCCGTGTCATCACCCTTGAGATGCCCGACTTCTTCCTGGTGTGCTGCTATACGCCCAACTCACAGGACGGCCTGAAGCGTCTCGACTACCGTATGACGTGGGAGGACGATTTCCGGGGCTATCTGCAGCGACTCGATGCGCAGAAGCCTGTGATCCTCTGTGGCGACCTGAATGTGGCTCACGAGGAGATCGACATCAAGAATCCCAAGACCAACCGTCATAATGCGGGCTTTACCGATGAGGAGCGTGCCAGGTTCTCCACCTTGTTGAAGAGCGGGTTTACCGACACCTTCCGTTATCTGTATCCAGAGGAGGTGAAATACTCATGGTGGTCCTACCGCTTTCAGGCGCGCCAGAAGAATGCGGGGTGGCGCATCGACTACTTTGTCGTCTCCGATCGTCTGCGCCCGCAACTCTCCGATGCCCTGATCCACACCGACATCTTAGGCTCCGACCATTGTCCGGTAGCACTTATCCTGAAATAAAAAAATCCCCGCCTGAATCAGCGGGGATCTTTTTTTATTTCTAAAGTAAATTGTTTTTAGATGCCTAAAGCACTCTTGGCCTTGCTGGCAGCATCGTCGATGCTCTTGCTGGCTTTCTCCTTGGCAGCAGCCTTGGTGTCCTCAACGGCCTTGTCGGCAGCAGCCTTCGTATCCTCAACAGCCTTGTCAGCAGCGGCCTTGGTGTCGTCAACCACCTGGTTGGCAGCAGCCTCTGCATTCTCGCCGATAGAAGCCAGACTGTTCACGATGCTCTCGGCAGGAGCCTCGGTCAGAGCGGCTACAGCAGAAGTCACAGCAGCGTTGTCACCGGCAAATGATTTGATCTTCTCTGCATTCTCCTTCAGGAAAGCCTGTACCTGAGCCACGAAGTTCTTGGCAGCCTCGGGGTTGGCGGCAACCAGTTCCTTGACCTTAGCCTGGACAGCAGCCAGAGCCTCCTGGAACTTGTTGGCATCCTGAGCGTTTATCTGCTCTGTCAACGCGCTGATGGTGCCGGCAATCTCGTCCTCTACGTTCATTACTGCCACAGAGTCAGTTGTCTCTGCAGTTGCCTGTGTCTTGTTACCACAAGATGTAAAACCGATGGCCATTACTGCCATCACGACGAATAATACTTTCTTCATAACACTACAATTTTAATTAGGTATAATTGATAAATCGCAACAAAAGTATAGCATTTCATTCAAAAATAGATAATTTTTAGTGTATTTTTAAACTTTTTTGTACTTTTGCACCCATGACAACAGTATCATTCAAACCAAAACTGTTCTCCACGTTGAGACATTACGACCGTCAGCAGTTCATGACCGACCTGCTGGCAGGTATCATTGTGGGTATTGTGGCACTGCCTTTGGCGATTGCCTTCGGTATCGCTTCTGGCGTGACGCCCGAGAAGGGTATCATCACCGCCATCGTGGCTGGTCTCATCGTCTCCGTCTTCGGAGGCTCGAAGGTGCAGATCGGTGGTCCCACGGGCGCGTTCATTATTATAATATATGGTATCATCCAGCAGTATGGCTTCGAGGGTCTGACCATTGCCACGCTGATGGCAGGTGTGTTCCTCATCATGTTCGGCATCCTCCATCTGGGTACGATCATCAAGTACATCCCATATCCGATCGTCGTCGGATTCACGTCGGGTATCGCCCTCACCATCTTCACCACGCAGATCAAGGATCTCTTCGGACTGACGATGGCGTCAGTGCCTTCCGACTTCATCGAGAAGTGGATAGCCTATTTCTCCGCCTTCCCCACGATCGATGTCTGGAGTGCGGGAGTCGGTGTCCTGAGTGTGGCTGTCATTGCCTTGTGGCCCAGGCTCACGCGCCATGTCGCTGTCGGAAAACTGCCTGGCAGTCTGATCGCCATCATCGTGATGACACTTGCCGTGCTCCTGCTGAAGCATCAGTGGGGTATCACCAGTGTCGAGACGATCGGCGACCGATTTGCCATCTCCAATCAGCTGCCTGGTGCTGAGGTGCCTGTGCTCACATGGGACATCATCAAGGGCCTCGTGTCGCCTGCCATCACCATTGCCATCCTCGGTGCCATTGAGTCGTTGCTCTCTGCCACTGTGGCGGATGGTGTCATCGGCGACCGTCATGACTCGAATACCGAACTCATTGCCCAGGGTATGGCCAACCTGGCAAGTCCGCTCTTCGGCGGTATTCCTGCCACCGGTGCCATCGCCCGTACGATGACGAATATCAACAACGGCGGACGTACGCCTGTGGCTGGTATCATCCATGCCGCCGTGCTGCTGCTCATCTTCCTGTTTCTCATGCCGTTGGCACAATATATCCCCATGGCATGTCTGGCAGGTGTGCTGGTTATTGTGAGTTATAATATGAGTGGCTGGCGTTCGTTCCTGAGTATCATGAAGAATCCGAAGAGTGATGTCATCGTGCTCTGGGTCACCTTCCTGCTCACAGTCATCTTCGACCTCACCATCGCCATCGAGGTGGGCCTGATCTGTGCCTGTCTGCTCTTCATGCGCCGTATGGCTGAGACCACCGACGTGCGTGTCATCAGCGATGAGATCAATCCCGACGAGGAGGAGAGCGACTTCCTGATGGGCAATCTGGAGCACCTCACGATCCCCGAGGGCGTGGAGGTCTATGAGATCAACGGCCCTTACTTCTTCGGAGCCGGCAACAAGTTCGAGGAGATTATGGGTGCCTTAGGCCATCAGCGTCCGAAGGTGCGCATCATCCGTATGCGTAAGGTGCCCTTTGTCGATTCCACGGGTATCCACAACCTCACCAACCTCTGTCTCATGTCTCAGGGTGAGGGTATCCAGGTGGTTCTCTCGGGTGTCAACCCGCGCGTGCAGCAGGTGCTCCACAAGGCCCGTTTCGACACACTCCTGGGTGAGAAGAACATCTGTTCTCACATCACCCTCGCTTTGGAACGCGCCAAGGAACTGCTGTAACTTTTTGTTTTTGTTTGTACCGTATAACTGATAAGTTCTTTTATGCAGAAGATTGATTTGAATGGTAAGACCATCTTGGTGACAGGAGCTGCGGGATTCATCGGCAGCTACCTGGTGAAACGGCTGAAGAACGACCTGAAAGGGGCAACGGTCATCGGTATCGACAATATGAACGATTACTATGACGTGAGCCTGAAGGAGTGGCGGCTGGAGCAGATCAGGGAGATCAGCGACAGACGCGAGGCGAAGTTCCGTTTCATCCAGGGCGACATCGCGTCTAAGGAAACCATCGACGGCATCTTCGAGGCCTATCAGCCACAGGTGGTGGTGAACCTGGCTGCGCAGGCTGGCGTGAGGTATTCGATTACGAATCCCGATGCGTATATCACGAGCAATCTGATCGGCTTCTACAATATCCTGGAGGCTTGTAGGCATTGGCCTGTGGAGCATCTGGTGTATGCGTCGAGTTCGAGCGTATATGGCGGCAATAAGAAGGTACCGTTCTCAACAGACGACCATGTGGATAACCCTGTGAGCCTCTATGCCGCCACGAAGAAGAGCAACGAGCTGATGGCCCACTGCTATTCCAAGCTCTACGACATGCCCACCACAGGCTTGCGCTTCTTTACCGTTTACGGGCCTGCCGGAAGACCCGACA
>Ga0310695_10011947_pt1 | contig 12279 bp, 9 predicted proteins | sample RumenRJG_04DNA_FD_203882 | JGI IMG/M metagenome (GOLD analysis project Ga0310695, IMG submission 203882) | Bovine rumen microbial communities from Lethbridge, Alberta, Canada - RJG_04 (v2) (version 2) | ecosystem: Host-associated > Mammals > Digestive system > Stomach > Rumen | place: Canada... | reverse complement strand
GCTATAAAAAGCCATAAGATGCAACAATGCGCAATAATGCGCCATTATTCAACATTATTCGACATTAGCAACACAATGACATAGGTGGGCTGTTCTCTGTCTCCTAGAAGCTTTCGTCGTCGCCTGAGTCAAAGTATCCTTTGCTGGCTTTGGACTTGGATTTCGACTTGGACTTTTTGCTTGAGCCGGATGATTTCGGCACATAAACGACCGGATCTGCGACTGTGACTGCGGCTTCGATCGAGGTGCCGCCGGAGGAAACTGTCAAAGTAGTCTGGCCGGCAGCGACAGCGGTCAGGGTCGCTGAACCTTTTTCCCCCGGCTCGACTTTGCAGACGGCCTTGTCGGCAACACTGTATTCGACTGGCTCAGATGAAAAACGCTCAGGCAAAAGCACCGGCTCTAGCGTCAGAGTATTACCTGTGGTCAGGCTGATCTCCTTGTCGATGCCTTCTATCGAAGTGACTTTAGGCACGACCTGAATAACTGCCTGCTCCGTGTATTCGCGCGCAGACAGCGTCAGTGTGGCTTCACCGACAGCCTTTGCATGAAGGGTCGCCCCATCCACGCTCACGATCGAATCGTTATCTGTCGTAACTGTTACCGGTTCATCCTTGAACCAGTCAGGGATCACCTCGAATTCAGGTGTCAGCTCATCTCCTATATATATCTCCGCACCGCCCTCTATCTTGCCTGCATCGATATCTGTTACTGCTTTTGGAATGAGAGCATAGGCAATACCCGCCGCTGCAAGCAGAAGCAAAACGATAGCAACAGCGATGGTGCTTTTCTTCGACAAAGTGCGCTTTTTGGCGCTTTCGTCAGCGTCTTTTGGCGACTGGGCACCGGTATACAGCGAAGTGAACTTGCCGGCTGCTTCATTGGCTTTGTCTGCAAAGCCTGCTGCGGCCGCTGCGATCGCACCGGTCTCACCGCGCGCGAGAAGTTCAAGATCACTAAGCAGCTCAGATGCATCAGTGTAGCGGTCTTCAGGCTTGAAAGCACAGGCTTTGAGTATCACTGATTTCAGTGCATCAGAACCATTACGCGGCGGAGGCAGCTCGGCGCCGCCTACCCTTTTTACGAAAGCCTCTTCGCCATTCCTGTAGCCAACCGGCTGAGGGTACACAGGCATCAAAGGCATGCGCCCGTCATTCATGTACTTGTACATGACGATGCCGAGCGAATAGAGATCCGCTTTGTGGCCATATTCTTTGCCCCAGTAGACCTCCGGAGCCATGTAGCTGTAAGTGCCCTTGCGCGACAGCGATGCCGCAGTCCCTTCAATGATCCTGGCGATACCGAAATCGCCCAGTTTATAGTTCCCGGCCGGAGAGACGAAAATGTTTTCCGGCTTGATATCCCTGTGAATGATCCCGTATTTGCGGCACAGAGTCAGAGCCCTGGCAATGTCCGTGCCCATCCTGATGATCTCGGCTTCGTCCATCTTGTTATAGATCGAATGCCTGACCAGCGGAGTAAGCTCCTCAAGCCTTATGAGCACATCCCAGCCGACTCCGTCATCACGCTTGAAAGCCTCATGGTCCTCATAGCTGACGATATTGCTGTTGCCCTTGAGCTTTTCAAGCAGTTCAAACTCCTGCCCTGTCTCCTGGAGCACGCTGTCAAAATATCCGATCGCTTCTTCGCGTGTCATCCCGCCTGCTATCAGCGAATCCAGTTCAGCCGCTCCACCGGCAGGAATGCTGACCGCTTTCAGCGCAGAATAAAACACATGGCCGAGAGCATCTTCGCGGCTGATACGGTAGAGATGCCCCTCCGCACCGCTTCCAAGCTCCTCGACTATGCGCCAGGATCCGAATATTGGCTCATATTTCCTGAAATACAACTCACTCATAGATGACAGTGGGACGTCACCCTACTTGACCTTAACTTTTAATACCTTAGAGAATTTTCCGTATTTTCTGACTCCATTTACTATTGTAAATGCTCTTATCTTATATCTGTATTTCCTGCCCTTGCTGAGGCCTTTGTGTGTAACTGACTTGACCGAAGCAGACTTGGTCAAAGCTTTTACGTATTTCTTCGACCCCGGATATTTTATGAAAAGTTCGTATCCAGCGGCGCCGGCAACCTTACTCCATGTAAGCTTGTTCTTGCGCTTCATGCGCTTGGAACATTTTAGTTTTGGCTTTACGTTAGCTGCAAAACTCACTTTGGTGCTCGCCGCAGTGCGACTTTTGGCGGTCGTAACTACAGTTTTTCCTGCAATCTGTCCGGCCTGACCTGTCCCGGTTCCTGCAGTCTGACCCGAGCCGGCTGTACCACTGTTTCCGCTCTGGCTGCCTGAGCCACTTCCGCTCTGGTTACCGGATCCGGAACCGCTGCCACCTTGATCACCTGTACCACTGCCAGAACCACCACTGCCGGATTCACCGCCCTGACTGCCTGAGCCACTACCACTACCGGAGCCACTGCCACTGCCTGAACCGCTTCCACTTCCAGAGCCACTTCCGGAGCCGCTTTGGTCATCAGAAATGACTAGCTTAACCGTATAGTTGCAGGTTCTGTATATTTCATCGCCCGGAATCGTTATGTTGAACGTTGCGGTTCCGGCTTGCTTCAACAGGAGGTAATGTATCATGAGTCCTTCCGAATCGTCGGCCGTGTTTATTATCTCTGCAGCTTCTGTATCAGCAAGTTCGAAAGTAAACGAACCATGGTATCCCGCCCATATAAAAGGTTCTCTGTCTGTCAGATCGACATTGATAGTCCCGGTTCCACCATCACGAATTATCCCTGTATTAAGGTACTTGTCATACGTGCCTTCATACTCATCCTGTCCGCAAATATAATAAACAGTCAGCGGTCTGCCTTTACCAAGTGAGTCGGCGGCATATGAAGGCACGGAAAAACTGGACTGCGGCAATATGACTATTACTGCAGCCAGTGCGATAATTAGCGCTTTTTTCAGGATAGCCCTGAAAATCATAAGATATTCCTCTTTTCAGCCAGATTACTAACTGTTCGCATTTATTCGCCGGTTAGCGAACTACTCTCCCGCTTTAGCGGATTCACGCATTTCAGTCCTGAGCTGCAGCATCTCTTCTACAGCCTGGTGCTCCTCTTCTTCGGTCAGCCCGATCGAATCATTGCCGGCGAAATACTTGTCCTTGAATTTTCTCTGTACCGGATGAGCTTTTTCCCACTTCCTCAGGTCAGCCACAAGTGCACTGTCTCTTGCGCTTTCTTCGTCAAGAGGCGCATAGCCCATCATGATCAGAAGTTCGTTCAGATCGTGTTCTGTCATGCCGAGCGACAGACCCATGTCGATATATTTCACACGATTCTTAGGCACATGTTTAATGTTGACTGTCTTCCTGCCGGTCATGCGGTCGATGACGTTGATCGCAGTGCTGTCCCCGCTGAGAAAATTGATCATGCTGTCATCGAGGTAGCCCCTCATGGCATTGATGCTGCGGATGTGATGTAGTCCCGGATGATTTCTGCAGGTCAGTATTATCCTCTCAACATATCTGTCGAGATAAGTCCTCGGCTTGGTGTAAGCGGTCTTGAAAGCATCCATATGAGTCGCCACATATTCCTTGAGGCCATCAAATTCAGGGCTGAACTCAGCCTGCCCCAGACTCACTTCGACATCAGAAGTGTCTTCGTAGCGCAGGATTATCTCGTCCCATCTTTCGCGGAATACAGCATAGGCAGCCGACTGGAAATCTTCGTAGTGCTTGTAGTAATTATAGCCATTTTTCGTTAAGGATGCAGGGTCTGCACCCTCTTCGCGTGCTTTACACCATTCGCTGTAATTCGCATTTATCAGGTATATCCAGACAAGGTCCCCGCTTATATCCTTGGCATATAGCTTTCTCTTGCCTGCAAAGCCTGTGATCCATTCGTTGATCACCTCTACCGGCTGTCCGAATGCCATACCGACGCCGATATACACCGCCCTTTTTCTCGGAAGTTTTACGTAAAAGCTCGGCCCCGCCTCGTTGTATACAGAGCCTATGTAATTGCAAACATCCTCCAGACTGACTCCGGTCTCCTGTACCAGATCATCCAGTGTCCGCTTCCAATCTTTCAGCCTATGTCCTATTAAACTCATGTCAAAAGCTCCTGAAATCTATCCAGTTGTACGATTATTATACAGCATATCACCCCTGTACGTAGAGATGATTCGCCGATTAGCGGCTAATTTATTTTTCCGCTAAAATCAATTAGTTTGCGCAGATATTAGCCAAAAATCGCCAAAATGCGCTAAAAAATATCAAAAAAATTAGTATATCTAATTTATATAAGTCTACCATGCACAGCAGTTTATAATTTCAAAAAAACCGTTCTCCAAACAGAAAGTGTTTTGCCTTTTATATCTGCAATGTATTTAAAGGTTTTTCAGGTTTATAATGAAGCATCGGAGGTAAATAGCTAAAAAACAGTCGATTATATCACTGTGATAAACCGGCTGTTCATGTATGCCTCTATATTAAGAGCTTTCATTCTTACTTCTGATCTATATCCACGCTAGTCAATTTACCATTTCTGTATTTCACGACCCATCTTCCTAATGTGCTTTGTGACACACCATAATCATCGGAAAGGATCTTTAATGTTTTCCCTTCCTCAACATGGAGTTTGACTATTCTGATTCTGTCCTTATCAGTGAAATGATTATCTTTCATAGATGACTCTTCTGTTTCTGAAAATACTTGACCTTATCATAGAAGGCTCTATTTCAACGAAATAAAAATCTTAATCTTATAGTATCAGCAGCGTTTATTTTTTCTTTCAACAAAACCATTCCCTCATATGTTTTGTTATGTTCTTTTTAATTAAAAATTGGCATCTTAAAACCCGATACTTTTCAGCATCGGGTTCCATAGATGTAGTAGTTATTTTGATTATTCAACCTTTATAGGAGACTTAGAACCGTCCCCTGTCTCCTGCTGTCTCCTACAGCTACCCTTTTTTCTAGTAGAATTCGCGGATCAGCACCGGACTGCCGTTGTGTACGTACTTGGCGATGACTCTGCATCCGCCGATGCCGCAGCCCCTGTTCAGTGCTTTAGCTGCATTGATGAAGGTTGAGGATTGTCTGGTCAGCTCCTGGTCAAGCTCTGCGACGAGTGCAGGAGTTATTGCTGAGGCGTCTATGTTTTTCGCAAGGTCATAGATGTAGATCAGGTCATTGTCTCTGATCTGCAGTGCTGTGCCATTATCTGTGGCGGCTTTTTCAAGAGCTTTGCGCTGAGATCCGTGCTTCTTCAGGTATTTCTGAAGCGTCATTTTGGCTTTCACCTTGAAGGTCTTGGCATTGGAGAACGGGCCTGCCAGAGACTGGTCACCGACCTTCTTAATAGCACGAACCTGGACATAGTTCTTGCCTACATAAGCCTTGATCTTGGCGGAAGTCTTCTTGCTGCCGACAGTTTTAACGCACTTCCAGTCACCGTCAAGTCTCTTCAGGTAGATCTGGTAACTGCTGATGCCCTTCTGCTTCTTCCACTTGATGGTGACATTGGCTTTGCCCGTCTTCTTGGAAGCCGTTTTGGCCTTGGCTGACTTGACGACAGCTTTGCCCGGTGCGGCAGTATCAGCAAAAGTCAGGCTGAATGAAGCCATTGTCAGCAGCATAGCTGCGATGATTATAAATGCGATACTTTTTCTTTTCATAGCAAGTCCCTCCGTCATTGATAATGAATTCTGTGCCGGTAACTGCTTTAATAATATCATATAGCTCAAAGATTGTGTTTTCATGTATTCTGTGCGGACGGATCTGCTGTCGCTACTTACTCAACAACAAAACCGGGGCTTCCGCGCCCCGGCTTGTCTGATGTTGTGGTATTGGTTTAGTTGTAATAACCTTCGTAGAAGAAGCTTTCTCCGACAATAGTAGTCTTGTCGTATACTCTGACCCATTCACACTTGTTGAACAGAGCTTTTTTTAATCCTCCCCAGATCGTAGTGCTGCCGTTCTCAGAGTCACCTGATCCGCGCACCTGCACGCTGCCATTATATGGGGCCTGGTTAGATGTGACAGGACCAAATGGATACTCGCTTCCGTTAATTGACTTATTCGCCTGACCAAGCTTAGGCTCTGTCCCGTCTGTTGCCCACACTACTGATGTATTTGGATCCTTGATAACGTATTGCTTACCGTAGTATCCCGGTCCGTATCCTAATCCTTCACAAATGAATTTTCCACCGCTGCTGGAGCTTGTGCCTGCCCCGATGCTGTAGTTTATATTATTGTAATAACCGAGTTCGGTAGATAGTCTGCAGTACACACTGCGGCCATCCGACAATTTTCCTTCTATGACAACTTCCCCAGAATTGCCGGCCTTATCGCGCACAAGATTGTACTGGATCTTAGCAGGTATGACCGATAGAGGTTTTGCTGCCAAAGTGCCTTTCTTAGGCTTTGGCATAGGAACAGTGCACTGTTTTCCTACTGTAAATGTGACACTCGTTTTATCGAGGTTTATTTTGACGCTTTGCCCCGCGGAAGTCAGAACTTTCTCCTCGTATGGGCCGGGGCCGGTCTTCACTGCAACTGTTTTCCACGCACTGTATTTCTTACCATTCACACTTCTTACGGCAAAAATGTATGTCTTGTACGGAGCGATGTCTTCCCAGTTGTAAGCCTCAGTGAACAGAGAACCGTCCCCACCGTCGTCAATCAACTGTCAACTTAATACTATGAAATGTTAGGATCAGTGCTAATACCACAGATCTAATGATGAACCTTGAAAAATGAATAGTGATTTATTGCCAGATAAGCTGTTTTTCGGTATATTAAAAATGACCTACTTTGAAGTAAGCTTACAAGGATATTAATGCTGTATATATGGGTTAAAGGGCAGCCTTTCTATTGTTGTAATGTTTTCTTGCTCGGGTTTGTCTTTTGCGTTTGCCGGAACGGCCTGGTCGGACCTGCGAACGCTTTTTTGATGCATCTAGGATGACCTCATCGATGAGCATCTGTGTTAAAGGTGCGATCATCCAGCCTATGAAGTTCCTGCATACCTTTCCGATGATGTATGTCCTACGGGCTCTGTACTCATATGTGTTTTCAGTCCTTGAGGACTGTCCTATGATCGCATCAGCCTGACGCTTGATGAAAGACGCCAGATTGGACTGAAGCATGATGATGTAGAAGTCCTGTCTTACTGCGAGGGCTCCTGTGCCTGTGAACTCCTCGATCCGCCAGTGTTCCTTGATCTCAAGATACTTTGTCTCGATCTTCCAGCGATAGAAGTAGAGTTCGCCGAACGAGTCTGCAGTCAGCGACTTGTCCATTACATTAGTGATCAGATACTCGATCTCACCGGTCGAGAGCGTGTATTTAAGGACTCTGCATGGCACTGAAGTACCATGCAGAGTGATATATGTTACGGCATCATCGCTGTCCAGTTCGCACAAGGAATTCGGGCGCTTGAGGCGCATCAGCACCTTGCATCCGGCAGTGTACCACTCCTCATATATCTCTGCGGAGTAATATCCGCGGTCGAAGATCACTATGGAGTCTTGATCAAGTCCAAGATCCAGAAGCCGTGACATGTGCCTGAGAGAAAGCTCGCGTTCACTGAAAAACTGCTTCTCAATCGCAGCATCTACAATGACATCCTCCAGAACATCGTACAGTACCGACGAGAGAGCCATCGACCAGAACAGCTTGGGATTCTTCTTATCTGAGAGCTTTCCGAACGCCTCAAAAGTGCTTGGAGAAGACGGGACCTCCTGTGTAGACCCGTCTATTGCGAAGATATGGTACTTGCCATTCCATAGTTTCCGACCAGACACATTCTCATAGTAGAAGTTCGACGAGATCTCGAACAGTTCATGGAACAGTTCATGCCGTATCCCATATCTTGCCTTGGATAAAGCCTGTTTGGATACGGCGGGAAAGTCAAGTTCAGGAAATCTTTCGCGTAGCTGATCGAGTTTGTTGTCGATAGGCGATTTGGAATTGAACAAAAGGTACAGAACCATCTTTCCCATAGAAAGTTTGCTCTTCCTGACAAAGCGATTCGGGACCCTGAAATCTTCCAGAAAATCTTCAGAATGGAGAATATCCTGAAAATGATTCAGTAATCCGCACAGAAGTTCATTGTGTTGCATTTGGCACCTCCTTTATTAACCCTAATAAAGGAGCGGCAAACACATGTTCATTGCTTTGTCAAGTTCTTTTTCCCTGCATTTTGTGCATTTTTACCATGTATAAATCATTATTCAATTTTCAATGTGCATTGCTATTGTCTTAAGTTGACGCTAGCTTGACGACGGTGAGAACCGTCCCCTATTGCGTTCTTGCGTTTTGCAACAGAGAACCGTCCCCTATTGCGCCCTAGTGCGTTGTTATTTTGCTTTTTTAAGGCTGGCAAAGCCTTCTGCCAGATACAGTTTTTTGAAAAACTCTTCTTCTGATCTTGCGCCATATTTAAACAAAGCCTGGTTTCTCGCAATTGAGAGTTTCACATCACCCGGAAGCTCTGTCTCACATAAATAGATTATGAGCTGAGGAATGCGTTCCCCTTCCGAATAATAAAGCTCATTTGTGCAGTTTATCGACTCCAGATAATCGTTAGTCATCATGGCGACAAAAAGAGCGGCATTATCAATATGGTTTGAGATATTCTTTCTCCACTCGCTTCCGGGAATAATACCGTCATCATACCAGATCCTGTACCCATCTTCATTTAATCTATTCAGCACTTTCCATACTTCTTTAGTATTAAGATGGGCATAACTGATAAATGCATAAGGCTCATCACCTTCATAGACATCCGGTTTTTTAGGTTCTTCGTCAGCTATTTTTTCTGAAGCAGTTTCTTCCTTCGGTCTATTCTTCAAATCGTTCAACTCGCTTTGGAGACCGAAAACCATTTCCTGGAGTATCTTGATCTGTTGAACCAAAAACTCGTTGGTGGTTTCTTCCTGTACAACCGCATTAAAATCTTTACTTAGAGTCTGATGCTTTAGTTCCTTGGATCCGGTAGTCTTCTGCCATTCCGGATCCAGGGTCATTATCATCTTCATATATGTATCAGGAGTTGGTATTTCTGCCAAAAGCAGCAGGCCTCTATCGGTGAACAAATACGATTGCTCGTTAATAAAGAGAATGATGAATTCTAATCCAAATCCTTCCTTGTATTTCAGAAGCTGATTTTTAACTCTTTCCAGTTTCTCATTAGATATGCCATTTTTATAGGATTTTACTTCCACAGCTCCAACCAATTTGCTGTCCGAGTACAGTGAAAGATCTGTCCTAAACCTGATGTTCCCAACAACCAGATAGTCCTCTCGTTTTATATCCCATCCTGCTTCTTTAAAAAGGATAGACACTTTTTCTTCAAGCAATCTGATTTCGCTGATCGAATTTCCCTTAACCATGGTTTGCCTCTTTCATAACTTCAACTATCTATTTCTTGCTTTATAATTTCTGCTATCTGCTTTTCTGTTTCATACCCTCATTTCTCAAGAGAAATGCAACAGAGAACCGACCCCTATTGCAACACCCTATTGCATCTTGCATTGCATCACAAGTATTTATTGGCTGTGATGTAGTCTACTTTTTTCTTTTTGAGCTTTTTGGCGGCTTTCTTGCTCGGGACTGTCCACACGCACACTTTCAGCCCGGCTCTGTGGAACTTTTTCACGGTGTTCTTTTTGAGCTGTGTGTACTTGATGGACAGGCATCCTACCCCTGCTTTTTTCATCTTGCGTATAACGGAAGAGTACTTGGACTTGGAGAGTTTCTCGCGCAGGTACATGGTTGAAATGTTGCTTTTGCCCATGCCGGCTGCGAGTCTTGCCGTATCCGCTACTGCATTGAATTCAAAACTTATGACTACTGCGGGACGGTCTCCGATATATGTGAGCAGGTACTCAAGCGCCCGCGGCGACAGTCTGTGCTTCAGCTCCACGACCGGCAGCGCGCCTCCCGGATACTTGTAGATAGTATCGAGGGCTTGCTCTGCCGTAGGGATCTTCTGACCGGGATACTTGCCTATCCCTTTGCCATTGGTGATGGTGAAGTTATCCAGAGTGTCTCTGGTGATGGTACGGATATCTACGTTATCTCCGCACATATGCCCTGTTTTCCTGTTGTGCATCACAAGCAGCAGCGGCGGCTCATCCGGTTCGCTCGATGCTTCCCAGATATCGAACTCGATCCCGTAGAACTTGCCGCTCTGCGCTGCCAGCTCGAAAGCTGCAAGAGTGTTCTCTGGTGCCTTGGCGCTGAGGCCTCTGTGTGCTATATACCCGGGCCTGGCGCTCAGGGCAAAAGTATCTGCCGGCACTGCCAGGCACAGGATAAGAGCCATGCAGATGCTTATCAGTATGGTCCTGGCTGCCGATATTCTTCTGTGTATATCTGATGACTTGTGATCATTCATAGGCCAAAATCTCTTTCCAAATGATCAAAAGAGACATAGAACCGTCCCCTGTTTCTTCCCTCGCAACATAGAACCGTCCCCTGTTTCTCTGTTTCTTCCCCTGTCTTCCTACCTGATCTCCTCAAATACCAGATTATTGCTCAAGGCAAATGCCTCGGCCGTAGATCCTTTGTAACCTGCGATTATTATTGGTTGTCTTGGATCGACGAATAGTGATATTTCAGTTTCAGGATTCAGAAAAACTGCTTTGGTTATCTTCTTACATCCCAAAAAAGTTTTGTCACCTATCATTTTCAGACCTTTTGGAAAACGCAGTTCGCCGCTAAGCCCGATGCAACCCGAGAATGCCCATTTGTCTATCGTTGTCACGTTATCCGGCAAATGCAGTTCGCCGCTCAATCCACTGCAGTTAAAGAATGCTAATTCTCCTATCGTTGTCACACTTTTCGGTAAATGCAGCTCACCACTCAGTCCACTGCAATATGAGAACGCTCTAACCCCTATCGTTATCAAGCTGTCTGGTAAGTGCAGTTCTCCACTTAATCCGCTACAGCCTTCAAACGCCAACTCGCCTATCGTTGTCACTCCATCCGGTATGTGTAACTCGCCAGTCAATCCACTGCAATATGAGAACACACCTTTGCCTATCGCTGTCAGTCTTTCCGGAAGTTGCAGTTCACTGCTCAGTCCACTGCAGCCGGAAAATGCCCAATTCCCTATCGTTGTCACATTATCCGGCAAATGCAGCTCACCGCTCAGTCCACTGCATTTCCTGAACGCACTATTTCCTATTGTTGTCACACTATCCGGCAAATGCAACTCACCGCTCAGTCCGCTGCAGCCTGAGAACGCGCTATCTCCTATTGTTGTCACACCATCCGGTAAATGCAGCTCACCGCTCAGTCCTTTGCAGCCTGAGAACGCACTATCTCCTATCGTTGTCAAACTATCCGGCAAGTGCAGCTCACCGTTTATCTTGTAATGTCCAAAGAATGCCCTATCGCCTATCGATATCAAACCCTCAGGTATGTGTACCTCGCCATATTTATCTATCATGCCTTCATAAGCACTTTTTTCACTTGGAGTTAAGGACTTTTTCTCCGTTTCTCGTTTGACTGTTTTTGTCAACCTTTCGGAAGCAATTATCTTAACATTGCAGCGTGCGAACGCACTGTTCCCTATCGTTGTCACGCTGTCAGGTATGTGCAGCTCACCGCTCAGTCCACTGCAGCCTGAGAACGCACTATCTCCTATCGTTGTCAAACTATCCGGCAAATGCAGCTCGCCGCTCAGTCCACTGCATTTCCTGAAAGCACTATTTCCTATTGTTGTCACACCATCCGGTAAATGCAGCTCACCACTCAACCCACTGCAGCTTGAGAATACGCTATCTCCTATTATTGATACTCTGCCAGGTATGTGCAACTCGCCACTCAGTCCATCGCATAGATAGAACGCACTGTTTCCTATCGTTGTCACGCTATCTGGTATGTGCAGTTCGCCGCTCAGCCCACTGCAACATGAGAACGCGCTATCTCCTATCGTTGTCACACTATCCGGCAAGTGCAGCTCACCACTCAGTCCACTGCAGCCTGAAAATGCGCTATTCCCTATCGTTGTCACGCTATCAGGCAGATGCAGCTCGCCGCTCAGTCCCGTGCAGCCACTGAAAGCTCTATTACCTATCGTTGTCACATGATCTGGCAAGTGCAACTCACCGCTCAATCCCCTGCAGTGATAGAATGCGCTATTTCCTATCGTTGTCACGCTATCAGGTAAATGCAGCTCGCCGCTCAGTCTACTGCAACCTAAGAACGCATCATCCCCTATCGTTATCACACCGTCCGGTAAATTCAGTTCGCCTTTCAGTTCCCTGCAGCAAAAGAATGATCTGTTCCCGATA
>Ga0310695_10011946_pt1 | contig 12279 bp, 7 predicted proteins | sample RumenRJG_04DNA_FD_203882 | JGI IMG/M metagenome (GOLD analysis project Ga0310695, IMG submission 203882) | Bovine rumen microbial communities from Lethbridge, Alberta, Canada - RJG_04 (v2) (version 2) | ecosystem: Host-associated > Mammals > Digestive system > Stomach > Rumen | place: Canada... | reverse complement strand
TGAATGCCGAGTCCACTATCAGCTGTACAGCCGGCCACACATAATTATAATTAAAGCACAGTATGGCCACGCATCCTATCACGTAAAGTATCGCCATAAACGGCACCAATATGGTGCACACCTTGGCTATCGCCTTCACACCGCCCAGTATCACCAGTGCCGTCAGCAGACACACCATTATACCTATCAGCCATGTGGGCACGCCGAACGTTTCGTTCGCCAAGAGTGCTATCGAGTTGGCCTGCACCGTGCAGCCTATGCCGAACGATGCCAGTGCGGTGAATATCGCAAACAGTATGGCCAGCCACTTCATGCCCAGTCCGCGCTCCAGTGCATACATAGGTCCGCCCAGCATACGTCCGTCGGGCGTCTTCACTCGGTATTTCACCGCCAGCAGTCCCTCGGCATATTTGGTCGACATGCCGAATATACCCGTAAGCCAGCACCACATCACTGCGCCCGGACCGCCCAGAGCCACGGCCGTAGCCACGCCCACTATGTTGCCCGTACCTATCGTAGCCGCCAGTGCAGTGGCCAGCGCGCCAAACTGGCTCACGTCGCCGTCAGCCTTAGTGTCCTTTTTTATGCTCAGCTTTATGCCCGTAAATAGTTTTCTCTGAGGTATGCGCAGTCTGAATGTCAGAAACACATGCGTTCCCAGCAGCAGTATTATCATCGGCCATCCCCACAGAAATGAGCTCAGAAGCGAGAAAAAGTCGTTAATTGGTTCCATTTGTATGCCTGAATTATAACTTTCGCGGGCAAAAATACAAAAAAAATCGCAAAAACCTAAGGTTATTTCAAAAAAAGTCATATCTTTGCATCATCAACCATAAATGGTATCCAACAAAATATGAAGAAAACTCTACTATTGATTTCAGCTCTCTTGCTGGTTTGTCTGGCCTTCTACGGCTGGAAACCTCTTCTTGCTCAGCCCTCTAGTCCACAGATGCAGGCTTACTACGACGAGTCGGTCAACCTGGGTTCCGTCCCCGCCGACAGCGCCAGTCGCTTCATTGCCAATTTTCTGGGTTACTCCTTAGCCAATCCCTCAGTACAGCTAGACCCTCTATACCCCGAGATAGAGAAGAACATGCATAAGTACTCGATGATGCATTAATAAAAAAAGGTACTTATTTTCGAAAAATACCAAAATTAACTACTTATTTTTCGCAGATATTTTGTAATGTCGGGCGAAAACCTTATCTTTGCACCCATAAAAGTGTAAATTTAAGGGATGAAACTATATAGCGACGAAGAGTTAGCAGAGATATTAAATCAAGAAATATTCCACCAGATAAGCGAAGCTGCAGACCATCTGGGCCTGGAGTGCTATGTGGTTGGAGGGTACGTAAGGGATATATTCTTGGAGCGACCCTCTAACGATATAGACGTGGTAGTGGTGGGCAGCGGAATACGTGTGGCCGAGGAACTGAAGCGTATGGTGGGCCGCAAGGCGCACCTGAGCGTGTTTAAGAACTTTGGTACGGCACAGGTGAAGTTCCGCCAGAAGGGCACAGAGTACGAGGTGGAGTTTGTGGGCGCCCGCAAGGAGAGCTACAGCCACGACTCGCGCAAGCCTATAGTAGAAGACGGCACGCTGGAGGACGATCAGAACCGCCGCGACTTTACTATCAACGCTATGGCCATCTGTCTGAACAAGGCCCGATTCGGCGAGTTGGTAGACCCGTTTAACGGCCTGGCCGACCTGGAGGATGGCATAATAGCCACGCCGCTGGAGCCGGGAATAACATTCAGCGACGACCCGCTGCGCATGATGCGCTGCGTGCGCTTTGCCACACAGCTTAACTTCCAGATAGAGGACGAGACGTATCTGGCGCTGGAGCGCATGGCCGACCGCATAAAGATAGTGAGCGGCGAACGAATAAAGGACGAGCTGAACAAGATAATACTGGCCAAGCACCCAAGCATAGGCCTGGAACTGCTGCAGCGCTGCGGACTGATGCAGATAATACTGCCCGAACTGGCTGCTCTGGACATAGTGGAGCAGAAGAACGGGCGCGCGCATAAGAACAACTTCTATCACACGCTGGAGGTGCTGGAGAACGTGTGCGAGCACTCTGACAACCTGTGGCTGCGCTGGGCGGCAATACTGCACGACGTGGGCAAGACCAAGTCGAAGCGATGGGACGGGGCTATCGGATGGACATTCCATAATCACAACCTGATAGGTGCGAAGATGGTGCCGCAGATATTCCGCCGACTGATGCTGCCGATGGACATGAAGATGAAGTACGTGCAGAAACTTGTGGAGATGCACATGCGCCCCATAGTGATAGCCGACGACATAGTGACCGATTCGGCCGTGCGACGACTGCTGAACGATGCCGGCGAGGACATCGAAGACCTGATGACGCTGTGCGAGGCTGATATCACATCGAAAAACGAGGTTCGTAAGAAAATGTTTCTGGAGAACTTCCGTATGGTGCGCGAAAAGCTGGCCGACTTGAAGGAGAAGGACTACGTGCGCCTGCTGCAGCCCGTGATAGACGGCAACGAGATAATGGAGATGTTCCACCTGACACCAAGTCGCGAGGTGGGCACACTGAAGCAGTATCTGAAGGACGCTGTGCTGGATAATAAGGTGGAGAACGAACGCGAACCGCTGATGGCACTGCTGATGACAAAGGCAAGGGAAATGAAACTGATATAATAATGAGAAGACTGCTAACTATTATCGGAATAGTGATGGCCCTGAACGTATGGGCTAATCCAGTGGACGACCTGATTGAGCGTATCGACAAGGGCGCTTCGAAGAAGTTTAAAACGGAGCTGGTGAAGAGCGACAAGGACTTTTTTGAGCTCGACCAGCAGGGACAGAAGGTGGTTATCCGCGGAAACTCGTGGGTGAACATCGCATCGGGACTGAACTGGTATCTGAAGTACTACGCAGGTGTGCACCTGAGCTGGAACCAGATGCAGGCAAAGCTGCCCGCCACACTGCCGAAGGTGACAAAGAAGGAGCGCCACGAGACTGACCTGACGCTGCGCTATGATTTTAACTACTGCACATTCAGCTACTCGATGGCATTCTGGGATTGGAAGCGCTGGGAGAAGGAGATAGACTGGATGGCGCTGCACGGAATAAACATACCCCTGGCCATAGTAGGCGAGGAGTGTGTGTGGCGCAACATGCTGCTAAAGCTGGGATATAGCGAAAAAGAGGTGGGCGAGTTTATAGCCGGCCCCGCATTTCTGGCTTGGTGGGAGATGAACAACCTGGAGGGTTGGGGCGGTCCGCTGCCCACATCGTGGTACGCCCGACAGGAGAAACTGCAGAAGCAGATACTGGCCCGCATGAAGCAGCTGGGTATGCATCCCGTGCTGCCCGGATACTGCGGAATGGTGCCTCACGACGCTAAGGAGCGACTGGGACTGAACGTGGCCGATGCCGGACTGTGGAACGGATTCCAGCGTCCTGCCAACCTGTTGCCTACCGATGCTAGATTCAGCGAAATCGCTACCTTATATTATAATGAACTGACAAAGCTGTTCGGCAAGGCCGACTACTACTCGATGGACCCATTCCACGAGAGTAACGACGACCCATCGATAGACTATGCCAAGGCTGGCCAGGCTATGATGCAGGCCATGAAGAGAGTGAATCCTAAGGCTGTATGGGTGATACAGGGCTGGACCGAAAACCCACGCGAGGCTATGGTGGACGGCATGAAGACCGGCGATCTGCTGGTGCTCGACCTGTTCTCGGAGTGCCGCCCCATGTTCGGCATACCCAGCATATGGAAGCGCGAGCAGGGTTACAAGCAGCACCAGTGGCTGTTTTGTATGCTGGAGAACTTTGGTGGCAACGTAGGACTGCACGGACGTATGGACCAGTTGCTGGAAAACTTCTACTCTGGTAAGAAGAACTGCAAGGGCATAGGATTTACAATGGAGGGAAGCGAGAACAACCCTGTGATGTTTGAGCTGATGAGCGAACTGCCCTGGCGCCCGGAGAAGTTTACCAAGGAGGCTTGGGTAAAGAACTATGTGAAGGCGCGCTACGGCGTAGAGGATAAGACTATCGAGAAAGCGTGGATGGTACTGGCTCAGAGCATCTACAACTGTCCTGCAGGCAACAACCAGCAGGGACCTCACGAGAGTATCTTCTGCGGCCGCCCGACGCAGAACAACTTCCAGGCATCGAGCTGGTCGAAGATGAAGAACTACTACGATCCGGCTGACACCAAGAAGGCTGCCAAACTGATGAACAGCGTGGCAGAGAAGTATCGCGGCAACAACAACTTTGAATACGATCTGGTGGACATCACCCGACAGGCGCTGGCCGATCAGGCTCGCATACAGTATCAGAAGACTATTGCCGACTATAAGGCATTCAGTCGCAAGCAGTTTGATAAGGATGCAGAGCGATTCCTGAACATGCTGCTGATGCAGGACAAACTGCTGGGCACTCGCAGCGAGTTCCGTGTGGGCCATTGGACTCAGGATGCTGTGAATGCGGGTAATACTGCCGATGAGAAGAAACTGTATGAGTGGAACGCACGCGTGCAGATAACCACATGGGGCAACCGCTACTGCGCCGATACAGGCGGACTGCGCGACTATGCCCACAAGGAGTGGCAGGGACTGCTGAAGGACTTCTACTATGTGCGCTGGAAGTCATACTTTGACGCTCTGGCTGCACAGATGACTGCACAGACTGCACCCCAGCCAGAACTGCTGGGTGGAGGCCCGAATGCCACAAAGACAGCTGCCGAGCTGTTTGCAATGGCTCTGCCACAGGAGGTGAAGCTGGACTACTACGCTATGGAGGAGCCCTGGACACTCGACCAGACTCCATATAGCGCCGCCCCCGAGGGCAATCCAGTGGATGTAGCCAAGGAAGTAATAGAGATGATAAAATAATGTTTAATCTTTAATGTTTAATGGCAAACGGTCAGCGATTATTGAGTTTGGACATTCTGCGCGGTATCACCGTAGCAGGAATGATATTGGTAAACAACGGTTGGGGAGAATCGTTTGAGATGCTAGGACACTCAAAGTGGAACGGCATGACGCCCTGCGACCTGGTGTTTCCGTTCTTCCTGTTTATCATGGGTATATCGTGCTATCTGTCGCTGGTGAAGAGTGAGTTTAAGCCTACACCGCAGGTAATCCGCCGAATAGTGAAGCGCACAGTGCTGCTGTTTGCTATCGGTCTGTTTATCAACTGGTTCGACCACGCTATCGAGGGCGACCTGCTTTGCTTCGGCCATCTGCGCATATGGGCCGTGATGCAGCGCATAGCGCTGTGTTATGGTATAGTGTCGCTGTTTGCGCTGTTCTGCAATCATAAGTACACGGTGCCCGTAATTATCGGGCTGCTGGTGATTTATACCGCAATACTGGTGCTGGGCAACGGATATGCTGAGGATGCAAGTGTGAACGTGCTGGCACAGGTAGACCTGAATTTGTTTGGCTACGACCATATCTATCACAAGAGTCCCGTTGACCCGGAGGGACTGATGGGCACTATATCGAGTGTGGCTCACGTGCTGCTGGGATTCTACTGCGGAATGATGATTAAGAAGCGCGAGACGGTAGAGCAGAAGGTTATCGCCCTGTTTGTGGTGGGAACAATCGGTGTGATAGGTGGCTATCTGCTGAGCTACGGGCTGCCGCTGAACAAGCGTATCTGGAGTCCCAGCTACGTGCTGATGACCTGCGGACTGGCATCGCTGCTGCAGGCGCTGCTGATGTACGTGATCGACATACAGAAGAAGAGCGGCTGGACCACATTCTTCCACGTGTTCGGAGTGAATGCGCTGGCACTCTACGTGTCGAGCGAATTGCTGGCTATTTTGTTAGGAAATATCGGTGTGTCGGAGGTGGTGTATAATGGTATACACGCCGTGATACCCGTACTGAAGTGGGCTTCGCTAGCCTACGCTATATACTTTGTACTGCTGAATTTTGCAATCGGCTATGTACTATATCGGAAGAAAATCTATATCAAACTATAGATAAATTTGTATTATTAATTAATTTCTTAAAAAACAACTATTATGAAAAAAATCTTAATGGTAGTTTGCGCAATGATGTTCAGTGTAGCATCTTTCGCTCAGGTAGGTAAATCAACTGCAAGTGTTCACTTCGATTACATGATTGATTCGCCAAACAACATTGGTATCGGTGCCAATTATGGTTATGTGTTCGCTGATAACATCCGTGGTGTGGCAGAATTCAACTATTTCTTTGCAAAGAATAGTCAAAGCGCTTGGAATGGTAACGTAAACGTAGAGTATCTGTTCAATGTGTCTGATGCTGTAACTATTTATCCCTTGGCCGGTCTGAATGTGCTTGGTTTCAGCGGTGGCGAGAAAAGTGACTCGAAGATGGGATTGAACATCGGTGTTGGTGTAGAGGTGCCCCTCTCATCAAACGTAGCATTTAAGGCAGAATATAACTACAAGACTCAGTACGATGGCCTGAGCACACTGAGTGTAGGCCTCGTATTCCCTCTCTAAATGTTAAAAAGTTAGTTGCCCTATAGGTTAGCAATAAACTTTGTTAAAATTCATTGCAGAGGATATATCTTAAGATATATTTTTCGTACCTTTGCAGCCCGAAAACCCCGCGTAATGCCGAAAGTTTTCGGGTTGCGTTTTTTTATGAGATTAAATTAGATACAAATAGTTAGTATGATGAAAAGTAAGTTTTTGGTAATGGCTGCTGCATCGCTGGTCCTGGCATCGTGCGGTGGTGGCGGTGGTCGCCCTCAGTTTGGCGACAACGAGTATCCTGTAACTGCAGTTGGTACTCAGAGTTCTGAAACTCAGACCACTTATCCCGCAACTATCAAGGGTGTACAGGACGTGCAGATCAGTCCTAAGGTGGCTGGATTTATTACACAGATTAATGTGAAGGAAGGTCAGACAGTAAGTGCTGGACAGGTGTTGTTCGTGATCGACAACGTGACCTACCAGGCTCAGGTGCGTCAGGCCCAGGCTAGCGTTAATACTGCTCAGGCTAGTGTTAATACAGCCAAGTTGAGTTTCGAAAATTCGCAGAAATTGCACGATAACGGCGTGATTGGTGACTTTGAACTGCAGAGCGCTACAAATCAGTACGAGCAGGCTAAGGCTGGTCTGGCTCAGGCACAGGCTTCGCTGGCTTCGGCCAAGGAGATGCTGAGCTACTGCTACGTGAAGAGTCCTGCTGCAGGTGTAGTAGGTACTCTGCCATATAAGGTAGGTGCACTGGTAAGCACAGGCAACGTGCTGACAACCGTATCTAACAACTCATCTATGGAGGTTTACTTCTCAGTAACAGAGAAAGATGCTCTGGAAATGAGTAAGGATGCCGGTGGTCAGAGTGCTGCTGTGGCTAAGTTCCCACCAGTTAAGCTGAAGCTTGCCGACGGCACAATGTACGATCTCGACGGTACTGTGACAAAGATGAGCGGTGTGATTGACGCTGCTACAGGTTCGGTACAGATGATCGCACTCTTCCAGAACCCACAGCGCGTACTTAAGAGCGGTGGATCTGGTTCTATCGTTATCCCTCACAACACTTCATCGGCTATCATCATCCCACAGGGTGCTGTATCAGAGGTACAGAACAAGAAGTTTGTATACCTGCTTGGTAGCGACAACAAGGTGAAGTACAGCGAGATACAGGTGGCTCCACAGAACGATGGTATGAACTACATCGTGACTGGCGGACTGAAGACTGGTGACAAGTACGTGACCAACGGTATCACCAAGCTTAGCGACGGTATGGAGATTGTGCCCATCACCCCAGAGCGCTATCAGCAGAAGATAGATGAGCAGGCTAAGGCTATGACATCTGGCGACATCGTAGGCGCTATGAAGAAGTAATTGAAATTTTAGATTTTAGAATTTAGAATATGACATTTACGAATTTTATTAAACGCCCAGTGCTGTCGACGGTGATTTCTATTGTCATCGTGCTGCTGGGCTTTATCGGACTGGTCTCGCTTCCTATCGAGCAGTATCCGAATATTGCGCCGCCTAACATCGTGGTGATTGGTAGCTACCCAGGTGCCGATGCACAGACGGTGAAGAATGCCGTTGTGACTCCGCTTGAGGAGAGTATCAACGGTGTAGAAGGAATGGACTATATCACCAGTACCGCATCACCTGGTTCGGCTATGATTCAGGTTATGTTCCGTCAGGGTATGAATCCTGATATGTGTGCGGTTAACGTACAGAACCGTGTGTCGCAGGCCACTGCTCTGCTGCCTTCCGAGGTTAACCAGATTGGTGTGCGCGTGGTAAAACGTCAGTCGTCACAGGTACTGATGTACTCACTGACCTCTGACGGACGTTATGATGACGAGTTCCTGACAAACTATAATGCCATCAACATCGTTCCTGCGCTGAAGCGTATCGAGGGCGTGGGTGATGCTTCGGGATTCAGCTCGAAGACCTACGCTATGCGTATATGGCTGAAGCCAGATGTGATGAAGCAGCACAGCTTGATTCCATCGGACATTACAGCTGCCCTGGCTGAGCAGAATATCGAGGCTGCACCAGGTAAGTTTGGTGAGCAGGCTAAAAATGTGGCTTACGAGTACTCGATGCGTTATACAGGACGTTTCCGTACAGCTGAAGAGTTTGGTAACATTATTATAAAGAGTGATGCCAACGGACAGACTCTGAAGCTGAAGGATCTGGCCAAGATTGAGCTGGGTGGTGAAGGCTACTCGGTATCGATGAAGAACAATGGTGTACCATCGGTAATGACAATGATACAGCAGGTGGCCGGATCAAATGCTAACGAAATTGCAAAGCAGGTTAAAGCCGAGCTTGAGTCGCAGAAGAAACTGATGCCACCAGGCATGGAGGTAAAGATCAACTACGATGTTACAGAGTTCCTGTATGCCTCAATCGAGGAGGTTGTATTCACCCTCTTTATGACGCTGGCGTTGGTGTTCCTGGTAGTGTACATCTTCCTGCAGGATATGCGTTCGACACTTATCCCGCTGATTGCCGTGCCTGTATCGCTGATTGGTACGTTCTTCTTCCTGAACGTGATGGGATTCTCGATCAACCTGCTGGTACTTTCGGCACTTCTGCTGGCTATTGCCATCGTGGTGGATGATGCCATCGTGGTGGTCGAGGCTGTGCACGCTAAGTTGGATCAAGGTTACAAGAGTTCGCTTACTGCATCAATCGATGCGATGAACGAGATTTCGGGTGCTATCATATCTATCACACTGGTGATGGCTGCTGTGTTCGTACCTGTATCATTCATCGGCGGAACATCTGGTACATTCTATCGCGAGTTCGGTGTAACCATGGCTATTAGCATTATCATCTCGGCTGTTAACGCCCTGACGCTGTCGCCTGCACTGTGTGCTGTGTTCCTGAAACCTCACGATAAGGACGGACACGAGAAGAAGATGAGTCGCGTAGACCGTTTCCATCAGTCGTTCAACGTAGCTTTCGAGACCACTACGTCCAAATATAAGACAATACTTGAGAAACTGGTACGCAAGCCTCTTGCTATCATTGCTACAGTGGTAGTAGGTATTGTAGTATTGGCTGTAACATTTGTTACCACCAAGACAGGTCTGGTGCCCGATGAGGATACTGGTACACTGTTCTGTACTATCTCTATGCCTCCTGCTACATCAGAGGCTCGCACCAAGCAGGTAGTGCTGCAGGTTGATTCTATCTTGTCGCAGATGCCTGCTATCAAGAACCGTGAGATGGTGCAGGGTTACAACTTCATCGCTGGAGCTGGATCAGACCAGGGTACATTCATTATCAAGCTGAAGCCATTCGCAGAACGTCAGAAGGGATTCTGGTGGAAGCTCTCTGGACTGTGGCAGGGTGATGGTATCTATCGCTTCTTTATCAGTCCATACGATGCAACAGGTGTGATAGCCCAGATATTCATCAAGACTGCCCACATCAAGGATGCACAGATTCTGGCATTCTCGCCCCCAATGATTCCTGGATTCTCTGCCAACAGTGGTATCTCGCTGGTAATGCAGGACCGCACTGGTGGCGACCTGAACAAGTTCTTTGGTATCGTGAAGGAGTTCCTGGGCGAGCTGAACAAGCGTCCAGAGTTCCAGACTGCTCAGACATCATACAATCCTAACTATCCACAGTATATGGTACACGTGGATGTGGCTAAGTGTAAGCAGAGTGGTATATCGCCAACACTGGTTCTGAGCACACTGCAGGGATACTTTGGTGGACTGTATGGTTCAAACTTCAACTCGTTTGGTAAGCTTTATAAGGTTATGATTCAGGGTTCGCCCGAGACACGTATGACACCAGAGTCGCTTAATAGTATATATGTACGCACGCCCGCGGGAATGTCGCCTATCAAGGAGTTCTGCAATTTGGAGCGCGTATATGGTCCGTTGAATATCAACCGCTTCAACCTGTTTACATCTATCAACGTAACGGGTACTGTGGCTAACGGATATTCTACTGGTGATGCCCTGAAGGCTATCGACGAGGTGGGCAAGCAGGTATTGCCTACAGGTTATACCTACGACTACTCAGGTCTGACACGTGAGGAGGCTAAGGCTTCGAACACCACAGGTATTATTTTTGTGCTGTGTTTCATCTTCATCTACCTCATTCTGTCTGCACAGTACGAGTCGTACATTCTGCCGCTGTCGGTAGTGCTCTCTGTTCCATTCGGACTGGCAGGTTGCTTCTTGTTCACCAATATCTTTGGTCATTCCAACGATATCTACATGCAGATCTCGCTGATTATGCTGATTGGTCTGTTGGCTAAGAATGCCATCCTTATCGTACAGTTCGCACTTGAGCGCCGCCAGACGGGTATGGCTATCACGTGGTCGGCTGTGCTTGGAGCTGCTGCCCGTCTGCGTCCTATCCTGATGACATCTCTGGCTATGGTTATCGGACTGCTGCCAATGATGTTTGCCAGCGGTGTAGGTAAGAATGGTAACCAGACGCTGGGTGCTGCTGCCGTAGGTGGTATGCTTATTGGTACTATCCTGCAGCTGTTCGTTGTGCCCACACTGTTTGTTATCTTCCAGTCTATCCAGGAGAAGATCAGTCCGCTGAAGTTCGAGGACGAGGAGAATGCAGAGGTGGCTGCCGAGCTGGCTCAGTATGCACATAAAAAACCTGTAGATTATGAACTTGAGAAGTAATATGAAGAAACTGATGATATTTATGTCCGCAGCCTTGCTGCTGTCGAGCTGCGGACTCTATAACAAATACGAGCGCCCTGAGGTAGATACCAAGGGATTGGTTCGCGACACTCAGTCACTGACTGACACCCTTGCCGTACAGGATACTACATCTTTCGGCAATATGCCTTGGCGCAGTGTGTTTACCGACCCACAGTTGCAGGCACTTATCCAGCAGGGACTTGACAATAATCCTGACCTGCTGAATGCTGCACTGAATGTACAGATGGTGAACGAGGCTCTTAAGGTGGCCAAGTTGGCCTTCCTGCCATCGGTAGGCATTAATGCACAGGGTACACTCAGCTCGTTTGACGGAGCTGCTGCTTCAAAAGTATACTCGCTGCCCATCTCGGCCAGTTGGAATGTTGACTTGTTTGGCAATTTGCTCAGCGCCAAGCGTTCGGCACAGATGAAGTTGATAGCTACAAAGGACTATCAGACAGTAGTAAAGACAAATGTTATCTCTACTATTGCCAACCTGTATTACACTCTGCTGATGATTGACCGTCAGATGGAGATTGTGACAGATATGGAGAATCTGACCAAGGAGACTTGGGAGAAGATGCAGTTTATGCACGACAACCGCGTGGGTTATCGCTCAACAGCCGTTCAAAGTGCTGAGGCTGCTTACTATCAGGTACAGAGTCAGCGTGTAGACCTGCAGCGCCAGATGCGCGAGACTGAGAATTCGCTATCATTGCTGCTTGGTCAGCCAGGTCAGGCTATCCCTCGCGGAAAGTTTGCTGGTCAGAGTCTGCCTACAGAATTCTCTACAGGCGTAGGTATCCAGATGCTTGCCAATCGTGCCGATGTACATCAGTATGAGATGGCTCTTGCTCAGTGTTTCTACGATGTTGAGACTGCCCGCAGCCGATTCTATCCCAGCATCACCATCACTGGTACAGCTGCATTTACCAATAATAGTGGTGCAGGTTTGGTTAACCCCGGTAAGTGGTTGATGTCGGCAGTTGGTTCGCTGGTTCAGCCTATCTTCCAGCATGGACAGATTGTGGCTGGTCTGAAGGTCGCCAAAATGCAGTACGAGCAGGCATTCAATAGCTGGCAGAACTCTATCTACAAGGCTGGTAACGAGGTGTCGAACGCTCTCG
>Ga0310695_10011943_pt1 | contig 12280 bp, 22 predicted proteins | sample RumenRJG_04DNA_FD_203882 | JGI IMG/M metagenome (GOLD analysis project Ga0310695, IMG submission 203882) | Bovine rumen microbial communities from Lethbridge, Alberta, Canada - RJG_04 (v2) (version 2) | ecosystem: Host-associated > Mammals > Digestive system > Stomach > Rumen | place: Canada... | reverse complement strand
AAGATTATCTTTAGCATTTGCGTGGCTCTTGTCACGGTCTATCTGATTCCGTACATAAAATCCTTGTCCGAGGACGCAAGATACAAGAATCTTGTGGATATGGTCGCTGTAGCTGTTAGAGCGGCAGAGCAGACCTTCCGTCAGTCAGGACAGGGAGCGCAGAAAAAAGAGGAGGTCCTAAACTTCATATCGGAGTATATGACCACTCACGGACTCAGTATCAGCTCTTATCAGCTCGACCAGCTTATAGAGTGCGCAGTATGGCAACTTAAACAGGAAAGATAACAACATGGCAATCCTAGCCTGACGAGGTGAAAACAGGGTTTCGCTCCTGCTGGGTTGCCATAACAAAGCGAATTTACGAAAGCGAGGTAAAAAATGAATATTGGTGATAAGTTTGGACGTTGGACAATTATTGATTTTGATGATAATAAGAAAAAAGTCATCTGCAAATGTGACTGTGGAAAGATAAAAAGCGTATGGAAAAACAATCTTACAACAGGAAAAACTCTTTCGTGTGGATGCTTGATAAGCGAAACTACAGCTAAAAGGAATTACAAACACGGTGGAACAAAAACAAGGTTGTATAATGTATGGAGCAACATGAAAGGAAGGTGTTACGATCCACACGATACCCGTTATCAGAATTATGGAGCAAGAGGAATTGCAGTATGTGATGAATGGATGAATTTTGCCAATTTTAGAGAATGGGCTGTGATGACAGGGTATAAAAATGATGCTAAATATGGAGAATGTACGCTTGAAAGAATAAACGTAAATGATAATTATTGTCCAGATAATTGCAGATGGGCAACCATTAAAGAACAAAATTTTAATCGTTCATCAAATAAAATACTTGAATATAAAGAAAAAAAGCAAACTTTAACTGAATGGGAGCATGAAATCGGCTGTAATTCTTATGTTATAGGAAACAGACTTCGTAAAGGATGGACTGTCGAGGAAGCTCTTTCAATTCCAATAGGAGGAAAACGTGTACACAACAGAGCAGATAGCATTCATTGACCAACTCGCTCCTTATGTCCAGCAGGAGTGCATCAAAAGGGGATATCACTTTGCATCCCCTATACTTGCTCAGGCATCCACAGAGAGTTTCAAGGGCAAGGGATTGAGCAGGCTTGCATCAAAGTACAATAACTTCTTCGGGATGAAGGCAGGCTCATCCTGGCACGGCAAGACGGTCAACATGCAGACCGGAGAGGAATACTTTGTTGGAAAGATAACCATGATCCGAGACAACTTCCGCTCATATGACACTGTAGAGGATGGAGTTAAAGGCTATTTCGATTTCATCAGCACTCAACGATATGCGAATCTAAAGCTTGCCACTTCTCCACGGGATTATCTTGAGAAAATCAAGGCTGATGGCTATGCTACAAGCAGTTCCTATGTGGCTACCAATATGAGCAGAATCACAGGATTGAACCTTACACGGTTTGATAACTTTGACAAGATCGCTCCTATAATGGACGATAAGCCAAAAACAGGCAATCCATATCCGGAGCCGACAAAGAACGTCAGATACAACAGCAGGGGCAATGACGCAAGGTGGCTCCAATACGAGCTGAACAGATACGGCTACAAACTGATCGTGGACGGAATCATCGGCCAGCGTTCCCTTGACGCTCTCAAGGACTTCCAGCTCACACACGGACTTGAGCCGGATGGGATTTGCGGTCCGAAAACTAAACAGGCATTATTGGGATAAAGTTTCCTTTTTCTCCTCAAAAGGGCGGGTTGACCTTCGTGTCATCCCGCTTTTTTCATTTTGACTCAAAAAATGCAGTAAAATAGCAGTCTGACAGGGTAGGTAGACGGGAAAAACCCGTCTGATTACCCGTCTACCAGAAGTCTAAATTTTGTCCAAAATTCGTGTCATATTCCGTGTCACATAGACACATAAACGAGATATAAGACCCTTATATTACGCTATAAGTAACACGCGATTTTCTATTTTCCAAAGTCTGAAAAAGCCCGTATTTATGCGATTTGTCGCAGTTTTTCAACTCCGGTTCGACTCCCGTCTACTCCATGGCTACAAACCGCATAAAATGGGGATTTCTCAAATGCCGTGTCATATTTTGTGTCATACACCGTGACATATTTCGTGTCATAGTGTGGTATAATATTCTCAAATTTAATCTATGGCGCAAGGGCGCAGAAAGGAGGGACCTGTTTATAAGCAGATAGGTCGTTCACTTCTTAACGGTCGGTGTGCCACAACATGTAGTAAGGGGGAATGCGTCAGGCATTCTCTTTTACTATCTCCAGCAGATGTTTCTCAACCTTATCGGAATAATAATCCGTCATAGACTTAATGTTATTCTGATATACGGCCTTCATGGTCTTACCATCCCTTTGCCATCCGCCCAGATCGGCTGTATATATGTCCGGTATGCCGAGAATGGCAGCGGTCGATGCGAAGTAATGGCGGAGATCGTGGAACCGGATATCAATTCCGACAGCCTTTTTGAGCTCGATAAATCTTTTGGTGATCGTGTCAGGCTTCCAGTCCACTATGTACCCTTCACCGGATCCGAAGTCCGGCACACGGATATATCTATCTGATTCTGACGTTTTCGGGATTTCTTTATATACCCACTTCTGGTCAGGATCTTTTACTATATCAGCATGAATGTGTGCTATCCCGTCCTTGATGTCCTCATACTTCAGAGCAGCAATCTCTCCCCGTCTCACTCCACGCATACCGAGCGTGATGCAGACTTTCATTTTGTCATCTGCCGCATGATAGAGTGCCGCCACAGCTTCATCAGAGGGCGATTCCGGACGTTTTTTCTGTTTAGCGGGCAAAGTTACCTTGAAGTGTGCGGACGGGGCTTGCATAGTCACAGAGGACACGAGGAAGCCGTATATGTTGCGGACGGACTTCGGGGATAGTCCGCTCTCTGTCAGATCGGACACAAAACGCTGCATGGTTTTGTTTGAAAGCGTATCAATCCGTTTGCTGGCTATCGGCTCATAGTAGTGTAACATCTGCATGTACCCTCTGATCGTGGACGGACTCAGGACGGCTTTTTTCAAATCAATGTATTCTTCCAGAGCCTCTTGCACGGTGCAGTTATTGCGTTCCTGGTATTTCTTCGTTGCCATGAATTCAGATGCTTTCAATTCCGCTTCGGCTCTTGTCGGCGCCGTGAAGCTCTCATAATGTTTCTTTCCGTCTGCATCCGTGTAGCTGTAGGCCCTCGCTCTCCATGAGCCTGAGGGGAGTTTTTTAGCTTTTGCCATTTCATACCTCCTGTGTGAGCACTCTTACAGGTGCTTTGATTTTGGTTAATCCAATAAGATAATCAAGGCTGACGTTATAGTAAAGACACAAATATTTTGCAAATTTGAGATTAGGCATATTAACTTCATTCTCCCATTTTGACAGATGGCCTTTTGTAAGTTTCAAATTGTATCGCTGATTTATGTCATATATAACCATATCCTGTGACATATCTCTTTCGGTTCTTAATTCTTTCAACCTTGCTCCGAGTCCGTCTATTACATCTATTTTTTTATCCATGTTTTTCTCCCTTCCGATAAAATTATATCACCTTATATATTAAAATTTTAATTTAGGGGTTGCAATTTCGCAACCTACGAGATATAGTATATATGGAGTTGCGAAAACGCAACGGATGCGGAGAGATGCCAACGAGAGAACGGAAGTAAATCATTTTTCCAATAGCCGGAGGATAACGGAGCCGGAAGATGCGGATGATTGAAAACAAAGAGTATCGTGAATCAACACTGGGAGGGTGAGGCACTCCGCATCTGATAAGAAAATCAGGAAAGGGGGAAAAATGAACACATTGCGATTTAAGGCATGGCTTGCTGAGAACCGAATCACACAAAAAGAGATTATGGAGCTGCTTGATTTATCTATGACCTCTGTCAACAAAAAAGTGAATGGTAAAGAAGATTTTACTTTACCTCAGATAAGAACCATATGCGAGAAGTATGGTATATCATCAGATATTTTTTTGTGATAAGGGTTGCGAAAACGCAACACAAGTAAAAAAGGAGTTAATGTCATGACTGTAGGACAGCGAATAAGACAAATGCGAGAAGAAAAAGGAGTTAAGCAATCAGAGCTGGCAAAACAAATTGGAGTGACAAAACAGAATTTGTATAAATATGAAACAGGAATTATTGAAAATATTTCTTTGCCTATCATTGAAAGAATAGCCTTCGCTCTGAATTGTTCTCCGGCTTATCTCGCAGGATGGTCGGAGGTAAAAGAACCATGATATGGACGGCGATCAGATGTGCTATGGAGCGAAACGGGATCCGGAGCATTGCCGAGTTGGCAAGGGTCACAGGCATCAAGGGTCCGACATTGACACAGACACGGAGACGGAATCCGAACAGCTTCACATGGGCGGAGTTGAAGGCAATCAATAAGGTTCTGAGGTTCACTGACGGTGAATGGATGATGATGATGCCGGAGGTGAGCTGATGAGCAAGGAAAGACAGGAATTTTGGACAGGAGTAACAATCGGGCTTGTCATATGTATTCTGATTGTGATCGGGATGCTCATATGAAAAGAACCGCACTGGTGGGACAGAGCGGTTCAAGAGGCCTAAAGTAAGCAAACAAGGTATATCTAAGCCGTCTTTATTCTATCACGACGGCGGAAAGGAAATCAAATGTATATCAAAATCAAATCAAAAGATCTTTACCAGTTAGAGAAAGCACAGGACGCAATCAGCGAGATCGTGAAGATTCTTCAGAAGTCCGCAGAGGTAGACGCTCATGGAAATAGCTCATACAAGGCAGATAAGCCACTCAAAGAAATCACAGATATTCTGTATTTTGCTGATTTCATAGCAAACCGTCACATCATACCGGAGCAGGAACCGGAGAAGGAGCTGCAAGTCATATGTCGATGATTAACACAGGGGATCCGGATAGAGATGTCTCAATTCTTGAGGCTATCAAGTACGAAGAGGAAAAGCGACAGCCTAAGTGCTGTATCTGCGGCAAGACCATATGGGGCGATAAGCTGTGGGACTTCATAGACGCATTGTACTGTGACGAATGTGCAGAGGCCCAGTATAGAAAAAACACGGAGGATTATATCAAATGACAAATAAGGAATACAGAGAGCATGAAGGGATAAGCCGCTCAGAGCTTCAGAAGATAGCAAAGAGCCCGCTACACTTCAAATATGCTATAGAGCATCCTGAGGAGCCAACACCTGCGCTTTTGTTCGGAATAGCAGCGCACAAATACATATTAGAGAAGGATGACTTTGATAAGGAATATATCAAAGCTCCGGTCTGTGATAGACGGACGAAAGAAGGAAAAGCTGTCTATGCAGAATTCATGGAGAATCTAAGAGGCAGAGCTGTGATTGCTGGAGAAGATTTAGACATCATCAGAGACATGCACAAAGCAATCCTGGCTAATCCTGCCGCATGTAAGTATCTCTACAGTGAGAATGCCAAATATGAGCAGAGTTTTTTCTGGACGGACCAGCAGACAGGGGAAGCGGTCAAGTGCAGACCAGACTGCATGACAGAGATTGATGGCAGAAAATACATAATTGACTACAAAACAACGGATTCTTGTCAGGACGGACACTTCGAGGCATCTTGTCGGAAATACGGATACAAATTGCAGGCAGGCATGTATAGAGAAGGAGTATTCCAGAACACCCTTGACGATTATGGCTTTATCTTCATAGCTCAAGAAAAAAAGGCACCTTATGCGGTGCGGGTCTATATCTGTTCTGAAGAGTTTATCAGCGAGGGATATGACCAGTACAGGGAACTGCTCGGAATATACCATCACTGCAAGGAAACGGGAATCTGGTATGGCTATGAGGGTATCACCGGAGAGCCTACAGATCTTATTGGAGAGGGGGAGTAATCATGATAGATAGCTGGATAAAAATTGTGGATCCGAATTTCATCAATGCAGAGCTGATCGGAACATCAGGAGCTGAAATGATCGTCACAATCAAGGATATAGACTTTGCTGAATGTTATGACGAAGGCTCAAAGCAAAAGACTATGAAACAGTCAGTATTTTTTGAAGAGTGTAAGCCTCTGGTGCTGAATAAGACAAATGCGAAGATGCTGAAGAAACTGTTTTCACCAAATAGTGATAATCCTGCCGATGCGGTAGGCCACAAGGTAATTCTGAAGGTTGAGAAGGTCAAAGCGTTCGGGAAAACGGTGGATGCTATCAGGATAAGGGAATATTCAGAAATCAAATGCGCTGACTGTGGAAAGCCTATCATGCCGTGGGCGGGTCATTCCGTCTCTGAAATCGTGGAAATGGGGAAAAAGAACTGCAACCGTGCGTTATGCGTGGACTGCATGAAGAAAGAAAAGGAGAAACAAGACAATGCTTAATTCAGTAAATTATCAAGGCAGGCTCACAAGGGATGTGGAGCTTAAGAGAACATCATCTGACATAGCTTATGCAGAAATAACTATAGCTTGGTCAGAGAAGTACAAGGACTCTGAGACAAAATGCTTCCTGCGGTGTAAGGCATGGAGATCGACTGCGGAAACTCTCAGCAAATACTTCTCCAAAGGCAAAGAGATCGTGATAAGCGGTCATCTTGTAACAGAGGAATGGGAGAAGGACGGACAAAAGCAGAGCCGAACCATCTGCCAGATAGACAAGGTCCATTTCTGCGGAAGTAAGAGCAGCTCCGGTTCTGGAGATACCGCAAAGGGTGATGACGGATTTATGAGCGTTCCGGAAGAGATAGACAGTCAGCTTCCGTTTAATTGACCTATGATCCTGATTGATACGAGAGAAAAGCGTATAGAGCATATTGAGCGGTACTTTAGCCAGCATGGTATAGAGTACCGTCTTCAGAAGCTCGACACGGGGGACTACATGAACACAGATAACCCTGATGTGATTATTGACAGGAAGCGAAACCTTGACGAATGCGCTCACAACCTCAACAGTGCAGATTCCAGTCGGTTCTGGAGAGAGTTGAGGAGGGCTCACGATCAACAGATAAAGCTGATTTTTTTGGTTGAGCATGGTCCGCAAGTCAAATGCTTTGATGATGTGTCAAAGTGGTCAAGCAGATACAGCATCAGGATTACAGGCAGGAGAGTGGCCAACGAGATGTTCAAGACTCATGTGGCCTATGGTGTGGATTGGAAGTTTTGTCGAAAGCAAGACACGGCAAAAAGGATACTGGAGCTTTTAGGATATGACAGCCGAGGAGATAAAACAGAGTCTATCGATGCCAGAAGTGGCGAGGCGATACGGTCTACAGATTAGACGTGATGGGATGTGTTCTTGTCCTTTTCACGGAGAAGACAAGCATCCGTCAATGAAAATCTACAAAGACAGCTTTACCTGTTTTGCGTGTGGTGCTCATGGGGATATCTTCACTTTTGTGCAGTTGATGACCGGATACAGTTTCAAAGATGCGTTTTTGTCGCTCGGTGGGACTTATGAACGACACGAGACAAAGACAGCCAGGGCGATATCTCAAAGCAGGATCCGGACCACAAAAACACAGCGGAAGCTGAAAGAGGATATTTTCAAAACAGGTGGCAAGATATTCAGAGAACTTACAGCAACCATAGAGCTTTGCAAGTTTATCGAAAAGTATCACAGACCATATACAAACCGATGGTGCATAGCTCTGGATGCTTTACCGGAACTCAACAATATCTATTACGAAGTATTTTGTACGAAGGACGGAAAGAAAGAAGCGGATGGAATATATATTCTTACAAGATGTCGAAAGGTTAGACAGAGAATCTTTTCTGGAGCCTGATTTATACGAAGAACTGCTACAGCTTGAATCCGAAATTGAGCGTCAGAGGATGGCTTTGATGGCTCGTGAAAGAGCAAAGCAGCTCGGAGTGGTGCGGAATTTTGACACCATGTACAGGGCAATTCAGACAGAAATCGCAAAGGCAAGGAAAGCAGAGGAGAGGGACAGCTTAAGAAACGTCGGTTCGTGTGTCACAGACTTCCCGTCAAGAGATTTCAATGCTCAGTTTAAGTGCGGCGATTGGATTGCCAACAAAGAAGGCATATATCGGCATTCTGAGAGAGGTATACAGACAGCATGTACTCACATGATATATCCGACAAGGATCCTGAGGAACGTGGAGACAGGCAAATACAAAATAGAGCTCGAATTCATGGTAAGAGGCAGGCTTCGGAGAACAATCGTACCACGGGAGGTTATAGCGTCACCGTCAAAGATTCTCGCTCTTGCAGATGACTCTGTACAGGTTACGAGCAAAACAGCTCCATACCTGATTGAATATCTTGCGGATTTGGAAGCTCAAAACGGGGACATCATCAAGGAATACATGTCAACGTCAAGGCTCGGATGGATTGATGTGACAGATGAGGAGGGAGGTGTATATAAGTGCTTTTTGCCCTACCAGCAAGAAGCCGTGTTCGATAACGAGATCGGAGTAAGAGCATTGTATGACAGCATCAAGAGCTGTGGAAACCGTGACAAGTGGTATGAGCTTATCAAAGAGATACGGGCAAAGCGACAAAAAGAGGTTCTGATAAATCTTGCAGCATCTTTTGCATCGGTTCTGGTTGAGCCGTGTGGTGCGCTTCCGTTTATCGTATCGTTATGGGGTGGAACAGGAATCGGCAAGAGCGTGATTCTTAAGCTCTGTACATCCGTGTGGGCTGATCCGGGCGAAGGAAAGTATATCACGGATGCAAAAGCCACGAACACAGCTATGGAGATCCGGTTGAGTATTCTCAACAGCTTACCTATGACGCTTGACGATATGGCGCAGGTCAAAAATCAGTATGACGAGGACTTTTCTGAGCTGATATATCGTTGGTGTGCCGGTAAGGGCCGTGATCGGTCAAATAAGGAGCTAGGACTGAACAAGCTGACGAACTGGCGAAACTGCACTATCACGAATGGTGAGCGGTCGCTTGTGGATGAATCCACACAGGGCGGAGCTGTGAACCGTGTCATTGATATAGAAGCATCAGGAGACGTTCTCTTTGATGCAGTACAAGGCAACAAGACGGTCAATATCATTGATAAGAATTATGGCTTTGCTGGGCGGGATTTCATCAAGGTGTTAGAAGATATCGGCATTGAGACAATCAATCCGCTCATGAATAAGTATTGCGAGGCAATCAAAAAAGCGGCTGCGGATAAGAACACCGAAAAAGAGGACAAGCAGATAGTCCCTATGGCATTGATACTGGCTGCTGATGCGCTTACAGAGACTTATCTATTCAAGGACGGTGTAAGGCTCAGTGTCAACGAATGCACCGATTATCTGAAGAATAAGGGCGAGGTTGACGAAAATGAGAGGACATACAGATACCTTATGGAGCAGGTCCAGATTAACAACCGCAACTTCAGAGATCCGGATGAGGAAGAAGAGGACGATGACACGCTGCACCGGACACCATATGAGAACTGGGGATACTTCAAGGGTGACAACTATGTTGTTATCTTCTCAGCGAAGTTTGATGAGATTATAGCCAAGGGTGGATTCCAGGCAAAATCGTTCCTTGCATGGGCGAAAAAGAAGAATCTGCTTGAGCTTGACAAGAAGGGTCAACCACGGAAACACATATCACATGGAAAGGTCAGAGGCATAAGGGCGATAGTCATCAAGACCGATTACGGCAACGAAATGCCTGTAGATAGCGGTTTTGTAACAGTCGATATGGAAAATTTACCATTCAACGACTGATTACCGATTACCGTGATTACCGTGGAAAATCACTCTATAGAAACACCATTCACACACATGTGTGCAAGACCGTTTCTCATACGCGTGTGAAAAAAACGGTAATCGGTAATCAAAGTGCTACAAACGTGTCAACCATGCGTGTTTGAAGTGATTACCGTAGGTCTAAAAAACGGTAATCAACGGTAATCAATAGTAAGTTATTAACGTTATCAACATAATTAACAACAGGAGGAGGGTTATGACAGAAGAAGAACAGAAAAGATATTACGAACTATATACAATGCTCTGGAAGCTATTAAGAAAAGCTCTGTCAGGTATGACCACGACAACGAATATGGAAAAGTTTGCAAATGATATTAGAGAAGAAGCATTGGTATTACTGGAAGAATATCGTGATCTTGATTATGAGGCGGTATATGGATTAACTAATAGCACAGTGATACTTTTCAACAGGGCATATGAGAGCCTTCCACGGCCGGAGCGTGAAGCGGAGCAGATGGATATATTCACGATAGGAAAGAAGGAGAGGGCACAGGCAAGATGAAATGTGAGATATACAACGATTCGATGCAGAACTGGAAGAAATATCCCATACAAAAGGCACAACTGATAATTGCGGATGTTCCTTACAATGTTGGAAATAACTTTTACGGGAGCAATCCCATGTGGTACAACGGCGGCGATAATTCCAACGGTGAAAGCAAGCTTGCAGGAAAAGCAGCGTTTTATTCAGATTACAACTTCAATCTGTACGAGTATTTCCACTTTTGCAGTCAGCTCATGAAAAAGGAACCCAAGAGGGGGGGTGAGCGAGGCCAGGCATCACAGGCACCGTGCATGATCGTCTTTTGCAGTTTCGAACAGATTCCAACACTTATCAATGCGGCCAAGAAGCATGGATTTGTGCATAACATACCGCTGATATTCTGCAAAAACTATTCTCCACAAGTGCTCAAGGCAAATATGCGAGTGGTAGGAGCAACAGAATACGCAATCCTTTTTTACCGGACATATCTTCCGAAATTCAACAACAACGGCAAGATGGTGTTTAACTGGTTCTCATGGGAACAGGATAAGGATATACCAAAGATACATCCGGCACAGAAACCCGTATCTGTATTGAAAAGGCTAATAGAGATTTTCACGGACGAAGGAGACACGGTTATTGATCCGTGTTGTGGATCCGGTTCAACAGGGCGAGCTTGCATGGAGCTTAAACGGAATTTTTACGGCTTCGAGATATCAAAGGATTTCTACAACAAAGCAGTAAATCAGATGTGCAATCCGGCTTACATAGATGAATCAAAGCAGATAGCCGGACAAATGAACATAATGGATTTGATGAAAGGAGGAATAGCTTAATGGCATGTGAATTCGATCATCCTGACTGCCTAAACTGCCCGTATGAGGACTGCACAGCCACTTCGCAGGACATTATCAGACAATGGAAACTCACGAATGGATTAAGACGCATGGATGATCCTGACAACGTTCCGACAAAGACAAGTAAATTTCTGACAAAGCAGCAGAGATATGAATTGTCAGAAAAGGGCAGACTTGCCCGACAGAGGTATAACTCGTCCGAGAAGGGCAAGGAAAGGATGAAACAGTACAATCAATCAAAACAGGGTAAGGATCGTCAGAAGCGGTATGCTCAGTCTGAGAAGGGCAAGGCCACCAAGAGGCGATATTACTTGAAGAAGAAGCTGGAACGGGAGCAGCAGGACATGATCGGGATCGAGGTGAGTTGAATGGAACTGAAATTCTGCAAAGACTGTGCCAGAGCGAAGCACAAGGAAGGCTTTTCCCGTGATTTATGGTACTGCGGAAAGCACAAACAGTTTATCACGGAATTCACGACAACAGAGATGTACCGGAAGGACCGCAAGCCTTGTCCTGATTATGAGAGGAGATAATTACTATGAGAAAACCACTATTCACTAACCCGTCCCACTTCGGACGTATACCAGACCCACCGGAGAGGGATCAGGAGTGTTGCGGGAACTGCAAGCACAACTGCTATGAGAAGAAGGACACATTCACATGCAGCAATGAAGAATCACGGTACTATGCAAGCTACACGGCCTATGATGACTGCTGTGATGCTTATGAGCCGAAGGAAGGAGAGTAGATGGACACAATCCAGGCACTTGAAGAAATCAAGAACAGATATACATGGAACACGGCGGCAGATGCCGCACTATTCGAAGCCATGAGAGCGGTCAGGATCGTGGAGAACATCCGCAAGATCGTAGATTCGAATAGTGATGAGTTTATCGCTGAGTATGTGAAGGGGATGGTGGCAGAAGAATGACAAGAGAAGAAGCAAAAAGCATAGTAAGAGGTATCACAGATAAAATTGAAGCTAGGAAGGTGAGAAATGAGAAATGAAACAGCAAGGCGAGAAATAGAATCATTGGATTATTACTTGCAGAACCATACCGATGATTATAGCGAAGAAAGCCACACGGCTATGATGATGGCTATTAAGGCATTAGGGCAAGATCCAAAGTGGATTCCTGTTAGTAAAGAACTTCCAGACAAAGAAGGATATTATTTATGTTCTGTCAGA
>Ga0310695_10011942_pt1 | contig 12282 bp, 11 predicted proteins | sample RumenRJG_04DNA_FD_203882 | JGI IMG/M metagenome (GOLD analysis project Ga0310695, IMG submission 203882) | Bovine rumen microbial communities from Lethbridge, Alberta, Canada - RJG_04 (v2) (version 2) | ecosystem: Host-associated > Mammals > Digestive system > Stomach > Rumen | place: Canada... | reverse complement strand
CAGCTCCTCACGGCCCCGGGGGTCAAGCCCGGCGCTGGGTTCGTCCAGCACCAGCACCTCCGGCTCCATGGCGATGACGCCCGCGATCGCGACGCGGCGCTTCTGCCCGCCGGAGAGAGCGAAGGGCGACTTGTCCAGCTTGTCCTCGCCCAGTCCCGCGAAGCGGGCGGCAGCGCGGATGCGCTGATCCAGCGCGTCGTCGGTGAGTCCCATGTTCGTCGGGCCGAACGCGATGTCCTTGTACGCCGTCTCCTCAAAGAGCTGGTACTCCGGGTACTGGAACACCAGTCCCACGCGGAAGCGCACGTCGCGGATCTTCTTCGGCTCCGCCCAGATGTCCTTGCCGTGGAGCAGGATCCGTCCAGAGGTCGGCTTCAGCAGTCCGTTGAGATGCTGGATGAGCGTCGATTTCCCGCTGCCGGTATGGCCGATCAGCCCCAGCAGCTCGCCGCGGTAGACGGACAGGCTCATGTCCTTTACAGCGCTGCGCTCAAAGGGCGTACCGATACCATAGGTATGGGTTAGGTTTTCAACTTTGATGATCTCTTCCAAGGTGTTATCCTCGTTACCTGTAAACTTTCATAATGGCGTCGGCGCAATCCTCCACTGTGAGCGCGTCCACCGGCACGTCCAGCCCATTGGCTCGCAGCTCCCGCAGCAACGCCACCGTGTCCGGCACAGTCAGTCCCAGCTCTTTGAGTTCCTCCGCGCGGGAGAACACCTCTTTCGGCGTGCCGTCCATGGCGACCGCGCCGTCGTTCATCACGATCACGCGGTCGGCGTTCTCCGCCTCGTTCATGTGGTGGGTGATGAGCACCACCGTCACGTCCTTTTCGCGGTGCAGTCCCTCGATGACGTTGAGCACCTCGCGCCGCCCGACGGGGTCGAGCATCGCCGTCGCCTCGTCCAGCACGATGCACTCCGGCAGCATCGCCAGCACACCCGCGATGGCGATGCGCTGCTTCTGTCCGCCCGAGAGCAGGTGCGGCGCGTGGAGCGTGAAGTCCGTCATGCCCACCGCTTCCAGCGCGTCGTCCACGCGCTGACGGATTTCCGCCGTCGGTACGCCGAGGTTTTCCGGCGCAAACGCCACGTCCTCCTCGACCACGTTGGCGACGATCTGGTTGTCCGGGTTCTGGAACACCATACCGATGCGGCGGCGGATCTCCAGCAGCAGGGCTTCGTTCCGCGTGTCCATGCCGTCCACATACACCGCGCCGCCGCTGGGCAGCAGCACGGCGTTGAAAGTCTTGGCCAGCGTCGATTTGCCGCTGCCGTTGTGTCCCAGCACCACCACGAAGCTGCCACGCTCAATGGCGATCGACACACCGTCAAGCGCGACCGTCGGCTGCGTTTCCTCGTCCCCGGGATAGGTGAAGGACAGGTTGTCCGTCTGTATGATAGTTGACATAATCTTATCTCACTTTACTCGCTGCACCAACGCCCGGTGGCGCCGCACGGTAGACATAACCCAGTATCCGTCACCGGCAGGCCCAACTCGTCCCACGTCACCTTGCCGCCGTATTTCTCGGCGACCAGCAAATGCAGCATATAACCCAGCACCGACGGCGCAAGGCCGGTGGTGTAGGAGTTCAAAATCACAAACAGCGGCTTGTCGGAGAGCACCTGCGCGCAGAGCTTCAAAAACGGGAACAGGTTGTCCTCCAGCTTCCAGACCTCGCCGCCGGGGCCACGCCCGTAGGACGGCGGGTCGAGGATGATGGCATCGTAGCTCTTGCCGCGGCGGATCTCACGCTCGACAAACTTGCCGCAGTCGTCGATGATCCAGCGGATGGGCGCGTCTTCCAGACCGCTGGCTTTCGCGTTCTCCCGCGCCCAGTTGACCATGCCTTTCGCCGCGTCCACATGGCAGACCTGAGCGCCCGCGGCGGCGCAGGCCACCGTCGCGCCGCCGGTGTAGGCAAAGAGGTTCAGCACCCGGATGGGCCGCCCCGCGCCCTTGATCTTCTCCCGGGCGAAGTCCCAGTTGACCGCCTGCTCGGGGAACAGGCCGGTGTGCTTGAAGTTCATGGGCTTGACGTTGAACGTCAGGTCGCGGTACTTGACCTGCCACTGCTCGGGCAGCTTATCCTTTTCCCAGTGTCCGCCGCCCTCGCTGGAGCGGAAGTAGCGCCCCTGCGCCCGCTTCCAGCCGGGATTCTCCCGCTTCGACTCCCAGATCGCCTGCGGGTCGGGGCGCACCAAGATCTGCCGCCCCCAGCGTTCCAGCTTTTCGCCGCCGCCGCAGTCCAGCAGCTCATAATCCTTCCATCCGTCCGCGATCCACATAGGCAATCTCCACTATCTCATAATAAAGCAAGATATTATACGCCCAAAGGGGCCGCATAGTCAATCAAAATAAAAGTGATTGTCAGCCAAATAAAACTGTGGTATAGTTGCTCAAACTATCCATTTTGCAAGGGAGAATCTCCATGGAAAGCGTATTGCTGCACTCCTGCTGCGCGCCCTGCTCGGTGTACTGCATCGACACGCTGCGCGCGGAGGGCATCGAACCCACGTCGCTGTGGTTCAATCCGAATATCCATCCTTATCAGGAGTACAAGGCCCGGCGGGACACCCTCATCGACTACGGCGCGAGCGTCGACATGGAGGTGCGTGTGCTGGACGATTACGGCCTGCGGGACTTCGTCCGCGCCGTGGCGTCCGACATTGACCACCGCTGCGTCCACTGCTACACCATCCGCCTCGGCACGGCGGCGAAATACGCCGCGGAGAACGGCTTTCACGCCTTTACCTCGTCGCTGCTGATCTCGCCGTATCAGAACCACGAGCTGCTGCGGCAGGTGGGCGAGGAGATGGCGCGGCAATACGGCGTCGAGTTCCTGTACCGCGATTTCCGCCCAGGGTTCCGGGAGGGACAGGCCAAGGCTCGGGAGCTGGGACTCTACATACAGAAATACTGCGGCTGCGTGTTCTCCGAGGAGGATCGCTACGCCAAGCAGATCAAAAAGGACAGGGAACGGTTCGGAGGCGCGCTATGAGCCTCGACTGGGTCAACCGGTTCTCCGTCTATCCCCTCGTGGCGCTGCTCGGCTATCTGCTCGGCGCGTCCAACATGGCGTTCTACCTCGCCAAGCTCAGGCACGTCGACCTCTCCGCGGGCGGCACGGGCAACCCCGGCGCGTCCAACACGCTCATTTTGATGGGTTGGCGAGCGGGTGTGCTGGTGGGTGTCCATGACATCGGCAAGGCGGTGCTGGCGGTGTGGCTGGCAAAGCTGCTGTTCCCGGACGCGGCGCTCTCCGGCGTGGTGGCGGGCACCGCCTGTGTGCTGGGGCATATGTACCCGTTCTACACCCACTTTCGCGGCGGCAAGGGCTTTGCGTCCTACCTCGGCATGACGCTGGCGCTGGACTGGAAATTCGCGCTGGGACTACTGGCCGCGGTCGTCGTTTTGCTGCTGGTCACGGACTACATCGTGGTGGGTACCATGACGACGGTGATCTCGTTTCCCATCTACTGCGCCTTGACGCAGCGGCTCGCCATGGCGCTGATCCTCTGCGTCGCGTCGGCGGCGATGATCTGGAAGCACCGGGAAAACCTCGTGCGCATCGTCAACAGCACCGAGATCGGCTTTCGCAGCGCCGGACGCGGGGATCATCGGGTCAACAAGGGCAAAAAATAAGAGGCTCATTGCGAGCCTCTTATTTTTTGCTTTAGGGCACCTCTAAAAACCTGGGTTCGCTGGCACAGCGAGAAATTTTGCCGCAGATCAAGGGCGAAAACCGCAGGAATACTTTGTGTATTTCAAGGTTTTCGCAACGAAGATATGCGGCAAAAGAGCCGCTGTGACGGCGGGCAGAGGTTTTTAGCGGTGCCCTTTATTTATACGTATTTTTGGTTTGCCACATCGAACACGCCGCGCGTCGTGAGCCGCAGCGTCGGGATCACCGGCAGCGCCATGAACGAGAGCGTCATGAACGGATCGACGCCGGGGCTGACGCCCAATGCGTAGGCCGCTTTCTTTGCCGATTCCAGCTTGTCGTTGACGACGGTGAGCGGCTCCTCGCTCATGATGCCCGCGATTTCGAGCTGCACCTCGCCCTTGGACGCACCCCCGTCCCAGACCACGATGCCGCCGTTGAGCTCCACCACCCGGTTCGCCGCCGCGGCGATGTCCGCCTCGTTGGTGCCGACGACGATGATGTTGTGGCTGTCGTGGGAGATGGAGGTCGCCACCGCGCCGCTCTTGAGGCCGTAGCCCTTGATGTAGCCGATGCCGATGTGGTGGGTGTTCTTGTGGCGCTCAATGACCGCGATCTTGAGAATGTCATTGTCCACGTCGATCCCGGTGGCGTAGCCTGCGTCGGTCGTCACGATCTCACCCGGCACCATGCCCAACACGCCGCGGGGGCGGGCCTCGGCGAAGTCCTCCGGCGTCAGGTGCGCGACGTGGAAGGTCTCATGAGCGTGCTTGACCAGGGACGGCTCGATCTCTGGCGTCTTGATCTCCGTCAGTTCCTTGCCGTCGAACATACGGCGGCCCTTCTTGTAGACCTCCAAAATGTTAAAATCATCAAAGTTGTCGATGACCACAAAATCCGCGAGGAAGCCCGGGGCGATGGCGCCGCGGTTGTTGAGCAAAAAGTACCGCGCCGCGTGGTGGGACGCGCATTTGACCGCGATGATGGGGTCGACGCCGGCCTGAATGGCCTTTTTCACGATGTAGTCAATGTGGCCCTTTTCCAGCAGGTCGTTGGGATGCTTATCGTCGGTGCAGAACATGCAGTAGGTGTAGTACTGCGGCGTCAGCAGTGGCAGCAGCGCGTCGAGGTTGCGGGCGGCGGTGCCCTCGCGGATCATGATGTACTGCCCGCGCTCGAGCTTCGCCTTGGCGTCAGCCACGTTGGAGCACTCGTGGTCGGAGTACACGCCCGCCGCGATGTATGCGTTGAGGTCGTTGCCGCCCAGATCCGGGGCGTGGCCGTCGATCTTCTTGTGGTGCGCCTGCGCCGCGACGATCTTTTCCAGCACCTGCTCGTCGCCGCCGACCACGCCGACGAAGTTCATCATCTCGGCGAGGCCGCTGACGCGGCCGTGGTCGTAGAACGAGTCAATGGCCCGGTAGTCCAGCACCGCGCCGGATTCGTCCAGCGGCGTCGCCGGCACACAGCTCGGCAGCATGACACGCACGTCCACGGGCAGACCCTCGGTGGCTTGCAGCATATACTCGATGCCGTCGGTGCCCATGACGTTGGTGATCTCATGGGGGTCGGTGACGACCGTGGTGGTGCCGTGTGGCAGCACCGCCTTGGCAAACTCCGTCGGCGACACCAGCGAGCTTTCCAGATGGATATGCGCGTCCACAAAGCCCGGCAGCACCAGCTTGCCGCCAACGTCCACCTCCACCTCGCCGGAATAGCTGCCCATACCCGCGATCAGACCGTTTGCGACGGCAATATCGCCATGGCTCAGCTCGTTGCAGAACACGTTGACATAGGTGGCGTTTTTGAGGACCAGATCCGCCTTTTCACGTCCGGCGGCAACCTCCACGACGTGCAGCTTCTTGTTCAGCTTTCGGTTGATTTTCCCGGTATAGCTTTCCTTCGACATCACGACACCTCCTGTTAAATTTTCAGATACCCTGATTGTTTTTGGGTATTTTTCATAGGATACTATAAAAAAGCGTCGGTGTCGAGCCAAATTTTCAGCCAAAATTTTGGGTAAAACGGCAAGGAAAAACAGGGCGGTTTCCCGCCCTGTTATCATAGTTCTACGGTCTCGCCCTCCCGGGCAAAGCGGAACGCCGGCTCCTCCGCCTGTAACGCCGCGTCCAGCGGCGCAAGCATCGCGTCGGTGTGTTGCGGGTCGTGGTGGACAATGCGCAGCCGCTTCGCGCCGCACACCCGCCCCAGCTCCGCCGCCGTGCGCCAGGTGCTGTGGCCGAAGGTGCTGTGCGAAGGCCACTCCTCCGCCGTGTACTGTCCGTCCACCAGCAGCAGATCGCAGTCCCGCGCAAAGTCGATCAGCCTGGGCCGCAGCGCGTCGCTGATGGTGCAGTCGGTGGCAAACACAACGCGCTTGCCGCCCGCCTCCAGGCGCAGCAGCGACACGCCGCCGGGGTGGTTTCCTTCCATCGTGTCCACGCGCACCGCGCCGAGCTGCATCGTCTCCGGCAGATTATGGAATTCCAGCTCCGTCAGGAATCCGTCCGTTCGGATGGGCCAGAGCGGCGGGGAGATCAGCCGCTCCACCTGCTCCCGCGGGCTCAGTCCGCCCCGCGGCTTGCTGTAAATATCCAGCCGCGCCCCCCTGCGCATCACATAGGGACACATCGGCAGGCCCAGCAGGTGGTCGACGTGCGGGTGCGTCAGCAGCAACGGCAGCGTCATCTGCGCCAGAGCCTCCTCCGGCAGGTTCATGATGCCAGTGCCGGCGTCCAGCACAATATACTGTCCGTTCAGGCAAATAAGGACGCAAACGGTCGAGCCCCCATAGCGGGCGAACGCATCGCCGCACATGGGAACCGATCCCCGCGTCCCTAAAATTGTCGCAAAATTGCCGGACAAGGCTTCTTACTTGGTCGTACCGTCCGCGTTGAATACCGGCAGCTTTTGCAGGAACATGATGTCCTTGCGATCCGCCGCGCCGCCCTCGGCGAGAACGGCCATGCGGCCCGCGACGGTGCCGCCCGCCTTCTCGACCAGCGCTTCCATCGCCTTGAGAGAGCCGCCGGTGGAGATCACGTCGTCCACGATCAGAACCTTCTTGCCCTTCATCAGCGCAGCGTCGTCGCTGCCCAGATAGAGCTTCTGAAGCGAGAGGGTCGTGATGGACTGGTCGTCCACGCTGATGGGGTCGGGCATGTAAACCTTGGCGCCCTTACGGGCGATGAAGTACTTTTCCGCGCCGCTCTGACGCGCCATCTCATGGATCAGCGGAATACTCTTGGCCTCGGCGGTAAAGAGGTAATCATACTCGATCCCCTCCGCCAGCTTGAGCAGGTCGCGGGCGCAGGCGACGGTCAGTTCCGCGTCGCCAAACATGATGAACGCGCCGATATACAGCTCGTCGTTGACCTTGCAAATGGGAAGCTCGCGGGTCAGCCCCGCAACGTGCATCGAATAAGTCGCCATATCTGGAAACTCCTCTCGTATTGTTCGGTTGCATTTCTTCGTGCAATTAGCGCAATAATTATACAGTTTACGCAGGAAAAGTCAAGCGCTTATCGGTCAAAATACCGCTTGCAACCGTTTTCTATATATGATATAAGTATTATTCAGGCGATTATGAACCTTTTCAAAGGAGAACATGATATGAAGCAACAGTTGGAAGCCATCCGCGCCGCGGCCGTCGCGGCGATGGAGGGCGCGGCGAACGCCGACGATCTGGAAGCGCTGCGCGTCCAGTACCTCGGCAAAAAGGGCGAGCTGACCGCCGTCCTCAAGCAGATGGGCAAGCTCTCCGCCGAGGAGCGCCCCGTCATCGGACAACTGGCGAACGAGATCCGCGCGAAGCTGGAAAACGCCATCGAGTCCCGGGCGGAGCAGCTGGCGAGCAAGGCCATGGCCATGCGCCTCATCTCCGAGACGGTGGACGTGACCATCCCCGGCACGGCGCAGAAGCTGGGCAAGCAGCACCCGATGTATCAGGTACTCGACGAGATCAAGGACATTTTCATCGGCCTTGGCTTTGAGGTCATCGAGGATCGCGAGGTGGAGCTGTCCGAGTACAACTTCACCAAGCTCAACGTGGAGGAGGGCCATCCCGCCCGGGAGTGGAGCGACACGTTCTACTTCACCGAGGACAGCAGCATCCTGCTGCGCACCCAGACCTCCCCGATGCAGATCCACGCCATGGAGTCCCGCCCCCTGCCGATCCGCATGATCGCGCCGGGCCGCGTCTACCGCAAGGATGAGGTGGACGCCACCCACTCCCCCATGTTCCACCAGATCGAAGGCATGGCGATCGACAAGGGCATCACGATGGCCGACCTCAAGGGCACACTCAACACCGTCGTCCGTTCCCTCTATGGCGAGGACACGGTCACCCGTTTCCGCCCGCACCACTTCCCGTTCACGGAGCCGAGCTGCGAGATGGACATTCAGTGCTACAAGTGCCACGGCGCGGGCTGCCCCACCTGCAAGGGCGAGGGCTGGATCGAGGTGCTGGGCGCCGGCATGATCCACCCCAAAGTTTTGGAGGGCTGCGGCATTGACTCCAGCGTTTACTCCGGCTGGGCCTTCGGCTTCGGTCTTGAGCGCCTCGCGTTGGGACAGTATAAGATCAGCGACCTGCGTCTTATCTTTGAGAACGACGTGCGGTTCCTGGAGCAGTTTTAAGAAAGGAGGGCGTTATCATGGATTTAAGCAGAAGATGGCTCAATGAGTTCGTCGACCTCAGCGACGTCACGGACAAGCAGTTCAACGACGAAATGACGCTCTCCGGCTCCAAGGTGGAGACCATTACCCGCGAGGGCGGCGAGATCAAAAACGTCGTGGTGGGCAAGATCGTTGAGATGGTACGCCACGAGAACAGCGACCACATGTGGGTCTGTCAGATCGAAGTGGGCAAGGGCGCGCCCATCCAGATCGTCACCGGCGCGCAGAATCAGCAGGTCGGCGATCTGGTCATCGTCGCCCTCGACGGCGCCGACCTCCCCGGCGGCAAGCACATCGAGGCCGGCAAGCTGCGCGGCGTCGAGTCCAACGGCATGTGCTGCTCCTATCAGGAGCTGGGCATGACCGAGCACGACTGGCCCTATGCGGCAAGCGACGGCCTGTTCATCCTCGGCACTGACCCCGACGTGATGGCGAAGAACCCCCAGCCCGGCGACGAGATCACCAAGGTGCTGGGCTATGACGACACGGTGGTGGAGTTTGAGATCACCCCCAACCGTCCCGACTGCCTGAGCGTCATCGGCCTCGCCCGTGAGGCGAGCGCCACCTTTGAGCGTCCGCTCAGGCTGCACATGCCCGAGGTCAGGGGCTGCGGCGGCAGCATCGCCGAGCACCTCGACATTGAGATCGAGGACGGCGACCTCTGCCCGCGCTACACCGCGCGCATGGTCAAAAACGTGAAGATCGCGCCGTCCCCGCTGTGGCTGCGCGAGCGGCTGCGCGCGTCCGGTGTGCGCCCCATCAACAACATCGTCGACATTACCAACTATGTGATGCTCGAATACGGCCAGCCCATGCACGCCTTTGACTTCTCCTGCGTGGAGGGCGGCAAGATCGTCGTCCGCACCGCCCGGGAGGGCGAGAGCATCCAGACGCTCGACGGCAAGGATCACGCGCTGTCCACCAGTATGCTCTGCATCTGCGACGAGCACAAGCCCGTGTGCGTCGCGGGCGTCATGGGTGGCGCCAACAGCGAGATCGTCGGCGACACGGCGATGGTTCTTTTTGAGTCCGCCAACTTCAACGGCGTCAGCGTCCGCCGCACGGCGACGGCGCTTGGGATGCGCACCGACGCCTCCTCCCGCTATGAAAAGGGGCTTGACCCCATGAACACCATCAAGGCCGTGGAACGCGCCTGTGAGCTGGTGGAGCTGCTGGGCGCGGGTGAGGTCATCGACGGTGTGATGGACGTCATCGCCAAGGACAAGGCCGAAACGGTCATCCGCATGGAGCCGGAGCAGGTCAACGCCTTCCTCGGCACCGACATCCCCGCCTCCGATATGTACCGCTACCTCGCGCGTGTGAGCATCCGCACCGCGCAGGGCAACTTCCCCGACGGCCCGGCGGACGTGTACGTTCCCTCCTGGCGCGGTGACGTGCTGGCCCTGTGCGACCTCGTGGAGGAGGTTGCCCGCTTCTACGGCTACAACAACATTCCCAACACGCTGACCAAGGGCGAGACCACCCGCGGCGGCTTCACCGAGGTGCAGCAGTTTGAGCGTTCGCTGGGCGTCACCTGCCGCGCGCTGGGCTACGATGAGATCATCACCTATTCGTTCATCAGCCCGTCCTACTATGACAAGATCCGTCTGCCGGAGGACAGCCCGCTTCGCAAGAGCCTCAAGATCCTGAACCCGCTGGGCGAGGACACCTCCATCATGCGCACGACCATCCTGCCGTCCATGCTGGAGATCATCACCCGCAACTACAACTACCGCAACAAGGCCGCGCAGCTCTACGAGCTGGGCAAGATCTATCTGCCCCGGGTTGACGGCCTCGCCGACGAGCCGAAGGTGCTGTCTCTTGGCGCCTACGGCGACGGCATCGACTTCTTCGGCTTCAAGGGCGCGGTGGAGGCCGTGCTCCGCGAGGCAAAGATCGCGAACGTCCGCTTCACCGCCTGCCAGAGCAATCCCTCCTACCATCCCGGCCGCTGCGCCGAGGTCTATGCCGGCGGCAAGCGCCTCGGCGTGTTCGGCCAGGTGCACCCGCTGGTGTCCGCCACCTACGGCGTCGAAACCGAGGTCTATGCCGCGGAGCTGAGCTTTGAGGCGCTGTATGAGGTACGCGGCGGCAAGCCGGAGTATCAGCCGCTGCCCAAGTTCCCCGCCGCCACCCGCGACATCGCGGTGGTGTGCAAGGAGGCCGTCACGGTGGGCGCGCTGGAAGAGTGCATCCGCGACGCGGCGGGCGGCCTGCTGCGTGAGGTCACGCTATTCGACATCTACCGCGGCCCCGGTATCCTCGCCGGGCTCAAGAGCGTGGCGTTCTCGCTGGTGTTGCGCGCCGATGACCGCAGCCTCACCAGTGAAGAGGCGGACGCGACGATGAAGAACATCGTCGCCGCGCTGGAAGGCAAGCTGGACGCGCGTCTGCGCTGAATATACAACATTACTTTTTTGTTACAGTTTTCATAACGGTCTTTACTTTTTCTTCGCTTCGCGTTATACTACTTGCATAAAGGAGGGATGTCCGATGGAAGATTTCACCCGGAAATTCGACGCCGTTCGCGAAAAGGACGCTGAGATCTACCACATTATGACCACGGTATACGCCGCGTTGGAGGATAAGGGTTACAACCCCATCAACCAGATCGTCGGCTATATTCTGTCGGAAGATCCCACCTATATCACCAATCACCATGAGGCTCGTACGCTGATCCGCAAGCTGGATCGCGATGAGCTGTTGCAAGTGTTGGTGCGCAATTACCTCGGCAAGTAACACGCTCCGGACGACCACAGGGGCTTTCTGCTCGTTGAGCAGAAAGCCCTTGTTATTTTCAACAAGATATGTTCTGTTTTCTCGTCGCTTTTCCTCACACCCTGTGGTTGACAGCGCAGGGTAAGAATGTTAAAATGGTTACAATTTGTAACAGATTCGATAAGGAGTGATTGTTATGGCAGAGGCAAAGGCCGGTCTGACGTATAACGGACATCCGTTGCGCCGTGCGGAGAACCTGATCTACTACGGCTCTATGGCAGATAAGTATATTATCATGATGCAGGTGCTGGACAGCGAGCCGCTGAACGACATTTCGCTGGCCAAGCGCGTATCGATCCAGCTTCAGCTCACCAGTCCCAACCTCAAATCCCGTGACCGCGTCGTGCGCAGCACGGAGAAGAACAGCATGGCCGAGGCGATGGAGTTCGCCTCGATCTGGCTTGACCGCGCGCTGTCCGGCAAGATGTAAGCGGCACGGTTCACGGATGAGAATGCAGAATATGAAGTTTCGACATCACAACGGATTGCGCGTCATATGTTTGAGCGCGGTCATGACCTGCGTCATGGCTGTGAGCGCGTATGCCTCCGAGACCGGCGTCATCTCCGCAGACGTGGTCAATGCCCGCAAGGGCCCCGACACCAGCTACGACCGCGTCGAGATGCTGGCCAAGGGCAAACAGGTCACGATCCTCGGCGAGGAAAACGGCTGGTACAAGATCAAGTGGAACAACTCCACGGGCTATGTTTCCAAGAGTCTGGTCGCCGTCAGCGGCGGGGACGCCGCGCAGGAGACCAACGCCACCATCACCGGCGGAACCATCAATATCCGCTCCGGCCCCGGCACCGACAGTTCCCGCGTCGCCATGGTCAGCTCCGGCAAGCGCGTCACGCTGCTTGCGGAAGAGGGCGGTTGGTTCAAGGTCGAGTTCGACGGCAGAACCGGCTACGTCCTCGGCGACTATCTGACGCCGGATGACGGCGCGTTGGACGCGCTGGTCGCCGCGGAATCCGAACCCGCTGCAGAATCCGCGGCGCAGGAGCCGATCCCGGCCGGCAGCGCGGAGGCCTCCGCGGTCGAATCCGGCGCCACCGGGCAGTCCCCTGACGGCGCAACGACCCGCACCGGCATCATCAATGGCGGCACCATCAATGTCCGCTCCGGCCCCGGTACGGAGTTTGACCGCGTCGCAAAGGTGACTAC
>Ga0310695_10011940_pt1 | contig 12284 bp, 11 predicted proteins | sample RumenRJG_04DNA_FD_203882 | JGI IMG/M metagenome (GOLD analysis project Ga0310695, IMG submission 203882) | Bovine rumen microbial communities from Lethbridge, Alberta, Canada - RJG_04 (v2) (version 2) | ecosystem: Host-associated > Mammals > Digestive system > Stomach > Rumen | place: Canada... | reverse complement strand
ATATAATATTTTATGAACATTATTGTTGCTATTATTGCCATTGTTGCTGCCTTAGTACTGGGTGGCGTATGTGGCTTTTTGATTTTCCGCTTTGTTATCAAGGGAAAATATAACGAGATGGTCAATGCCGCCAAGAAAGAGGCGGAAGTCATCAAAGAAAAGAAACTGCTTGAGGTGAAGGAGAAGTTCCTGAACAAGAAAAGCGAACTGGAAAAGGAGGTGCAGCAGCGCAACCAGCACATTCAGCAGAATGAGAACAAGTTGAAGCAGCGTGAGATCTCACTCAACCAGCGTCAGGAAGAGCTTGGACGTCGTAAGAATGAACTCGACAACCAGCAAAACCGAATTGAAAACGAGAAGAAGTTGCTCGCCATCAAGCAAGAGGAACTTGAGAAAATGCAGCTCCAGGAGCGTGCTAAACTCGAAGAACTTTCTGGTCTTTCAGCCGATGAAGCAAAAGCCCGTTTGGTAGAGTCCCTCAAAGACGAGGCAAAAACCGATGCAGCAGCCTATATCAATGAAATCATGGATGAGGCAAAACTCAATGCCAATGCACAGGCCAAGAAAATTGTTATCCAGACGATTCAGCGTGTAGCTACTGAGACGGCCGTTGAGAACTCTGTATCCGTATTCCATATTGATAATGACGATGTAAAGGGTCGTGTTATCGGACGTGAAGGTCGTAATATCCGTGCTTTGGAAGCTGCTTGTGGTGTTGAAATTGTAGTTGACGATACACCCGAGGCTATCGTTATCTCTGCATTCGACCCTGTTCGTCGCGAGACTTGTCGTCTGGCTCTCCACCAACTGGTTGCTGACGGACGTATCCACCCAGCACGTATTGAGGAGGTGGTTGCCAAGGTAAAGAAGCAGTTAGAGAATGAGATTATCGAGACGGGTAAGCGTACGGCTATCGACCTTGGTATTCATGGCTTGCATCCTGAGTTGATTCGTATCATCGGTAAGATGAAGTATCGTTCTTCTTACGGTCAGAACCTCTTGCAGCACGCTCGCGAGACTGCCAACCTCTGTGCTGTCATGGCTGCAGAGCTGGGATTGAATCCGAAGAAAGCAAAACGTGCTGGTTTGTTGCATGATATTGGTAAGGTGCCCGATGAGGATACCGATGATCCACACGCAATCTATGGTGCCAAGATAGCAGAGAAGTTCAAGGAGAAACCCGATATCTGCAATGCCATTGGTGCTCACCATGATGAGATGGAGATGCAGACGCTGCTGGCTCCTATCGTACAGATTTGTGATGCTATCTCAGGTGCTCGTCCTGGTGCCCGTCGTGAAATCGTTGAGGCATACATCAAGCGCTTGAACGACCTCGAAGCCATTGCCATGTCATATCCTGGAGTTACCAAGACCTATGCTATTCAGGCAGGTCGCGAACTCCGCGTCATTGTGGGTGCAGACAAGATGGACGATGCAGAGACCGAGGCACTCAGCGGTCAGATTGCATCCAAGATTCAGAATGAGATGACTTATCCTGGACAGGTGAAGATTACCGTTATCCGTGAAACACGTTCTGTGGCTTACGCAAAATAAAGTGGTGTAAGATAAAGCAATAAAAAAGCCTCTCTGGTCGTTTCCAGAGAGGCTTTTTTATTTATCCTTCCTGCGGACGGGTCAGTGTGTCTTGCTTCAAGGCTTCTACAAATTCGCTGATCTTACGCAGTTCCCTTGGAATACGAATGCTCTGTGGACAATGTGGTTCGCACTGTCCACAACTGATACAATGGTCTGCCTGCCTGAGCTTAGGCACTTTCCTGTCCAGACCAATCAGGTATGCCCTGCGTTGTTCCTTGTATTCCTTGTCCATGCGGTCTCTCGGCAACAGTCCTTCGTTCTTACATTTATTATAATGTACGAAGATAGCGGGAATATCCACACCGTATGGACAGGGCATGCAGTATTTACAGTCATTACAGGGGATGTTCTCCAAGCCTACGATACGCTCAGCCACATCACGATGCAAGTACTCCTGTTCCGTCTTGGTCAGAGGTACCAATGGACAGTAAGAAAGCAGGTTGTCCTTCAGGTGTTCCATGTAGGTCATTCCAGACAGTACGGTGAGCACACCCTTTGGTGTTCCAGCATAACGGAAAGCCCATGAGGCAACACTCCGTTCTGGTGCACGCTGCTTCAGTTCCGTAGCCATATATTGTGGCAGATTAGCCAGTCGCCCACCCAGCAGAGGCTCCATGACCACGACAGGGATGTTCAGCTTCTGCAGTTCGTCATAGAGATAGTGGGCATCCACATTCCTGCTGTTAATCTCGTTGGCAAAGTCCCAATCCAGATAGTTCAGCTCAATCTGCACAAAGTCCCAATGGTATTTCTCGTGTGTTGCCAAGACCTCGTCAAATACCGTCTTGTAACCGTGGAACGAGAATCCAAGGTTACGTATTCTTCCAGCCTCACGTTCCTTCATCAGGAAGTCCATGATACCGTTGTCCACATAACGACCATTGAACTCATCCATACCACCGCCTACGGCATGAAGCAGATAATAGTCGAGATAGTCCACCTGCAACTGCTTCATCGAGTTCAAGTACATCTCCTTGGATTTCTCAAAGGTCCAGAAGTCGCGGTTGAAGTTCGACAACTTGGTGGCTACGAAATACTCGCTACGCTTATGTCTGCTCAGGGCGATACCTGTGCAGGCCTCCGACTTACCCTGACAATATACAGGACTTGTGTCGAAGTAGTTCACGCCATGTGCTATAGCATAGTCCACCTGCTGGTTAATCATGTTCTGGTCATAATCGTCCTTGTTCTCCGTCTTCGAAGGCAGGCGCATCATGCCATAACCCAATATCGATACTTTGTCACCCGTTCGCTCATTCGTACGATACGTCATCTTGCCTACAGGTGGCTCTACTTGTTTCTTATAATCGTCTACCGCCTTGGTCTCACTCTTCGGTTTGCAACCCGTCATCACAGCAGCGGTAGCTATAGCGCCACCACCCAACAGCTTCAAAAATGAACGCCGCGATATATTTTGATGCTTTTTACTAATCATAATTTCTAATTACTAATTTCTAATTTCTAATTAAAAATTATACCTCCTTATGCACTTCGTGTCCCTCGACATAGATTGCAGAGAACGGTCTTGCAGGACAGAGGTATTCACAGGCACCACAACCAATACAGCGAGCCTCGTTCACAGCAGGTACTGCTGGTGAAGTCTCATCGTCTGGATCACTGGGTACCATTTCGATAGCGCCTACAGGACAGTGGCGTGCACAGTTGCCACATTCTACACCGTCTGTCAGGGGTACGCAGTTCTTCTTGATCCAAACGGCATGACCTATTTGAGTCGATGATTTATCCTCTTTCTTGATAGGCTTGATGGCACCAGCGGGACAAACCTCTGAACATCTGTTACACTCCGGACGACAGTATCCCAGTTCGTACGACATGGTGGGCATCATCAAGTGCAACAGGTCGCTCGATGGTCTCAACACCTGGTTGGGACACTCCGATACACAGAGCAGACATCCGGTACAATGCTGAGCAAAGTTTTTCATTGAGTATGATCCTGGAGGGGTCAGCAGGGTTTGTCTCTCAGGAGCCACCTTGTCTTCAATCTCAGCCAGTCCACCATCCATCACCTTTTCTTTCTGCTGCGCCATCGCTGCTGTAGTCAGCAAAGCGGTGGTTACCAGGAAACTGCGCTTGCTCTCGTCGATGCTGGTTTCACTAGATTCTCTAGAATCTTTAGACGGTCTAGATTGTCTAGAAAAACCATACTCCAGCGCCCCAAACTTACAACTCTCAATGCAGTCGCCACAAACTACACAGCGGCTATAATCCACACTATGCGTTTTGTAGTCTATACATGCTGATTTACAGTTCTTCGAGCACATAGAGCAATTCCTACACTTACTCTCGTTGAATCGTATCTTCAGGAAAGAGAAACGGCTCATGAAACTCAGCACCGTTCCCACAGGACAGATGGTATTACAATAGGTACGACCGTTGCGCCACGCCAATACAATCAAGATAATCAATATGACGATAGCAAAGGTCATCACCACATCCGCGTTAGGTAGCCCAGTTTCCACATGGTAGAAGGCATAGCTGTCTGCCCGTTCTGCGAGGGTTGCCAACACATTGTTGCCCATCTTCCATAGTGGTTGCAAGAGTGTGGTGGCGATGCGCCCAAAGGTAGAGTAGGGTGCCAGCAACTGGAATATGGTGCCCACACCAGCCAATAAGGCAATGATAAACATCACTAGTACGGGATAGCGTAACCATTTCACCTCTTTCGAATAGGTGTAACGGTTCTTCTTTTTCTTTTTACCCAACCATCCGAAGATGTCCTGCATAATGCCTAAAGGACAGATGACTGAGCAATAGATGCGTCCGCAGACGAGTGTTAGTATCACCAGGAAGACAATCACTCCAATGTTCACAGCCAGCACGGCTTCTAGAAATTGAAGTTTTGGCATCCATGAGAACCACTCGTATGCGGTTCCCGTGAAGTCAAGGAATAGCCATGTGATGCAGACAAACAACACAGTAGCCAGTGTAATTCTAATTGTTCTTAGCATAGAGGATCTATTTGCTTAGATTAGTTATTTTTACAATTTGTATACTCACTTCATAGAGCAGGTAGATGGGTAACGCCACGATAAACAGCGTAAATACATCCGTTGTTGGGGTGATGATGGCAGCCACCACGAGTATGGCCACCAAAGCATGCCTCCTGTATTCCGCCATGAAATGGTCTGTCAACAGCCCCATGCGCCCCATCAGTGCGCAGACTACAGGCAGTTCGAACACCACGCCCATGACCAGACTCATTCCCAACATCGTGTCGATATACGACTGTAATGTCAGCATGTTTGCTACCTCCGGACTTACCTGATAGGTTCCCAGAAAACGTACGGTCAGCGGGAAAACCACGAAATAGTTAATCAGCGTTCCTATGATAAACATCAGGTAGGCTGCTCCCACTATCCATATCGCATAGTGCCGCTCGTTCTGGTAGAGTCCTGGTGAGACGAATCGGAAGAGCTCATATAATATATAAGGTGAAGCCACCAGCAGTCCGGCATAGATGGCGGTCCTCATGTGTATCATGAACTGTTCCGTCAGTCCTGTGTTCATTAAGTGGATATGGAAAGCCTCTGCGCCCAGAAGCCTGTAAGTGATGAAGTCACTGGAACAAGGAGCCAGCACGATGCTGAACAATGCCTCCTTCATGCAGAATGCTACGATGCCGAAGATGATCACCGCTATTACCATCCTGATGAGCGATGCTCTTAGCACATCCAGATGGTCCCAGAAGGTCTGCGGGTCTTGTGAATTCATCTGAGCGGCAGCAAATTTTTCATTTTTCACTTATCACTTTTCACTAGACGACTTGTCGTCGCCTTTGTCGTCGCTCACGTCGTCAATCTCTTTCATGCCGTCCTTGAAGCTTTTCACTCCCTTGCCCAGCCCTTTCATCAACTCGGGAATCTTCTTGCCTCCAAACAGCAGCAGAACAATCAGGGCGATGACAATGACCTCCTGCATTCCAATACCAAATAATAGTAAATGTATCATCTTTCAGTTTTTTTTAGTTATATCTTTTGCAAAGATACGAAAAAACCATTATCTTTGCAGCGAAATAAACAACATTTAACTATGGAGTACGAATTTATCCTACGAATATTCACAGCTGCTTTACTGGGTAGCCTCATCGGACTGGAACGAGAGTACCGTTCAAAGGAAGCTGGTTTCCGCACCCATTTCCTCGTGGCTATGGGTTCTGCTTTGTTTATGATAGTGTCTGCCTATGGTTTCCAGACAGCCATGGGCGATGATGATCTTCAGCGCTGGGATGTTTCCCGTGTGGCTGCTCAGGTGGTTAGCGGTATCGGTTTCATTGGTGCGGGTACCATCATCTTCCGTAAGGACGAGAATGTAGTTAGTGGTCTGACTACTGCTGCTGGTCTTTGGGTGACCGCTGCCATTGGCTTGGCTTGTGGTGGAGGTATGTATACCCTTTCTATTGTCAGTACACTCTTGGTACTTATTGGCATGGAGGCCTTTAACTATTTCCTCCATAGGTTCGACAAGCACCGTAAAGCGTAAAAAACAAGAAAAAAGAGCCTCTTTCTAAAAATATTTGCAGAAAAGTTTGGCAGAACCATTTTTTCTTCTTACCTTTGCACCCGCAAACGAAAGGAATGCAGTGAACACAATGGTGCCTTAGCTCAGTTGGTAGAGCATCGGACTGAAAATCCGTGTGTCCCCGGTTCGATTCCTGGAGGTACCACTCCTCCTTTCATTGAAACCCCTGTCTTAGAGATTTCTCGAGCAGGGGTTTTTTAATAAAATAGAACTATGGGAATCGTAATTGGAATAGACGTTGGTATCTCTACCACAAAGATTGTCGGACTGCGTGATTGTCAGGTCATTTCGCCTATCCGCATCACTGCAGCTGACCCTGTAACCTCGCTTTATGGCGCATTCGGAAAGTATCTTCACGACAACAACATCAGTTTGAGCGATGTCGAACAGGTCATGGTTACGGGTGTAGGTTCATCTTATATCAATGAACCCGTCTACGGACTGTCTACTGGCAAGACCGATGAGTTTGTTGCCGATGGTCTTGGTGCCCGCTTTGAGAGTGGGTTGGATAAGGCTATCGTTGTCTCCATGGGTACAGGTACCAGTTTTGTACAATGCGATGGTGACAATATCCAGCACATTGGTGGTATCGGAATCGGAGGCGGTACCTTACAAGGCTTGAGTCGTGTCATGTTGAACACCCGTGATCCCAAGCAAATCCGTAGTCTTGCTGCTCAAGGCGACATCCATCATGTCAACCTTTCCATAGGCGATATTTCCAGTCAGCCATTACCAGGTCTGCCTATGGATGCTACCGCTTCGCTCTTTTCTAAGGCCCAATATGATGCTCCTAAGGAAGACATTGCGCTGGGCATCATCACGATGGTGTTGCAGACCATTGGCTCAGCAGCTATCCTCTCAGCCCTGAACTCAGGTATCAAGGATTTCGTGCTGATTGGTAATCTGACCCTTTGGCCTCAATGTAAAGAGGTTTATCCTAATCTGGAGAAGGTTTACGGTGTACACTTCCACATCCCCCAATACGCAGAGTTCTGCACGGCTATTGGTGCAGCACTCTACTATTACAAGGGATTTCAGCGTTAATTATTGCAAGGGATTCCAGCCTTGAGCCTTCAGCTCAAATTCCTGGTCGTCACGCGTCACGAGTATTTGGCCCAAGCTCTCTTTGGTGATGTGGCCAATCATCTTGACGTCGTCTAATGCTTGTATCTTCTCGTAATCGCCAATGGGTACGGTGAACAGCAGCTCATAGTCCTCACCACCGTTCAGGGCACAGGTCGTTACGTTCATGTTCAGCTCTTCTGCCATCACTGCCGTCTGGTAGTCGATGGGTATCTGCTTCTCGAAGATACGACAGCCCACCTTGCTCTGCTTGCAGATATGCATCAGCTCACTGGATAAGCCATCGCTGATGTCCATCATCGCTGTGGGACGGATGCCTGCCTCACGCAGCTTCTGGATAATGTCGCCTCTGGCTTCTGTTTTCAACTGCCGCTGCAACAGGTATTCCTTGCCTGCAAAGTCTGGCTGGAAGTCGGGTGCAGGTTTTCCTTTCTTCTTGGCTTCATCCACCATCTGGTAGAATACGCTCTTCTCTCTCTCCAGCAACTGCAGTCCCATATATGCAGCGCCCAGGTCGCCACTGACACAGACCAGGTCGGTTTCTTTGGCACCGTTGCGATATACGATGTCTTCTTTCTGGGCTTCTCCGATACAGGTAATGCTTATCGCCAGTCCTGTATACGATGATGTCGTGTCGCCACCTACGATGTCGACACCCCATTTGTCGCAAGCCATGCGCAGTCCGCTATAGAACATCTCCATATCTTCCACGCTGAAGCGTTTGCTCAGCGCCAGCGAAACGGTCATCTGTCGGGGTGTCCCGTTCATGGCGAAGATGTCGCTGATGTTCACCATTGCTGACTTATAGCCCAGGTGCTGCAAGTCAATATACGTCAGGTCAAAGTGTACGCCTTCCATCAGCATGTCTGTGGTGACGAGTACCTCTGACGCTGGATAGTGAAGTACGGCGCAGTCGTCGCCTACGCCGTACTTTGTTGATTCGTTATTGGGTTTGATGTCCTTTGTCAGCTGGTCTATCAAACCGAATTCTCCTAATGATGCTATTTCCATTTATTGTGCGGTGCGTTTAATCATTTCGCGCATAATCTCAGTCATCAGTGGCTGAGCCTTGTCGGCAGCTTCCTGAACCTCCTCGTGGCTGACCTCAACAGGATTGTCGAAACCTCCCAGGTCGGTAACAACGCTGATTCCGAAGGTCTTGATGCCACAGTGGTGGGCAACGATCACTTCAGGAACAGTAGACATACCAACGGTGTCACCACCCAGAGTGCGATACATCTTATACTCTGCAGGTGTCTCGAAGGTAGGACCTGTGGTGCCGAGGTATACACCATAAACCAGACGGATGCCCTTCTCCTTGGCAATCTTCGTGGCCAGATTGATGAGCTCGTGGTCGTAGGTCTCGTGCATATCTGGGAAACGGGGACCTGTGGGGAAGTTCTTGCCACGTAGCGGATGCTCTGGGAAGAAGTTGATATGGTCGGTGATTACCATCAGGTCACCAATCTTGAAAGCGGGGTTCATGCCGCCAGCAGCGTTCGAGACGAAGAGAGTCTTAATGCCCAGCTCGTACATGACACGAACGGGGAAGGTGACCTCCTTCATATTGTATCCCTCATAGTAGTGGAAGCGTCCCTGCATAGCCAGGATGTCTACGCCACCCAGCTTACCGAAAATCAGTTTGCCACTGTGGCCCTCTACCGTTGAAACAGGGAAGTTGGGAATCTCGCTGTAGGGAATCTCCAGCTTGTCAGTTATCTCTGAAGCTAATTGTCCGAGACCTGTTCCCAGAATGATTGCTGTCTTGGGGCTTGTCTTCATCCTTTCTTTCAACCAGGATGCTGTTTCTTGAATTTTTTCGTACATAGTCTTTGATGTAATTGTTAAAGGTTTCTTGTTGTTCTTCTAAGAACTGAATAGTAATTGGTAACGTATAGATGCTGGCTTTCACTTCGTCACTCAGCCCTTCCAGACCCTCCAGTCGGGTGGCGTCCTTCTCAGTAGTCACGATACACTTCGGACCTTCCATGGTGGCAAAGGTGTCGTTAATCTGTTGAACGTCTTTCCTGTCAAAGTGATGGTGGTCGGTGAAGGACAACGGCTGCAAATGCCCGCATTGCGGTGAGAGGTCGTGCACCATCTGTTGAGGCGAAGCAATGCCTGTCAGCAGGAGCACGTTTTCGTTCACGAGCTCTTCTATTCTTTTCGGAGCTCCATCAAATATCGGTTCCAGTCCACCATAGCTGATGGTGGAGAAGTATAATTGCTGATACGGGTAGAGGTCCATCGCTTTGGTGATGACACGATAGTCGATGGGTTTCATCTCCTTCGGACATTTTGTCACTATCACGATGTCAGCCCTGTTCTTTCCACTTTTGGGCTCTCTCAGCCTGCCAGAAGGCAACATCTCGTCGTAGATAATCAGTCTGTGATAGTCTACGAGCAGGATGTTGATGCCTGGCTTTACGTATCGGTGTTGGAAGGCGTCGTCGAGTAAAACCACTTCGGGCTTTATTCCACTTTCTTCCAGCATGTCTATTCCATGACAGCGGTTCTTGTCGACAGCCACTGTCACCTGCTCGAATTTGCGTTTCATCTGGTACGGCTCGTCACCGATATCATTTGCCGTACTGTTGGCGTCTGCCAGAATGAACCCCTTGCTCTTGCGCTTATATCCACGGCTGAGCACAGCCACTTTGAAATCCTTCATCAGCAGTCTGATGAGGTATTCCACGTGTGGAGTCTTTCCTGATCCCCCCACGGTGATGTTGCCTACCGAGATGACGGGTACATTGAAGGCGCGACTTTTCAGGATGCCCGTATCGAACATCATATTACGCGCTCTTACAATTAACCCATATACCCAGCTCAGGGGGCGCAGACTCTTGTTTATTTTGATGAAATCGCCTTCCAAATTTATTTATTTACTATTTTACTATTTACAATTTACTATTTATTTACTATTTTTCAATTTAACAATATACGCCTCAACAAATTACTAAATTGTCCAATCAATTGTAAATGGTAAATTGTCAAATTGTAAATTATTTAATATTAATAATGTATGGCATGCGGGCCTGGATGACACTCTGTTTGTCCAGACTCTTCAGGAATCGCAGAGGCTCATAATACTCACCCAGCGCAGCCTGCATCTCCTCGTCCAGGTAACTCTTCTTCGTTACACTGTCGAACAGGCTGCTCAACCAGCTCTCTTCCTCTGGATAAGGTGTTGCATGATATTCCTTCAGCTTAGCCAGCTCTGCAGCCTTCTTCACCGCATCGTTCAGCGAACCAACGGCATCCACCAGTTTGATGGGCAGTGCGTCATTACCCAGCCATACACGTCCCTGGGCAATCTCCTCCACCTGTTCCACCTTCAACTTTCTGCCATCTGCCACACGCTTGCGGAACAGCTTATAGCCACGGTCGATATATTGCTCCAGCAGAGCGGTTTCCTCAGCGTTCAAGGGGCGCGACATAGCTCCGAAGGCCGAGTGCTTGTTGGTCTTCACCTCGCAGAACTTCACACCCAACTTTTGTGTCAGCAACTGACTTACATCGGGGAACATACCGAAGATACCGATAGAACCAGTCAATGTGGTGGGCTCTGTGTAGATGTAGTTGGCATTACAGCTGATATAGTAACCACCAGAGGCAGCATAGCCACCCATCGAAACCACTACGGGCTTCTTGGCTTTCAGGTTGGTGACAGCGCGCCATATCTGCTCAGAAGCATAGGCAGAACCACCAGGAGAGTTCACGCGCAGTACTACAGCCTTCACTTCGTCATCGTTCATCAGCTTCTCCAGGTCTTTGCAAACGGTGTTGGCAACGATGTTGTGACCTCTGTCTGTCATACCACCCGTCTCTGAGTCAACAATATCTCCATAGGCATAGTATACAGCTATCTTGTCGCCTTCCTTCTTGGCGCCCTTGACATTCAGCATTTCATCAGTGGTCAACTGCTTTATCTCTTCTTTTGCGTCAATCTTCAGCAGTTTCTTGATTTCGCCCTTCACCTCATCGGTATACATCAGCTTGTCCACCATCTTCTTGCCCACCAACTCCTTCTGGTCTGCGAAGGTCAGCAGCTGGTCAGCGTATGCGTTCAGCGAGTCAACGCTCACCTTACGACTCTTTGACACGTCGTCCAGCATCACCTTCCAGATACCGTTCAGATAAGCCTCTGTCTGCTCGCGGTCGTAGTCGCTCATCTGGTCTGCTGTCAGCATCTCCACGGCACTCTTGTATTTTCCAACCTTTACAGCCTGGAACTTCACGCCAAACTTGGCCAGCAGGTCCTTGACATAGTATGATTCGCCACCCAGTCCGTGCCAGTCTACCATACCCTCTGGGTTCAGGTATACCTTGTCAGCTACACTACATATATAATAAGTGTTCTGGGTATAGGAGTCTGCGTATGCCACAATCCACTTGCCGCTCTTCTTGAAGTCAAGCAGGGCCTCACGGATGGCATGTGATGATGCGGGTGTATCACTGCTGAAGGCACCGGCCTCGATATAGATGCCTTTCACATTCTCGTTCTCCTTAGCCTTGCAGATGGCTTCCAGCACATCGTCCAGTCCCAGGTTTTCGCTCACCTGTCCTGTCAACTCTGCCAATGGATTGCTGTCGGCACGCTCGTTCAGCAAGCCCGACAGTTTCAACGTGTACACCGAATTTTCCTCCACTTGGGTCGTGCTGGCACTCTTGGCTGCCAGACCTACGAGGGAGATGCCTCCCAAAATACCCACGATAACCAGTACCAGAATGATACCTGTTACGGTGGCTAATACATACTTTAGAAATTGTTTCATCGTTCTAATGTTTTAATTCATAATTTCCAATCTGCAAAGATAAACATTTTTTCTTTTACTTCATCGTTTGTGAACATTTTTTAGCATTTAAACCTCCCTCTGCCAATCTGTCAGTTTGCCTCGACTGGCACACTTTTCGCTACTACGCTGGCAGAAAGTTTAATTTAAACAATAAAAAAATTAAGTATTATGAACATCAAACCATTAGGCGATCGCGTGCTGGTATTGCCAGCCCCCGCAGAAGAAAAGATCGGTGGTATCATCATTCCTGATACTGCTAAGGAGAAA
>Ga0310695_10011937_pt1 | contig 12287 bp, 11 predicted proteins | sample RumenRJG_04DNA_FD_203882 | JGI IMG/M metagenome (GOLD analysis project Ga0310695, IMG submission 203882) | Bovine rumen microbial communities from Lethbridge, Alberta, Canada - RJG_04 (v2) (version 2) | ecosystem: Host-associated > Mammals > Digestive system > Stomach > Rumen | place: Canada... | reverse complement strand
ATGATATGTTCACTCAGTTCTCAGAAATATCTTCTCGATTCATTCATGCGGATAAGGCTAAGGGATGTAAAACGCTTACTTTATTCGCCACAATATATTGAGCATAAAATATCAATATTTAACGAACAATCAACCTAATGAAAGAACAAAAGCACATGTTATATAATTTGAGAAAGGTGCCAAGCCTTTTCAAAACTGGCTTAATCACTATATTTTCGCCTATTTTTAGCCTTCTTGAAGCATATTGCCATTTAATAAATGTCAAATACGTTAAAAATGAGGTTTTTGAAAATAATTTTGAGCAGTTTTAGCACTTTTCTACCGTTTAAAGGCTAAATATCTGATAGTCAATAATTTCGATTTCTTGCGTCGGCAAGTAGAGTCCGTATGGGTATTATAGTTCATCTAAATCCTTTGGTTTGAATACTTACGCTTATTGTAAATAACGAAAATATCCCGATAAATTTATCGGGATAAATTTTCTATAAGATATTATCTTCTTCACAAATTAAAACAAGCGTCCATCTTTATGCATGTCACGAAGTTTCTGCATCAACGAATCGGCTTCGTAATAAGTGGAATTATCTTTACCAACCTTATTGGGATTATAATTCAATAGACGAATAATGTTCATATACTGGGTGAATACTCCCTTTATTTTATCGTCCTCAAAATCGATATATAATGGATTCAACTTCCATCTGAGGACACCATCCTCTAACTCCATCAATTCTGTTAGACCACAAATGATAGGATAGAAGAATCCGGGTGCATACTTATAATCCGACTTCTTTGCGAACGAATTAAAGGGACCGCTATATGTGGTTTTAGGCTTTTGCAATACGCCCGTGATTCTACCAAACGAACCATTATTATAGTTGTAAAGCAGTGGGAAGTAATAATACATCTTATCACAGAATCTCAGGATATCAACCAGAAGATCCAATGCAGATTTAACCGTCGTGTTCTGTAGTATATATTTACCCTTCTCTGTCCTAGAGATTTCTTTGTTCATCATGACACTACCAAAGAACTTCACACATTTATTCTTCTGAGAATACACGCAAACCTTACTCAGTGTACCAATCTCGATACCACGCTCTGTGAAGTAATTAAGAGATACCAGTTTTATCAAAGGTATGCAAGCCAATGCTGTTATATCTTCCACCTTAGTCAACCCTGCTTCGCCATTCTTCCATATTACCTGGAAGTTTGATGGCATAATATCCTTCAGATAGTCATAGCAACCACGCTGATTACTTTTAGCGGCATCAGTAAGCTGTACGTTTGAGTTTCTGGCCGAGCATATGTCAGCAATATTGTCATAAAAGTCCGTAAGAGCCTCCTCGGTGTTATCTGATGGAGTAATTATCTCAATAGGTATAGAGAACTTGAACTCTTCTGGAGATGGATATTCCCTGTATCGTTTCTCTAAATCAACATAGTTGTCTTCGTTATCCCAGAATGCTTTAAGTTCTTTCCACTCCTTAAATCTGCACTCACCATAGAGTTTCTTGTAAATGAAACGGCCAATAGCAAATGCGTTATGGCCTCCGTCCATTATACCTTCCGTCTGTGAGTCATTAAATGAGAGCCTAAGCCTGTTGCGATCAAGAGTTTCACAAGTTTGAGTTGAGATTAACAAGCCTTTGGTCTTGAAGAAGTACAACTCAGGTGAAACCGTAAGTGTCTCCTCAATACTACGGACAACAGGATTAACCGTTGCAGTACGAGGGTTTACCTTGTTGTCTGCATTCTTTAGTAAACGAATAAAATCCAACGGAGTAATAGAAGAAACACTCTTGCTAATTTTTTTACCTTCTAAAGATACCTGACTCTCAAACTTGTGATTAAGTTTAATAATTACATTTTTCTTATTCATAATTAATTGCGGACTGCCGAAAACTGTTTTTTAATTTGAATAAGCTAAAATGAAGAAAAAACATAGGTACGGCTGTCCTCTAATTAACCTAGATATTTTCCAACATCTCAACCTGCGTTCTATCCAGAACTAAGCATTGAATCCACAATGCACCTTATCCAAGGTTTTGCAAAGATACGCTTTTATTTTCTTACTACCAAACTTTTTCTTCAAGTATTAGTGATTATTCTATAAATATATCTCCAAATTTGTATTTTTTGTGAATTTAATAGCAAAAAACGTGCAAAAACTATAAATAGAGATACAATAGATGCTTTATCAACTGAAAATGGCATGATATAAAGACTATTTTATATAAATTCGGCAATAAATTTGGCTTGTTGCCGAATTTATATTTTTTAACAATCAAGCGTCTGTATTAAACAAGTTTAGTTTTTGCCGACCAAAAGAAAGAGAGCCCAAATGTCAGAAGCGACAGATGGCCTCTCCTAAATCTATACTATGAAAACTTCGTATTTATAAACTGGGACTTCTTTGGCGTTGGTCAGCTGAATGAGCCATTCATTACCATAGTCATCAACGATGATGCCATTGCTGTGACCTTTCCATGGGAATAGGAGTTCACAAAATGCTCCGATCAAATCTGAATTGTTATCTTCATCTGTGTACATCATTACTGTCCCATTAAAAACAGAAAGAGTTCTTTGAAATAATTGATATTTAGTTCGTTGTAGAGTTTTCAGAAGCGAACGGATCTGATTTTGTATTTTTGCGGTTTCATATAAAAACGGCAATGTACAATCCCAAATTCGTTTTCTCTCAGCTTGTGGATTTTCTGAATCGCAACAAGTTCAACCGCATCATAAAGAAGTATGGTGGTGACCGATATGTGAAGCATTTCACATGTTGGAACCAGTTGCTTGTGATGATGTTCGGCCAATTGTGCAACCGAGAAAGTCTTCGTGACCTGATTGTGATCATCGAGGCTCACCGCTCAAAGTGCTATCATCTCGGTTTCGGCAAGAACGTGTCAAAAACGAACCTTGCTTACGCCAACATGAACAGGGATTACCGCATCTTTGAGGAGTTCGCATACTTCTTGGTCGCTGAAGCGAGAGTGAAGCGCAAGACCGACATTTTCAACCTCGGCGGTAATGTGTATGCTTTCGACTCCACCACCATAGACTTATGCCTAAGCGTGTTCTGGTGGGCACGATTCCGCAGGCATAAAGGTGGAGTGAAAGTTCACTTCCTCTATGACGTGGAAACGCAGATACCAGCCTTCTTTCACATTACGGATGCAGCCACCCATGACTGTAAAGCCATGGACGAGATTCCCTATGAATCAGGTTCTTATTATGTCTTTGACAAAGCATACAATGATTTTAAACGCTTGCATCGCATAGCCGAAGTCGGCGCCATATTCGTATTGAGGGCTAAGAAAAACCTGAAGTTCCGCATCATCAGATGGAAACGCCGGTTGCCTAAAAACGTGCTTTCAGACTGTGTCATAGAACTGACCGGTTACTATCCTGGCAAGTACTATCCCGCACCCCTGCGGCTCATCCGTTTTTGGGATGAAGATCAGGAACGGGAGTTCATGTTTTTGACCAACAGCTTCTCGTTGACATCACTTCAGGTCGCCTTGCTATACAAGAACCGATGGCAGGTGGAATTGTTCCACAAGTGGCTCAAGCAACACCTCAAAATCAAGAAATTTTGGGGTACAAGCGAGAATGCCGTGAGGATACAAATCTATTGCGCCATCTGCTCTTACTGCCTCGTTGCCATCGTCCAGCATGATATGAAGCTTGAACGAAGCGCCTACGAAGTCCTTCAGGTTTTGGGTGTATCACTCACCGATACAACACCTCTGAGAGAACTCTTTGACAAAACTAAATCTCAAAATTTCAATGAACGCTCTGCCTCTGATGGGCAACTTTATATTAATTTTTAACCATCCCAAAATTTTAATGGGACACTAGTGTTCCCCAAAAGAGTGTCTAAGCAGATTTTTAATAAAATGTTTGTTATATTAAACATTTTTGCTTATCTTTGCGCCCAATAAGATACAATTATGGGAAAGAATACATTTGGTAAAACGATGCCAAGGGCATTGAGCCAGAACCTGAAAATCATGGGCGAGCAAATCATGCTGGCTCGCAAGCGCAGACATTTGTCTATGCAGGACATTGCAGACAGAGCTACTGTGACACGCCTAACTGTCTCAAAGGTGGAACATGGCGACCCAACGGTTTCCATGGGTATCTATGCGCGTGTGCTCTTTGCACTTAATTTGGAAAAGGACATCACCCTGTTGGCTGCTGACGATGCTCTTGGCAGACAGCTTCAGGATGCAGAATTGTTGAGGAAATGAAGAGGATTATAGTTTACGCAGATTTTGACTTCCTAACCTCCCCCGAAGAGATAGGAACTTTAGGCTACGAACATGTTCGTGGCAATGACCATTTTGTCTTTGAGTATTCGCGCCAGTGGTTGAAACAGCATGGCGGCATTCTGTTGAGCGGTGACCTAATGAATGTCCCTTCGTTGCAGCATCCTCGTGGTAATGATAATGTATTCGGTTTCGTCAAGGATTCCTTCCCTGATCGCTGGGGGCGTTTATTGCTTGACCGCAGGGAGCGACTGAATGCTCAACATGAAGGCAGACCGAAACGTATGCTTACTAATTACGACTACCTCATAGGGATTGAAGACTTTACGCGCATGGGGGGCATACGTTACAAAGAGGAAGAAGGTGATGACTACATCAACGCGAGTGCAAAATATCTTGTTCCCCCCATTGAGAGTCTTCGTGCCCTATGCGATGCTTGTCATGAGATTGAGTTGGCAGAGGAGCGCAATGAATTGCCGGAACAACGCTGGCTCGACCAGTTGATTGACCCGGGAACTTCACTTGGCGGCGCTCGGCCTAAGGCCAACGTGGTTGATACTGACGGAAAACTGTACGTGGCAAAGTTCCCATCAAAAAAGGATCTGGAGAATACTGAACTTATTGAGCACTTCTCGCATCAACTTGCGGCCAAGGCAGGTATCAACGTGGCAAAGACGCGCACCATCAAGATTTCAAAAGACCGTGATCTGCTTCTTTCTGAACGCTTCGATAGAACAGCAGAGGGCCGTCGCATTCATTTTGCTTCCGCTATGTCGTTACTTGGTCTTGATGATGGAGCTGGCAGCAGCACAGGTAACGGCTATCTTGACATCGTTGATTTCATCCTTCGTGGGTGTACTGATGTACGGCAAAATCTCCGTGAACTCTATCGCAGAGTGGCCTTCAACGTCATGTTTGGCAATACCGAAGACCACTTCCGAAATCACGGTTTCCTGCTTACCCCGAAAGGCTGGACACTCTCTCCTGCATACGACATCAATCCAGGAGCGAAGTCACATCAATGTTTGCTCATCGATTCATACACAGAAGAGTCAGACATCAATGCCTTACTCTCTGCAAGTGAAAGCTACATGCTTGAACACCAAGAAGCATCAGAGATTATTGAAGAGGTTCGTACTGCCATCAAAGACTGGCGCAAAACCGCTACAGAACTACAAATACCCGCAAAGTTGTTAGAATCATATTCTATTCGTTGGGATGAACTATAAAAAAGTAGCACATTCTGCACGTTTTCCGTGAAAAATGTGTAACTTTGCAGCGCATTTGAAACATGTAGCGTACAGAGAGAAACTCGTTGAAATCCAGCGGGATAATACATTCAGACGAGAAACTCTCAAATCGAGCAAAAAGGCGCGGTACAAGTCAAAATGGCAAAGTGATAATTATCAAGCATTTACACTTTCGCTTACTTTCGAAAAATAGCCATGTACCGATTAAATTCATTGAACGCTGATATTCAATTGATTGTCGATGGTGCATCGGCAAGTGAGGACGCTGCGAGGGGAGTCATAAAGTTTGCAAGTATAACGATATCAAGCGCTTATTCTGAAGATTTGTTTTTAGTCTTATGACCACCCGTGTTGGATAACAGGCTTTCCAGCACGGGCAGCATGCGATTGAGGTTGCCATACTGAATCATGAAGTTCCAGAAGGGCTCGAACTTCTTCCAACCTCCCATATAGAACAGATGTGCCAACTGCTGCTTTAGGTTGTCATGGCCAAAACTTGCCTTGAAGATGTTGCTCCAAGAATAAAACTCGCGGTAGGCCCAGTCGTAGCCTTGTTTTAACTCTTCGGCTGTCAGGCCAACAGTCTTATAGACAACTGTCCGTGTGTCGTACTTGCTCCAGTCGTAGGAAGTGATGCGCCCATCACGCTCCATCTGTTGGAACAAGCGTGTACCAGGATAAGGCGTGAGAATATGGAACGTCGCCGTGGTGATACTATGTTTAATTCCCCAATCAACAGTCCTGCGGAAAACATCTTTATCATCGTGGTCAAGACCGAAAACGAAACTGCCATTGATCATGATGCCAAGACTATGCAGTCGTTCTACGGCTGCCACATAATCCTTAGACAGATTTTGCAATTTGTTACTGGAACGGAGGTTCTCTGGTGAGAACGTCTCGAAGCCCAAGAACAAACTACGCAAGCCAGCCTCAGCAGCCTTCTCAATCAGATTACCATTTAAGACCGAAGCAACAGTGGCTGCACTTTGGAAAACTCGCCCCATTCCTCTCATCCCTTCAAATAACTCAGATGCAAAACGGGGATTGCCCAACAAATGGTCATCAAGGAAATAAAGGTGTCTGCCAGGGAGTCTGTCAATCTCAGCTAACGCATCATCCACCTTTTGAGTGTAAAACGATTTTCCCTCACCATAAAAAGCATCTTTGTAGCAAAAGTCGCAATGGTGTGGACAGCCTCGTGAAACAACCAATGAATTGGGCACGAAATACTTTTCTCGCTTGATGAGGTTGCGACGGACAGGAGGCATATTGTCCAGGCTTCTCCAACTGGCAACATATCGCTCCTGGGGATGGCCCTCACGCAAATCCTTGATAAAGCGTGGAAATGCCTCCTCGCCCGGCCCAAGAAGAATGGTGTCGGCATGCCCTGCGGCTTCATCCGGAAGACTGGTAACGTGCAGGCCTCCCATTGCCACATATACCCCTCGTTGTCGATAACTATCGGCAATCTCATAGGCACGACAGGCATTGGTGACATACACTTGCAGGCAAACCAAATCGGGCGTGTCGTCAAGAGTCAGTTTCTCAACATGCTGATCTTGAATCTCCACATCGTCGTCATCTGAGAAATATGCAGCAAGTGTAGCCAGACCCAGAGGTGGGAATAGCGAATATTTGATGGGTCGCCAGTAAGGGCTTTCAGCCTCCTGCAGTGCAGGCAGTATCATCTTAACTCTCATTCGGTCTATCTATTCTTTCTCGATGCTATTATAATAACGCACAATAGTCTACGAAATGTATATAGAGAAACTTGGAGGGTGGCAAACTCAACAATCCACCACCCTCCCATGACAGTTGTGCATGACGACTATAGGCCAAGATGCAAGCCTACACATCTGCTGAACCCACAAAAGATTCGCCTGCGCGATCATTGTCCATTCAACAGTTGCCGATGGGTCCTGGTGTGGGCGACGTATTTGTCGAGGTACCACTGCTTGAACCCGCGCTCAAGCACATCGGCGGCGTCACGACCGCCCGACCAGTACTCATATCGGCCGAACAAGATGGCCTTCAGCCCCAGTGGTGTGCCATCGTCGGGCAACAATTGGGGCAGACGATGCCGCTCGGTATAATACTTGACCTTGTTCTCAACATTTGCACCCCCCTCGAGCATCCACTTGACCCATACTTGTTCATATCCCCAGAACAGTGAATCAACCCCCTGGGGAGGATCGTCCTCACCGTTGTAGTAACGGCAGTCTAATATCAATTCTTCGCGTGTCATATCGTTGGCAAAGATACAACTTTTTCATTGAACTTTTTGTTTTCCCCCCTGTAAAAGAGTTCTTAGTTCTCAGTTTTCAGTTCTTAGTTCTCAGTCTTCAGTTCTCAGTCTTCAGTTCTCAGTCTTCAGTTCTCAGTTCTCAGCGCCAACCGATAACCGACAACCGACAACTGATAACCGACAACCGATAACCGACAACTGATAACCGACCGACGACTGTGCTGGCGCTACACCGGCTGGATGCCCATCGACAGGATTTGTGACAATCCACGGCACCACCTGTCCCTGATCTCAACCGCAGTCACTCAATGCCCAGACTGGTGAGGATGAAGCCAGCGATGGCTGTCTGACGGATGGTGTCCTGGCGACCCGGAGCGATGCCGGCTCCATAGGCGATGAACGTGGTGGGATCCTGCCCGCTGACAAAGCCGTGAGTACCACCACGCTTCGACTCCACCACTGCGCCTGTGCGGTTGTTGGTCACAGCCACTCCCAGCACTGGTTCAATGGCGAGTGCGGCTGCCGGGTCGGCCCCTAGGGCAGTGAGTTCGTCCTTCTCAACAATGCGAAACATCGCGCGCTCGTCGGCAGGCAACGCATCAAGCAATCGCCTGACACGGCGCAGGGTCTTCTTGTCGCCAGCCTGACGCAGATACAAGAAACTGGTGTTGCCTCCGCTATAGAAGCAGGCTCGCCACTCGCCGCCAGGTTGCTCACTGAGCAGACCGGCGCGTGTGAGCCACACATTGGGGCTGAGCGTGCGGTCATAGTCGCAGAAGCCGTGGTCGCCCGTGACGATGACCATCGTGCTGTCCATGCGCCCGGTGAGTCGCAGGTTCTCCAGGATGGTGCCCACAGCATGGTCGGCACTGGCCACATCACACAGCAGTTGCTCGCTGCTGGTGCCCAAGGCGTGCTGGCTATAGTCGGTGGTGATGAGGTGGATGGTCATGAGCCGTGGCTGATAGCGATTCATCAGATAGTTGGCCATGGCTGCGGTGCGACCGTCGCGCTGCAGCGATCCGGCCCGATAGGTGATGTTGTCAAGGTGGCCGCAGGCCTGCTGCTCCAGCTCGTCGAGTATGCCCGCAGGCGTGCAATAGGGCTTGATGTAGGCCATCTGGTCGCAACTGTAGTCAAGCGACCAGAACTCAGGCACATTGTAGTCGATATAGGGGCTTCCGGTCGATGTGGGCCAGAAGAGCGAGGCAGTCTTCATGCCCGCCTCGTGGGCGCGTTGCCAGATGGTGGGCACAGCAATCGAGTCGGCCCACCAGTAACTGATGCGTGCCGTGTCGCGATTGCACATGAAGGGCCGGTTGTAGAACACACGATGCCGGGCGGGCACCACACCGGTGACCAGGGTGGTGTGCGAGGGATAGGTGGCGGCGGGCGGCACCCCCACGACACGCCCTATGCGCAAGCCGTCGCGGCTCATCATCTTGAGAAACGGCGACGGCATGGTGGGCTCGTCGATCATCGGGGCCCGCAAGCCATCGATGGTGATGAGTATCACATACTTGGGTTGTGTGGCGGTGACCGCCACCACGCCCAGCACCAGGGCGGCACACAGTGCCGCAAATAGTCTCTTCGTCATATCTTTAACCCCGAGTCAGTTGCCCTCGGCATTTCCTGTTTTAGTTCAAGTGCAAGACCCATCGCCCCAGTCGAGAAACCTATCGACCGAACCAACCGGTGTGCAAATGTCGTAAATTCTGGGCAACCGCAACGAGTGTTTAACCTTTTTTATAGAAGCAACAAGCAGTCACGCCACATCCACTCACCCTAACGAATGCCGTGAATCCCCCAGAGAACAGGGGCGGCTCGATGTGGAGCCGCCCCGAAGCAAACCTTCAAGAGAGGTGGAAAGCCTCTTACTTGACCAGAACCTTAGTAGTGCGCTGTGTGCCGTCAGAGAGGGTCTCACGGATGATGTTGATGCCCTGCTGCGGTTGGTTCAAGCGATGTCCTGCTACTGAGTAGACCTCGGTTTTGACCACCTGTGCGTTGGCACTGACAGACTGCACAGCACTGTTGCCAGTCATGTGTAGAGCCAACTCGGTGACCACCACGCGGTCATCGCCCTTGGGCTGCCCCAGCATCTTCTCATAGAGGAAACGCACCTTGTGGCGTCCAGGAGCGAAAGTGAGTTCCTCATCGCTGAAGTTGCTGCTGCTGGCATCGGCCTCGCCGCAGAACTCCTTGACCACGGTGTCATCGATAGTGATGCGTGTGCCGTCGTTGAATGACAGTTGTCCCATGAAGTTGAACCAGTCTTCCGAGCTGTTCAGCGCACTCCAAGCGAGTGTGGCCTGGCAGCCTGCTGGCACGACAAACTCGGCATCGAGCCACGAGCGCACCTTGCCGGTGAAGTCGATATAGGCCGTTGAGCTATAGGCTGTGTTGTCCTCGACGATAAAGGGGTGGTCGGCACTGGTGTTGAACGAGAATTCACCCTCCTCGACGATGGGGCTGTAGTCGGTGGTCAGTGCCTCGGTCGCTGCCGAGCAGTCGACGGTGAAGTCACCAGCATTGGTCTTGATGACCACCTGACCGTTGTGCTCGCCCAGCTGGGCGGTCTCGAAGGTCAGTGTGACAGCGAGTTCCTGGCCAAAGTCGGCAGTCTCCTCGGGCACGATGCCATCAAACGTGCCGTCGCCTTCAATGGCGAGCACTTGCAGAGGCTCGGTGCCGGCGTTGAGCAGGGTCACCTGAGCCTGTGCCTGGCAGGTGAGTTTGTCGACATAGTGGCGGCCGAAGTCGACAGATTCGGTCATGAGCATGGCTGCGTGTGGGGTCTCGTCGTTGACGTCAAATGTCATGTCGTAGACGTAGGTGCGGAAAGGCTTGTCGACATAGCCATAAAGATAAGAGTTCATGTTGATGACATTACTAAACTGAATGTCGTGCGTGCCAGCATTTAGAACCAGAGTCTTGTCGATGGGGTCGATGATGAAGCCTTCGCCCTGACGGTCGTAGGCGTTGCTGAAGATTTGACTGCCATCCAATGTAATCTGAGTGCCGCCGTTGGGATGCAGGGCCTCACCCATGCCTTTCCACGACAGTATGCCCGTCTTGCCCTCGGGTACGGTGACGGTGGCTACGAGCGACGACATGCCGCTGGCCTCGCGCTCATTGGTCGACACAGCCACAGGCACGTCGAGAACCTCGTTGCTAATGACAAATGGCTTGTCCTCGGTGAGCGAGAACACGATGTCGCCTTGCTTGACAATGGGGCTGAAGTCGGGAGCGGGAGCCACGTTGGCTTTAATGACAACTGAGGTTTCCGAGCCATTCTCAGCAAAGAACTTGACGGTAGTCTGATACAGACCAACCTGGGTGGGATGAATGGTGATTTGGATGTCACTAGTCTCACCAGGCTCAAGGTGGCTCGACTGACCAAAGACCTCAACACTGCTGTCCATAATCTGACCAGCGAACTCGGTAGCAGTCAGGCCGATGTTGCTCACCTTGACTGTAGTCTTGACCGATGCGCCGACAGTGACCGCCGGTCCCTCGAGCATGACCTCGCTGGGCGACACGAGCAGTGCGGCACCCTCGGGACGGCGGTTATAGGTGGCGGTCTTGTAGAAGTTCAAGAAGCCGGCACCGCTTTCATTATAGGTATAGAATCCATAGCAGCCATAGCCTGTGCGCGCTGTCAGGGTCGACAGGTCTTCGCTCACGTCGAATACCAGTTCGTCGACAGTCTCAAGGCCGTATTGACCCTCCTCATCGGGCTCATCGCTAAATGCTCCAGCAAAGAGTTTCAGTTCAAGTTCTGAGCCAAAGTACATCATCTTGCCCACCGAGGTGTAGGTGCTGAGCGGGCTCTCACCATCGTAACCCGGGGTGGCGATTGTAATCGTGTGTGCGGCGGCATCATAGTGGCCCTTGACGGGGATTACCTCGTCGAGCGTGAAGTAGCCAAAGTCGACCATCCCCTCGAGGGTGACCTCGTCGCCGTCGAAGGTAACCGTAGCCTGGCAACTGGCAGGTGACAATTGCGATGCGTCAAACCATCCGTACTGGTCATAATGAGCCATGGCATTGACCCAATACTGAATGGCACCAGCCTCAACCTTGGCCGGAGCGCGGTTGATGGTGACCTGCTTGGTTTGTGTCTCTGCCTTCAGGACATTGCCTGAGAGCAACTGATTGCCTTGTGCCTTGCACATCTGTCCGATGGTGAACAAAACAATCATCAAAAGTAAGCACTTTTTCATGTCGTGAAATTTTTAAAGTTAGACATTGGTTCGTTTTGGTAGTGCAAAGGTAGAGGCAAATGAAAAGGTGGCAAAATTTTTGCCACCCAGTTTTGTTCAAGATTATAATATTGGACGAAAAGGGCCTATTTTTCAGTCTTTTCGCGTGCAATTCGCTGGTACTCCGAGGGTGTCAGACCCGTAAATTTTTTGAACGCCTGGATGAAAGTTGTACGCGATTTGAACCCCACGCTGTTGCCCACAGCCTCGATGGTGAGGTGCCCAAAATTCTGCGGGTCGTTGATGCGTC
>Ga0310695_10011935_pt1 | contig 12287 bp, 14 predicted proteins | sample RumenRJG_04DNA_FD_203882 | JGI IMG/M metagenome (GOLD analysis project Ga0310695, IMG submission 203882) | Bovine rumen microbial communities from Lethbridge, Alberta, Canada - RJG_04 (v2) (version 2) | ecosystem: Host-associated > Mammals > Digestive system > Stomach > Rumen | place: Canada... | reverse complement strand
TGAGGTGCCATCAGACCATTACCTTCTCATTATACTAAAAAAACAAGCATAGTCCCATACCAACTGTAGTCAGCAGTAAGGCTATGCTAATATTGTACCAAACGAGGTGAAACAAACGATGAATGTTTTAGCACACATCAGGGAAAACGGCATTAATGCAGAAATCGAATTCCCGATTGATGACGATGAGCTGCAACGGATTTTAAAGAAACATTATATGCCGACTGACACAACCAATCTGTTCTACGTCAAGGCTATTGATTATCCAAACGCGCTTTCCGTACTCAACTTCAAAAGTGTGAATCTTGATGAACTGAACTATCTTGCAAAAAGAATTGTCAGTTTTTACGGCGATGAACTTGACCAGTTTGAAATTGCCGTGAAACAATCGAATGCGGAAACGCTGAAGGACTTAATCAATCTCACATTTAACCTTGATAAATTTACCTTAATCAAGGATATCAGCAATATGGCAAAGGTCGGCAGAGAATATATTCTCAACACCGAGGGTTCAGTCCCGGCAGATTCCGAATATGATGAGCAATATGCTCAAATCGGCAGAGAGCTGCTCTGTTCGGGACGCGGTATCTTTACAGATAAAGGTTTACTGTTCGTTGAAGATAAACCACTGGAAGAAGTATATGACGGTCAGGTCTTTCCGTGCTATTCGGATAAGCCGTGTATTGCAGAAGTGGAGTTGGAATACAACGGGAAAACAGAAACAATCTTTCTGCCGGATTCAGAATCAGCCTTCGGTAAGGCTGTGAACCGTCTCGGCGCAGAGTATCTTGAAGACTGTGTCTGTGTACTTGAAATTTCCAATCCCAAGTACAACAAGCTGAACGACGCATTTGAAGAAGTATTACAGAGAGATGGAATCAATGAATTAAACAGCATCATCAAATTGATTGATGAATATGAGATTGATCCGGATAAGCTCGCCGCGGCGATTGAATACACCGGAGTCAAGTCAGCTGAGGATATCGTTGTTCTGATGGACAATCTTGACGATTTAGGATTGATCGAAGATGTCAGTTGCGGTGATGATGAAGCTGTTGGCAGATATTTTGTCGAAAACGATTCTTATGAAGAATATGAAATCAGTGATGAGCTCTGCGATTTCTTTGACTATGCAGAATTCGGAGAGCATATGGCTGATATACGTTCAGGAGAGTATGTATCCGGCGGCTTCATGTTCTATGACGGTGATAATGATATCTCCGAAATTCTCGACCAACTCGGAAGTGCCGGCAACTCCATGAAAATAGGAGGCATGTAATGGCTATTCTGTTCTCAAAAGTAACGCTGACTGCCGATAACGGAAATACAGCGCAGCTTCTGTGCGGCGGGATCCCCACAAGCAACTATGACTTGGAGGATTGGCTGATTTATCAGAAGTTTATATGCGACAATATGAGTTGCCGTGAAATAAAGGCAAAGGTGGAATCCTTCCTCTATGGCGAAGGAGAATTCTATAACGCCAATGAATATGAGATCGCTGCCTACACGGGCAGAGGTGAGAAATTTCTCAATCATCCCGATGTGCATCAGCATGGCAATTCAGAATTCACGATCTATACTCCCATAATCAGAAACGAGGTGAAAGTATGCTGATTACAGCAGTTGTAAATAACAGAGGCAATACCCTTGTGGTGGATTTGCCTTGTGACAGAAGCGACCTTGACATGAAACTCTTTTCAGTCGGTCGCGAATTATCTCACAACACCCCCATATCGGCTGATTCCAAAATCAAAGTAAAACTGTTAGCCGACAGCGACATCGGCGCTCACTTGATCAAGCTGTTCAATGACAGCCATACGATGAGAGATGTAAATAATCTGGCACACGCGGTTATGAACGCACCCGATGAAGTCAAAGAAGCGATAGAATCGGATATCATCAACGATCAGTATTCCTCGCCGCAGGAGCTGATGGAAGATGTCAGAAAGCAATCTTATGAAGCCGGACAGTACACGGAAACCTTCTACTTTCCGCTTGTCGGCAGACTCGAAGATGAAGAGTACGGCGATGAATATGAAGTCGACAACCGCTTCCTTCGCTCCTACGAATGGGATATCAGAGAGCTCGTAGATAAAGAACAGGATTCCGATTTGGATGATATGAAAGAATACTTCTACGATGATGAAAACGCCAGGGCGAAGATGGTTACCGCAAGGTGGGGCGTAGACGAGAAGAACGGTACGCTCTACGGCAAGGTGGATTTCAAGCTTCGTGAGCCATTCACATCAGAGGAAAAAGAGAAAGTCAGAGAGTGGGTGTCCGGTCAGAATTCGGATGGGTTTGGAGAAGGTCTTGAACAAAGACCTATCGAAACCGAGGACGGTGACCTCTATGTCTCCATGTGGAGTGCCGATCACTATTTCATCTATGACGAGAATGAGATGAACGAATTTCTCTCTCAGCAGCAAAGCGGAGGGATGAAGCTGTGAAATATGCAGATTTATCCACTTGGCTCGAAAACGACGCGGCTCACCACTGTGTGATTGAAGAGAGAGGTGATAAGAAGAACCTGGTCAAAATCCCATATGATGATGACTTTGACTTCCTCTATTACCAGAGAGTTTGCAACGGAAACAATCTGTCCCGTACACAGGCATTTTATTACTGCGGTCTTTACAACAAACTTGACGGCAAGCTTTATGACTTGCAAAGCGTATTAAAAGGGAAATTGCCTGACTTGGATTCAGGAAAGACAATTCGTACTCTCCAAGATGAATTTGAGGCAGCCGTCCGCAGTTTCATCAATAACATCGTTGACAATAACGTAGATAACCTTCGCAGTCCGTTCTTTGAGAATGAAAGCTATCAGCAAAAACTGGATCATTTCAAAGAATACTACGCTGAAGCGGTGATTCGGCAAAAATTCTTGGACGGAGAATCTGCAGAAGATGTGAAATTCCAATGTGATTATGACTGCGGAAGATTTGAAGAATCACAGATGATACGCTATCTCAAATACCCGACTGCAGCCGTAGAAGAAGCCGCGACAGGATATTGGCAGACGCATCAGGATGATATGCTGCTCGATTTGTATATGAACGACCACGTCAGAGATTGCCTTGAAAAGCTCGAAGCAAAAGAGGATACCCGTTTCCACCGCCAGAGAAATATCAGTAAGGCGATAAATGAAAGCGGAGCGAAATCTGTAAATGTTACGATTCAGCGTGACGGAAAGGATTTCACCTTCAAGTATCCGGCGTTCAATCTCGGCTGTAACGCATATATGGATTACCATTCCTGGGATATGTCCGCAAAGGACAGAGAGAACTTCCGAAATATGTTTGAGGAGGGCTCACGATTCTATCCGCAGGAGATTACGGCAATCTCCTACAGAGGAAAAACAATTTATGAAGCTGAACCTTGGGGAGTCGATGACACTCCAGATGAAGATGAAACCAACACCATGAAGATGTAGGGGGTGAAAAGATTATGGCACAGATTCAAATTGAATTAACAGCAGAAAAAGAAAACGGCAACGGCTATTTCTATGCTTCGCTGAATCTGCCTGCAACCAAAATGCAGATTGAAAACGCCAAACAGCAGGCACGGTATACTGATTCCGATACCCTATATCGGGATATCTCTGTATACGAATCAACAGACCTGTTTCCCAACAACGTCAGGCTTGATACTACAAGCATCGAAGAACTCAACTTCCTTGCAAAGCGTTTGGATTCAATGAGTCGTCAGGAGCAGATTGTATATGAAGCCTTAACGGGAAATTACTTCTTTGACAAAGACAGTAATGACCTTGTATCTGTAAAGGATTTGATTAATCTGACTTACGGCTTGGATTCAGTTCCGGTTGTTCAGAATATTTTCGACCTTGAAGAACTCGGCAGATTTGCTGTAGAGAACGACTTTATTACGGACTTAGAGGAAGTCCCCGATTCAGTGCTGAAATACCTTGATTATGTAGTAATCGGTCAAGAGCAGAGGGATAAGGATGACGGTTATCTTGTGCGCGGCTGTTATGTTGCTTTAGGTAACTATGGATATCCCGAACCTTATGACGGAGAGCATATTCCGGATACCGGCGACAATGAAGATGCAGTGTTCAGACTGCTGGTATCAAGTGCACCCGAGGAGAATCCGAGTGAGGTAATGGACAACGCACAGTGGCTTGAACTGCCGATTAGTATCGACCGGCTTCACGAGTTTGCCGAAAAGATTGGCGCAGTCAGCATTGAGGATTGCGTTTACTATGATTTTCAGAGCGGTATTCCTCAGATTGACGAGAATGTCTTTGATTCTATGGATAAGATTGAATCGCTCAACAGCATAGCCAATGAGTACCTGACTCTGTCCGAAGCCAAAAGAGTGTTGTTCAAGGCTGTTGTCGAAGCGGAGAATATCGGTAATCTTGAAGAAATGCAAAGCGCATTCAAAAGACTGGATAAATACGAATTCTGTCCCGATGACGAGAACGCAGATGAGTTCTTCAAACGGTATCTGGCGTATCACGCCCCGACAGATTTTGACACCAGATGGCTGGAAGAAGTATCTTCCCATGATGATGCGCAAAAGCTGCTCAAAACGCTCGGCGCGAAGGTTACCAATTACGGTATTGTGTCTGCTTGCGGCAGATCACTGTATGGAAATGTTGCGTTTCCTATTCCGCAAACTGAGAGTCACACTGATGACTTTGAGTTGATGGAAGTCTGCGGCGTGAAAGCTATCTATGCCGACAGACGTATTGATGACAGCGAAATCCCGGATGGTATGTACCGCTATGATTTCAGAGAGGGAAACGGAGCAGACGATGTCTACTTCGGCGCAATTGAAAAGGACGTAAAGGTTGACCACGCAGGTTCCTTTATCACGAAAGAACCGCTTGATCTCGGAACAGACGGATATATCGAGCTCGAATATGACACCGAGCCGAACTTCCTCGGAGAATTCATGACAGCCGAAGAATTCGCCAATACAGACTTCACTGAAGATGAGGAAGTCGATGATGAACCCATACAAACAGGAGGCATGAAGTTATGATTAACAATATCAAAGCAGACGAATTACGGAAAATGCAGGGCAGGGAAGGTCTTATCCTGCAGGGCTGCGGCGGAGATCCGCAGGAGTGGGTAGACGGCATCAATGATATGCTGACCGAAGCCGGAATCCTTCTCGATAATACACAATTCAGCGATGTGAGCGTGTTCGAACATGAAGGACTCACCAACATTCTGTTTCCGTTCGATGAAACTGTACACGCCCACACCGGAAAGCTCGCCATGTGGCGGCTTGCGACTCACAACGATTTCGGCGGCACATGGCTCTCCGATTATGTTGAGAACAGGCTCGGAGGCTTTGAACCCGAACAGAAAGAAAAAGTCAAACCCGACTGCGCTTTGATAGGTCAGGACGGCAACATCTTCAACCTTATGGGAATCGCATCACACACATTGAAGCAGAACGGTATGAAGGATGAAGCCTCTGAGATGTGCAGCCGCATCACAAAATCGGGCAGTTATTCCGAAGCACTTGGTATCATCAGCGAGTACGTCAACATCACAGACGGCTCCGAAAGTGAGGACGATGACTTCGATGAGGATGATGACGAAGGTATGGGTATGAGATTATGACCTATGACGAATTCATGGATAAAATCGAAGAACTCAATGAGGATACCGACGCGGTAGACATTTACTGTTCCGAGGATTTCCAATGCGATCAGACAGGCGGCTTCCCAACCATGCTGTGTGTGAATTGGGATAAAGGCAAGGCTTGGCTTCAGCTCAACGACTTCCTCATTACAGACGGCATAGATGTATCTGGCAGTCAGCAAAGATGTGTGGATTTTGGCATCCGTGACTGCAGCGATGTCGAGGATTTCAACAACATCCTCAAATCTCTCGGTGAGGATGCGCAACGGACCGCATATCTCCCCGATGATTTTGATGCGGACGAATGGCAGGGAATGAAACTGTGAAAACGCTTGCTTTAACCGATCAAGAATCAGAAGTTCTTGAAGAACTCATCGGAAAAGCTCTGTGCGGTTACACAGACGAGCAGACAGAAGAAATCCTGACCGGATTGGAAGAAAAGTTCGCAAATCTTAACAGCGAGGAATCCCATCGGATGAAGCTGTAAGTTGAGATATATGAACGGAAATCTATTTTGAGAGGCAGGCGATGAGGTTATGATTTAAGGATAACCCTATGGGGAAAAACAGAATACACTATTTCAATGCGGCAGAGGAAACACCTCTGCCTATTTCATTATTCAAAGAAAGGAATAACACATGGACAAAATTGTTTCAAGTAAAAAATTCAAAAGAGTTGCCGCGCTGATTCTTGCGGCAGTAACTATCCTCTCTATGTTCTTTGCCCTTCCCGTAAGCGCAAAGACCGGAGATACCGCAACCATCACCTTTGATTATTGTTACGATACCGGCGGCGGTATTATCACCTTCGCAAAAACCGTTACCAACGGAAGTGTAACAGTGGGAACGCCCGGTGAGGAACTTTGCAGAATCTACGCTGACGGAAAAGACGCGTACTGCATTGAACCCGGCTACAGCCTTTATTCGGGCAACACCTTGACCGAGGGCAAGTCTTCGGCTTGGAACGGTATTCCTGCCGCGACAAGAAAAGCTGTTAATATCGCGCTTCTGTACGGCAAGCCCGGCAACAGTAAAAACTTGGGTTACACCGACGGTCAGCAGTGGATTGCTACTCAGCTGATTGTCTGGGAACTTATCAGCGGTTGCAGAAATACCAACGAAGGCTTCAAGTGTACCAACACCAAGTATATCGACGGTATGTGCGCGGGCGGCAAGAATCCCGGTGTAAAGGATGTATATAATAAGATTTCTACTGCTATGTCGGCGCACAGCACTGTTCCTTCCTTTGCTGCGGTATTGGCTTCAAAGGCGCCTACTCACACAATGCAGTATAAGGACGGTAAGTATCAGATTACGCTGACTGACAATAACGGTGTTCTTTCTAAGTTTGCGTACAAGACAAGCGGTAATATTGCTGTCAGCATTTCAGGCAACAAGATGACGCTTGCGACAAACTCTCCGATTACTGAACCTAAGACGCTTGCTATCAATAAGACCGTGCCGACAGTTTCGGGCAACTCTGTGCTGGTAGCCTTTGGCGACTCATCCAAGCAGGATGTTATCACAGGTCTTGCGGCTCCCGACCCTGTGCCTTCTGTCTTTAAACTCCAGACAAGCGCGGGTCACCTGAAGATTGTTAAGACCGCAGAGGACGGCAACATTTCGGGTATTGAGTTTACCGTAACCGGTACTAACTTCAATAAGACAGCAAAAACAGATGCCAAGGGCGAACTTGTCCTTGCAGGACTTGTCCCCGGCAGTTACACGGTAACTGAAACTCCGTCTGATAAGTATGTAAAGCAGCCTGCCCAAACTGTAACAGTCGAGAACGGCAAAACCGCAACAGTAAGCTTTAATAACAAGCTTGACAGGGGCGACCTTAAAATCATCAAGACTTCCGAGGACAATATTGTTGCGGATATTCAGTTTACCATTACAGGCACAAACTACAACCAGACCGCCAAGACGGATAAGGACGGTACAATCAGCCTGACAAATCTTCTGCCCGGCACCTATACCGTAACTGAGGCTCCTTCTGATAAGTACGAGAAACAGGCTCCTCAGACCGTAAAGGTTGAGTATGGTAAAACAGCTACAGTTAAGTTCCACAACAAGATTGACAGAGGCGGTCTCGATATCATCAAGACCTCAGAGGACGGCATTGTAGCAGATATTGAGTTTACCGTAACGGGTGACAATTTCAATCAGACAGTAAAGACCGACAAGAACGGTAAAATCAACATTCCGAATCTTCTCCCCGGCAAGTACACCGTAACCGAGAAAACGCCCGAAAGATATGTTAATCAGCAGTCGCAGACCGTAACTGTTGAGAACGGCAAGACCGCAACAGTAACCTTTAAGAATATTCTGAAGCGCTCCGAAATCGTCATTCAGAAGAAGGACATGGAGAGCAAGAAGATTATTCCTCTCGCCGGTTTCGGCTTCCAGATTAAGAAAGCAGACGGCACTCTTGTAAAGGCTGACGGCAAAGATACTTTCTACACCGATAAGACCGGTACCATCAAGCTTCCGATTCAGCTGACCTACGGCAAGTATCAGCTTATCGAAGTGAAAGCGGGTACAGGTTATGTCCTTGACGGCAAGCCCATTGACTTCACCGTAGACGGCACAAAGACCGTTGTTACTATTGAGAAGTACAACAAGACTGAAAAGGGTACAATCACCATCACTAAGCTCGGCGATATCTTTAAGACCGTAACCGAGGAGACTGTGACTGCACCGACAGAGGCGACAGAGCCTGCAACCGAGGCTGAAACTGTTGAGGAAACCACGATTGCAGATGAAACGGTAGCGACAGATGAAACAACTGCACCGACTGAGGCAGCTGAGCCTACGGAGGAAGTAACCGAACCCGAAGAAATCACAAGATATATCCCCGAATTCGAGGAAAGCTATCTTGAAGGCGCTGAATTTGAAATCACAGCAGCCGAGGATATCACTACTCCCGATGGTGTTGTTCATTACAAGAAGGGCGAGGTTGTCGATACAATTACCACCGCTAAGAACGGCAAGGCTGTATCCAAGCAGCTCTATCTTGGCAAATATCTGATTCGTGAAACCAAGAGTCCCTACGGCTTTATCAAGAACAGCGAGTCTTATCCCGTAACACTCAACTACGCAGGCGAAACCGTTGAAGTAACCAACACCGATTTGACTGTTCACAACCAGAGAGAAAAGGCTGAAGTGTCTCTCAAAAAGATTCTTGAAAGATACGAAAAGCTGAATATCGGCACAGAAACCGAGCTCACAAAGGTTGCGTTTGCAATCTACGCAAATGAGGACATTACTGCCGAGGACGGCAAGTTTATTCCGAAGGACGGTCTGATTGAAATCGTGTACTGCGATGAAGAGGGTAATGTACAGTTTGAAACCGAGCTTCCCTTCGGCAAGTATTATGTTCAGGAGTATTCTACCGACAGCCACTATGTGATTGACGATACCAAGTATGAGTTTGAGTTTGCGTATTCCGAGGACCTCGATGTGGAGAAAGTCCATATCAACGAGGGTAAGGAGATTGAAAACAAGCTCAAGAGAGGTACGGTAACCACTACAAAGGTTGACGAGGAATATCCTGAAAACAAGCTGTCCGGCGCGGTGTTTGAGATTTACGCGGATGCTGACGGAGACGGCAAATTCAATGCCGATGTCGACCTTCTCATTGATACCATGACCGAATCGGAAACCGATAAGGGTAATTACTCTCTCGGTGACCTTCCCACAGGCGGTTACTTTATGTATGAGAAAACCGCTCCCAAAGGCTTCGTGAAAGATGATGATTACCACTATTTTGAGATTAACGAGGACGGCGACATTGCCAATGTTGAGAACAAAGCAGGCGTAGGCTTCATTAACAAGCCTATCACGGGTGAAATTGAAATCACCAAGAGGGATGTAGCAACCGGCAAACTGCTACCGAACGCCGGATTCCGTATCAAGGACGAGAACGGCAACATTGTAGCCGAGGGCTATACCGATGAAAATGGTATCGCTAAATTCAAGCTTCGTTACGGCAAGTACACCTATGAAGAGTTCGACGCTCCCGACGGCTATATCATTGACAGCAAACCCTACTCCTTTGAAATCAAAGAGGACGATCAGATTGTCAAAGCTGAAATGACCAACGAAAAAGAAACTCCGCCCACTACTCCTCAGACGGGAGATGGATCAAATATCGGTTTCTTTATCGGTCTCGGCGCAATCGCAGTCGGCGGTTTAATTGCCTTCCTTATCGTGAAGTTCAAAAAGAGAGATGAGGATGACGATGACTGATGAGAAACGTGTATGTCTGTTCACCTCTGCGTGGTAACATCACCGAAAATCTCGCAAAAGTAAAGCAATACGGTAAATTCGTATTAGAGTGCGGTATGGCTCCGGTCATACCGCATTTCTATGCGGAGATTCTGGACGATACAGTAGATGAGGAACGTGTTCTCGGAATGACAGCCGGAACCTCACTGCTGTTTCGTGCTGACGAGTTGTGGGTGTTCGGTGACAAGGTCACGGAAGGAATGAAGAAGGAAATCAATTTTGCAAAGCACTTAAAGCTTCGCATCAGATATATTACAGAAAATGATTTAGAAATCGGAGGTAGAAAATATGCCCAAAAACACGGCAAAAAGAAGAAATAAGAGAGTTGCGGGCGTAATCATCAGCGTGTTGTTCGCCGTTATGATTGCGGCGATGTCTTCCGTCTCAGTATTTGCGGCAGGCGATGTCTCGTCAGCTATCCAGAGTACTTGGTCATCGGCGCAGACGCAAATCCAGAACGTGGTAAACAATGTTGTATTTCCCGTGATTGACATGATTCTCGCTATTCTCTTTTTCGTAAAGTTGGCGACCGCATATATGGACTACAGAAAGCACGGTCAGTTTGAATTCGCTGCACCGGCAATTCTTTTCGGCTGTCTTGTGTTCGCTTTAACCGCGCCAATGTATATTTGGACCGTCCTTTGATAAGGGGTGGTTTGATTGTTCGATTGGTTAGGTAGTTTGTTCGGAAATGCGTTCAGCAGTTTAGGCACACAGATTTCAAGCGCCATTTTCGATATGCTGCTGAAATGGATGTACGAGCAGATTTACAATACTGTTGCGGATTTCTTCACGCAAATGGGCAATATGGGCGCCGAGATTTTTGATCTCGGCGTTGTCCAGTCCACCATCAGCTTATTTACCCTGTTTGGCTGGGCGCTGTTTGCAGCCGGAACAGTAGTCGCTGTATTTGATGTGGCGATTGAGTATCAGAACGGACGTGCGTCCATCAAAACCACAGCCATCAATGTTCTCAAGGGTTTCTTTGCCTGTTCATTGATAGGTATTGTTCCCGTGGAACTATACAAGTTCTGTATTTCATTGCAGAACTCACTTGCAAAAGACTTGTCGCTGCTCAACGCAAGCGGACAATCGCTCGGCTTATCCGAAAAATCAACAGAGTTGTGGAAGGGCGCGTTTGCTATCTCTGCCAACACATCATTTGGATTGTTTAACATTCTTGCGATGATAGCGTTTGCCTACTGCGTTATCAAGATATTCTTCGCCAATATCAAGCGTGGCGGCATCTTACTCATTCAGATGGCTGTGGGCTCTCTGTATATGTTCAGTCTTCCGAGAGGATACCAAGACGGTTTCAATCAATGGATGAAACAGGTTATCGCTATCTGTCTGACAGCGTTTATGCAAACGACGCTCTTGTATTTGGGACTGCTGATATTCCCGAAAAATATGCTGCTTGGTCTCGGCGTTATGCTCTCGGCAAACGAAGTGCCGAGAATTGCGGAACAGTTCGGTCTGGATTCAAGCGTAAAGGTGAATATGATGTCTGTGGTTCATGCTACAACAACTGCGGTGAATCTCACACGTTCGGTTGCCCGTGCCGCTTCGTAAGGAGAACGATATGAACAGCAATAACGAACTGACAAGAGAAGATATCGCTATAGACAGAGATATGGATGTGGACTGCGATATCGGACAGGAAATAACGGCGTATATCGAAACGTGGTTTGATGTCGATAAGAAGTTCGGCACAGACACATCCAATGATGACGTTTGGCTTAACATGTACGCAAAGTACAATCCTTTTAAAGACACGCTCCGCATTGAGTGTGAAATTGATAAGCCGCTTGAATCGGAGTATTTCGATTATGAACCGACTGAGTCTGAATCGCAGTTTATCAAGGAAATGATAGCAGAGAAGATAAAAGAATGCTATGACCAAACGCCGCAGGAATTTTGCGACTCTGCATATAACGAAGATATATCTATCGGAGGTATCAAATGAAAACCTATTTATATCCGCAGAATCTCCGCGCCACAACCAACCTCTGGCTGTGGTCGCTCAGGGATTTTGCCATCATGTGTGTGGCTTTGCTGCTCTCTATCCTTATTCTTTCGCAGACCGGAATTGTTGTGCCGCTTGCTTTGACGCTGGCTTTTGCTTTTCTGTCAATCCGCTTTTCAGATACAACGGTTTTGGATTTTATCAAGTACGCCGCAAAGTATTTTATGCTCACACAACAGAAATTCATCTGGAAAGAGGGAAGAAGATAAATGACAAAAGAGGAAAAGAAGAATTTGAAGGCGCAGCGCCAAAAGCTGAAGAGCCTTAACAAAAAGAAGAAAAAGGGACAGTCTGTGCAGGACCTTCTCGGTATCAAAGCATTTACAAAACACGGATTGAAGGTAGGCA
>Ga0310695_10011934_pt1 | contig 12288 bp, 13 predicted proteins | sample RumenRJG_04DNA_FD_203882 | JGI IMG/M metagenome (GOLD analysis project Ga0310695, IMG submission 203882) | Bovine rumen microbial communities from Lethbridge, Alberta, Canada - RJG_04 (v2) (version 2) | ecosystem: Host-associated > Mammals > Digestive system > Stomach > Rumen | place: Canada... | reverse complement strand
GAACCGTGGGCGGTTGCGAGGAACGCTGTGCAGAAAGGTGTTGACTGGCAGTTTACCACTGGTGAGGCAAGAACTAAGTTAAAGCATCTATATCCTATAATAAAGATTTAGAGTTTACAATATACTAGTACTATATTTGCGACAGCTTGTACCTTGTCCGCGGGTCCTCGCTGGTGCGCATGACGGCGACGCCCTCCGTGTTCCGGCACCGCTCGACCAGCCTTGTGAGGTGGGTGACGAAGATGAATCCGCATCCCAGCGCACCGAGGTAGTTGAGGATGGGGATCATGCCGTCCGCGCCCTCGTCGTAGGCCGTGGTCTGGAAAGTCTCGTTGAGAAGCAGGAGGGATTCGGGTTCCATGTCCCGGATGATGGCGGCGATCTCCGCTACCTCCTCCTCGAACCGTCCGGCGGAGGACTGGGGGACAAGCTCTCCCTCCGCTTTGGCAAAGGTGGTGAAGATCTTTCTGCGGATGCTGATCTTCGCCTCCTCCGCGGGGACGGGCAGGCCGCACTGGGCCAGCAGGACCGCCGATCCGATGGAACGCAGATACACGGTCTTTCCGCTGTTGTTCTTTCCGGTGACGAGCATCCCGGAGAGCGTCCCGCCCTCTGCCCTGCCGAAGGCCACGTCGTTGGGGATGACGGACTGGACGTGCATGCTCTCGGTCAGAAGCAGCAGATCGCTGAGGGAACGGAAGGACAGGGAGTTTTCCTCCGGCGGGAGCATTTCGGGCCAGGTGAGCTTCACGCCGCGCTCCTCGAACCGGGTCATATAGAGGACCGCGCATTTATAGAAGTACAGTTCCTCTTCCAGTCCCGCGAACCGGTCCGTGAGGGTGCGGAGGAAGGAGGTGAACAGCCGGTCGCACTCCTGGACCCCGCGGGCGGAGAGATCCTGTCCCCATTCGAGGGTCGCGTCCCGGACGGCTACGTGCATGAGCAGGGGCTCGTCCTCCTTCGGCACGTCTACGTTCACACTGTCTCCGGGTTTGTCCTTCCGGTCCCGGGTGAGGAAGGCGAAGAGATTCGCGGCGCGGGTGGGCTTTTCCGGCTTTTTGGCGAGGGGGACGTACTCGAAATCCGCGAGGAAGGGCGCGCCGATCCGCATTTCCTCCGTGACGTCCAGTTCCACGTCATAGGAATGCGCCATCGAGAGGCCCTTTTCAATCTTCGTCGCAAACTCAGTCAGGCGGTCAGTGTCGGGGGTCGCGGCGATCTTCCGGGCCTCTTCCCTCAGCCGGAGCAGCCAGCCGTCGTTCGCGCCGAACATGTTCATGCACTCGTACACCTCCCCCACGGCGGCGAGGAAGATTTTCAGAAAATGGGAGGTGAGGATCAGGTTTTCCCGCGCCACCCAGAGGACGAGGGTCTTGTCCTGGGGATTGACCCGGCGGGAGGCCATCAGGCGGGAGCGTTCGCTGTCCCACATGTGCTTGGTCAAAAGGATCTTGCGCACGAGCTCCGTCAGCTTGTCGAGAAAGCCCGGGGTATCGTGGAAATACTTCAAAATCCGCTGTCTCTCCCGGATCTCGGCGGGATCGCGGAGGGGGGTGCGCAAAACGGAGAGGAAGGATTCCCGGTACATCGAATCGGAGCAGATCAGGCGGAAAGCCCGGTCGATCTGGAGGTCTTTCAGGGTCCGGTTCCCGGCTTCCCGTTCCGCCCGGTCGAGGATCCCCCGGGGGTGTTCGCAGAGAATGGTGAATCGCTCCGCCATGTCAGTTTCCTCCTTTCTCCGATTCGGCGCGGATTTTGGCGATCCGGGCGGCGAGGGTATCCCCGTCCAGTCCGTACTGTTCGAGGATGTCCTGAGCGAAGGACGACGCGGTGGCTCCGACCCGGCGGATCTTGTAGGTGCGGCGGTTGTCGTCGTTCTCGTCCACCACGGCGGCCAGCGTCGGGATCTCCCCGCCCGTCAGCGCGTGGATGTGGGTGACGTAGATCCCGAAGACCCCGCGCCTCCACATCTCCCCGGCGAGCCTTGCGGAAAACTCCTCGCTCCGCTTTTCGTCGGTACCGGAGAAGGTCTCGTTGAAGACGGCGAAGGAACGGTCGGTGGCGGCTTTCTCGATATCGTCCGCCCGCTCCGCCTCGTCCGCGAACCGTCCGCTGTTCTCGAAGCTCTCGTTGGAGGGGAAATGGGTGTAGACCGCGTCGAACGGCATTCCCCTGCCCTCCCTCGCCGCCACGGGACAGCCCGCCGAGAAGAAGAGCGCAGCCAGAGCGGATGCCCGGAGGAAGGTCGTCTTGCCCCCGCCGTTCGCGCCGCTGAGGATGAAGAACTGCTCGCGGCTCCCCTCTCCGGTCCCGTCCGTCATGCGCAGATCGTTCGGGACGACTTCGTTCCCCGGCACATTCCGCCGTCGGAGCGAGGGATCGACCAGCCCCGTGAGAACGAATTCCCGGCGGGAGGAGACCTCGGGACAGCAGAGGGGATATCCGGCGTCCCGCAGAGAGCGGAAATAGGCGGTCACGTCCAGGAGGAATTCGAGCTCCTCCCGGTACCGGAACACGGCGGTCATATCCCGCTCCCCGCCGACATAGTCCCCGAAGCATTCCTCCCAGAACGCCGACGCGGACTGATAATAGGATGCGTACACGCCCCCGTATCCCGAAATCACCGGCTCCGAGGCCTTCTGCGGGTGTCGGTCGGCGGGAATGGCGTCTTCGAATCCCATATCCCGGAGGGATTCTTCCAGGTCCGCGCGGATCCCCCGTCTGCGTTCCCATGCCGAGACCTGGGACCCGTGGATGCGGAGGGTGAGCTTCGGGTCCTGGCGGGCGAGAAGATCCCGGCACCGTCTGGCGTGGGCGGCATGGGCGACGTTTTCGCAGTACTTTTGCCAGTAATCGGCGATCTCGCGGGCTTTCCGGGTCCCCTCCGGGGCGGAGGCGTCAAAGCGGGCGAGCTCCTCGGCGAGGGTGAAGAAGCGGTTCATGGCGGGCAGAAAGAGCAGGATCTTTTCGTCCTCGTTCTCCGCCCGGGAAATCTCGTCGAAAAGCTGTTCCGCTTCCGAGAAGCCGAGCCGCAGTCCGTCCGCGTAATCCGCGAAGTCTTCGCTTTCGAGCAGTCCCATGATAAGCTCCTGACGCGGGGGGATCTCCTCGGGCAAACAGGGCAGACGGAGCACGGGCAGGCTTCGGGCGCGGATCTCCCCGTCGGCGAGCAGGTCCGAAAGGGTGCTCTCCGGCACGGCGGGCTCGCGTTTCGCGCTGTCTTCCAGCGGCGCGGACCAGAGTAACGATGGGATGGGCATAGTACCTCCGTTCGGGGAGCGGGGGACCGGGATCCGTGGAATTGGCAAAAAATACCAAATCCGGCGGATGAAATTCGGTCAACTTTTCCGTGGGTCTCCCCTTGCATTTTCTGGCAGATTATGGTAAAATTCCGTTACCGGGCAATGGTAAATATTTCCAGTATCAAATCACGAAAGGCATGGTAAATAAAGATGGATAAGGACACAAGAATACTGATCGCCGACGAAAACAATGAGTTCCGCACGCGCTGCCGGGAACTTCTCGCCGCGGAGGGAGCGTCGGTCTCGGAGGCGCGGGGAGGGGAGGAAGCGTCTTCCCTTCTCTCCTCCGGCCGCTTCGACGTGGTGATCGCGGATCTCTGGTCGGCGGATGCTCTGACGCTGCTGAGGCGGTCCCGGGACGGATCGGGGTCGAAGGAGGCTCCGGCGTTCGTCGTGCTGACGCAGGTCTCGACTCCCGGCGTGCTGATGGAGGCGAACCGCGGCGGGGCTTCCCTCTGCCTGCAAAAGCCGGTGGACTACGAAGCCCTGCTCTCCGGCATCGCCACGATCTTAAAAAACAGGCAGACCAAGCTGAACCGCGCCGGGGAGCCCACCTCCTCCGACCGGAACGCCCGCGGGAACGAGTCCTCCTCCGCCCTCCCGCCGGACATCGAGACCCAGGTGACCCGGATCATCCACCAGATCGGGGTGCCCGCGCACATCAAGGGGTATCAGTATCTGAGGACCGCCATCCTCATGACGGTGCAGGATTCGGACGTCATCAACTCCGTGACGAAGGTGCTCTACCCCTCCGTAGCGAAGAAGTACCAGACGACCACCTCCCGCGTGGAGCGCGCCATCCGACACGCCATCGAGGTGGCATGGGACCGGGGCGACGTCGAAACGCTGAACTCCTATTTCGGCTACACCATCCAGAATTCCCGGGGCAAGCCCACCAATTCAGAGTTCATCGCCATGATCGCCGACAACCTCCGGCTGAAATATAAAATCCGGTGATCAGACCGATCTTCCGACGGTCGGATAGGTCAGCTCGGTGATGAAAGCCCGGGTGCCGAAGACGTACTCCCGCTCATGGAGCAGGTCCCCGTCGAAGAGCCTACGCTTCTCGAGGGTCGTCTCCGGGGCCTTCGTGTACATGGGCTGACGCTCCACCGTGGTATGGGACAGACGGACGACTCTCGCCTCCGCGACGTTCATGGGGACGGGACAGAAGAGCAGGACGGGGATCACGCCGTATGAGGTCCCGGCGGGAGTCCAGTAGTCCACCGGCTCGCGCGTTTTAGGCCGGGTCTCCCGCAGCCAGTTGATCCCGCCGCCCGTCCCGTCCGTGATGGGATTGAAGTCCCAGTCCATCCAGGTTCCGAAGCGTCCGGCGAGGGGGATGATCCGGCGGACCTGCACGGTCTGGGGATCGGTCCCTATGAAGACGATGTTCTGCATCTTCCGCCCCGAGGCCCAGAGCTTGACGGAGTAGATCCGGCGTTCCCCGTTTTCGGTCTTCCCGAAGAGGACGTCGGGGGATGAACCGGAATTGGTCCCGAAAAACCAGAGGGGATGCAGGGGCCGGAGGGTATAGCCGTTCTTCTTCGCGGCGGCGCGGAGCTTCACAGCCATGCGGATCCGGCGGAAAAGGGTGAGGAGCCGCGGCACAAGGAACAGGATCGCGGCTGCCCCGAGGATCCAGAGAAGCGGTTTCATCTTGCTCCGTTCATATTGTAGTTCTTTATATGCGGATTGTCAAGCAATGATTCGTTGCGGCGTCAGGGCAGATCCCCGCCCCGGATGACGACAGTGCCCTCGCGGTCGGTCCGGCGGACTTCGATTCCCCGGGCGGCGAACCGGTCCAGAACGATCTGGGAGGGGTGGCCGTAGGGGTTGTTCTTCCCGCAGGAGATTACGGCCACGGAGGGGTCGATCCGGTCGAGGAGGGCTTCGGTGGACGAGGAGGAGGATCCGTGATGCCCGGCGTGGTAGAGGACGGCGGAACAGTCGGCCCCGCTTCCGGCGATCTCGCCCTCGAGCCCGCGCTCGGCGTCCCCGGCGATGAACAGACTCAGCCCGTCCACCGTGACGCGCATGGCGAGGGAGGCGTCGTTGAGATCCTCCCAGGGGTAGCCGAAAGTGTCGAAGAACTCCACGCGGATATCGCCGAAGAGGAATTCCCCGGGCTCCCGTACCTTCACGATCTCCGTATTCCGTTTCCCGGCGGCCTTCATAGCATCTACGTAAAACGCCTCGGAGCTCGGGATATCCGAGAGGTAGAGCTCTTCCACCCGAACCGCTTTGAGGATCGCTTCCGCGCCGCCCATGTGGTCCTCGTGGGGATGGGTGACGATCAGGGCGTCGAGGCGGGGGGCGTACCGGGCGACGGTCTCGGCGGTGGAAGAGGCGAAATAAGCGCTTCCCGTGTCGATCAGCACCGCGTGGCCCCGGTGGACGACGAGGGTGCAGTCCCCCTGCCCGACGTCGAGGAACCGGATCGAAGCCCGCCCGTCGATCAGCTCCATCGTCGGTGTCAGGGTCCCGGTCATGCGGAGGGCAGTGACGCAGTAGACGGCGATCAGGGAGACGATCAGGGCGATCATGCCGGCCCGGTTGACGCGGTCGACGGGATCGAGGGGGCGCGCGGTCTTTTTCTTCTTCATATCATGAACCGAAAACCGCCCCGGAGGTGTCTCTGAGGCGGCTTTTCCCATGGTTTTATGCCGGACGGCTTTGGGGACTCATTCCTGAGTCTTTCTGGCGGCGCGTCTGGCTTCCCGTTCCGCGGCTTCGGCGGCTTTCTCGGCGGCCTCCGCTTCCTCTCTCTTCCGGCGTTCTTCTTCGCGGAGGCGTTCGTCCTCCTCTTCGGCTTCGAGGGAGGTCATTTCGGAGCGGAACCCGTCGAAGGTCCCCTTGATGATGAGCGGGACTTCCACGGCGAGGCAGATCACCCCGGCGAGCATACGGATCAGGACCGGGACCTTGATGCCCTCGTTGATCTTGCGCTCCGCCCGGGAGAGGAAGATGCCGAGATAGCGGATCGGCCCGGCGAAGAAGGAGAGCCCGAAGACGGCGGAAACGATGAAGTAGACGAGAACTGCGAGGGCGACGGACAGCAGCAGATACCGCTTGTCGATCTTCCTCTCCTGATGGTTGCGGAAGGCGTACATGGCGTCCGCTTCCCCGGTCTTGCGGGCGAGGAACATCCCGCCGACCGCGCAGATCGCGAGGCAGATGACCGTCAAGGTGAGGTTCTGGATATCGTAAACGCTCTGGGTGGTGGTGTTTTCGCGGGTGATGGCAACGCCGAAGAGGCCGGCCGGGATCATGGAGACAATGTAGGAGAAGACCGCCAGCCCGCACATGAAGACCAGGAGCAGGCCCCCCTGTATCACGGCCTGTATCGTTCTCTCCTTATACATGCCGTTCGGCAGCTTTTCGGACGGATCCAGAGTTTTCTTTTTCTTCTTTGCCATGACAAACGCCCTTTCCACGAATTCTGACCCTTATGGGATTTCTGTCTATATCATACATCGAAAAGGGCGGTTTGTCAACGGTTTTGGTGAGGTTTCACAGGGAAAAGTTCAGCTTTCGGAAGGAGCGGGGGTTTCGTCCGGCTCTTTCTTTCCTTCTCCCAGGTATTCGGGGAGCTTCATTCCCGCCATGTCGAACATTTCGTTCAGCGGGGGGATGGACTTGTAGAGGCCCGTGATGAAGTCGGCGGTGGTGTTTTTGCCGTCCGCGTTCTTCGCGCCGGAATCCCAGACGGTGATCTTGTCGATCTGGAGGTTCTTGATCGCCTCGACCTGAATGCGGGTGATCTCCTCGAGCTTGTCGGCGACCATGAGGCGGATCGCGGCGTTGGCGTCCCCTCCGGCGGATTTGACGATCTCGGCGAAGCCTTCCGCCTGCTTCATCAGAATCTCCTTCGCGCCGTCCGCTTCCGCCTGCATCCGCATGAGGGTGGCGTCCGCTTCGCCCCTTGCCCGGCGTCTGGTCTGCTCGGCCTCGGCTTCGGCTTCCAGTTCCCGCTTCTGCTTGTCGATCTCCGTGCGGACGATTACGTCGGCTTCCAGCTTGGCCTGTTCGTACTGGCGTCTGGCCTCTTCGGCGGAGCGCTGGGCTTCGAAGGATTCCTCCTGAGCCTTCGCCTTCATGATGTTCTCAGCGGCGGTGGCGCGTTTCAGGGCTTCGGCCTCCCGCTCGCGTCTGGTGGCGTCGGAGTCCGCGACCCTTGCCTTGGCGTCGTTTTCGCCGGAGATCGCCTCGGAGTCGGAACGGGAGACGTTCACGCGGCGGTCCCGGTCTGCTTCCGCTGCGCCGATCGCGCCGGAACGCTCGGCCTCGGCGACGGAGATCTTCGCGTCGTTGATAGCCTTCGCAGCAGCTTCCTTACCGAGGGCGACGATGTATCCGCTCTCGTCGGTGATGTCGGTGACGTTGACATTGATGAGGCGGAGTCCGATCTTTTTCAGTTCGGTCTCCACGTTCGAGGACACGGCTTCGAGGAATTTGTCCCGGTCGGAGTTGATCTCCTCGATATCCATCGTGGCGATGATCAGACGCATCTGACCGAAGATGATGTCCTCGGCGATCTGCTTGATCTCGTCGATCTTCATGCCGAGAAGCCGCTCCGCCGCGTTCTGCATGACGCCGGTCTCGGTGGAGATGCCGACGGTGAACCGGGAGGGGACGTCGACGCGGATGTTCTGCTTCGACAGGGCGTTTCTCAGGTCCACCTGAATGGACATGGGGGTGAGGTCGAGGTATTCGTAGGACTGAATCACGGGCCAGATGAAGGACGCGCCGCCGTGGATGCACTTCGCGCTCCTCTGCTGTCCGTCCTGGGTCTGCCCGACCTTGCCGTAGATCACGAGGATCTTGTCGGAGGGGCATTTGCGGTAGCGGGAGAGAATGACGATCACGGTCGTCAGGGCGATGAGCACGATCACGGAGGTCAGCATGACCACGGAGGGATCGATGCCCGCGGAGAGGAGAAGATTCATTGTGGGCTCCTTTCTTTGAATGAGGAATGAGGAATGAGGAATTGTCAGCGAAATGCTTCGTTTTTTGGCTTATTCTTTTTGATTTGAACTGCCGCTTCCCCGGTGGAGGCGGTTCTTGTCCCAGCGTTTGCTTGCGATGAGGAGGCAGAGGGCGTATTCCGCGGCGAAGCAGAGGACGGCGAGGAGGAAGCTCAGGACGCGCGGGATCGGCAGTTCGTAGAATCCGGCCTCCTGAATCATGAGGAAGTAGAAGAAATTCGCGTTGACAAAGTGCGCGAGCAAAACGATCAGGGACATGGCTCCGTAGATGATGTGGTCCAAGAGGCCGATCTTTTTATACACCGCCTTAAAGACCGTTTTCAGATCGAAACCGTCGTCCGTCACGCGGAGCACTTCGGTTTTCAGGCCGATATCCTTGCGGAAGAGGAAGATGTAAAGGGGGATGATGTAAATGACGGACCATGCCATATATGTGGCGGCATACCTCCAGTCCCTCGCGGCCTCGTCGGTGGGGTCGATCCGGGCGGCCAGCATCGGGGCGAGCGGAGCCATGACGACGAGATAGATCACAAGGATCCCGAAACTGCACAGGAGAAACCACGCGATGCGGGAAAGGACCAGTTTCGCGGTGACTTTTTCGTTTCGTTCGGCGTTCATTTTACTCTCCTGATTATATATTTTTGCGTTCCGTTTTCATCTCTCTCTGCTGTCGGAGCGGCGGATCCTGTGCGCGTCCCACCATTTCGCGGAGACGAGGAGGCAGAGGGCGTATTCCGCGGCGAAGCAGAGGACGGCGAGGAACCAGCCGACGATTTTCGGCAAGGGGACGGTGAAGAAGAACATTTCCTGGATCGTGAGGAAGGAGAACGGATTTAAGAACGGGTCGCCCCCGCCGAAGGGGAGAAGGAGGAGCAGGCTGTAGGCGGCGTAGAGCGCATGGTCGATCCATCCGGTCGAGCGGTACACGCCTTCGAAGACCTTCCGCAAATCCCACCCCTCCTCCGTCAGATGGAGGACCCGCGTTTTCAGCCCCACGTCCCGGGCGAAGAACAGGACGTACAGGGGGAGAAGATAGAAGAGGGCATAGAGGACGAACATGATGTTCTCCGGGACGTTCGATCCTTCGGTTTCCGCCTTTTCCGCCCACTCTCCGAGGACCCCCTGAAGCGGGAACATCAGGACGAAATACACGAGCAGGACGATCAGCCCGCAGACGATGAAAAGCCCGATCCGCCCGAAACAGTACCCCGGGGTCAGAAATTCATTTTTCGGAGGAGTATCGCCATTTTCCGGTTTGTTCATTTCATAACCCTTTCTTCAACAGGCATTTTATTTCCATTTTTTGAAGTCCCGGCTGTGCTGCCAGACGAGCTGGGCGATGACGAGTACGGTCTCTATGACGTAGGCGATCACCGTGCGCAGGACGAGGAAATCTTTCAAACCCGTCACGGTGCCGACGGCGAAGATCGGAGACAGAGCGGTTGCGACGATGTTGTCCGGTCTGTTGACAATGATCATGGCGGCTTCGAAAATGATGGCCAGAACCGCAAGCACGACGGCAAGGATCATCCCCTCGCCCTTCATCGTATCCTTCAGGTCTTCCTTCCACGAGAAGGTTCCCTCCCGGTGGACAACGGCGAATTCACTTGAAGATTTCCTCGTGTAGCAGATCCAGAACGAGATCTGCCAGATAAAGACCAAAGAGACATATATCGGCGAAAAATCACGTTTGCCGTACTGATCGTGATAGAAGATCACCTGAAGAGGAAGAGATAATACGACGAAGATGCCAAACGAAAGCAGGGTGGCAAGAGTCAGTCCTATGAGAATGCTTTTCAGGTACTGTGCAGTGGTTTTCTTGTTCATTTTTGCCCTCCTGTGCATTCATTCCTTCACGAGCGGCTCCACGATCACCAGCCCCGCGGGGTCGGTGGCGGTGATGCGGACGCTCTCTCCGGTCCCGAGCTTTCGGTCCGCGGCGGTCTTCGCGTCGATCTCCACGAACCGCTCCTGAATCGTCAGATTGATCTTGCCGGTGCCCGTCATGTTCGGGGGGATGGGGATGTAGACCGTTCCGACCCGGCCGACGGCGTAGCCGATGTCCAGATTCCCGTTCTGCTGGAGCTTCGCCGCGAGCTTCATGATCCAGGCGATCCCGACCATCGCGAGGAAGCCGAAGGCGGCGGCCAGAAGCACGTTCACGGCGAGGGGGATCCCCGCACCGCGCATGACGAGCCCGCTCCACCCGGCAATGGCTCCGAAGGACATGATGCCGCGGAGGGAGAAGAGCGCGAGTCCGCCGTCCCCGTCCCCTTCGAAGCCGGGCGTGTCGGGGATCCCGTCCCCGTCGAGGTCGATGCCGTCCGCTCCCCCGCCCATGCCGAAGATCAGCATCACGGACTGCACCACCAGAACGAGGGTGCAGGGGATGGCGATGAGCGCGAAGATCTGTCCGACCAGATCCATGGAATTCCACCAGTTGAGCATAGCGTTTCGTCTCCTTTCGTCACATTGCCGCCGGACGCGCGGGTTTCGGTTCCCCGGCGGCCTTTTCCGGTCCCCCGTTCAGGAAGTCACGACGGCCGGATCCCCGATCCCGGGGCAGAGCGGTTTCCGAGGGGACCCCTTTTACTGTTCTTGAACATTATAGCACACGGTCCCGAGACTGTCAAGCGGGTTTGAAAAAATTATCGCGGATTTTTCAAAAATGTCTGTTGCCCGGAAAAAAAGAAAAACCCGGAGTGAATTCCGGGCGTTTTCCTTATTTGATTTCTACTGTGATCTTCTTATCGGCGATCTTGGCGGCTGCCTTTGTTACGGTACGGAGTGCGCGGGCGATCTTACCGTGTTTCCCGATAATCATGCCCATATCGTTTTCCGCCACGTTGAGGGTGAGGACAGTGCCGTCTTCGGTCTCTTCTTCCGTGACCGATACGGCGTCGGGCTCGTCCACGATCGCGCGGGCCATGTCGGCCAGCAGAAGCGCGATATCTATGTCGCGGTAGCTTACCTGGGCGTTGTCCATTATTCTCCGATCACGCCGCTCTTCTTGAGGAGGGATTTCACGGTTTCGGTCGGCTGCGCACCCTTCGTCAGCCATTCCTTCGCCTTGTCCTCGTCGATCTTGATGACGACGGGTTCCTTCATCGGATCATAATATCCGATCTCTTCGATAAAGCGGCCGTCCCGGGGATAACGGGAGTCCGCGATCACGATGCGGTAAAAGGGAGCCTTCTTCGCGCCCATTCTTCTGAGTCTGATCTTGACCATTTCGGTGTTCCTCCAAAGTGTTTTGTTTTGATTTTGTTTTTTTGGCTTTTATAAAAATCCGCACGCCGGCATCAGCCGAGGCTGAACGGAATTTTCATTTTCTTCTTGCCGCGCTTGCCGCCGAACTGACCGGAGAACTGCTTGATCATCTTGTTCATCTGGTCGTACTGCTTCATCAGGCGGTTGACTTCCTCCACGGAGGTCCCGCTTCCCGCGGCGATCCGGCGTCTGCGGCTTCCGTTGATGACGTCGGGGTGATCCCTCTCGTATGCGGTCATGGAGAGGATGATGGCTTCGGTGCGGGCGAGGGCCTTCTCGTCGATCTTCGCGTCCTTGAGCGCCCCCGGCTTCATCCCGGGGATCATGCCGACGAGCTGATCGAGAGAGCCCATGTTTTTGATCTGCCGGAACTGTTCGAGGTAGTCGTTCAGGGTGAAATTGTTCTCCCGGAGCTTCTTTTCCAGTTCGGCGGCCTTCTTGTCGTCGATGGTCTGCTGGGCTTTTTCGATCAGGGTGAGCACGTCGCCCATGCCGAGGATCCGGGAGGCGATGCGGTCGGGGTAGAAGGGCTCGATGGCGTCCATTTTTTCGCCGACGCCGACGAATTTGATGGGCTTCCCGGTGACGTAGCGGGTAGCGAGAGCCGCGCCGCCCCTGGTATCGCCGTCCATCTTCGAGAGCACGACGCCCGTGATGTCCAGCCGTTCGTTGAACACGGTCGCGACGTCGACGGCGGCCTGTCCCGTCATGGCGTCCACCACGAGCAG